>JAESFU010000104.1_pt1 | contig 152430 bp, 131 predicted proteins | sample 9269461 | NCBI WGS metagenome assembly JAESFU01 (sample SAMN14502556, study PRJNA617107) | algae metagenome | isolation source: Stenomitos rutilans HA7619-LM2 and co-occurring heterotrophs from cave walls | place: USA: Waikapalae cave, Hawaii | collected 2009-07-28 | reverse complement strand
CAGATATTGCCATTATTATCTGCACAAATTGCTTCCAGTGCGTTAGTCGGGACTGAATTAGGATCAAGGGGATCGTTTTGATAAGTGGTCATCTGGTAGCCGTCGTACCGGTAAAACCCTTTTTTCGATGAGAACCACAAATAGCCCGACTTATCCTGCGTAATGCCGGTGATATGGATGAATAGAATGCCGTCCGGGGGAAGAACCTTGTTAAATACAAAATTGCTTCGGGTTGCCTGGCCAAAAACAACGCTCCCGAGCGATAACAATGCAACCAGAAATGAAAAGTGTTTCAGAAGTGCGTCAAATTTCTTACTAATCTAACTGATTCCGGTACAATTCGGATCAGAGTGGGTAGACGTCCTTGTATACGGGTGATCGGATGTTATGGATGGGTAATTGATGGAAACATTCACTTGAAACCAATACTTTCAGGGCAGAATCGACGACATGAATTATACCGATGCTTTGAAGTAACGGTGTTTCAAAAAACTTAAGAGTGTTATTCAGGTTCGTCAACGCCGGTATCAGTTAAGAAAGGTCAGGTTAAGAAACAAGCCAATCACAAAGTGAAGGCAGAATTGATTTTCGATAATAATATAGAATGCACTTTAGCGACACGTTCAAAGCCAATTTCGCCTTAGTAGTTATTTGCATTGTGTGGGGGGCGTCGTACTTAGCGATAGGCATTGGATTAGAAAGCATTCCGCCCCTGCTGTTTTTAGGCGGTCGCCAAATTATTTCAGGTCTGGTGATCTGTGCCTTCTTTCTCTCAAGAGGTCAATTCGAAATAGAAAAATCTGAGTTGCGAATGATTCTCATTTCCGGCGGGTGTATTGTTTTTCTATCACAAGCATTGGTCAATTATGCTTTAATATATGTGCCGGGTGGCATCGCTGCTCTGCTGTATACTACCGTTCCGCTTTGGATCATTCTTTTAAATGTTATTCTAAAGATCGACAAGCCGGGTAAAATGATGATTGCCGGCATCTCTCTCGCTTTGGTAGGGATGATCATACTCTATTACGATTCCGCGAAAGATTTACTTAAAGTGGAATACTTACTCGGCATTGTTGCGATTCTGGTTGCGAACATCTTTTGGGCATTGGGTAGTGTTCTCACACGAAATATTGTTTTCAATACAAATCCTGTTTTGGTGGCCGGTTTCCAATTATTTGTATTCGGCTCATTGCTTTGTGCAATAAGTTTTTTTTCTGAATCGTGGGATGGAGTTTCAATTGATTCTTCTGCCTTGTACTCTCTGGCCTACCTGATATTCTTTGATCAACTTCTTGCGTACGTTTGTTACATATATGCCTTAAGCAAGTTACCGGCAGGTATTGTTTCTATATTTTCTTATGTTAATCCAATCATAGCGTTGTTCCTGGGTTGGTTTTTCCGAAACGAAAAATTAAGTACCCAAACTATCATTGCGACTTGTATAATCTTTTGTTCTGTATATCTCATTACTAAAAAAGATAAACAAGTAAAAGCGGCGGTTTAATTGTTTCGAAACAGATGACACTACAGGCAGTTACTAACTTCAGTTTAGATTGCGGGGAAGGTCCCGTTTGGGATTCCCGCACTTCCTCTCTATACTTTTCAAATGCCAGCGGCCGAGGCATTTATAAGCTTTTCGACAATGGCCACGTAGAAGTATTATCCGCTACTGTTCATGCTTCGAATCTAGCGTTACATGAGAAAGGTGGATTAGTTTATGTCGGTTCAGAGGGAGTTTCAATACTAACTACAGAATTAAATCATCAAGTGATTGTTTCAGAAAACGATGGGAATAAACTATCCAAACTGAATGAAATTATTGCTGATGTAAACGGCAGAATTTATTGTGGTGACGAGTGCTATAAAGAAGGCGCTGATTATGAAACAGGATTTTTATATAGAATAGATGAAGGTAGAAATGTAAGTGTCTTAGACGATGGATTTCATTTGGCAAATGGAATGGGTTTCTCTCCAACTTCAGATGTCTTCTATGTAGTTGACTCCGTTTTACATACTATTTATGCTTACGACTATGATCGTTTTTCGGGCGATATAAAGAACAAAAGAAGATTAATCAGTATACCAAAACAACATGGCTTACCCGATGGAATTGCTATCGACAAAGAAGGGTTTATTTGGGTGGCACTTTGGTTTGGAAGTGCGATCATGCGATTTGACCCTGAAGGAACGCTGGAAAGAAAAATAGAACTTCCTTTCACACAACCTACTTCGCTATGTTTTGGTGGCAAAGAGATGAATGAAATTTTTATAACATCAGGAGCCATGAAATGGAAAAGCAAATTAGCACCTGTTGGCTATAACTATGACCAGTTTGCAGGCGGTATGGTTTATAAGCTTAAACAGGACATTGTTGGCAAGCCTGAAAACACGGCCAAAATTTCTTAGCTTTTTAATCGGGACTTTCGGCCCACCAATAAAAAAGCAACCATTGCAACAAAGCGGCTGTTCCTGAAAAAGCCCACAGCACAGGATTGATAAATTGCAAGAAAGATGAACTTCACATCGACACTTGCAGAGTCACACACATGGCAACCAACAACGACAACGAAAAACCTCGAAAGCTAAGGAGCTCGCATTGGTTCGCGGGCGAGGACATCAACGCTTTTAACCACCGCGCCTGGCTTAAGCCCATTGGATTTTCAGACGAAGCTTTGCGCGACCGGCCGGTCATCGGAATTTGCAACACATGGAGCGAGCTCGTGGGCTGCAACATTCACCTGCGCCAGCTCGCTGAGTCGGTCAAGCGAGGTGTACTCCAGGCAGGCGGAATGCCATTTGAGTTCCCTGTTCTATCGTTATCTGAAACGCTGATGAAGCCCAATGCGATGATGTATCGCAACCTGGCTTCAATGGACGTAGAGTCGATGATCAAATCTCATCCCCTCGACGCCGTTGTGTTGCTGTCGAGCTGCGACAAAACCACTCCTGCGGTACTCCTCGGTGCCGCGAGTGCCGACATTCCGACGATCCTGTTGACCGGGGGGCCACAAATCAGCGGCCACTTCCGTGGCAAGCCGGTCGGCTCGGGCACCGACTTCTGGCATTACAGCTACGAAACTCGATTGGGAAGAATGTCGGTCGCCGAGTACCGGGAGTTCGAAGGCAGCCTGTGCCGCAGCCAGGGCTTTTGTATGGAGATGGCAACAGCGATGTCGATGGCCGTTATCGGCGAGGCCCTGGGAATCACGCTTACAGACAACGCTTCGATACCTGCAGTTGACTCGCGCCGCCAGGTGCTTGCCGAACGCTCAGGCCGCAAGGCAGTTGAAATCGCTCTAAATGGCGGACCAAAACCAAGCGAGCTGCTGACCAAACAAGCTTTCGAGAACGCTATTCGCGTGCTGATGGCAGTCGGCGGATCCACAAACGCAGTTGTGCATCTCCTTGCACTCGCCGGCCGGTTGGGCCTGGATGTAACTCTTAATGACTTCGCGGCTGCGTCGAAGATCCCGGTGCTCGCAAATTTGCGGCCTTCGGGTGAGCATTTGTTGGAAGCATTCTTCCACGCGGGCGGCGTGCCTGCCCTCATGGCGGAGATGGGCGATCTGCTTCATCTCGACCTTCCGACGGTAACGGGGCAAACAGTGCGCGAAAACATCGAAGGCCGCAAATCGCTTGACCATGACGTGATTCGTCCTCTAAGCAATCCGGTGTCCGCGGTTTCAGGGATAGCTGTTCTCCGCGGGTCACTTGCTCCTAATGGCGCAGTTGTTAAGCGCAGTGCCGCAGACCCTCGCTTGTTCAAGCACAAAGGACCAGCGCTGGTTTTCGAGCACGTAGAAGATCTAAACCGCAGGCTCGACGATCCGGATCTCGACGTCACCGCCGACAGCGTTATCGTTCTGAAAAATGGTGGTCCCGTAGGCGGCCCGGGCATGCCCGAATGGGGACACATCCCTGTCCCAGGCAAGCTGCGCGCCATGGGAGTGGAAGACATGGTTCGGCTGTCTGATGCGCGCATAAGTGGTGGCTCACATGGCTTGATGATCGTGCATGTATCACCCGAGGCTGCCGTTGGCGGCCCGATAGCTGCGGTTGAAAACGGCGACATCATTTCGCTGGATGTAGAAGCGGGTCTGCTGGAGCTGGAAGTGGCACCTGAAGAGATTGCCCGTCGGCTGGCTGCACGTCCAAAACACAAGCCCCAGTATCGCCGCGGCTATGAATCTCTCTTCCTTAGCCACGTCTTGCAGGCGCATGAGGGTGCTGATTTAGACGTGCTTCGCAAGCTGCCGGGCGAACGTGAGCCTGAGCTTCCGCGCGGACTTATGTCAGGCTGGATGCTTGGAGATTGATCTGAAAAAGGCTTCACATCATTTACCGTTCAAACTGATAATTAGAACCCGATATATTCTTCTAACTATGGATCTTCTCGACGAATTCCGCAGTGCCACTTCTGCCATCGTATCGGATGCGCTTGATAAATTGGGCTTCAGGCAACAAACACAAGTTTTAGATCCGGAGATCCGACCCTTGTGGGATGAAGCCGTCGTGATCGGCTGGGCCAGGCCCGTGGTGGTCATAGCTGATTCATCCGAGCCGGAGCGTCCCTACGACGGTGAGATGAGTGCGCTTGATGGTCTGGAACCTGGCGACGTTGCGATGTTTGCGGTGGAGCCAGGGCTTCGCGTGGCGTCCTGGGGTGAGTTATTCTCATGCGGCGCCATCGGCCGTGGTGCGAGAGGCGCTATCGTGGATGGGCTCGTTCGAGATGCTAGACAGATTCGACAACTCGGATTTCCAACTTTCGCGCGCGGTTGCACTCCCCTTGACACTTATGCCCGGGCAGTGGTTTCCGCACACGGAACAGCAGCCACCGTTGGTGGTGTTTATGTCAACCCGGGCGATCTGGTGGTAGCGGACACCGATGGCATCGTCGTGGTACCACGAGCAGCGGTTCGTGACGCAGCGGAGCTGGTGAAGAGCAAACGCAAACTCGAGGAAGGCGCGCGACAGGACCTACTAGACGGCATGCGCATCCGCGACGTGTGGGCCAAATATGGCGTTTTCTAAATCGGAGGTTGCGAAACCCGATCGCGCATCGTTGACCCGGCTTGGGTACACCGACATCTAACCCGGACTATAAATTGGAATGCAGGTGTGAGTTCGGGGAGATTCTTGGTGTCAGGACTGCAAATGACAGTCGCTGTTGCGGAAGCTAGAAAAACTGTTATTTTAAGGTATGCGCTCTCTTGTTGTCTGTTTGATTTTGCTTTGCTGCAGTGCTTCGTGTGGCAGCAAGTACTATCGGAGCATTCGCTTATCAGAGTTCACGATCAATTCAAAAAATAAGAGTACAAAAATTATCAATCGTATACCTGATTACGGCGATGGGCGGCGAGAAGGATGCATAATCATGCCTCAAATTCGGGTAGAGCTACAAACACAGGCCGATACTCTCATTTTTGGGCGGGTTACCGACGTAGATACTCGAAAACCTTTGATTGGCGCAAATGTAAAAAGTATATCTAAGGCGGGGATAGAAACACGTCTGACAACTGACAGTTTAGGAGCTTTTAAGTTTGCTGGCAGATTGAGACATTTGGAAGTATCTCTGCTTGGGTACCGAAATTTTACCGCACGACTTTGATTGCTTCAGTGTACCGTTCTGCTCTTCGGCAATTGCGAACTCTGTTATAGAACTACTGAAATAAATGGATAAAACATGACTGAACCGCTTCGGTTACACATAACCTCTTCAGTGTTAGACCGCGCGAGAGAATTAATTATTGACAAAGAATTCATTGAATTTGACGACAAAGATTTACTTGCAGATCCACCTACAAAGATTTACAAGCAAGATATCTCAGGTATTAGATATGGGATCAAATGGATACATGGTTATCAATTCGTGATCGGCCGGATTTACTGCGTTGACGTGTTAGCAAGGGACAAAAGATGTATAAAAATTCGGTTAAAAACTTTGTATGGTATTCGCAAGCATCAACTAGCTGACAAGTACAGCTTGATAATAAATAGTCTTTTTGATAATTTTTTTGACGATATCTCCCGTAACTATCTCAATCAACATCATTCCAAACAAGAATTTCAAATTGCCGGAGTACGGTTCTGCGAAAGCGGTATTGCTTTCGACTCTAAAAGTCAAATAGTTTTGTGGGACGACCTTGCGTCAAAAGCTTTTACAACCTACTATGCCCTGTTTTCGAAATCCGACCCTTTGAACTATAAAGCCTTTGAATATTTACACGATTGGAATGTTGGCGTCTTATACACTGTGTCGAGACAAATCCTCACCAGCAAGGGCCTGCACTCGGAGTGATGGCAGCCACGTTCAACGCACAATAGCAGATGTAAAAGAGGCATAATGAAGAAGGCAATAGCAAAAAGAAAAGCCGGAACAGTGCCTCACTCCAACCACCCGGTTTTGATCCCCTTTTGAAGGTCGAAAACCATTCCGACAGAACCGATAAGACATTTGGCAGGAGACAATCCAACGATCTGACGAATCTTATATACCGCATTCAGTCCGGTGCAATGCGCGCCGATAAAGTACTCGACACCGGCTTTTTTTATTTCGTTGGCCGTCCATGTGATTTTCGTTTCGTCGGTTTCAAGTAGATGAAATCCTCCAATCGCGGCAATCACTTTCTTCCCCGGAAAATTTTTTCGCACTTGTTCGAGTGTGTTCACAATGCCGGCATGTCCGCAGCCAGAAAGAAGAACCAATCCTTTGCTTGTATTAATAACAAGAGACATATCCTCTTCAACGATGTCCACTTTTGTCCCGCCCGCGGTTTTCACCAATGTGGTCTTTGGATAGTTTTCTTCATCGTGTATACGCGGCACCGGTCCTGTAAGGTAAATGCCGGGCAATAGTTCGCGAAAGGAGGAGATGACTGTGAATGTCCCGCCGCTCCGCACGTAGAAACTTGAATCAAAAGACTTCATCGGAGTTTGTCCGTTGACAAGTTTAGGTGTGAAGAAACCTGTCGCGATATAAACTTGTGCAAAGGAGCTCGGAAATTCTTTGCGTAATCGTTCGACACCGCCTGTGTGGTCCAAGTGATTGTGACTTAAAACCAGACGCTCGATACCAGCCAGATTTATATCCAGTGCCCTTGCATTTTCAAGGACTATTTCGGGATGCTTTCCGGTATCGAATAGCAATTTGACGGAATCGACTTCAACAAGTGCTGAAAATCCCCACTCACCTTTTCCTTTCATGTCGGCTAGCATTGTCGACAAAATTGTTATCCTGACATTTTTTTCTTCCTGCGCTGTTGCGAGATATGCAACAAGGGAGAAGAGGCATAGCATTACAAGTCGCATCGCGTTTCTTATTAAGGTAAAACATTGCCATTAATGACCTCGCACCAACCTGCCGCGGTTTTCTATGGTATAATCATCTGCTCATGTTACCTCACCCGCACCACCACCCGCTGATATCTCGTCAACGCAGGTGTTCCATCATCGGTCGCCTGTAGTATCAAATGAATCGTCTGCCCGCCCTTTGCGTCTTTCGGAATCGTAATTCTGCAACGCGCGGATTGCGCATCCGCGATCGTTACTTCATTTTGAAACGATCCCACTTTGAATTGCCACCATTTGATATTGACCTTATCGTTATCCGGATCCGATATTCTTCCATTCAAACGAATGGTTTCTCCTGCTGATGCCATTACCTCCAAGGGGCCCTCGATGGCAACTCCCGGTTCATGGTTCGCATCTTCATATTTCGGTGTGACCGACCACTTCATTCGCGCAGCAAAGTCATGTTGTGCCGCAGGAAAGAAATTAGGAAATGCATTCTCATTGGTATTCGTTCTTGAAAGCGCATTCACCATCGCCTGTTGTGAAGTGTCGGCCATCGCAAAGGAAAAGTTCGACGCACTGGTTCCGCGACCGCCCCAACCTACATACGTCGCATCCTCATAAGCACGCAGCCCATTTGCAAGCATATTCATGAATGTTGGATTGTCGCCTTCCCCGAGCCACGAGTCTTTTGGCTGAACCGGCATCCATACCACATAACCGATCTTTCGCATCTGCTCATCCGTGTGTCCAGCTAAACCAAAATAATCCATCATGTCTCCTTTTACCATCTGCTTTCCATCGCCCCAAACCCGATACAATGCTCCCAACGGACCACGATCCAATACCTGTTCCTTCATCCATGATGGTGTCAGCAGCTGCGCATCTTCCGGCTTTGCGCGGAGTTGCGCACCGTACCCGTAATTCGGTCCACCGCTAAATTGCCGGTATTCAATTCCACCCCAGACAGGCCTGATGTATTTTGCATACGTGTCGTCCTGATCGCCGGATGGCAGTAACACCACCTTTCGAAAAATCTTTGCGCGAATGGTCTCCCATTGCGTTGTGTTTTCATATTGATCCTGTATCGATTTCAACGCACGCGCAATCGTGCTTTGTCCGCCCCACGCAGTAATAAATAATCTTCCCGGCTTATCGTCAAGGATAAGAGATTTAATCAACTCAGAACCCGGACTGTCTTTTGAAAAGTCTCCATCGAATTCAATGTTTCCGTATCGGATCTTTGACTTCAAAACCTCTGGCGACGGATAATTTGCGTTATGCACTTTCAGGTTCTTGTAAACTTTTTCATACGCAGCAACTGCATCGTGAATAAAACGTTCGTCTCTCGCCCAGCGCCACGAGGGGCATGGGCATGTATCCAAACCGAAACGTGCATACTCTCTTCCGGGCACAAACCACTTCGTTCCTTTTCCATCTCCTTTCCAATGAAACTGGCTGCTCGTGTAAATCAATCCTTCGACACTTACATCGCTGCTGTAAAGCAGGAAGCGTATGAGTGAGTTGTTGTCATCCAATTCCGGATCGGCAGTAATGACAATGCGAGGGCGTGTATCAAGTCTATTTTCTTGTGCGTTTGCATTCTGCGCATTTAATGTAAAGACGAAGATTGCAATACATGTAAAAATATGCGTACGCAAATCCAGAAATAATCTAACCAACTCTTTCAACACTGTGTTCATTGAAATGTATTGAGTGTGCAAGCAAATGTGATTGATGTCCGTTGCGAGTTCTGCGGATATCAAGGTTAGTGTATCGGCGTCCGGCATTCCCTGCGGACGTATCTGCTATTCATCGTTCGGCGGTCAGAGATATTTTTCAATCAACGCCTTTGTTTTCCTGATTCCTTCTTCTTCATTGCCTGCCTTTCCTTCAAATTCAATTCCAATATATCCCTTGAACGCAGATTGCCTCACAATGTCCATCAACTTCTTGTAATCCATTTGAGGTTGCTCACCATTTGAATCGAAGTCGTATGTTTTAGCACTGACTCCTTTTGCAAACGGAAGCATCTCTGAAATGCCAGCGTACCTGTCGTATTCATCATTACAGCCGTCCTGTGTCGTTCCCCATGGATGCGAAATACAAAAATTTCCGAAGTCTGGCAGTGTGCCGACGTTCGCTTTGTTTACCGTCTGCATTACTTCGGCGATCCAAACACCGCGCGACGAGTCGCTTCCATGATTTTCTACCACCACATTGATGTTCATCGGTTGTGCAAACGAACCGAGCGCAGACAGCGACCGTATTGAAGCGTTCTTCTTCAGTTCCGATTTTCCCTCGCCATGCAGATTGACACGCACTGTCGCACAACCCAAAAACGCCGCTGCCTCAATCCACTTTTTATGATTTTCAACTGCTTCACTGCGTTCTTTATTATTTGCTGAGGCCAATGGTCCTTCTTCATCCACCATAATCAGATGGTTGTAGACACCTGCGTCTTTGCTTCGCTTCAATAACTCACTTAAATACTTCTTGTCTTTCCCGGCTTCTTTGAAATTCATTTTGTTTCCACCGAAAAATCCATTGACGTACTCCACCGCATCGATATCGAATTCGTTTTTTGCTTTCGCAGGGAAGTCGAGATGATCAAGTTTGCCAGCCTTCAATGTTCGATGTAACGACCATTCCGCCAGAGAGATTTTGAACCTCGATTCTACGGTGGATGAATAAAGAAATGACGGTTTAACCAATAGTACACCTGCACCCAGCAGAGATTGTCTGACAAAAGATCTTCGTGTTGCCATGTGTATTGCTTTAGGCAATCTAAACTTATACAATCGTCAGCACTTTTCTTCGGCAAATATGACCGACAATGCTGTATGGCTGGCTGCCAACAAACGGTTTGTCCGTATTGCGCATTCTCGTTCCTTTGTAGTGTAACCACTTGAGTCCAGGCTAACCGGAACATACATGAAACACCGCATTCTTTACTTTATTTGTCTGCTTACCTTGACCTGCGTCAGCGATTCAATTGGTCAAACGAATCGCGTGATGAACGTATTTCCTAAGGGCACGATATTGCATGGGAACATTGCGTACAACAACGATACACTCAGTCAGCATTTACTTGACATTTACCTCCCGCCCAACGCCACGGGAAAAGTTCCATTGGTTGTTTTTGTGCACGGCGGTGCCTGGTTCGTGAACGACAAGTACGCAGACATCGGGTATATGAAGAAGACCGTTTCGGAAATTATTAGCAGTGGTTTTGCTCTGGCGTCGATCGACTATCGGTTCAGTACCCGCGCGGTTTTCCCGGCGCAAATACAGGATTGCAATCGCGCAGTATCGTTTCTCTACGACAATGCCGACAAGTATGGACTGGATAAGGAACGAATTGCAGTGATGGGATTTTCGGCAGGCGGACACCTCGCTTCTCTGATGGCGCTTTCAAAGAACAATGACATTGATGAATTCTTCATGCCCGGCACAAATAGGTCATTCAACTTCAAAGGCGTCGTAGATTTTTATGGGCCATCGGAGCTTATTCTTTTTCCACGGAATGATGATCCTAAAGCGCCCGAAAGTCAATTGATCGGTGCAACGCCATTGTCACGGCCTGACCTGGCAAGAACGGCCAGTCCTGTTACCTATGTAGACAAAGCGGATCCGCCATTTCTGATCATACATGGTGAAAAGGACGACCTTGTTTCGCCAAAGCAGTCGCAATTATTGAGTTCATGGTTAACGGTAATGGGAGTTGCAAACGAGCTTATCATTGTCAAAGATGCGCCTCACTATGGTGAGATGTTCGATGCGGACGACATCAGGAACAAAGTGATCAGTTTCCTCAGGAAACATTTGGAACAGCGTTGATGAGCTGCTGCACGACGTAGAAGCTAGAGCAGCCTACCCGGTGCTTAGAAATATGTCGTTTGTTTTGCTGTTAGAGTGTATTATGATTGTCGATGTTTATCTTTCCAAATTAGGGGCGGTGTACCTCCAGGTTGTAGATAGCCCCATTCAATTGCTTTTTAACTAAACTCTTTTTCCGAGATGCTAGGGAATTACTTCGACGGCAAACTGACCGGTATCAAAAAACGTCGGCAATCAGGCTTCTTCGTATTCGTCTTTTTGATTCTTTTTGTTTCAGGCACACTACACGGGCAGGCGCCGCTGCCAGTGGAAGTCAATGACATGTTGATATTACTTGCAGATACAAAGTTGCCGCCGCTTCGGGTCACGGAAGTATCTACGGGGAAAAAAACGAATCTGTCCGAGCTGTCAGTAAATGATCTTACCCATCCGGGAAAGCCCAGTGCCATTATTTGCTGGAATTCGAAGAATGATTTTGATGCAAAATTCGTAAACGAATTTCTGGAACAGCAAGTTCAAAAGGATTACAATATCATTTTTTTGAACGCGGCCACCGAGAATAACCCTTCGCTTCATGATCCAGCGGGAAGCGCTGAAATACTTGCCGATACACGGAAAATAGTATCCGCTCAAAAATTTAGGGACAAAACTCTTCATTTAATAGCAAACCAAGGCGAGTTCAGACAGTACTTCCCTGGCGACAAAACGCCTTTCGTCATATTTGTGGATCAAAATTTTCTGATTGCAGATATCTATTCGTCGAATTTTTACACAATGGAAATTCGCGATCGGTTGTCGCAACTCGTTTCAGGCAATAGACTTTATTCGGATAATAAGTTTTTTTTCGACACGAGAATTCTTACCTCGAAGGAAAAAGCTCGGAAATATGGTATGAAAATGAAAACTGGGAATGTTCTTTCTGTGAAGTACGTTTCAGTTAAAGATGATCTGCCTTTGCGGGAACAATCCTACCGACTCGATAATGGTAAAATAACAAGTGACGGACCATTTAAAAAATATCATAAAAATGGAAAGGTGGAATCCCAAGGGATTGCAAAAAATAATGAGATAATAGTTTACGAGGCATGGAGCATCGAAGGCAACAGGATACGTGAATATAATGTGCCTGCTGTGGGCAATGGTTATGCAAAATCGTGGAGAGAGAATGGCGTACCAGAGACAGAGAATTCATTTATCAATGGGAAAGTCACCGGTCTGCAAAAGACCTTTGATGAATCCGGTAGCCTGGCGTCTGAAGTTATGGCAACGGATGGCAGTAGAGATGGCCCTGAAAAGCTATATAAGGCAGGCAAACTCATTGCGGAGATGATTTTTAGTAAGGGGGAAATGAAATCAGGAAGGGTTGAAAAGCCGGATTTTGTGTTTTATCCTTATAAGAATGGGATGGCTAGAGTTTGTCTGAATGGAAAATTCGGTGTTATGGATGAGAAAGGGAATTTGATTGCTCCTCCCTTTTACGATAAAATTGGCGGCTTTCATGAGGGTATCGCACCAGTAAATATCGGCGGCAAAATGAACGAAGTTTATGAATTCGTTGGTGGAGCCTGGGGCTATATCGATGAAAATGGAAAACTTGTCGTTCCCCCACAGTATAATAGTGTTGAGCCGTTCTCTGAAGGATTGGGTTTAGTCGGAAATGGCGAACATTTCGGCTTCATAGATAAAGCCGGCAACGTTATAGTTGAAGGAATTTACGTCGCTGCCAAGCCATTTAGGAATGGGGTGGCTATTGTTTGCAAGGAAGAAAACAAATGCGGACTCATCGACAAAACAGGGAAGGAAGTAGTTCCATTCAAATATCATACTATCAATGCATTTTCTGAAGGGCTGGCGGACGTTCGTTTATCGGAAACAGGGAAATTTGGATATATAGATGTGACAGGAAAGATGGTAACTGACTTCAAATACGACTTTGCAGGTGATATTACCGAGGGTATGGGGCTTGTAGAAGTAAATAAAAAATTTGGTTACATAGATCGCTCGGGGAAGGAAGTGATACCCATGAAATTTACAGGAGGTCGTTTCTTCCACGAAGGGTTGGCGGTGGTGGAAGCAGAAGGCAAAAAGGGATTTATCGATAAAAGCGGAACCTTGATGATGTGGGGTAAGTATTCATGTTTGGACGATTTTTCGGAGGGCCTTGCTGCCGTGTGTCTTGATGGCCGATTCGGCTATGTGGATCGAGACGGTAAAACAATTGTTCCGCATCAGTACGATCGTGCCTTTCAATTCAAACAAGGACTGGCGGCGGTGAAAAAAGATGGGAAGATCGGATTTATCGATAATAAAGGGAAGGTTGTGATTTCTCCGGATTATGAGTGGGCGAGCGAAAAAGGTTTCCAAGATGGATTTATTGATGTGCTCAAAGATCGCACGCTTTATACGATCGACAAAGCTGGCAGAATAGTTTCATCGTGGCCCGCAGAGAAATATCGGCGATAAGGCGTTGAAACCCTCATTAAATTTTGCTTGCCGTAAAAATATTGGTTACTCACTTGCCTTTCGTTTTTGAGTTCCGTTGCGTTTTAGCAATGCATCTTCCCAACAATTGCGTCGACATTGGCGCGCAACTTTGTTCATGACCGCTTAATCACAACGATGATGAAACGAAGCAAGTTTATCGCGTCTGTTACCACCTTGGCGTCAGCACCGTTTGTTGCGTTTTCACAAGTAACACAATCACTCAACAGACGAAGGAAAGGCTTCAAAGTTGCTAAAGGCGAAGGACGAATCCACGGACATATCCAACTGAAAGGGGTCAACTCGAATATCCTGGATGTAAAAGTTTCAGGAAGCGATACGAATGGCGACCTGGCGATATTCGAGCAAACGTCTTTATCACAGGGAAAGGGAACACCGTTGCACGTTCACCATGCTCAGGACGAGATATTTTATATACTCGATGGTTCTTACAAATTTCAGGTAGCTGGCGACATATACAATTTGGCAGTCGGGGAGAGCATCTTCTTGCCGCGCAACGTTCCTCATGCGTGGACGCAGGTTTCGAAGACTGGGAAGATGACTGTGATTCTGCAGCCCGCCGGCAAGTTGGAAAACTTTTTTGTTACGATGGCTGAGTTGCAACATGAACCTACGCAGGAAGAGGTAGCGAGAATCTTTGCTCACAATGATATGAAAGTGGTAGGGCCGCCTTTGAAGGTGTAAGACAAATAGTTGTCACCGAGAGGGTCGCAATACGATATTCAAAATGATGGAGGAACAAACTCAATTGCGCTGGCATGATATTGTAAAATTAATATCATGTGATGCCACAACTTCAACAAGCGAGCCTGTTCCATTCCGGCACCAGCGGATTGGTGCTTCCAGTTCCAAATAAGAGCTTTTATCCGGAAGAGTACAGGCAACGAAGCCGACTGGCTTTCTATAGTTCGCTGTTTAATACAATTGAGATCAACAGTTCTTTTTACAAGTTGCCAAGGAAAGCAACCGTTACGAAATGGGCAGAAGAGGTAAATGAAAATTTCAGATTCACTTTCAAATTATTTAAGGAGATCACTCACAAGAAGAATCTTCAGTTTGATCCGGACCACGTGCATCAGTTCATGGAAGCGATCTCACATGTGGCATTTAGAAAAGGATGCCTGCTGGTTCAGTTTCCCGGAAAAATTTCAATCGATAATCTCGGACAGATCAACGACATTCTCAATTGTATTGCGGAAGGAGATGAGGCATCTGCGTGGCCCGTGCAAGTTGAGGTCAGAAACACTTCGTTATACCATGAAGAAGTGTACGCCGTGCTGCGCGACCACAATGCCGGTCTCGTGTTGCATGATCATAGAAAGTCGGCAACCCCGTTGAAAGCCGTGGAATCAAACACCATTTACATCCGCTTTCACGGACCGGAAGATGCTTTTCGCGGGACTTATTCCGATGAGTTCTTAACAAAATATGCAGCGCTGATTAAGGTGTGGATCAAGGATGGACGAGAGGTCTATGTGTATTTTAATAACACCCTCGGCGGCGCGGTACATGACCTGATCAGATTGAATGGAATGGTGTGAGCGTGCGAGTTGTTGGAGTGGAAAGCGAACCAGTGGATGCGGCTCTGTAAATTGTTTCGGTACATTAAATTTACATATGCTCAGACGAAAAGCCCTGCAACTCGCAGCTGCATCTGCAGCTTCCGCACTGATTCCGACAACAAGTTTCGCAGATGAATCCTCGGCTACCAGCGATCACGAGTCGCGTCGCAAGCCGGCCAGTTTCACACTTTCTCTCAATATGGCAACGATCCGCGGTCACAAACTCGGATTTGTCAAAGAACTGCAGACTGCATCAAAGGCAGGATTTCGATCTGTCGAAATCTGGATGGACTCGCTACAGCAATATCTTGATAGCGGGGGCACGACTCAACAGGCGAGGTCGATCATCAGTGATCTTGGACTGACCGTCGAAAATTGTATTGGCTTTGCTGAGTGGATCGTTGACGATGAAGCCCGTCGCAACAAGGCACTCGAACAGCTGAAACGCGAAATGGATTTGCTATCGGCCATTAACTGCAAACGTGTCGCTGCACCGCCAATGGGCGCAACGCAGGGAGATAAACTGAATCTCAAGGCAGTGGCCGAACGTTATCGTGCAATTCTGGAACTCGGTGTGCAAGCCGGAGTCGTCCCTCAGCTCGAACTATGGGGATTTTCGACAAACCTCAGGCAGGTAAGTGAAGTAGCATATGTTGCGATTGAGAGTGGCCATCCTTCCAGCAAGGTGCTGCTCGATGTGTATCACCTGTACAAGGGCGAATCAAGTTTAGAGACATTGCACCTGGTAAATACATCGGGCATGGAAGTGTTTCATGTGAACGACTATCCTGCCAACATCCCTCCATCGCAAATCACGGATGCAGACCGCGTTTATCCTACGGATGGCATTGCTCCGCTCGAACGAATACTGCCGCTGCTACAAAAAACATCTAAACCACTCGTGCTTTCATTCGAGGTATTCAATCCGAATTATTATAAACAGGATCCGTTGCTAGTCGCACAAACTTCATTGAAGAAGATGAAGGACGCGATTGATAAGGTTAAGAAGATATCTTAAACGCCGCCGATTCCGACCGCTGTAAAGGAGCAGAGGCTTACACCGGTTTTCTGAAGTGAAACGAAATTTTTAAGGTCGGTTTATCAGTTTTTTGAAGAGTCGGGTGTTTCACCGTAAGAATTGTTGTAACCAACAACAGTTGTATGTAACAACAATTTTTGAGCAAGGACGGCAACAGTTCTTAAGCACCGAATCGAAAATCAAGATGTTTCAGAGTAAGAATTGTTGTAACCAACAACAGTTGCACGTAAAACCAGTTTTTGGCCATGGGATTGAAATGTGAAGATGTTTTAGCGTGAGGTTGTTGTAACCAACAACAGTTGCACGTAAACACAGTTTTTGAGCACGGGATCGAAATGTGAAGATGTTTCAGCGTGAGGTTGTTGTAGCCAACAACAGTTGTCTGTAACAACTATTTTTTCAGCGGGGAGATGTTAAATCTTTCACGGGAGGATTGTTGTAACCAACAACAATGCACGTTGCAACAGTTTTTGGGCGCATCAATGATAATGATCTGCTTCAGCGAGAGGATTGTTGTAACCAACAACAGTGGCCTGTAAAGACAGGTTATTTAACACCGGATCGAAATCTGAAGACGTTTCACGGGAGATCGTTGTAACCAACAACAGTAGCAGATAAAAGCAGTTTTTGAGCGCCGAATCGGAAATCAAGATGTTTCAGCGTGAGGATTGTTGTAACCAACAACATTAGCGTGTAACAACTATTTTTCAGGGAAAAGATTTTAAATTTTTCACGGGAGAATTGTTGTAACCAACAACAATTGCACGTTGCAACAATTTTTCCGCGAATCAATGATAATCCGCTTCAGCGTAAGAATTGTTGTAACCAACAACAGTTGTATGTAACAACAATTTTTCAGCGGAAAGGCGCGTAACCGTTTTAATTCGTTTTTCGTTTGTTTATGTTTCTCACTTCTCATCCGTAATCTTACCCGAAGAGTTATTTTCTGCTTCCATCAATTTTTATATCCTACTAATTTGGTAGACTAATTACATTCTCCTATTTTTGTTTCTCACTCACATCAATCATGAAACAACTGCTCATCTCTTATCCCCGCGATACGCTCTGTTGACGCCACTTCCAACTTTATTGAACGACCGATGACGCGGTCAAAATAAAAAAGCCGGAAACTGATGACGCAGCTCCGGCCGGCAAAGGCTTGACAGAATTTAAACACCAATCTAAATTCAACCAATGCATTGTAAATATATGCATTTACATGCCTGGTTGATGACAATTCAATCACCATGCATATTCATGTACGGAAGCAGGCATTGCATTACGTGCTCTTCCTTTTTTGCTTCGCAAACTTCGCTGCGAACGCACAAAATCCAACCCCCATCAGCGGCACCATCATCAGTGCAAAATCTAAATCGCCACTCGCCGGCGCTACGGTTCACATCGCCGGCAGCACAAACACCGTAACAACAAACGATGATGGCGTTTTTAGAATCGTTACATATAAGAAGCTTCCTATCACACTGGAAGTAAGCTACACGGGTTACGCACCGATCAACATTGAAGTCACCAACACCACACCGGTTACCATCAACCTCGCAGAAGCAGCCGCCCAACTAAGCGATGTGGTCGTTGTTGGTTATGGCACCCAGCGCCGCGCGGAACTCACCGGCTCCATCACTAAAGTGAGCGCAGCAGATGTTACAAACTTTCCGGTAGCAAGCTTTGATGCGCAGCTGCAGGGAAAGGCTCCGGGATTGCAAATCATAACCAATTCAGGAGTACCCGGCGAAGGAATCTTTGTGCGCGTTCGCGGTACAACTTCTATCAACTCCAGCAGCGATCCATTGTACATCATCGACGGTGTGTTCCTGAACAACACTTCGCTCCAAACCGCGAACCTGGGCGGTCGGTCAACATCACCTTTGGCAGATATCAATCCTGCCGACATTGAAAGCATCGAAATTCTGAAGGATGCATCTGCTACCGCGATCTATGGTTCGCGCGGCGCAAACGGTGTAGTGATCGTAACAACAAAACGCGGCAGCTATGGTGCAAAGCCGAAGATAAGCTTCGATGCTTCGTATGGCTGGGTCGAAGCGGATAAATCGACACTACCCGAACTTGCAAGCGGCCCCGAAAGCGCAACGCTGGCAAATGAATATTGGATCAACTCGGGCATCGATAGACCGTCATTGAATCAAACATTCGCTAACCGGCCGTTCCGGCCCAAATCGGAAGGAGGAAATGGATTACCTGAAGAACAAAGCACCTTCGACAGAATTGGAGACCTGACAAGGAAAGGAAGGTTTCAGGACTATAACATTTCCGTACAAGGTGGAACAAATTCGTCGCGATACTACCTCGGCGCCGGATTCACGGATCAGGAAGCATTTATACGTGTGCTTAAGTTTTCACGCACAAACCTCAAATTCAATTTCGATCAAAAACTCACTGACAAATTCAGTTTTGGTCTCACAAACAACCTGTCGCGCAGTTTCCGCAACCAGGCAAGAACAGGCGACGGCCCGCAGGTAAGCTTGTTCAACTCCGCAGTGTCTACTGCAACGTATACTCCGAAATATGCAGAGGATGGAACTTCTGTCGGTTCGGATAATGTATACATTCTGATGGAGAATTATGATGTGAAGACAATAAGCCTTCGGTATGTAGGTAGTGTTTACGGTGAACTTGAAATCATACCGCGTCTGAAACTGCGTTCAACGTTCAGTCTCGATTACAACAACTACGACGAGTCGCAATATTGGAACTCGAAAACCAGCATCGGACGTGCTGTGAACGGACAGGCCCTTACTGCGTTGACACAAAACAGTACATGGATCAACGAGCAAACTCTTTCATACAATTTCAAACCGGGACTCAGTGCTTTCAATTTTTTAGTTGGGAACACGCTCCAAAGCAACACCATCTCGGTGTCGTCTGCCGACGGTAAGGGATTTGCCAACGACAGCTACAAATTGATTTCGTCGGCTTCTATTCAAACCGCATCTCAAAGCTGGTCGAAGTACACACTTACATCGTTTTTTGCAAGGGCATCTTACAATTACAATAGCAAGTACTTCGCAGAAGTAAGTGTAAGGGCAGACGGTTCATCCAAATTTGGTACGAACAACAAGTGGGGCTATTTCCCTTCCGTATCCGCAGGATGGCGCGCGAAGCAGGAGACTTTTCTTTCAAATGTTTCGTGGCTATCGGATCTGAAATTCAGAGCATCGTACGGTATCACCGGCAACCAGGCGGGCATCAACAATTTCGCAGCAAGGGGATTGTGGACCGGAGGAAGCAGTTATGCAGACGTAGTTGGAACACCCTTGCCCGGCATCGGTCCGGCGCAATTGGGAAATGAGAATTTGAAATGGGAGAAAACAGCGCAGGCAAACATCGGACTTGATCTTGCCTTGTTCAGGAACAGGCTATCGTTTACCATCGATGTATATGATAAATATACTTCCGACCTGTTGCTGCAGCAACCGATCCGTTCCTCGTCCGGATTCAGCAGCTATTGGGAAAATGTCGGCGAGATCAGTAACAAAGGTTACGAGGTAAGCATCAATTCTACCAACATACAAACGAAGGATCTTACATGGACCACCAGCCTTAACTTCTCTGGCAACCGCAACCGGATTGAAAAATTGCCAACTCAGTTAACACGGTATTCGCGCGATTGGGTGATCATGAAGGAAGGGTATTCGATGAACTCGTTCTGGCTGTACAATCAATTGTATGTCGATCCGCAAAACGGTGCTGCCGTATTTGAAGGGCAGGACGAAACTGGCGCGGTAACAACGGAAGACAGGCAGATCATTGAAAGCTTCTACCCCAGAATATTTGGTGGCCTTACGAATACCATCGCATACAAGGGTATTGACTTCGGAATCACTTTCTCTTTCCAGGAAGGAAATAAATCGTTGAATCTTCAACGTTACTTCAGAGAACGAAATCCACTAAGCGGCGGAGTGTTCGCGAACGTACTCAACCGCTGGCAGAAGGCGGGTGACATTACCGATGTACCGCGATTGACTTCTGTTGGAAACAATTATACGCTCGACCAGAACAGCCGTTACCTCGAAGATGCTTCGTTTGTGAGATTACGTCAATTAACCATCGGTTACACGATTCCGAGAGGAATAACAAACACACTCGGCCTCTCCAACGTGCGGTTATATTTTGTCGGTTCCAATTTGAAGTTGTGGACAAAATACACCGGCGATCCTGAGTCCAACGTCACATCCGACCCAACGTCACAAGGACTCGGCTCGTTCGGTACGCCACCGCAACCGAAAGGATTTCAATTCGGACTCAACATTACTATTTAAGAAAGATCAACTCATCATCATGTCTTATAAAATTCTTTTCGCAGCAGCGCTTGTGTTCGTGTTTACATCATGCAAAAAGTTTCTCGATGTAGAACCCAGGGAACAAACATCGGACGACGCAACGATCATCGATGAAAGTTCGGCAAAGACTGCTGTTCGCGGTTTATACAATTCGCTTCAGTCGAACAATTACTACGGTTACACTTTTCAAACGCTTGGATTTTTTTCGGCCGATAACATTCAATATGTCGGATCACAAACTGTGAACAGGCAGTTGACGAACCATGATGTGAAGTCGGACCTCGCAGCCCTCTCGACGGCATGGACCGCAATCTACAACACCATCAATCGTGCAAACAACGTACTCGCAAAGGTGCCTGCTCTTGAAGCTACCGCAACGTTCACCGACGCGGTCAAGAGTCAACTTCTCGGCGAGGCGTATTTCGTCCGTGCCCTTTCCTATTTCGACCTTGCAAGAACATGGGGAGGAGTGCAAATCGTGTTGGAACCCACTTCATCGGTGACCGGATTGAAATCGGTAAGCAGAAGTTCGCTTGCCGAAACTTACGCACAGGTGCTTTCTGATTTGAATGCCGCAGAACCCTTGCTGCCACAGACGACGAACAGGATCAGGGCCACACGTAAAACAGTGTGGGCACTCAGAGCACGATTGCATTTGTACCTGCAACAATGGAGCGATGCAGAATCTTATGCAACAAAAATCATCGAAGACGCAGCCAATTATTCTCTTCGATCTCCCTACAATTCGTTTTTCGCAAACAATGCCTTGGCAACGTCTGAGTCGGTATTTGAATTATACTATACACCTACTGTAACAAACAACCAGGCATCGCAGTGGCTCCCGACAACAAAGGGAGGCGTTGGCTGGATCAAGCCTACAGACGAGATCGTCACACTGCTGAATGATCCTGCAATTGGTGGTGATAGGAAATCGCTCGTAGAAAAAGTTGTGATCAACGGGGTGCAGAACTGGTTCGGCACACTGTATTATCGGGCCAACGGTACGGATCCCGCGTACCTTATCCGAGTTGCGGAATTGTATCTGATAAGGGCCGAAGCAAGAGCGCAACAGGACAATCTTCCCGGTGCGATCGCCGATCTGACTGCAGTACGATCATCTGCAAATGCAACCGGTGCGATTGCAAACGACATTGACAAGCCCACCCTTTTGCTTGAGATCGAGAAAGAGAATCGTGTAGAATTTGCATTCGAAAATCATCGTTGGTATGATCTCGTTCGCACGGGCCGGGCACAGGAGGTCCTTCAAATTTCTGATCCAAACAAATTGCTGCTTCCAATTCCTTTCAAGGAAATTCTGGTTGACGGTGAGAATCTGCAACAAAATCCGGGATACGGAGGATAAAAATTATTGTATGTATTCTCCCAACAAGACTTACTGGCTACGGGCGATTATCCGTTACGTGCTTGCAGCCGCGATGCTTGCATATGGAATTGTTCTTCTCATCCCTATACAAATACCAGCGCCATCGTTGAGTGATTTGCACACCGCGTACGGTGACTTCCTTCCATGGAAGGTATATTTTCATTCGACGGCAATTGCTTCAGCGGGGTATCGTCAAACCATCGGTGCGCTTGAGATCGTTGGAGCATTGCTGTTGCTGGATCGTCGAACGGTCGTATTCGGTGCAATCATCATATCGTTCGTATTAACGAATGTTGTACTTGCCAACTTCGCTTATGACATCGGCGATCATTGGCCGGCCCTATTTTGCTTGGCACTTTCAATTCTATTGATTGCCTACGATTTTCCAAGGCTGTATGCTTTACTTGTTCTTAGGAGAAAAAGTGAGCCGGATACATTTCATCCGGATGTTCCGGCACGCTTCAAATTTTTTAAAAAAGTTGCTAGAGGCGCATTTGCTTTGTCGGCACTTGGCTATTTCGTTTTTGTATTGCACACATATCAAACGAGCAACTGGCCCTATCCTGACCGGCCGGGGATCGCAGGTACTCATGGCTATTATAATGTTAGTTCATTTCGCATCAACGATACCATTATTCCTTATTCACAAGCCGACACCACAAGGTGGACCGATGTGGTGTTTGAAAAGTGGAACACTGTAAGTATCCGCGGAAACCGGCTGGCAGAGTTGAATTTCGCTGAGCCTGTAGCATTCAAGACAAATGAGGCATTCAGAAATTATGAATACATAGGGAATGGAGGCCGACGATTTTACAGGTATCAGTACCACGGCGATACGATTGAACTCACCAATGCAAACAACGAAAGCGACAAGCTGCGACTCAGGCTCAGCAGGCCGGATTCGTCGACAATTTATCTGGTAGGAACAAATTCGAGAGGCGACAGTTTATGGGTGACCCTTGATCGCGTTGACAAGGAGTATCTGCTTCATAAAGGACGACGCAAACCTATCGCAATACATTAACTGTCATCAATCATTTATATGACCTATCTAAAATTGGCCGGCACGCCACGGACCATTGTAAAAACTGCTGTTGTTCCACGAAACAACCTGATATGGACGGCGGCTCAGATGTTTTGGTTCAGGGCATTGTTTGTGTTCAGTGTTTTATTCATTGTGCCCTTCGATCCGGAGTGGTACACCCGGTTCCTGAATTCGAGGTCTTTCTTCTGGTATCTTTCATCGTTGACCGGCAATCGTCCGAACCTGTATCAGGTAGCAGGTGAAAGCGGAAGGTGGGGAATTGCTTCTTACGCCACCTGGGGTATCGCCGCTTTGATTGCGATTGCCGCTGCCGGCATTTGGACACTGTTGTCGCGAAAACTGGAGAAGAACAGAACCAACTACAATAAGCTTTATTACTGGACGAAAGTTGCGATACGATACCGAATTGCCATTGGCCTCATAGCATTCGGGTTCCTGAAGGTTTACCCGATGCAGATGCCATATCCATCCATATCGAATTTTCTTACCGACTTTGGCGAATACAATAGCTATAAAATTTACTGGCAACACGTGGGTGTGACGTTATGGTACGAAGTAGTGCTCGGATGGATCGAAGTGATTGGTGGAGTGCTGATGTTCTTTCGCGCCACTACATTCGTTGGTGCCCTTATCAATGCGAGCGTGTTGTTCAACATCGCACATGCGAATTTTGCTTATGACGGAGGTGTACACGTTTACAGTTCGTTCTTTGTATTATTCTCGCTAATCATACTTGTCCCGTATTTTATTGATCTGTGGAAATTGTTTGTGCAGCAGAAGGAAGTTGTTCCCATTGAGTATGTTCCCGAGCGTAGTACAAGGAAGCAACGTGTGGTATACTATTCGCTCAAGTTTTCATTCATATTGTTGTTTACCGTTGTTTATGGTGCGTTACGATACGAGGTGCATTACGTTGAAAAATTTTGGAAGGAGCCGTCCACGCCGGGTTTGACCGGGACCGCCGGCTACTATCATGTTACCTCATTTGAATTAAACGGAAAGGAACTTCCATATGACCCAACCGATTCGATTCGGTGGAACGATGTGGTATTTGAACGTTGGAGCACATTGGTTTACCGGGTCAACAAAGCGTTTCCGGTGTCGCTGAACAACGGTACACCCAATCTGAAACAGTTGGACAGAAATTACGAGCTTGCAGGCATTGCCGGGGGAAGAAGATTTTTACATTACGAAGCGGACACCGTACGACAGGAATTGAAGTTGTGGGACAAGAACAAAAAGCGCGAGGGCGATGAAGATGGTGCGAGGGGTGGACTCTTCAACCGCGCCAAAGCATCCATAGTGGCTGGCAACAATACTGACAGAGCCGGGAAAAAGAAGGAGCCGAAGCCATTGTTTGTATGGAGATATGAACGACAGGGTGCAAACAGGATAGTATTGAGTGGTAAAATTGAAGGGAATAATTTTATAAAAGTAACTCTCGATAAAGTTGACCGCAAATTTCCAATTGAAGCACGGCGACTTGACGACTAAATAAAGAAAAATGAAAAAGCTATTGAACCTGCTCGTTACGCTCCTTTTCTCGGGAGCCGCAATTTCTCAACAAAAGAAAGCGGTGAATGCAAACGATTTTGAAAACCTCATTGCGAACAACAAGGGAATTTTAATTGACGTCCGTACACCGCAGGAATTTCAGGAGGGACGAATCGCTGGTGCAGTAAATGCGGATTGGAAGAATCCTGATGTATTTGAAAAGCAAACCGATTCGCTCGACAAATCGAAACCTGTTTACCTGTATTGCCTCGCGGGAGTGCGTAGTGAAAAGGCCGCAGCACGTCTCGTAGAAAAGGGATTTAAAAATGTTGTTGGCTTGCACGGCGGTATTGAAGAATGGAGAAAAGCAGGTAAGCCGATTGAAAAGTAAGTAAGTGGCAAATATTGTTTTTTCGTATGTGTTGAGTTTCGTAGGGTCGCTCACACCCGGCACCATAAACCTTACTGTTTTACAAACAGGACTGAATGATCAACCGCGTGCGGCGATTCGAATGGCGGCTGCGGCCGCAATCGTCGAATACTTTTATGCATGGATCGCAGTGAGGTTTGAAAAACTGCTGACATCCGATCCGGTCATCTTTACCAACATGCAATTGATCGCAGCAATTGTGATTACGGTATTGGGTATCATCACCGTGCTTTCGGCTTCATCAACATCGGGTACAATAAAAAGTTTCAGCAACAGCGGGTTTCGGAAGGGCATTGTTTTAGGAATTCTGAATCCGCTTGCGATTCCATACTGGATCGGTGTCACCGCATATTTCAAAAGTGTGGGATGGATCGACTTGTCGACATCGGCTGGTCTTCACTTTTATCTCGCTGGTGTTTCGCTCGGCGTGTTTACGTTGTTATCATTATTGACGTTTGGTGCAAGTAAGTTGTCTGCAACGGTAAGTCACCGTGCAGCTCTGCTGAAACGCATTCCGGGATACCTAATGATTGCGCTCGGGATTTATGCGTTTGTGCGATACTTTATGGCGGTTATTAATTGAGTGTAGTTTTGCCGAACACATGGCCCAAATTTGATCATCACGATAAATGAAGGTAAATTTCAATGGGGCATGTTTCACTTCCAGGATGCCGGAACCATGTTATGCGTATATCCTCTTTATTAGTCCTCTTAGCAGCGTTCGAACTCATTTCCGTCACTGCATTGGCACAGAATTACGACGAGTCGAAAGTGCCTGCGTATTCATTGCCGAACCTGTTGACCTCACATAATGGAAAAGCCATAAAAGACACGAACAGTTGGGAGATTGTACGCCGACCCGAGATTTTGAAACTTTTTGAAGACAATATTTACGGGCAGATGCCGCGACAAGTGGACAGCACAACATTCAATGTGAAGCACCCCTCAAGTACTATGTGGAAAGGACGCGCGCGGCTGAAGGAAATAGCGATTACCGCATGGAGAAGCGGAAAGCGGGTTGAAATAAATTTAACGCTGCTTATTCCTTCTGGCAGCAAGGGACCAGTGCCGACGTTTCTGTTGATCAACAATCGTGATCGGTTTCTGACTGATCCGCATAAGGATAGTGCAAATAATTTTTGGCCCGCAGCCATGATGATCGACAGCGGTTATGCGATGGCAGCATTTCATGTGAATGATGCTGCACCGGACGCGCCGGAGGATTATCATAAAGGCGTGTTGCAGTTGTACCCGGATCAACTCAAGGCGGGCAACGGTATGAAAGCGGTCGGCGCATGGGCATGGGCAGCAATCACGGTAATGGACTACCTCGAAAAAGATGCTGATATCGATTCAAAAAGGATTGTACTGGTCGGGCATTCAAGAGGCGGTAAAGCAGCGCTGTGGGCCGGTGCGCAAGACAAGCGATTTGCCATTGTCATTGCAAATAACTCAGGAAATACAGGAGCCGCAATCTCGAGAAGAAAATTTGGAGAAACTATAAAAGCAATCAACACGAGGTTCCCTCATTGGTTTGCTGATAACTATAAACGATACAACGATAACGAAGCCGCACTGCCTGTAGATCAGCATATGCTGATTGCATTGATCGCGCCACGACCTGTATACACCACGAGTGCAACCGAAGATCTTTGGGCAGATCCAACCGGTTCATACCTCTCACTGTTGTCTGCCGTAAAAGTGTATGATCTATACGCGAGAAAGTCAACGTTAACTTCTACCATTCCCGAGGCAAATAAGCCGATTGTTCATTCTACCATCGGCTACCATTTGCGACAAGGTATTCACGATATGACGCGCTTTGACTGGCAACAGTTTGCCAGATTTGGCCGGTATCATTTCGACCATCGCAAATAAATCTCTTCAACTTTATTAAGGCAGTTCGGTCTCCATAACTTCGAAGACAAAACGATCGCGGTTCAACTCGTAAAAAAAACGGCTGGGAGAACCGTTTTTTATACCAGGATATGATTAGAAAGTCAATCGCATTTCCAGACATTTTGAACGGGATAGAATCTGCCGCTCGCGTTTGGATTCTCTGCAAATTCTATCAACTTTCCGTCTGAACTGTATTTATGATCCTTGTATTGGATGAAAGACTCTATCAGGCCATCCCTGCTGTTGTATTCCGCAATGCGTCTGTTAGGTGATTGTGTGGGTATCCAGCGCATGATCATAGCCAGAACTAAATTTATGCCCAGAGTGCTGGTATTATCTGTAGCATAGAAATCATATTTGCCTGCTTTTTTCGTCAGGTCGTACTGATAGGAAACAGCTCTCTCTTCGCCCTTATCGATGGAAATCAAATTACCCTGACCGTCGTACTCAAACTGATGTGTTCCGAATGATATCACCCTGTTGTTCTGATACACTACTACATCGTCTCCAACCTTAGTGGCATACTTTGTCTTCGGATCGAGATGTACGACAATGCTGGATCTTTCTTTTGTCATTCCACCCTCGTAAGTAGCGAGTATATCCACCTGTACAGTGTTGTTGCCATATTCGAAAGCATACTGGATGGAATCGAAAACGGTCATTCCCCAATCGTTGCGGAGATCGGTGGTTAATGTCTCGACGGAGCCGTCAGAATTGAAAGTCTTTTTCACAGTAGTGTGGCGATCTTGAGGCTTTGCGCCATCAGCGAAGCTCTGTTCGGAAATCTGGCATCGCGATTTACGCAGCCAGTTTTTAATGTCGTCTTTCGAACATCCGATAAGTACAGGAAGTGCAAGGAGTATGAAAAGTCTTTTCATTGCTTGACGGTTGTATGGTTTAACGTCAGCGGGCAGACCTCATTCAAGAGATCGGAAGGGGATATGAATATACTTAAAATCCGTGCAGTACAGGACACCCGGGAATTCTATTCATGTAATATTGTTGCCAAATGTCATTCGAATGATGCGCTGGCCCGTATATGTGTTGTTGCTTTTCGGTTTTCAATTGTCTGCACAGCAACGCGAGGACGTTAAGAACGTCAGAATTGAGAACACCAATGGGTCGTTCAGATTGCTCGTAAACAATCAGCCGTATTTTATCAAGGGTGCAGTTGGCCATCACTATCTGCAAAAGTTGAAAATGTATGGTGGCAACTCGATCCGCGCAAACAGCAACCGTGCAACACTCGACTCTGCCTTGAAGCATGGGCTTACTGCGCTCGTCGGGCTGCCGGTAAGGGCCGAAAGGGATGGAATGAATTACGACGATACCACTGCTGTCAGGTTACAGCACGAGAAGGTCATGGAAATTGTGCGGCGCACAAAGGACCATCCCGTTGTAATCATGTGGGCCCTCGGCAACGAACTCGATTTCATTCAGGCCAATGTAAAAGAACATTACAACATCAAGGTGTGGGACGCAGTAGAAGCGTTGACAAAAGAAATTCACCAACTTGATCCTTTACATCCGGTGATGACAGTGGTTGGATCGATAGACAAAGAAAAAATAAACGACCTCATAACTCATGCTCCTTCGCTGGATCTACTCGGCATCAATGAGTATGGCGACCTGTTGGACATTCCAAAATGGCTGCGCGAGTATGGATGGAAGAAACCTTATGTAGTCACGGAATGGGGACCGACTGGTTTCTGGCAGGTTCCAAAGACCGCATGGAAAGCGCCGATTGAAGAAACCAGTAGCATGAAAGCTGCGAAGTACAAAGAGCGATATGAACAGACCATTGCTGGTGATACTGCGATGTGTCTTGGTTCGTATGTTTTTCTGTGGCGTCAACACCAGGAGCGCACCCATACATGGTTCGGAATGTTTAACGAAAAAGGTCTTGAAACAGAAGCGGTAGATGTGATGCATCATGCATGGACAGGCAAATGGCCCGCGAATCGCACACCCTCTCTCGACTCAGTGAAACTTGATGGCAAAACTGCGTATCAAAGCGTCTATCTAAAACCGTCATCCATGTATGGAGCGCAGGTGTGGGTGCAGGACCCGGACAACGACAAGATCAAATATCGATGGGAGATACTACGTGAAGGAACATCATTTCCATATGGTGGAAACGGAGAGCGCAAGGGCGAAGCGGTTGCAACGAAATTTCAAAATGATAAGTCGCCGAAGATAACTTTCGCAGCTCCGACGGGCGAAGGCGCATACCGATTGTTTGTATACGCATATGATGGTCGCGGTCATTGGGCCACCGCTAACATCCCATTCTATGTTCAGCCGATCACTGACAAATAAGTTCTGCTGGGTAGCCTAGCCACATTACTTTAATCAGCATTTTTTAACGGTGGTGCATAAACGCGAATTGCATCGACATTCATCAAACCTTTTCCGGAGAGCGTTATTTTATGCCGGCCGTTTTTAAGACCTTGCAATATGGTTGTTGACCCTGCCTTCTGTGCAACGACTTCATTATGACACATTCGTTTCACCTGCCATTTCAGAACATCGCCCGGCCTCAGCCAGGGAAAGTCGGCAAACTCTTTTGCACGAAACCATCCTGTTGGTTGGATGATGATTCTTCCCGAACTGGATTTGAATACGCTATCGCTTCGGCCTTCTCCGTCTTCGCCGGTTACCGAACCTTTGATACGAAATCCGACTTTTTGATTAACCGAATCGCTTGATGTTATGGTCATGGTCCATTCTTCTTCCACCGGATGTTGTAACTCCATCTTCACCGGTTGCCCGATCTTTCGAAGAAAGAATCCTGTCGTGTCGCTGGTTGGGCGGGTGTAATAGAAACACTCGTTGATGGCCGATGGCTTTTTCGCATCAACCCGTATCGTGACTTTGCTTCGTGGGTCGCCGTTCTTCTTCCAAATCAGATCCACTCTGTTTCCATAGATTGGTAACTCTATTGAACTATTTCTAATCCGGAAGTCAGTTCCTGCCTTCAATTCCGAAACACCCGACTTATGGTTTGTTTGCACACTTGCAGTGCTGAAATAGTTTTTGATAATGGAGGCCATCAGGTAATTCCCATGGTCGTTCAGGTGAACTCCATCCGTCATCAGCTGGTTCATGTCGATGTTGTTGTCTCTCAGATACTGCTTCCAGACACTTCTAACATCAAAGACGGCCAGGCCATATTTTTCCGCAAGTCCCGGCAACGTTACATTGTTGTGTTTGTCGTGCCATTCCTGGTTTTGGCCGGCGACATGATCGGTTTGCAATGCAATCTCCGACGTTGTTCTGCTGCGGATGATCCGAATCATCTTCTCGTAATCTTTTTCGTTGCCGTAGTCGTGAAATAAAATGAGGTCGGGGTAGAATGAAACAACATCATTCTCTACAGTATGTTTCAACCGGTCCGTACTGAATCCGCCAATCGCCTTATTCACAAATACGATCCGTGCGGCAGGGTAAGTGCTATCGAGATGCCTCTTCACTTCTTTCCACCAGTCCTGCATACTGATGGATTGTCCATACACCATGATTCGGACTTCATACGGAGCTTCGACTGTCGATTCCTGTAACAGCTGCATTGTACGCGGGATTCTACTGCCTGTGTGTTCCGTGACGTTGGGTTGTGGAACCGGAAAGTAAGGCTGCCCGTTAGCTGATAGAGAGTGCACATATACCAATAATGAGAGAATACTATTGCGTACCATAGTTGTTGTGGCGTAGTGGCTTGCACCAAAACACCTGTTGAAATTTTATGCGGGCTCGTGCTTGTACCCTGGAGTGACAAAAATTGAAATATGCCAAATTTATGGTATTGCCTGGCGCAGCCTCACTTAGTATGTTTATTCCGCGAAAAATAAATCAGCCCTGTGATTGCGTGCTTATCATCCAGGAGCATCAATCGAATAATCATCTGATGCAGAGTTCAATTCAATAATTGCAGGCAATTATTGAATAATCCTATTGCGGTTCAGTGATCGAATATCTCATTCTGCTTTAATAACGATTATGAAACAAATGTTACTCGTTTTTTTAACCGCATTGTCAACTTGCTTTATTGCCAGCGCACAAAGCGTCAATGTCGACCAAACTTTTGGCAATTGCGGCACGCTGAGTTCCATGTTTCAAGGGTATGAAAATCTTACTCTTGAGCAAACCCTTGTCAGGCCTGATGGAAGGATTGTTTCCGTTGCAACCGGACAAATCAACAGCAGCATTGATCATCACACGCTCATAACACAATATCATCCAAATGGCGAGCCCGATTTAAGTTTTGGAACCAATGGGAAAGCGATCATTGCATTGAACACGAAAACCATCTGCAAGCAGATTGCCCTTCTGCCCGGGGGTGAAATAATCGGAGTCGGAACTGATTCTGACGACCAATTCACCGCATCTCACATCCCGCTTGTCTTCAAGCTTAATGCAAATGGCAGTGTCGATCAAACATTCAATTCGAGTGGTGGCGCGGGAGGAAAAAATGCGCTCCGTTTTAACGCCTTTTCACGGGGAGGGTTCACTAATGTGAAAGTACTGCCGGATGGAAAGATATTAGCTGCCGGCGAATCTGTGAGCAATGGAATAGGGGGTTTGTCAGGCCCGGGTGTAATGAGATTCAACAGTGATGGAACGGTTGATCAGTCGTTCGGAAATAACATCCCCGGGTTTCCGGGAAGAACCGTTGTATCAAAAGCTTATATCAGCAACGTGAACATGTTGGTAAATGATAACGGTCAAATCATCCTTGCTTATTCAAGAGACGATCTTGGACAGGGTATCAATATCAGTTTGGAAATCGTGGTATTAGAAGCAGACGGTGTGATTGAAGGCGGGACAGCCGACGTCCCTGCCATTAATACAGGCCTCAGGATTTCGGGTATCATGAGGACGTTAAGGCAACCTGACGGTAAATTGTTATTTGTTGCCACTTCGAATGAAACGACATCAAAAATTTTTGTGTTGCGCTATCTCAGCGCTGTAACACCTGATCCTGCTTTTGGTATAAATGGGGTTGTAACGCTGGCCAACATTGATGGAAGCAATGCTTCGTTTTATGGCAGCAACATCGGACTTCAGCGCGATGGAAAGATTTTGCTCACGGGAGGGAAAACAACCGGATACCCAAACAACACACCGTTCGTGGTGCGGCTTACAGCAACCGGTCAACCTGATGCAAGTTTCAATGGTTCGGGCTATTTTTTTGTTCCAAACTACCTCAGCAACTCGAGATCGATAGATGTTGTTTCAGCAAGCAACCAGACCTGTATCATCAGCCAGCAGGCAAATTTGGGACTTGTACAGTTGACAGCGGAAACGCGTGCAGCCACCGGAGGCAGCCTCAAGTTCGACGGCGGCGACGATGTAATGAACGTGGGCAATTGGTTCAACGCACAAAACTTCAGTGTTGAGATGTGGTTGAAGCCGAATGCGGCGCAGCCAGCGAACGCCGGCGTTATAGACAACGGGGCCTGGCAACTTTACCGTGCGGGCGCTACCGGGAACACGTATTATTTTTTCGTGACCGACAATTCAAATACTGTTGGCAGATACAGTGCGGTGGACCTTACAAGTGATACCTGGCAACACATTGTGCTGGTGAAAGACGCAGGATCCATTTTAGTGTACAAGAACGGACAACTCGTTTCAACTTCTGTTCATACGGGCAGCGTTGTTTATAGTGGATCGCCAATATTATGGTTGGGAAGGGCGGAAGCCGTGAGCAGGGGCTGGAGTGGCAGTTTTGACGAAGTGCGTTTGTGGAACCGACCGCTTAGTGCTACTGAGATCCAGACGAACCGGAACTGCCAATTGACATGCACGCAGAACGACTTGCTGGCGTATTACAAATTCAACCAGGGATATTCCGGCTGCCGCAATGTGGGGATCAATACCGTACCCGACGCAAGTGGTAATAATCATGTCGGCACCTTAATTAATTTTTCAATGGAAGGTGTAACCTCCAACTTTCTGGACGGGTATCTGACTGAAAACTGCGCAAGTGCCAGCCAGACGTACTATGTAGATGCAGATCGCGACGGCTACGGAACAGGGACTGGGGAAGCGTCGTGCACAGATCCGGGAATCGGATATTCATTGCGAGGAGGCGATTGCAATGATGATGATGCAAGTATTCATGAACCTGTGCAGTATTATGTAGACGCGGATCGCGATGGCTTCGGTTCATCTGTGACGGAATTGGTGTGCTCCGCAACGGTTACTGTAGGGTTCTCTACAAACAATAACGATTGCGATGATACAAACCCCGGCGTCTATCCCGGAGCTACAGAAGTTTGCAACGGCATTGATGATAATTGTAATGGAGATGTTGATGAAGGAGGAACAAACACATTCTATAGAGATGCCGATGGTGATGGTAGTGGTAACGCAACCATGATGATTCAGGCATGTTCGGCTCCATCGGGCTACGTCAGTAACAGCAATGATTGCGATGATTCAAATGGCGATGTCTATCCCGGAGCTACAGAAGTTTGCAACGGCATTGATGACAATTGTAACGGAGAAGTTGATGAAGGAGGAACAAGCACATTCTATAGAGATGCCGATGGTGACGGTAATGGTAACGCAAGAATGATGATTCAGTCATGTTCGGCTCCATCAGGCTTTGTGAGTAACAGCAACGATTGCGACGATTCAAATGGAGGTGTATACCCGGGAGCTACAGAAGTTTGCAACGGCTTTGACGACAATTGTAACGGAGAAGTTGATGAAGGAGGAACAAGCACTTTTTATCGGGACGCGGATGGTGATGGTTACGGCAATGACAGTGAGTCAGTGCAGGGTTGTGTTGCTCCGTCAGGTTACGTCGATAACAATTCAGATTGTGACGATGCGAATGCGAATGTTCGTACGGGGATGACGGAGATTTGCAATGGCATTGACGATAACTGTAATGGTTTAACCGACGAAGGATGTCCCGTGGTAAACCGATACCGGAGCAGGGCCTCGGGCAACTGGAGTAGTATTGCCACCTGGGAAGTTTCGGCAAACATGGGTGTTACCTGGACGAATGCGACGAGAGTGCCGTTCAGTAATGATCGTACCATTACGATTCGGGCGTCTCATAGTGTTACAATAGATATTCCAATCGCGACCAATGAAGTGATTGTTGAATCGGCCGCAGTCTTAATTCTTGGTCAGACATTGACACTAACGGATGATATTGGGATTGATCTTTTGATTAACGGCACATTCACGATGAATACTTCGGCTGCGTTGCAAGGATCCGGAGAAACAGCAATCAGCGGCGTTCTGAATTTCAATGGGGGGTTGATCTTGGTGCAAACAAATATACTTGCGAGCGGAGTTGTAAATATAAATGGCACAGCAACTAAAGCAATATTCTCGAGAGTTGATAATGCCGGCATCATCAACTTAGCAAATTTCCATTTGAATATTTCTGGTGTTGGGATTTATAATACGGGTCGAATTAACGTAAGCAGCGGCACGACATCTTTTTTATCCAGTTCAGCAAATGGCGCCCCGGCCATTCGGAACTCTGCTGCAGGTGTAGTGACCAAATCAGGTCGGGGCCTCGTTTATATTCTTGGTGGTATAGACAACCATGGTCTTGTGCGAACAGATGCCGGTGTGTTTTATATTGGCGTTCTCAACAACGCAGGAGCAGTCAATGTAAATAGCTCATCAACCCTTCTTTTGCAAAGCGCAAATTTTCGAGCTGGTACAGAACTTCTCGGTACCGGAACAGTAAGCAGCTTAGCAAGTACAAACGTTGTTGATCCTCTTGTAATACCGGAAGGGCTACAGTTTATGCTAACTTCAGGAGAAATCGTCGGAAGGAAAATTACCGTCAGCGGGTTTTTTAGATGGACCGCAGGAAAAGTTGCGTGCGATATTGAAGTCACTCCGAATGGCAGAATTGCCATCGAACTGAGTGATCGGAAAAATTTGTCATCGACGATTACAAACGATGGAACCATTGAATGGCGTGGAGGTGAGATTGTTTGTGAGAACGGTACCGTGATCAATAACAACCTTTTTCATTTCAATTCAAATGACCGGATGGCTTCCAAAATCTGGTGTGAATTTATTTACTAACACGTCATCAGGGATTGCAAAGAAGTTTTCGACCGCGAAGAGTGCCATAGAAATTGCATTTCAGAATAAAGGCGGAGTGATCGCCGGGATAGGCGCTTTCAATTTTTCAAACCTGAAGAATTCCGGAAAAGTTCTGCCAGGTACACCCGTCGGCTCATTAACGATCAATTCATCAGACAACCCACTATCAACATCAAGTGAATTGCAAATTGAAATACAAAACACCGGAACTGGCACCATCAACGACCGGCTTCGGGTTGATCAAAACCTTATCCTGAATGGCCGGTTATTGGTGACTGAAATTGGCAGCATACCGAACGGTTCTTACCTGATCATTTCAGCATTAGATCGCAATACGATTTCTGGTAACTTTTCCACCACCCAACTGCCACCTGGATATCGGCTGCGGATTCAGAACCGGAACAGTGTTTGGCTTGATAAGACCACTGCGTCGACCCCGCTTCAGCAAAGCAATATGGGTACTGCAAAAGTTGAAAAACGCATTGCCGATGAAAATCAATTCACTGGCGCCGTATCATTCTATCCGAATCCTGCAAACCATACAGTCAATGTTCGCATAAACAATGGCTTTGCAAAAGGAAATCTTCGCATCAGTCTGGTTGATCGATTGGGAAGATTACTCAACGAACGGATCCATAATTACGCTGGTGGGAAGGATGGGGTAACGCTCAATACATCAACAATTACGAACGGTTTGTATTTTGTTGTCGTCAGAGACAGAACCGGCAAAGAGGTCGTCGTTGAATTGATCATACAGCATTGACAAACATCGAAGCTCTGTAACAGTCGTTCGATGGTCTTGAAGTCACTTGGTAGTACAGTTTATTCTAATTATTTTAGCTTTACTTCGCTAAATCTATTAGCTTAGTGTTACGCAGGTAACTAATTACGAATAACTTCTTACTATGAACTTTCAGGATTTTATAATTCTCCTCCTTTCCGCTGTTTGTGGAATGGCAGTAGGCTTCATAACTGCCTGGGCAATTTGGAAGGCAAAGATGACGGGGATGCTGTCGTCTGATATGATTACGAGAGATTACGTAAGCAAGGAAATATTTGATTCGGTAAATCGCGAATTAAGGAGTTGCCGGGAGGAGTTGAGGCATAAAGATTCTTTACTTCTCACAGCGATCGGTGAAAGTGAATCGAAGCTTTCGAAGGCATACGTCGCGCAGCATTTTGTTTCCCGCGAATCTTACTTTCAAGTGATTTCTCAACTGCAGGTAAAAGATGAAGTGATTGAAGATTCAAGGAAACAGATCACAACATTGTCTGAGATGAACGCTGCTCTTAAAACCACCAACGAAGAATTGAAGACAAGGTTCGAAGAATTCAAAGCCGAGCTGGCGGATCTCCAGGAACACTCACGCATGGAATTCAAGAACATCGCCAACGACATCATCAAAGAAAAGGGCAAGGATCTGACAGCGCTTAACACGCAATCGTTTGATGCAGTGGTTAAGCCTTTCCATGAAAACTTAAAAAGCTTTCAGAAGTCGGTAGAAGAGACGAGGAAGGAAGACATTGCCGACTTTACATCGCTGAAGAAAGAAATTGAAAACCTTCAGAAGTTGAATTACCAGCTAAGCGACGAAGCGCAGAAATTGAGCAATGCGCTTAGAAGTGACAGCAAGGTGCAGGGCAGCTGGGGAGAAGACCGACTGCAACTCATACTTGAATCTGAAGGGATGGCGAAGTACCTGGATTTTACTTCCCAGGCAACTTATCGTGATGAGGAGCTTGAAAGGAACCGCAGACCCGATTATATCATCAATCTTCCCGGAGGAAAGCACATCATCATTGACAGCAAGGTTTCGCTGAATGCGTATGTTGATTATTTCAATTGCGATGATCATGGAACCAAGAACAATTGCCTGAAGCAACTGGTCAAGAATTTGACCGATCATATCGATGACTTATCGGGCAAAGATTATCCGTCTCTCACCGGCTTGCAGTCGCCCGACTTTGTGTGCATGTTTGTTGGACTCGAACCTGCATTAACCATGGCGATCAACGAATATCCACAGCTGATGCGAAAGGCGATTGATAAGAACATCATCATCGTTACGCCGACCACGTTAATTGCTACTTTGAAGATGGTGGATTTGATCTGGAAGAAGGAAAGCAGGGTGAGAAATATCGAAGAGATCTTTAAGCAATGCGGAATGTTGTACGACAAGTTTGTGTCATTCATTGAGGAGTTTGATAATATAGGAAGAGACTTGCAGACGGCGATTGCTTCTCATAAACAGGGGATGAACAGGTTGACTTCAGGTGCCAACAAGGGAGATACAATTATCGGAAGGTTCGAGAGGATACGCGAGCTGGAGGCGAAAGCGAAGAAAAGGATTCCGCATCATTTTGTCGCGTCGATTGAGGTTCTCAGCGAGTCAACGTCTACCGAACCAGCTGAAGCGAACTTGCCGGTGCTGAACGGTTCTTCTAAAGCTTAAAGATTCAGCGGCGGGTTCTCACGCATTGATTTCACAATGTTGTCGCGGCTGACAAGTCTGTAAGGTACGGTCAGCGAAAAACACTCGAACTACAATAACACATTATTGATCGCCTTTATCGGTTGCGGCAGGTTCGTTGCACCGAGTTGCTGCAATAAATCGATTTCTATATTGCGGCAGATGGAGAGCATTGGCACATCGTTCGCAAGTCCCTCGAAAGGATTCTCCGAGTAATCTCCAACAAGTTCCATTACGATATACACCCAACTGATTACAATGATGAAAGGAATTGCGAGCCAGATACCGAAGTCCCCAAGACGCGCGAATTCAGAGAATGCACCAAACGGCAACATGATGATCAGCAGGCAAACCATGATGAAGCCAAAACTTGCGAATTGTCGCGGGAAGGGTGTTCTCTTGATGCGCTCCGCCTTTCCCTGGTGGTCGTAAAAGTCATTTAATATTTCCTGGAGTTTGATGTGTTCGAAACTGCCGATGTTGTCAGCGTTACGAAGTTCGGCCAGTTGTTGCGATTGAATGTCGATCAATTGTGTGGCCGCATTCTTGAAATTCGGAAGTGCTGAATAGTCTGCTTCAGTGAGATACATTTTGAGATGCAGATCGGTTTCGTCGGCGCCGTACAATCCAAGTCCCTGGTGTCTCCACTTTTGACGCGCGTCGATTCCGAATCCGCCTCCGAGTGCAAGGTGTTCCCAATGCGCGGTTTCTAACAGTTGACTCCGAAGTTTATACAACCATGCAATGTGCCGGAAGATGAGTCTTTTCTTTATTTCATGCAATTGCTCTTCTGTTTTGTCATTGCCAGTTGCAACGATGAGTGCTTTCACACACGAGCCCCACATGCGGCTGCTGTTGACGATGCTGCCCCACACGATGCGCGCTTCCCATATTCGATCGTATGCCTGGTTATTTTTGAAACCGACATAGAAGGCCACAGCGGTACCTATCAGCGAAAGAGGCAACCAGGGTATATTAAAGTTGCTGAGAGCGGTGTATCGATACAGCAGGGCGATGATGATTACGTATGGAACGAGCCACAGGAAGTGTTTTCCTGTGAGCATCAATACGCCGCGGAGGTTGTAGTTTTTACGGATGTACATGGTTGAAAGCGTATGTGAGAATGGAATGTAAACCGTATTGACAGATTATCCAACGGCCTCACTTCAAATACTTCTCAAACCAATTCAACGCAAGCTGCAGTTCACTGTTCGTCATCTGCCATCCATGGTCGCTATTGGTTTTGATCTGCAACGAAACAGGGACATGCATTTCCTGAAGCTTTTTTGCCAATATCTCCGATTGAAAAATCGGCACAATGTTGTCGCCTGACGAATGAAACAACAACGTTGCCGCATCATCCCCTGATACATGATATGCAGGTGAAATCTTTTTCAACATGTCATTGATCCCGGCAGTGTCGGTCATGTAACTGAATCTTCTTCTTTGTGCATCCCACTTCCTGAACTCAAGAACGTGGACAAGCATTTCCTTGAATAGAAACGCGGAGTAGGCATTGTTGCCATTGCCATCCCAATCAAAGAAATTGCTGGATGGAGATACAGCAACCACTGCACGAACTTTGGAACTCACCCGGTCCACCGGATCCTTAGATGCCACCATGAAAGATGAATCTGCAAGCCCACACATCAACGACAAATGACCACCGGCAGATCGTCCGATGGCCCCGATCTGCTCTGCATCAATCGACATTTCATTCGAATGATAACGAATGTAACGCACTGCACGTTGCACATCTTCAATTGCGTCTACCACGGTGTAGACCGGTTCCGATCCGTGAAATACAATGAAAACATTGAAGCCTTTCTTTATAAACGGAACCGCTTCTGCAGTCGAGGCCATATTGAAATTCGAACCCCATCCACCACTTCGGATCATCACGATTGCTTTTCTGTTGGGATTCTGCTTCGGCGTCAGCCGCAGCATCGTCAATGCCATCCCGTCTTTGCGTCCATAGATGATCTCGTGCACGGTACAGGTTGAGTCTCCGGGCATAAAAGATCCCGCGATCACCTGGCCTTGCATGAATGGCGTAAGCATCTGCTGATGATGAGCGCGACAATTGGCAATAACGCACATCAGGAACGCAATAAATATTGACTGTTTCATCTTGCAGCTTCTTACAAATTACTTCTCTTCAGATGTTTCCCTATGCGTCGCTGGCATGTAAATGATAAGTGGTAATGCCGACCGATAGCGATTGTTGTTCAATGATTGCATAGCTTAGTGTATGCTTTCAAATTTATTGGGCGTGTCGGCTGCTTCACTCCTTATTCTCACTGCTTGTGGAACAAGTAAACAACAAGCGCAACAGACAATTCCCACCTTCACCCTCACCGAAACCCAACGATTTCTTTTCAATTCCTTCGTCGATTGCAACATGGCCGAAGCATGGATCGGAGATACACTCCGCATCTTTCCTGGCAAGTACGGCGAAGATCCGGTGTGGGGCGATTCAAAAGAGCTTGAGTATGCCGACGGCCTCAACCCCGATGAAGTGTTTCTCAGAAAGCCCGACGAATTCATCGATCCAATTCTTCCTCCCAACGCTCCGCCCGGTAAACCCGGATTGCATGGGGCCATTTGGTTTGAAACAGTTTACCAGGACAAAAAAGATGCTTCCGGAAGAACCTTGTATGCATTGTATCACAACGAAAACTATCCGGCAACGCTGCCATACGATTCAACAACCGGTGAAGGGTACATCGACAAGAATTGGCCGGAAGGGCTGCGCGGACCTTCGTCTGCTGCTGCGGTCCCGAGAATCGGAATCATGAAATCAACAGACGGCGGTAGGAGTTGGGAGGACCGTGGAATTCTCATTGAAGATCTTCAACCTCGTATGGTGCTCAAGCCGCACAACACTGCACTCACTTTCGGCGGCGGTGTCGGTGACCCTTCGTGTGTTGCAGACGGCGACTACCTGTATGTGTTCTTCGGCGAATACAGTTACCCCAGGAATTATGATTCAGCTTCATATGATCCAAAGGTTGAATGGAGCGGTCAATGCATCAGCTCGGCGCGAATCAGACTAAGCGACCTTGATGCACCAACCGGAAAAGCGTTTCGGTGGGATGGCTCCGGATTCAACGCGCCATATAACGGTGCCGGCACACCGATTTCATCGCTGCAAATACCAATGGCAGAAGGCGGCGGACCGGTCAGTGTAGGCAACCAAAAATACCATTGGGGTCCCTCCGTGAGTTGGAACACTCACCTGAATTCCTGGGTAATGTTGATGGGAAAAGTGGATAGCACACTGTGGCGGGGAAGCGAATTGCTGATATCATTCAATCCAAACAAGGACCTCGGCATCGAAGCAAACTCACAGGCTTGGAGCAAACCGCAATTGCTCGTCAGTCGGCCTGGTCATGTTCTGTGGTATCCGTCTCTTCAACCAATGAATACGCCGGATGATATCAAAAATAAATACACCTCAACAAGGCTGGGCAAGAAAGCAAGATTGTTCTTCAAAGACATGAAGGGTGATCAGCACGTCTATATCTCCGACTATGTGATCGAGTTCGAGAAGGGCCAATAGCAAATCGATAATGACGTAAATCCATTCGCTTTCTTTATTTCGTTATCTTCATATGCGTCTTAAGCAGGAAGATCCACATCCTCAAAATACCGGGTTGCGACCACGCTAACTGCTTACATTTCTCATTCGCTTTAATATACTGATCAATCGGCATGCAAACCATCGGTCCGATCCTGTACTCCTCAGCAATAGTTGCAAGGCAATGCCATCACGGCGGTTGCAAAAGATTTATGTTTTTCACGAAAGTCATATTCGCCTTCGCGGCATTTATGGTTGCGAATGCTGCCAGTGCGCAACAGGTTGCCAAAAGTATCATCGCTACAAATGGTGTGCGAATCGGATTCTACGAATACAAGCCCGCGAACTATAATTCGAATTCCACCGTTAAATATCCCCTGATTATTTTTCTGCACGGCATCGGTGAAAGCGGCAATGGAACAACAGAGCTGTGGAAGGTGAAACGATTTGCTATTCCTGCATACATCGATAAGGGTCATGACATGACATTTACATGGAACGGAAAAACAGAAACGTTCCTTGTTCTTTCTCCTCAGTGTGCGGTCACAACAAGATGGTACTACAGCAATTATTATGTGGATGAAATGATCAGGTATGCAAAGCAGAATCTGCGAGTGGATCCTGATCGTATCATCTTAACGGGACTTAGCATGGGAGGCGGTGGTACCTGGGCCTATGCCACCGACAACGCTGCGAATGCTGCACAACTCGCGGCGGTCGCGCCGGTTTCTGCTCCATGTTATGATACGACAATGACCTATCATCCGAGGATGGCAAACGGTTCTCTCATTGCAAAATCAAATCTTCCTGTATGGTCGTTTCATGCAGTGGACGATGCGAACACATCAACCCCGGTTCAGTGCGCACACGATGCTGTGGACAGCATCAATAAATACAACCCAAAGGTGAAGCCGCTGAAAACTATTTATCAACGGGGTGGCCATTTTATTTGGGATCAGGCGTACAACACCGGCTCGACGCATCAATCTCCGAATTTGTTTGAATGGTTTCTGGCACAGAACAGAAGCCTTCCGCCTAATTCCCTGCCGGTGACGAATGCAGGTGCCGATACAGCGATATTGGCGAAAGATGGCATTGCAACTCTCGATGGGCGTAAGTCTAGTGACTCGGATGGTAAAATAGTAAAGTCGACATGGAGAAAAATTGCAGGTGGAAATGGAGGTGAGATTGTAAGTGCTGGCGCATTGCTAACAACGGTGAAAGGCTTGCAGGCTGTTGGCACCTATACCTATGAATTACAAACAGCCGACGACCGTGTTGGCTGGACAGCAGACACTGTCAGCATAAGCGTAGTTAACGAACTGCCGGCAGTTCAATATTTGTCTTTCGATGCGAACGTTGAAAAAGGCAACCTGGTGAATTTGAACTGGAGCACCTCACGTGAGCGGTCAACCAAAGCGTTTGAAGTTGAGAGGTCTGCCAATCGCGTTGATTTTAGCAAAATAGGTAGCATCAACAGTGCCGGTAATTCTGAACAGGTGATGGAATACAGTTTCCGCGATCAGAATCCGTTGCCGGATAGCAACCACTACAGACTAAAGCATGTATACACGAATGATCAGTTTGCATATTCAAATGTTATTAGCGTTCACATTCCAGTAATTGAGAACGTTGAAGTGACGCCCAATCCGGCAACCGTTGTGATTCGTGTCAGGAGTATGTCGTCAGAACCCATGTCGTCGGTACAGCTTTTGGAAACAAACGGGCGCTTAATGAAGCAAACAACGTTCAACAGTCAGGGAATGCACGATATGACGATTGATGTGCGCAACGTTCCGCGCGGTCTTTACTTTTTGAGAGTGATATGCCGGAACATTATAGCTGTTAAGAGAGTTGTGCTGCGATGAGGCAACATCACTGCCAATGAATCTGACCTGATTAATCTTCGTGTTCAGGAAGCGGCACACCTCCTTTCCTACGCAGTTCAATGAAATTTGTTACTTCCTTGCTATTGTACACCAGCAGTCCGCCAAGTAAAAACTGGAACGCATGAATGATTGCATCACTGATATCGAGGTCGCTCATGCCACGTGTGAGTTGTCGCTGTTGAAAATATATATATAGTTGCCGGAGCAGCGAGGGAAAGGAGGTGATGACGATAATGCCGCCAACAATGATCACAGCAAGTTGTACGATGGTTGACCTATGAACATTTAAAGTGAACCGGTCCTCGGTAAAATGTTTTTCCAGAGGCAGCTTTGCCAGTACAATATCGGTTCGAAAGATCAGCAGGTACAACACAAACCCGTACATGAACACGATTGCGGCGCCTGTGATGAGGTTGAATAAGGCAAATCCGATGTCATCTGTTTGAAATATGAATGAAAGCGAAGCGAATACGGATGGCAACATGAAAATCATGTCTTTCATCAAAACAACTCCAAGGATCTTTAATACAAGAATAAAAACAGAACGCGGTGTCATATCTGGGCATTGGGTGTTGGATGAAGTTATACGATCTGCACACCGTTTCCAAGGGTTGAAAGGAAGCAGGTTGTACTACCTGAACCCAAACAGAACAGGAAACAAAAAGGCAACTACAAACGTCCACACCGCATATACCGGGAGAAACAATGCGATCGCTGCGCCGGCCTGCGAATTGTCATTCTTATCTCTTAATGCTTCGAGGAGCTTGATCGTTACAAGGATCAAATTCGTCAGCATCAAAATATTTGCGCCAAGCACCGCAATTCTGTTGGGCGTAATTCCCCATTCGGAGATCCTGAAGCCGATCGCGGATAATGCAATTCCATTCACGATCAGGGTAACGACCGAAAGAAGAAACAGCACCAGCGTTTCTGAATAATTTTTCGTTCCGCCCGTGCCAGCTACTGAAAAGAAGATGATAGCCATTACGCCAATCAACAATGCATTGAACGTTATGAGAAACTCCCTATCCTGAAATAGGTTCTTACCCGAAATCAGCATTGCCGTGAGATACACAAGCAATGTCACAAGCACAAGCGGACTGAAGATCTTTGCAATCAAAGGAGAAACTTTATTGACGATCTGCGGATTCGTTTGAATCAGGTACGTGCCGACAACCGGAGCCGCCGCCATCGAAAATATTACCACGTTTTCAGTGTAAAACTTCTCGATGTTCATTCCAATGACTGCGAAAAGGCCGATGGTTACACCCGTGAGAATGGCACCCGCAATGGCGATCATCGCAGTGATCACTGCCAGGTCTCCGTTGAACTGCAGAAAACCAAGACGTCGTTCATGGTTTTGCACGCGACCCCCGGCAAACGCAAAGCCGAGCACGCACCAAAGAAACAAAGGCATATGTATGCTCGACAGAATAATGCTATCGCTGTTCGGAAGTTGCGGTAAAAAGTTCATGTAGCCGAGCGCGGCAAGAAACGTTATGCCGATCAAAACGACCGACCGAGTCGGCAACTCATTTTTCCAGGCGAAATAAAAAGTGAGGATAGGAATCACGATGAAGCCTATGTTTCTCTGGTAAAAGTGTTCGTCGTTGAGATTGAAGATCGCAGGCAATTTAGCGAGCAGCCCCGCTGTTATTGAAGCAAAAATCACAAACGCGATGTCTTTGCTAGAACCCCATGACAGATCATCGTTTTCATAATTCAGTCGTTCATGCCAGAAGTCGGCGATCACATTTCCGCGCAGCTGAGGATACAGCAAACCGAATTCACGGCGAAAGGGGGTCCTGTTTGAGCGGTACAACTTTTCCAACCGGCGCGGGTCGTTGATATAGGAGAGAATCTGTTCTTTCATACAGTAAGTTTCAAAAAGTAAAAATTAATTCAGTGATGATGCGGCTCAGTTCCACAGCGTACCATCCAATCCAAGGACGAATCCTGCATACACACCAATCACATACACAACCACGCGCAACACACTGGCAACAATTCTTTCCCATGCCGCTTCGTACCGGCGCGGATCCAGGAAATAATGAAACACCGCGCCCATAGCTCCGGCCAACGTAATCAACACGATTGGCCTGATCATCCAGAATTTACCCCAGTCCGGATCTGGCTGATCAACTTGTAATAAAAAGATGGTCATCAACACCAGCGGTATCGCGGCGCCGATCATTACGCGCTTTCCTAAAGAAGAAGCGTCGATGCGTTGCGTGGTTAACTCGTTTTTCTGTACCATAATGGATGAATTTTATCGGATGAAATCATTTTAGTTTATGGAAGTGCTTTGAATTACAAAGTAATTGCACAAAAAAAATTTACATTGTTGTGGTGCTCATCTTTCGATTCGCGTGGGCTTGTAAATTTTGCATGGTAAACATACTGCGAAGCACTTTGAAAAACAAAGTAAACGTATGTTTTTGATTATTCCAATGAAAGTCACAATTTTTTTTCCGCACGTTCAGCGTTCCTTGGAACGGTATCTGAAGGAGCGGGGCAGTTGGTCAATCGTTTTCAGTTCCTCTGTTTGGTAACGCTGACGCTCCAGGCTGCCGGGCAATTAGGATTCGTACTCCTGAATTTCCTTAAACCCGTGTTTTACACTCCGATTGCTGAATCAGTCGTTGATCTTCAAGACCTTCACAGGGTTCGTCATTGCCGCACGCGCCGCCTGGTAGCTAACAGTCAGCAATGCAATACCCGTTGCAAGGACCGCTGCCAGCGCGAACATCCACCATTCTATATCGATATGATATGCATATTGCTCCAACCACTTATTGCACGCCCACCAGGCAATGGGAAACGCAATGAGGTTCGCAATTAGTACAAGTTTGATAAAGTCTTTCGACACCAGCGTCATCAGGCTTAATACAGTTGCTCCCAATACTTTCCGAACACTTACTTCTTTCAACCGTTGTTCGGCAGAATAGGTTGCAAGGCCAAATAATCCAAGACATGCAATGAACACCGTAGCAATTGCAACCCATCCAAGCAGCGTCTGCCGTCGTTCATCTTCGATATAAAACCTTGCAAGTTGTTCGTCGAGAAAATGATATTCAAACGGCTCCGTTTCGTTGTTTTCAACCATGATGGCTTTAAGTTGGTCGAGCGTTGATTGAATATTCGCAGAAGTAATTCGCACCGAGTAGTAATCAATGGGCTGAATTGGATTTTCATTGTATCCAAGAACGAGCGGTTGAATCTTGTCGCGCAGTGACTGAAAATGAAAATCCTTCACGATGCCAATAACGCGTACGCGAAAAGGAGTGTTGTCGTTGTTGAATGGGAAGAACGATGCGTCAGGCGCTACTTCCGGAATTTCGATCACCTGTTCCGAGGGCTCGGTTATCTTCAGAAGTCTCGCTGCACTTTCATTCAATATCACCGCCGTGGAGTCATTGCGCGTATTGAAATTTCTTCCTTTCAATAATTTAATATCATATGTATTCAGAAAAAATTTGTCGGCCCCGATAAAGTAGCTAATTGCAGGGTCCTGTGCACTGCCCTCAGCTCTCATCTTCACACGACGAAGTGTTTTCCACTCACCAGGAACGCGCGATGTCGCACTAACGTGAGTAACGCCCGGAACTTTCCCCATCTCGTTTATCAGGTATTCATAATTGGTTCTGGCACTGCCGACATTCACATCAATTACGGCCATAAGATCTTTATTAAAACCCAGATCTGTATTGTTCATGTAACGCACCTGCCTGAGCAGAACCATTGTGCCAATGATCATGACGGTAGAAATAGTGAATTGAAAAATGACAAGTGCCTTTCGAACCGACAGGTCACTTGTCCTCTGGATCTTCATCCCCTTCAACAACTTAACGGGGTTGAAACGTGAGAGCAAGGCAGCGGCGTAACCACCCGACAACAAGCCTATTAGGATAATGAGTGCAATCGAAGAAAGCCAGAAACGGTAATCAAGTGAACTAAGGAGGGAGAAGTTCCGGTTCACGAATGCGTTGTAAGACGGAAGCAGCAAATAGACAACACCTACTCCCAGCAAAAATGCGATCGTGGTTGTGAGTATTGATTCTACCAGGAATTGAACGATCAGATTGGTTCTCGAGGCGCCAATCGTTTTTCTTACACCGATTTCTTTGACCCGGCCCGATGCCCTTGCAGTGGTGAGATTGGTGTAATTAATACCTGCAATCAATAATACAAACAAAGCGGTAAATGAAAATAATTTGATGTACATCGGATTGCCTTGCGCGATACTTTCAACGTTCGTGTTGCGTGCACCATCGGCGATGTTTTCGGAATGAAGATGGATATCAGGAAGACGTTGAAGTGAGTACGACAGACTTGTCCCCGCTTCCAGAGTCGAATTCGTTTTTACCATCCCTGTGAGTTTCCGTGAGACCGCGCGCGCATCAGCGTCCGGCTTCAGGAGCATGTACACTGAATAATTTGCCGAGGACCAGTCGTTAGAAGTATTTTCTTTGAAAGAACCTTCATTATAGTATGTCGATTCCGACATGAGTGAAGTAAAAGTGAAGCTTGAGTTATGAGGATGATTGCGGAAAATGCCAGTGATCGTGAGCGGGGTCTCCATGTGACTGAATTGCACCTGCTTTCCGATTACATTGAGGTTATTGAAGATGCGCTTCGCCAGTTCTTCATTGATGATGATTGAATAGGGTTGTGTTAATGCGGTCCGCCTGTCGCCTGCGATCAATGGGATATCAAATATTTGCAGGAATCGCTCGTCAGCAATCGTAACGCTTTCCTGGAAATTAACCGGATTGTTCGGGTCTACAAGGTTCGCTCGTCCGGGTCGCTGCACGCGGGTTGCATTCTCGATTTCGGGGATCTGTCGCCTTGACTCTTCTGCAAGCTTGTAGCTCCCTGCTGCGATTGTCGTCTCTTCCCCTTTAACACTCTTGTGCTCAACGACACGGTAGATTCGATCGGCGTTCGTATGCTGTTGATCGAAAGTTAATTCGTCAAATACAAACAACGCGATCAACAAAAAGCATACGATGCCGAATGTGAGGCCGGTAATATTCAACGCAGAATAGAGTTTGCTTTTCCAAAGGTTTCGCAAGCCCACTTTCACATAACTTCTGATCATACTATAATTTGTTACAGGTTCGTATTTGTTTGCCGACCGAATGATGCCCGGTCTAAAAAGGAGAAGGACATCTTTCAGCAATGCGCGATTGGCATAACTGCGACCCGAGGCCGCGGCGCGTGTTTCATAATGTTCGAGCAGATCCCCTTCAATGTCGGTATGGTATTCAGGCTTGCAAAACCATTTGAACAATCGCAGCAACAGTTTCGGGGGCTCCTCTTGTTTCATGTCGTTCATTTAAGCTTGAATATCAGTTTCGGCAGCGCCTTCCATAGTTCGTCGCGCGACTGCTTACTGTATTCAATGGCTTTCTTTCCATATGCGGTGATCTCGAAGAACAATTTGGGGCGACCGCGTCGTTTTTCGTTTGTGTCTCCCTGAATCGATTTTAGAAAACCTTTCGATTCGAGCCGGCGCAAAGTGATTTGTAATGAGCCGACACTCACCTCGCGGCCAAGACGTTGTTCAATTTCTTCTTTGATGGTGACGCCGTATGCGTTGCCATGAAGTATGCCAACGGTGAGCAGTACGATCTCTTCGAACTCGCCAAGTTGCATTTGTTTCATTAGTACTATTAAGTAGTAATAAAGATAGCCGAATCGGTCGATATAAACCTACATAATAGTAATAATGTGTGGCGAGTGGTTGAAAGACAAAGTGAATGGTGCTTCGACAAGTATCGGCAAAAGTTCTGGACTTTAGCAGGAGGGTTGGGGTGACGAAAGTGATGGCGGCTTTACATTGCGCTATCCTAGGAGTTTTGTTGCTGCGGCTTCGGCACGCTTCATCAATTTATCATCCGCGATTTTTGTGGTGAACTTTGCAAAGGAGTAGGTGGGGCCCCGCCACCGGAGTTCGTCTACTTTCTTGAATAGTTTTGCGTCGGTGCGAAGCGTTGCAAGACGCTTGAACAACAAGGCATTGTTCCGTTGTTCTCCGAGTGCCTGTTTGGGAAACTTTTCAATAGGTCCGAATTGATTGAGCATTCGTGCTGCGGTGGTTTTTCCGATACCGGCAATTCCCGGATATCCGTCGGCCGTATCGCCGACGAGTGCAAGGTAGTCGGGGATCAAAAGGGGACCCACACCGAATTTTTTGATGATGGCTTCTTCATCGCGGATGGTTCCGGATTTGCGATCCGCCTGAACGATCCGGTCGCCGCGCACGCATTGCGCCAAATCTTTGTCGGGCGTCCAGATGCTGATCTTCAAAACATTCTTGTCGCGGCCGGCAAGGTAGGCGGCAGAAGCAAGTGCATCATCCGCTTCAAGCTCTACCATCGGCCACACAACAATCCCCATCGCGGACAGCGCTTCTTCCAATGGATGGAATTGCGCGAGCAATGCGGGCTCGATGCCTTCCCCTGTTTTGTATCCAGGCCATAGCTCATTGCGAAACGATTCAATAACATGATCGGTCGCAACCCCAATATGCGTCGCTCCCTGCTCGATCATTTGGAGAACACCGTTCAGTACGCCAACCATGGCGCCGAACGGTTTATCCTTACCCTTATTGAAACTGCGCTGGCCATAGAAGTGACGGAAGAGTTCGTAAGTGCCGTCGACCAGGTGAATCATCATAGGAACAAACTTCGGAAGTTTTGGTCGCACCCCATTTTTGTTGCCGTGATTTCTACCTGGCAACCTTTGGAGGTAATTAACAATCTATTTGGTGTTACAACCGTGATCGCCAAAGACCGATACCGGTAAAATCGGTAATTTGACGCGTTACTTTCCTGTCAAATGACTAAATATCAGGCAACAATTCAAGTGATTATGAAAGGATGTTTTTTTGCAGTTCTTCTCCTGTTTTCAACCAACATTTTCGCGCAGTTCCAGCTTGCCGAAAAGTTTCAAAAAATATCAACCGTTCAGCAGGCGGAAGACTTTATTGCCGCTAATCCACGACTCAAGCCGGCGCTTATCCAGGTGTCTGCCGAAAAAGATACAAGCAGGTTCCACAAACGATTGCTTCGGCAGAAAAAAGGAGATGTGTTTTCGGTTGGATATGTTACATACAAGGTTCTGGAAGCAACGGACACCACTGACTTCCGCGCCAGTTACATCTTCCTCGATGGATTCACATATGACATGCGGCAAATCGACAGTCTGAAGAAGTTGATCGTTCAAAAAATTTCCGCAGGCGAATCTTTCGAAGCATTGTCGGACCAATATACAATGGATGGAAACAAAACCCGCGGCGATACCGAATGGTCATCGGGTCAGTATTCATTTCCGCCGGAGTTCGAGCAGGCGGTGCTTAGTCGCAACAAAGGAGACGTTTTCTTTGTCGACATGCCCGACAAACAGTGGTACTATATAGTGAAGAAAACGTATGACAACCGTCTGAAGAAAAACATGCTTATTCTTCGCTCGATCGGCAGGTGAGTTTGTGGTTATTAGCTTTAACAACAGTCAATCAAACTTTCAAATTCGAAATGAAAAATATTTTTGCAGCTTTCTTACTGCTATTGGCGATCCCGGTTGTTGCACAGCAAACCGTCACGGAACAATTTCAAAAGATCAACACGATCCAACAAGCTGAACAATACATTGCCGCCAACGCGCAGCTGAAACCGGCGCTGATGTATTTGTCCGCAGGCAAGGACAGTGGGTTACTCGAAAAGCGATTGCTCCGTCAGAAACAGGGCGATGTATTCTCGGTAGGCAATGTCACATACAAGATTCTTGATGTGAAGGACACGATCAACTTTCGGGCAAGCTATATTTTTCTTGATGGCGGTACCTACACAAAGTCGCAGATCGACAGCCTCAAGAATGTGATCATGAAAAAGATCTCGGCCGGAGAATCATTTGAAGCTTTGTCGGATCAGTACACCATGGACGGCAATCAAACGCGCGGCGATACCGACTGGTTCTATGGTGAGTATATGATGCCGAAAGAATTTCAGGATGCGGTTCAGAAGAATAAGACCGGTGATGTTTTCTTCCTCGACGTTTCTGAAAAGCAGTGGCACTACATCATCAAGAAGACTCACGACGATCGAATCAAGAAAGATGTTATTGTGTTGCGATCGAACGGACGATGATTGGTTCAGCCCAACATGCACGCGACTTTGAATGGCAAATGACCCTACCCAAAGCCAACCGCAAAGAGAGCAAGCTAAAATCTTCTGATCGCCCCAAGCATCAATGAAGGAATCGCATCACCCTCCGTATCATTCTGAAATGCTGCGGAAATTGCTATTGCATACCTGTTCCTGAATGTATAATTATATTCGATGCGCGGCTGATATCCTACTGTTAGCGTACGAACAGGGTACTGATTGTTGAACGCCACCACTATTTCTCCAAGTCCGGTGGTTTGTGGCGTATACACCGACCATCCGTTTGTGCCGAGTGAGCTATACTGGTACCGCAACAATAGGCCGGCGTCGATCGACAATTCATGGTGTCGTGATCGGATCACACTAAATCCGCCGGAAGCCAACAACTGAATACCCGCACTCATTTCGTAAAACGAATTGTCGCGGATACCAATTCCGGGTCCGGTGACTAGTGCATGCAATGCCTTGCCATGATGAATGGTTGTTCCAATGGCGACGGCAACGGAAAGTTTATCCCGGAGGTATCGTCGGTATTCAGTAGCAACGCTGACCCCTTTCAGGTCGCCGCTGCCATGAATACTGTACCCTCCGCGCAGCTGCAAGGCCCTTGCAGGAAATTTTTGTGCGGCCAGGTCTAGCGTGGCGATCAAATGCAAGATCACGAAACAGCCTATGATTTTGACAAAATCGGTCAGCTTGCTGAACGGGGTTTGTCTCGGATTGTTCGAAGACATTGATTGAGTCAAACTTTTGTTCTGGAGTTGAAGCACCAATTGCATACATCAGGGCTTGTGGCACCGAAAAAACAAAAGTTTCTTAAACGGTCAAATCAATGGGATCAATATTATTTGTTTACAATGATCCGGCGTGAATTTTAAATGATTCAGAGTTGACAACACGGGGGGATCAATTGTACAAGCCAATCAGCGCATTATTTCGGAAAATACAGTTTGAATCTTGCGCCTTTATTTTCTTCACCCTCTGCGATCACCATTCCGAAGTGATTGTCCATAATCTTTTTTACGATTGCCAGGCCGATGCCACTTCCGGAAGATTCCTCTGTTTGCAATCGCTCGAACACCTCGAAGATTCTTGTCGCGTTCGCAGGTGAAAAGCCGATACCGTTGTCCTCGATGCAGATCTCATGCATAATGTTTCTCCGGAACTTAGGATCCACGTCAGATCCGTCGACCTCCCGAGCAATGATCTTCACGACCAACTGCTCGTTGGGCTTTGAAAATTTGAGTGAATTCGAAAGAAGATTCAGGAACAGTTGGTGCAACTGGTGCCGAACGCCATGTAGTATCGGTAGTTTGTTGGTATGAATGATCGCTGCCTTCTCTGCAATCACAAGTTCGAGATCCGACTGAGCAATACGGACGATCTCGTTCAGGTTCACTGCCCGTGGAGTAGTTGCGTTCGAAAGTTCTGCATATGAGATCAGATCTTCCATTAACCGCTGCATTCGCAGAGCGCTTTCTTCAATCTTCTCTGAAAAGCGGAGTATGTCCTCTGCAGACTTTCCGGGTTCACGCTGCCTGCCCGCATAGATTCTGATCTTGCGGATCGGCTCTTTTAAGTCGTGGCTTACGACATATGCAAACGAGGATAGTTCTTTGTTGAGGTTTTCTAGGATGACGTTTTTTGCTTCAAGCTCTTCGGCAACGGCTTTCAGCCTGTCTTCCCCGGCCTTACGTTCTGTGAGGTCGCGCGTTACTTTGGAAAATCCAATGATTGCATTCATGTCGTCGTGCAAAGCGGTGATGACAATGCTTGCCCAAAATCGCGTACCATCTTTTCGCACGCGCCATCCCTCGTTCAGTGCGCGTCCATTCAGTTCCGCTTCAGCAAGAAGATTTTCAGGCAACCTCTTTTCGATGTCTTCCGGCGTGTAGAATCTCTTAAAACTAGATCCCACTATTTCCGCAGATTCATATCCTTTCAAAATCTTTGCGCCGGTGTTCCAGTTTTGGACAATGCCGTCTTTACTCAGTAAAATAATTGCGTAATCCTGAACTTCAGCGATCATCCGGACGTAACGTTCCTCGCTTCGACGCAGCGCTTCATTGCGCAGGTTCAACTCTTCCATGTAATTGCGCAACTGGTCTTCTGCAGCCTTTTTTTCAGTCAGGTCCTTTGTCACTTTTGAAAAGCCAATCACATTGTTGGCCTCATCGTGAAGTGCAGTGATGGTCACACTTCCCCAGAAGCGGGAACCATCTTTCCGCAGTCTCCATCCTTCACGGATTGCAGACCCATTGCGGTGCGCATCTTCGAGAAACAGTTCGGGAACGCGCTGCTCTTTATCGTCAGCGGGATAAAACAATCGAAAACTTTTTCCAACGATCTCATCGGAACGATACCCTTTCAGTCTCTCGGCACCTTTGTTCCAGTCGAGAACGGTTCCATCTTTGTCAAGCAATATGATTGCATATTCCGTTACTTCGGAAACCATGCGATGGTAACGTTCTTCGCTTTGTTGTAAGGCGTGATTTTTCTGCCGGAGTTCTTCAGTGTAATTGCTGAGCTGGTCTTCTGCAATTTTTCTTTCAGTAAGATCCCGTGTCACTTTTAGAAAGCCGGTAACGGCTCCAGCCTGGTCATGGAGCGTCGTCAGAGTAATGTTGCCCCAAAATCTGGTTCCGTCTTTGCGGATCCGCCAGCCTTCGTGTAACGACTTGCCTGTATTAATTGCAGTATTAAGCAACCGGTCGGGAAGTGCTGCATCCTTATCCTCTTTCGTGTAAAATAATCGGAAGCTTCTGCCGACGATCTCGGTCGCCTGGTAACCCTTGATTCTTTCGGCGCCTTTGTTCCATGAGATCACCACGCCGTGCGGGTCGAGCAAAATGATGGCATAATCTTCGACCTCCGCTATCATCTTTTCAAAGCGCTCATCACTTAACCGGGCGGTCTGACTCACGTCTCCGGGAAAGTGAGAGTCTGAAATCACTTCGGGTTTATTTCCAGTATTCTGCGTCATCCTGTAGTCCTCAAATATACCGACATAAGTCCCCTGTGTTTAAAATTACGGTAGAATACTGAAAAATCGTTCAACATTGCGCGTTTCTAGTATTGAGTTTATTCGTCCATGATCCAAAGCAACAAAGGTTTTTTCTTAGTTCGTAAAAGCTCATCGAGCCGTTTCATAAAACCGGGGGATACCATTGGGCAGCCATTGCTTTGACACAACTCTAATAATCCATTGTTCGATTCAGGAACGCAGTCGTAAGCATGCAGCACAACAAATCGCTTATATGCATTGCTGTTGCTGCTAGCCAGTCCATGCAGTTTGTATGCCAGTCCGAATTGACCATGATACGACGCTCCAACCCTGTACTTTCCGAGCGAAGTACATCCGCTGCCAATTTCATTTGAGTACTTTCTGCCCGGTAACCAGAGTCTATTGCAGCGGCCATGGGCGGCGAGACCTGCAAACAACACGGAATCGTTCTTCAGGTCGTATACAAAAAATCTGTTCGTGTTCGAAGGGCGACGAACATTGAAGAAAAAGCAAACGCTTGATTCCATCTTATTTGTTTGCACATATCTGATCACTGTTTGAACTGCAATAGAACCAACAGATCTGTCTGACATCAAATTGTTTTGTGCATCTCTCGTTGTATTGTGTTGCGGATCAGTCAACTCACCTGGCTGACCGGAGCAAGAACAAAAGATGAGCAACGTTGAAACTGATAGTGAATACGAACGCATCGACGAGCTTTCGGTGATGACACGTTTCCACGCTGATTCCATAACACCTATGATGTTTCCGATTGTTAAAATCGTTGAATGGATGTTTTGAAGAAAAGATGTCTGAGCCACATGTTTGGACTTTTTTGCAAAGTATCAGACCTGCACAGCAAATCGCCGAACGTACAAAAGCTTGAATTTCGCGGCGCAATTGCGAATTAAAAACAACAAAGTACTTACCGGTAGGTCCTAATCACCATCATTAACCATTCAAATCATGACAATGAAATTCATTTACATGAGCAGAAGAATATTGTCTCTGCTCCTTATTCCGGTAGTTATTTCAGCAACGTTTAGTGCGTGCAGTAAATTCGATCCGTTCAACGACAAACCAAATAAGCCGAATTCACCGGCATCGTTCAATTCCGACGTGCTCGAGAAATGGATGACACTTCAGATCCGTCTGATGAAGAACTCAACGGGCATTCCGAATCATGGACTTGCCCGGCACTATGCGTACTCGGGTGTTGCAGCGTGTGAGGCTCTTGCTCCTGGCATGCCGGCTGTTGGGTTGTTGCGTCACAAATGGAACGGCTTATCAGGCGTGCCCTCTCCCGGTGTCAAGAAGTATTATTGGCCGGCCAACGTTAATGCGGCTTTGGCGTCCATTAACCGGTCGATGTTTCCGAATGCAAACGAAGCGGACAAAGCTGCGATTGATTCTCTTGAGAACGCATTGCTTCAAAGTTTTGCAGGCAAGGCAGAACAAAATACAATTCAGCAATCCGTAGAATTTGGCCAGAAGGTGGCGACTGCAGTATTCAACTGGTCGGAAACCGATGGATACAAGAATGCAAACCGTCCGTATGCAGTTCCTGTTGGTCCTGGAAAGTGGAAGCCAACATCGGCTACGGCTCTGACTCCGGTTACACCATACTGGGGTGAGAACAGAACCGTGATCAAGGGAAGTACAATGAATACAAAAGCACCGGCGCCGGTTCAGTATTCAGGTGAAATAAACTCTGAGTTTTACAATAACGCCAAATTTGTACATACCGTGTCGTTGAATTTGCACGACGATCAGAAAGCGATGGCGTTCTTTTGGAGAGATGTTCCGGGTGTTTCATCGCCGGGTCATTGGCTGAACATACTGCATCAGACCCTTCAGGTGTCGGAAACCAATCTCGCGAAAGCGGCTGTTGCTTATGCGCTCACAGGTGCAGCGATCAACGATGGTTTGATCACATGTTTTGCTTCGAAGTATGAGTACAATCTGGTACGCCCGGTCACGTACATCCGTGAAGAAATGGGACTTACACAATGGAATACACTGATTGGTACGCCTGCACATCCGGAGTATCCTTCCGCGCATTCGACTTTGTCGGCGGCGGCTGCTGAGATTTTCCTGGTAATGTTCCCGCAGGTAAAAAATTTCACGGACCATACATATGATTATCTCGGATATGCACCACGGACATATTCAACTTTTCGTGCGGTTGGCGAAGAGGCAGGATTGTCGAGGTTGTTTGCAGGGATTCATTTCTATCCCTCGATCGAAGCAGGGTTGAGACAGGGTAAGAAAGTGGCGCACAACATTATCAATGAATCGAAAGGTGTTCAATTCGATCAATGACTTAAACAGTTAAGGTGAATGATGAAGGGACCTGCATGAAAATGCGGTCCTTTCTCTTTTTTGTAAACTCCGAAATCGCCGGTTAACGCTTACTTTTACAGCTTAATCAGGTGTTGTGATTAACCTCATTTCACGGATCAAAGACAATCCCGGATTTTATCGCGATCAACTGACGTGCGGTGATTGTCTGCTCACCACTTTCAATTGTCCGTTACAGAATAAGTATCAGGACATCTGGAGCCAGTCAAACTACATTGTATATGTATTGAAGGGAAGAAAGGTGTGGCATACCGTCAAGGGCTCTTATGATCTGAAAGAAGGCAGTTGCATGTTCGTGCAGAAAGGTGCCAACATTGTTGAGCAATTTTTCGATGTTGAAGTGTGCTTCTTTTTATTCTTTATTTCCGACGCTTTTATTGTGGACGTACTGCGCAGCAAGGCAATACCAATCGGGAAATATGACGATGAATGCAAGCCAGTGATGCCGATACACGACGACTTTGCAGTCCATGCATTTTTCAATTCAATGTTTCCGATGTTTGGTTCAAATCGCGAACCGGATCGTGCGCTGCTTGAGTTGAAGTTTCGTGAATTGATTCTTACAATGGCCGATAATCCCGCGAATACAGAGTTGCTCTGCTACTTTAACCGTTTGTTGCAGGAGCCACAGACTGTTTCTTTGCAGAGAGTCATGGAAGCGAATTTTTGCTATAACCTCAGTCTCGAAGATTTTGCAAAACTCAATGCAAGAAGCCTTTCTGCGTTCAAACGTGATTTTCGTCGGATGTATAATACGTCTCCTGGCAAATGGCTCATCGAAAAGAGGTTGCAGCATGCGATGCACTTGCTCACAAATCTTGGAAAGACCGTAAGCGAGGCAGCTTTTGAAAGCGGGTTTGAAAGTGCCTCGCATTTCAGCCGTGCATTCAGCCAGCGGTTTGGCATTTCACCCATCTCGGCAAGACAGAATGCTCAGGTTGTGTGACAACGAGCGAAAGAACTTTTCAGTCAGATTTCCGGGCTTTTCAGGCAAATCGTCAGACGGCTTCCAGCTTAGTTTTGCGGCATAATCAATTATTATATGAGTACGAAAATTATGCAGGGCAAACTATGGAGCATTGCCCCAAACAATTGGTCCAAATACTTCGAGCCTTCTTTTCTCCCGATGTATCACGACGTTTTACAGCAACTTCGATTGAATGCTGCTGATTCGGTTCTGGACGACGGCTGCGGTTCAGGTCTGTTCACTTCGCTTGCGGTTCGCACCGGCGCCTCGGTTACGGGTGTGGATGCCGCATCTGGCCTGCTGGAAGTGGCCCGCAGAAGAAACCCCACTACGAGCTTTTTGGAGGAGGATCTGGAAGCATTGCCATTTGCGAATGATACGTTCAGCGTAGTTACCGCTTTCAATTCGCTGCAATATGCAGGTAGTTTCGAGAATGCGCTTGCTGAAGCGGTGCGTGTACTTGCACCCGGCGGAAGACTTGTGATTGGAATTTGGGACAAGCCGGAAGCAAGCGAGGCAGTTCATGTATTGAAGGCGATTGGTTCACTTCTTCCGCCTCCTCCGCCCGGAGCCCCAGGGCCATTTGCACTTTCAGAGGATGGCAGGATTGAAGCGGCGTGTAAAGCAGCGGGTGTGAATGTCATTTACAAGAAGGCAGTCGCGTGTCCGCAGGTGTATCGTGGAGTTGATGAAGGAGTGAAAAGTTACATGGGTACCGGTCCGGCGGCCATCGCACTGAATCAGAATCCGAGGGAACTGGTAGAAAGCAAGATCGCGGAGGCGCTTCAGCCTTTTAGAACTGTCGACGACTTGTACTTTTTGCAGAACAGTTTCCTTGTGTTTATCGCGCAGAAGTAAGACGCGGCCTTCGTTCCACGATAGCAATGGATATCGACCGATAGCCGGATTCCGAAATTTCCAGGTGAGTTTCAGTATTGTGTTGTAACACAAGAAGGAACTCGCCTTTTTTATTGGTTCCGGCTCCACGCGTGGGCCAAATCGCTGGCATATTCCCCGCAGGGCAGCGCCGAGGGAGAAGTTATCTGAACTTCCTTTCCATGAAATCAAATAGTCACGGATCGATTTGAGTAGCTGTGATTTCGATGTTCGGACCCGTTCCGGCCTTCGAGCTTTAAAATTGTTGTTTCGCACAACTGTTGTGTTGTACAACAAGCTTTCGGTCTAAGGATAAAAAACACCAGGTTCATTCCATCTCGCATCGGACGTAGTGCCTTGCCCTTTTGCGCCGGCTCATTCGCCTGCACGGCCCACTTTCAATCTGTTGCTTTGAACAACTGTTGTAATGCACAACATACTTTTTGTTTATTGAGAGAGATCAGCCGGAGGGCATAAGCCAATGCTGACACGGCTTGTGACCAATAGGATCCGACTTTTACTACGACTTGATATTGTTGTTACATGCAACTGTTGTATTGAACAACATTCATTCGTTGCGGCAGGTACAACTCTTGGAGTCGTTTCGTCAATACTGACGCGGGCTTTCAGATATTCTGACAAATTTTCGCCGACACCAGTAATTTTGTTGTTACGCACAACTGTTGTAGTTCACAACAAGTTTTCGCTTTAAGCATGCAAACTCGCCGGACTCTTCGAAAAACAGTTGTCGAGTCTCGAAAAATAGTTGTTGGATTCCTCGCAAGACAGTTCACGAGTCTCGAAGAATAGTTCTTGGATTCCTCGAAAGACAGTTATCGAGTCTCGAAAAATAGTTCTTGGATTCGTCGAAAAACAGTTATCGAGTCTCGAAAAATAGTTCTTGGATTCCTCGAAAGACAGTTCTCGAATCTCGAAAAATAGTTCTTGGATTCCTCGAAAGACAGTTCTCGCGTCTCGAAAAAGAGTCCTCCGATTCCTTGAACAACAGTTTTGTCATTCATCGAGATACAGTTCTGCAGTCCTCGAAAAACAGTTCTCCCCTCCGCTGTTAACGACGAGTTCTGTTTTTAATTCTGAAACACCGGCCTTCCGGCATTGATATCCTTAATCAGTGAATCGAAATACGCAGCAAAGTTTGGATCGGTCGAGACTTCTTTTCCTTTTTCACCAAATTTCACTGCTTCCTTTTTATTCCCCATGTGATAATGTCCCATCATCATTCCAAGCATCGAATAACTATCCTTTGGATATTTGTTGTAAGCGAGTTCAAAAATCTTCAACGCCTCCGGATGCTTTTTCATTCGATTCAGACTGATCCCATGCATCACCAGTTGAAGTGGTTTGCCCAGTGGCAAGGCAACACGCATTACCGAATCCGCTTCTTTTTTTCGATCGAGCTTTTCAAGCAATCCTGCGTATGTAGAAAGAGTTAGAAAATTTGATTCCCCAAAATAAGTGTTGATCGAACGCTCTGCCCATGTTAGTCCTTCTTCAAGATTGACATTATTCACAAGGCAATAATTTGCTGCCGTCTGCATGTTCTGCCAGTAACGGTAAAACTCTCCGGAATTGAACTGCCTCCGGAACGATTCGATCTGTGTTTTCTTAAGATCGACAGATACCCTGAACGGAATTTTTACCTTTTCCCAGGACAGTGAAACAATTGCACTCGAATCGGATTCGCCTTCGAATTCATACTTCAGCCATTCGATGCTCGTGTCAATCGCCTGGACCGGAACTTCTACGCGAAGTGCGTCATCTTTTGCATCATAATAAAAACTTCCCCACGCGGTACTGTACTTCGAAAAGACAAGTGTTGCCTTCTCTTTACCCATCCCAATGAAAAATCCATATTTGCCCTGCGGCAGAGGCTTCCCCGCGATCATTACGTCTGTGCTTACTTCGAACGTAGTGTTTTCATTCGCGCCCGCGCGCCAAGGTGCAGCTTTACTGGTACCGTAATGCAAATCCGCAAAGCCATAATGTACGAGGCCACCCCAGATCTTCCCCTCACGACCTTTAACGCGCGGCCTGTTGTAAGTGATTTCCACGTTCGTGATACCGATCCATTCCGACACAGCAGCTTTTCTGTTTCCTCCTGGTGCAGGCTGAAGGATCTGGCCCGACGATTGAAAAGCAACCAACAACGAAACGAACGCAAAAAGAATTTTCATGCTTGTGATTTGAGTGTTTCAAATATCAAGCATCCATTCTGATCTGCAATGTTTTTGTGGTCCGACGGTACGAACCACTGAAGATCCGGTTTGTTCGTTCGATTAACCGATGCAAACGGTGTGACTAAATCGTCTTATAGATCGTCATGTAGTTTTTCCAGGGCCCCACGGCATCGCGCAACCAAAATGCCATAACCCGTACGATCTGCGAAATATGCGTGAAGTCGTGCGCCACCCAGGTCGCCAGCAGCTGGTGAAGAGTGACCTCGCCAAACTCGGGATGAATGCCGGTCTTTACAAAATCCTGTTCGGTGAGATTCAGCTTATTCAATTCATCAAGACGCATCCTTCGCATAGCCGCGAATTCATCAAGCAGATCGGAAGTCGACTTTCCTTTGATATATTGTTGATGACCGAACCGGTCAAACGGGTCAAACGTTTTTTCGCCCGAAAGAATCTTATGCACGCGCGGCATCCAGTCTGTCTTTTCACAATGAATGAGGTGTCCAATCACTTCATGCGGACTCCATGTATTCTCACCTTCGTTATTGAAAAGCCAGACGTCATCAAGCCCGCGCAGAAACTTATTAAGCGTTTCGGGTGTCCTCTCAAGAACACTGATGCATTGCTTCAGATTGAATTCAGCTTGCATTGCCAAAGGTTTGGTTTGCGGGATTCGCTGAATCAAAGGTATTTGCACACACTGATTCTACAAAGGCGCACCGCCGGCCTGGAGTGTTACCACGGATCGCGCCGGCAATAAGATCGTGGAGGAGGCATTCTTTATTCCGGCAGATTCACATTTTTTTGTTTTGCTTGTTACGAAAACTTCAAACTCGTTCGCTGTCACACCTTCCATGTTTAGAGTGAGAGGAGTCTGTTGGTGAGATTCGTTGATGATGACTAGCGTCAACGTATTCTTGGAACTATGGCGAAACGCGGTCACACTCAGGCTGTCGGAGTTGTCGGTGGCGCCGATCCTTACGGCGCCAGGTCTGATGAAGCGGTAAAAGTTCTTTGACACAGAATATTTGTTGCCGTGATTCTCGAAGGCCATCAGTTTGTATTCATCCGGACCACTGCCTGCTGAACCCTGCCACCATAGCCATGCACTCACGTTGCCGAACATGACTGCGGTTTGGATGTCCATTGCATAACTAAATGCGCCGGGCAAACTACCGCTTTCCCACACATCTGTGTAACCGGAAGTTTCCGTCATCCAGGTTTTTTTCCCGGAGGCGTCGGCGAATTGATTTTTGTGATTAGCCCAGTAGTGGCTAAGAAGAGATCCGGTGGATGCGGAAACACCCTCTACGTAGCCATGCACAGCAAAAACATCCAGCATCGACAATGCCTGCGCATCATTCTTAATCGCATTATGGTAGAAGTGTGGGTAGTTGACCTCTCGCCCTTCCATCTCGAGCATATTCTCCGACCCAAAAACTTTGACGGCCGGGTATGCAGCTTTAATTTTCGGAACCACTTCTTTCAACACTTGTGTATACCAGTCCCGTGTATACACCGCGGAGTTGAATGTTTGAGAAAACATCGGTTCATTCTGCAGGCTGATCGCATACACATCGATGCCAATGTCCTTATACATTTTTATTCCATTGATCCACCATTGCGCAAATTCATTGTACTTGTTCGGGTTCAGCGTTCCCCCGTTTCGCTCCGTCCAATAATCACCACTCGGGCCAGGACCGCGCACTGCCGCCGGATCACCGGCCCAGGTAAAGTTGGTCACCATCCATTTATAATTGCCTGGAGGCGTCCACGCCGTTAGTATCACCTTCAAGTTTGTCCCGGCAAGGGCCGCTCTTTCTTTCAGTGCACGCGCCACGTCCTTTTGCAGCGCCCAATATGTATCCTGTCCGGTTGTGGTGCTTTGATCCGGTGGAACATGAGGGTACAATTCGTTTCTCCACATCGTCATACCAAGATCCGTGATCACCTTATCGATCCACCCTGTATTGTAGAAATGGTCGGGAACATTCGCACTCCACCATACGTCCATTGCGCCGAAAAAACCAAAACCGTCCATCTCCTGGTGTTGAATGGCGCCGTTTACTGTAATTGCAACCGGAGGCCCCATGTCGAGTTGCCTGTATGTGGCATTTACCTGAACATTCGACGATGGCATTGTTAACGTTGTTGGACTTGCCGTTATATCCGAAACAGTAGACACATCGCCTGTCCATTTATCGAACTGCATCATCTCTTCCGGAGCGTTTGCAGTTATCGTGACTTCCCGGTTAACCGGATAACTGCCGCTGCCAGCGCCGTTGGTTACCGTAAGAACAAAGTTCGCCGGCTCCGTAGTATCATTATTTCTGCTGCATGAAATCGAAAGTAAAAACAGGACGATGATGACAAGTGACAAACGCATGATGAAAAATAACCGCGTGTGTCACAACCTCCATCCTGAAGTGTGCGGGTAGTGTCGCGTTATCGTCCTCTTAGTTTACGCAACGCTTCTGATAGGATTCTGTAAGCTGATTTCTGTAACTCAAAAGAACCACACCCGATGCAAATGCTTTGGTTGACATCAGGTCGAGGTTTACCAGCATATCGTCGTTAAAAAATTTTACTCCTTTTCCGATTGATACCGGATGTAACCATATGCGAAACTCATCAACAAGCGCTGCAGAACACAACGGGGGGATCAGCGTGCCGCTTCCAAACACGATGATGTCTTTTCCTTTTTGATGTTTAAGCCACGCGGTTTCTCTAACAAGGTCGTGCGATACAAACCGGCAATTAGGAAGATCAGATTCGATGACGGTTTTCGAGAATACAATCTTTTGATGTGCGGTTACAATTTCGCCGAATTTGTCGAACGCGGCTTTGGACCAGTAACATGCCATGCGTTCAAATGTTTTTCGTCCGAGAAGGACAGTATCCGTTTCCAGCAGTTGCTGCCACGATGTTCTCGACATCTCTTCCGTAAACAATGGAAAATGCCAATTGAGTTCGCCTTTTGGCCCCGACATAAATCCATCCAGCGTCACATTCATCGAAACAATCAACTTGCGCATTTTATAATATTTTAAGATCAAAAAGAGCGGCATACCGTTGGGTGACTACCGCTCTTGTCCAAGACAGGTCATGCTGTTGCAAATCCTTTGGTGGCAACCGTTTCACGAGACGCGTTCGGTAATTTTTTCTTCTTATGGTAAAAAAAGTATGAACCGAAACCGAGCGCAATAAAGATGAACATCGGAGCATAGAGACCAATCGGCTTGCCGATCGCTATGAGGATGTACGTAGCACCGATCAGGTCGAAAATCAAACCTGCGTAAGCCCACTCTTTCAATCTTGGAAAGCCAGGCGTTAATATGGCAACGACTCCCAGGGCTTTCGCAATACCGACGAAAGGAACGAGTGCAGGATTCAGTCCCATTTCTCGAAAGCCCTCAACGGCCATCGGGGAAACAAGAATGTCGGGGATTGCGGACCCGAGCATAACGAAAGCGAACAAACCCGTCAGTATCCAATAAGTAATTCTGATCTTTTTCATGTTGTTGTTTTTTTAATGTGGCAATGTTTGATTCAATGGCCGGCAATGTTGTTACAAAGCTATGTGCCCACAACGCGGTTTTCAGGGTGCGGCTACGACCATTTGAAGGGTTGATTGCGAATAGATGAATACGTAACTTTAGAAGATGAAAGACGTGACGATTCTTGTTTTGAACGATGCTGTGCTGGCAAGCATCGACGATCCGCGTTGCATTTTTGAAGGAGTCAACGATTTTCTTGAGGCTTCAGGAAGGGATCGGATTTTCCGTGTGACGCTTGCGGGACTTTCAGATACAGTGCCGCTGCATCGTGGATTGTTCACAGTGCATCCAAGTAAAAAACTGCATGAGATACAACGCACCGATTTGATTTTTATTCCCGCGCTCGCGGGAGACGTTCGATCGGGCATTGAAAAAAACAGGGATTTCTTTCCGTGGATACTCGATCAATATAGGAAGGGAGCAGAGGTTGCAAGTCTTTGTATCGGTGCTTTCATGCTTGCCGCCACGGGCTTGCTGAATGGCCGCAAGTGTTCGACACACTGGAAATATGCTGCTGAGTTCCGCGATATGTTTCCGGATGTTGAACTGGTTGACGACCGTATCATTACAGAAGAACAGCGATTGTACAGCAGTGGCGGTGCAAATTCATATTGGAATTTGTTGCTGTACCTGGTTGAAAAATATACAGATCGCCAGATGGCGATCCTTGCTTCAAAAATTTATGCGGTTGAGATCGACCGCAAAAGTCAGTCGCCATTTATCATGTTCAACGGCCAAAAGGGCCATGAAGACGAGGAGGTGAAGAAGGCGCAGGAATTCATTGAAAAAAATGTATCCGAAAAAATTTCGGTGGAAGAACTCGCCACACGCTTTGCGATAGGAAGAAGAAGTTTTGAAAAGAGATTTAAGCGGGCAACGAACAATACACCGGTAGAATATATACAACGCGTTAAGATCGAAGCGGCAAAGCGAAGTCTGGAAACCAGCAGGAAAAATGTGAATGAGGTGATGTATGATGTGGGGTATTTCGATACGAAGGCATTTCGTTCGGTGTTCAAGAAAATCACGGGACTTTCACCGGTCGATTACCGAAACAAATACAATAAAAATGTGACGGTGGTAGCATGATCGTATTTGCCGGACAGCCGGTCATGTTGATAGCTGACAGTTGAGAGCCGACAGCTGATACCTGATAGCCGACAGCTGATAGCCGACAGCTGAAGGTTGATCGCTGAAGGTTGATCGCTGAAGGTTGATCGCTGAAGGTTGATTCCTAACAGTTGATAGCCGACAGCCGACAGCTGATAGCTGATTGCTGACAGCTGACAGCTGCTAGCTGCCAGCTCCCGTTACTCCCTCCCTCGCTGTCTTTTTAAATACAGAAAATACACGAAGAAGCTGAATGCTACGCTGACGGCCATGATGGCGACGGAGTGTATATTGGCCGGAAGCGTGTAGTATACGATGGTGAGGCCGGCGCCCGCGCCGGCGAGCATCAGCGCCCATTTGAGAGCCTGCGCGGTCACATCGGTGTTCCTCGGCTGCAGGAATTGTTCCGCCACATTTTCGCTCACACCTTTTTCTACCATCTTTGATTTCAGTTTGTGATCGAGACTTGTTTTGATGATTACAATAATAATGGAGTACAGCATGTAGATCGCAAGCAGTACCGATCCAACATGAAGAAATTCGCGGAGCAGTTCACCGTCACCGTCCTGGGCGAAGAGGGCGGAAGGTGAGAAGGAGAGGAGGAGTATCATCAGGACTTTCTGCATATTCATTGATAGTTGTATTGATTGGACGCAAGTATTACACATTTGTTGCACCGCTTTAATACTCCTCGATCGCCGTTATTTTACCCTTGAACCGGAAATGCATTTCAATGAGATTTGCAATAAGAACAACGATCGTTATCGTTGCGATTATATAGATCGTCCACACGGAGAGATTGCTGACGATTTCGCGAAAAACCGTCGACAACATCGTCAGTGGAACGATCATCACCAGCAACGCAGTAGCAATCATCGCGGCAATAGATATCCGCCACTGCGATGGTGATGTACGTCGCGATTGTAATTTTCGAATGACCGAAGATTCAAGATCAAAATCGAAGCGGGGTGGATGTTGATCGTGAACATGGGTGAACAGGGTATGATACGTCGTCGCGGCGTTGAGGCATTTGCGGCATGCCTTGATGTGGTCACGAACCTGCCCGGGGAGTTCCATGGCGTTGATTGCATGCTGTTGCAGTTGTTCGTCTGTTGCATGAAATGCATTCATAGATCTTCTTTATTGTAGTTTTCGAGGAGATTGTCTTTAAGGATTTTTCGTGCGCGCGAAAGATAGCTTTTGACGGTTCCCAGCGGTAGGGAAGTGATGGTTGCGATTTCTTCGTAGCGCAACTCCTCGTTGTGATACAAGATGATGAGAGTTTTGAAAATGGGATTCAGTTTGTTTATTTCTGATTCGAGTATTCTTTTCAGATCGCTCGAGCGGAGATCGATCGAAGATGTGGGCATTGCGTGTGTCAAATGCACTTGGTCGTCATTTAGCATCGACAGATCATGAAAATCTACCGTCAACCTTTTTTTTCGTTGGTAGTCGATACAGGCATTGTAAGTGATCTGGGCGATCCATGTCGATAATTTGGATTCCTGTCTGAACGAGCCGAGTCGGGCAAAGGCTTTCAGATAAATATCCTGGGCGAGATCCTTGTGATCTTCGGGATTGCGGATCATTTGAAAAATGATTTGGGTTACAAGACGCTCGGTAAGCCGGATCAGGATCCTGGACGCATGTTCATCCCCTGCCAGAATTTTTTGTATAATGATCTGGTCGGGAAGCCGGTTGTCAGACGAGGTCACGAGGATGTGACGAGCGGGGAAGAAAATTGTTGCAATATGGTTTTCGCTGCCGGTAACCCTGGGTGGTTGTTCGTTGAAAAGCTAGACGAACGTACAAAAAAAAGGCCCTGCACGCGAAAGTGCAAGGCCGTGTAATGGTTAAAGAACAATTAGTTGTTGGTCACGGTGATCGTTACATCATCTGTATCGGTCGCACCTTTGTTATCTGTTGCGGTCAGTCGGAAAACATATGTTCCTGCGGTCATTCCGTTTACTCTTGTATGGAAGGTTCCGGGGGCAACAATCGAACAGGCAGGGCCGCTGATTTTTGTCCATGAACCGGCAACAAGGTAGCCGTCCGGATCTTTCGAAAGAGTTCCGTTGAGCAGTGGTGAATATTTCCATGAAGCAGGGAAGGTTTGGTCCGCTCCTGCATTGGCAACCGGAACAAGATTACCGCCTGTGGTAGTTCCGGTACCGGTTACCGTAATGGTAACATCGTCATAGGAGCTGGCGCCTTTATCATCGAATACGGTTACACGGAAGATGTAAGTACCTGCACCCATCCCGCTTACTCTTGTTTGGAGAGTTGAAGGGCTGAGGATGGTACATGCCGGGCCGCTGATTTTTGTCCAGGAACCTCTTGCAATGTAGCCGTCTGAATCTTTAGACAGTGTAGCATTGAGCAGCGGTGAATAGTTCCAGGAAAGCGGGAAACTTTGATCAGTACCTGCGTTTGCAACCGGAGCAACATTGCCGGTGGGTGTAGGAGTCGGCGTAGGTGTCGGAGTAGGAGACGGAAGTGCTGTTCCTCTCTTGTAACTCAACATCCACTCATAAATGTTCTTGCCGTCTACACGTGTTTGCGGATTGAACGCTTTGGCCCAGGTTGAGTTGTGGTTCAAACCTGTCCAGATTGTATTCTTGGTATGAGGAGCGTACGTCGGGTTGTATTGATCGATCCAGGTAATCCAGTTGATCGACCAACTAACCGGTATGTACTGGTCATCCTGAGAGTTCAAGGTCCAGATAGGAAGGTTCTTTGAAGCTATGTTTTTAGCAAGTGTTGTTGTCGGTGCAGTACCTCCGCAAACCGGAACCGCTCCTGCAACGTTCTGGCCGTAAACCGCCGAATAATCCCAAGTGGATCCGCCACCCATGCTAAGACCGGTAATATAGATCCTGGTGGCATCGATCCGGTATTTGCTCTTCGCGTAGTCGATCACCGATTGCATGTCTGCTGCGCTTGGTCTGACCTTAAATTGCGGAGAGATCACGATGAAAGAAGAAGTGACGCCATTTGCTGTAAATGCAGGAGGGAAAAGATTGCGTGCCGCGAAATAAGGTAGTCCGCAGCAGTTCAGCCTTGTCACACCTGTACCAAGTTCCCCGATTCCGTGAATGAACAGGATCATCGGATACGTTTTGGTAGTTGTCTTGTACCCGGCCGGCAAAGTTTCCATATAACCGGCTACGTTGTTGTTTACATAGGTAACGATCGGAGTGTGGGTGGGGTAAGCAGTTTCAACGACATCGTTGGGAGCAATCGCAGCCAACGCTTCGCCGGATGTAATCTCACTGCTCAGCAGTTGTTCTTCTTCAACAATCACATCTTTCTTACAAGCAGAGAAAAGAGTTGCAATCAGAGCCCCAGTAACTAGCACATGCTTAGTGGCATTCATGGAAACACAAGTTTTGGATAGGAAAATTTTAATTGTCGGAGCGGATATAACTAAAACGGTGCCAAAATCAATTTGTAGACTACATTCTTCAAATTGGGCAATGTTAAACACAGTTAACCACAGTTGGCCCTGGTGGCTGATTTCAGAGGAATCAGGCTGAATGTGTTAACGGAGGTTATTCACAACGCTGGAAAAAATTTACATGTTCAATTGATCCATGTATATAGAACTGTATTTCTGCGTGATACATAGCTCAAAATTTGTAAGGGCTGCAAACTTGTAAAATTCGAATCTGAACCATTGACCTTGATTGCGGAACCCCGAAAGGGATTGTTAACCGGCATTTACGAATTGGTACAAAACCTGCCTGCGCCGCGGTCGTTAATTGTCGTTAACAACTGCGGGTCGCCATTGGTAAACTTGGAAAATAGCTCGACTTTGCACCCCCAATCCTTTGCTCATGACCCATATCCATCAGCTCCAAAACATCACCGACGAATTCATTGAAACTCTCTCATCTTTTCCAGACACTGAATTCAACCAGGTCCCTTACGAAGGAAGCTGGACACCCGCACAGCTTGCACGTCATGTATTAAAATCTGATCGTGCAATTCTCCGGGCTTTCGAAGGACCGGGCGCTCCCGCCGGAAGAGACCCATTGGCGCTAAAACCTAAAATGGAAAGCAGGTTCCTCGACTTTTCGAAGAAACTTGATGCCCCGGATTTCATCAAGCCCGAAGGCAGCACGTACTCAAAAGAGGAGTTGCTCGAGGAACTGAGAACGGTCCGGCAAAAATTTCGGAATGCGGCCGAAACGATCGACCTCGAACAACTGTGTCTGCAGGTAGAGAATTACCTAGGACCCCTCACGAGAATGGAAGTCGTTTACTTCGTAATTTTTCACACGATGCGCCACCTGCATCAGCTCCGAAACATGCGTCATGCTCTCGGCCGCATGAAATCGGCATAGACAGGAACGGTCAGAAAAATATCATCGCAACCGACCCGCAAACTGCTTTCACCAACATCAAACCGTCGATAACGACCAGGTAGAAAAAGATTGTTCTCCTGTGCTGCATCCCGTATGCCACTACCAAAAGCAATAAGAACGGAAGAATATTCAGGGCAAGCTTCATTGTGCTGAAGTCGTTGGCAATTCCATATTGTACAAAAAACGCCAATCCCAGAACACACAACGGAATCAGCAAATAGAAGATCGTTCGCCGCAAACCGAGTTTCACAACAAGCGTTTTCACGTTCTGATTGTGATCCACCGAATAGTCTTTTATGTCGAACATGATCGATAGCAGCGCGATAAACATCAGATTCTTTACAAAGAGGCGTATAGTGAGTTCCGACAAAACGAAGGCGTTTCCCTCGATCAACGACTCGTATATAAGAGGGTAGATCGTTACAAGTCCGGCCCATGCAAAGCCAATGATGAAAGGTTTGAGCCACCCGATCTTCCTCAGGTTCAACGTTCCAAAGTAACTGAATTCGATCCCGTAATACAACCCTGCGGCCAACGGGTACATACCGATGTTTACTACCAATAGCGACGTCACATGCGAAAGCAAAGGCAATCGATGAACAAGAAAGTAAACAAACAACGAAGCAATCAAAAACAGGAACACCAACTGCCTCGTTTTGATCCGACGCTTGTGGGCAACGTACCATCGCGTTCGGGGGTTCGCGTCGGCGACCTCCGTGGAATTCATATAAGCAAGCGTGTAGAAGAACACGGTCACCAGGTAAATAAACAGATAGAAAAGAGGGTCAGCTATCCCAATGCGCTGTTGTAAACCTGCTTCGATCGCAAGACCGACAGCACATATTCCGTAAAAATGATTTCCAAAAAAAGCAGCTTGCAGCAGGTTTCGATTCAATCGGATGCCTTTGAGCGCTAAGGTCGTGGTTCCTCTGCTTTCATCTTCATCCATCCGATGATTGCCCATCCGAAAGCAAACATCAATTCGGCTACCCCATCGAGCGCATACACCCACCGGATCGTTTCATTTGCCGTGTAATAAAAGTCTATGGCGGCCAAACCCAGCGCGGTAAGGGTTCCCAGAATGATCAGCGGCCAAGAATATGTTTTGAACCGCAGATCCGAGAGCAGTGTGATGCCAATAGGAATCAAAAGAGCACAAACCGTTTTCACAAGCCAGATGTCGGTTTTTGGTCCCGTCACTTGCATGAAAGACCGTATATGCAACAATCCCCACAAAGCGGTTACAATAGTATATGAACCCTGAACGAGGATCAGGATTCTGTATAATCGTTGGTATCTCATCCGGGAAGGCCGTTCGTTCACTGCATTGCGGCAAATCACAGGCCCGGCAAAAGCGGACGACCTTTGTATCAAAAGCGTACAATTTCAAGGGCTGCATAAACCATGAGGGTTTGATTTTGAACGAGTAATAAACATGGCACCGTTCTCGAATGATTATAACGCCCAATGTATTTTTCAGTGGAAAAACTGCTTTTATGATCAAAAATTATTTGAAAGTCGCCTGGCGTAATCTGATAAAAAACAAGTGGTATTCAGCGATCAATGTGGTGGGACTGGCAACAGGAATGGCCGTTGCCCTGCTCATTGGTTTATGGATCTATGATGAGTTGTCGTACGACAAATCTCATAAAAACTACGACAGGCTCGCCCAGGTAATGACCACTCAGACTTTCAACGGCAATACGGGAACAGGTCAGGCGGTTTCGGTTCCATTAGGAATAGAGCTCCGCACGAAATACACCAGCGATTTCAAATATGTAAGCCTCGCGTCATGGAATTTCGAACACGTGTTACAGGTGGGCGACAAACAAATAGCGAAAGCCGGTATGTGGGTTCAACCGGAATTTCCCACGATGTTCTCATTGAAAATGCTGAAAGGCAAACCGGATGCGCTGAAAGATCCATCAACCATTCTCCTTGCAGCATCTACTGCGAAGGCGCTGTTTGGCGATGAGGATCCGATGAACAAAACCGTTCGCTTCGATAGCAAAATTGACCTCCAGGTAGGAGGTGTGTATGAAGATCTGCCGCACAATTCCACATTTCGCGAGACTCTTCTCCTGGCTGCCTGGGATAAATACCTTGATACCGAAACATGGCTGAAAGAAGCCGATCAGCAATGGGGCAACCACTCCTTCCAGCTGTTTGTACAGTTGCACGATAATATCGATGCCGATAAAGCAACCAATAAAATCAAGGATATCGCTAAGAAGCACGTCGAAGAAGGAGATGAACATGCACTCGTTCATCCAATGTCGAAGTGGCATCTGTTTAGTGATTTCAAGAACGGAAAAAGTGTTGGTGGACGAATCGATTTTGTATGGCTGTTCGGTATCATCGGAATATTTGTATTGCTGCTTGCGTGTATCAATTTCATGAACCTTTCCACCGCGCGCAGTGAAAAGCGTGCAAAGGAGGTCGGCATCAGGAAGACAGTCGGTTCTCTGCGCCCTCAACTCATCGGCCAATTTCTGAGCGAGTCGGTGCTCGTTACATTATTTGCGTTGCTCGTTTCCCTCATCCTTCTTGTGTTGCTGCTGCCGTTCTTCAACAGCCTCTCAAACAAACAGATGACGATCCCCTTCGGCAATCCCATCTTCTGGATCATCATACTTCTATTCACCTTCCTTACCGGGCTTGTTTCCGGAAGCTACCCCGCATTTTATCTTTCGAGTTTTCAGCCGATCAAAGTATTGAAAGGAACATTCCGCGCGGGACGTTTCGCTTCGCTTCCACGCAAGGTCCTTGTCGTAATTCAGTTTACCGTCTCTGTAACATTGATCATCGGAACCATCATTGTGTACCGCCAGATCCAGTACGCGAAAAATCGCCCGGTTGGTTATACACGCGAAGGTTTGATCCAGGTGAACATAAGAACATCTGAACTTGATGGCAAAGACGAATTGCTGAGAACCGAATTGTTGAATACCGGTGTGGTTGAAAATCTTGCGAAGTCATCGAGCCCCACAACTGGTGTATGGTCGAACCAAATCGGCTTCGAGTGGAAAGGGAAAGATCCCAACTCAGTTCCATTGTTCGGTATCGTCGCGGTGTCGCACGATTACGGCAGAACGGTAAAATGGGATATCACGAAGGGACGCGATTTCTCGCGCGAATATACCACCGACAGCGGCGGCCTCATCTTAAACGAATCGGCAGTAAAACTTACAGGCCTGAAAGATCCCGTTGGTCAGATGATCAAATGGAACGACAAAGAACATCCGGTGGTTGGAATAGTAAAAGATATGGTGATGGAATCGCCCTACTCTCCCATCAAGCCAACGATCTTTTTTCTGGAATACAATTGGGGCAGCATTATTACGATTCGCTTTAAGCCAACGGTCTCCGTTCGAAATGCGATTGCTAAGATTGAGCCGGTATTCAAACGTCTTAGTCCCGGTTCGCCATTCGAATACAAGTTTATCGATGACCAGTATAACGAAAAGTTCTCCGACGAGGAACGCATCGGAAACCTTGCAACTTTTTTTGCGATCCTCGCTGTGTTTATTTCTTGTCTCGGATTGTTCGGACTTGCATCCTTTGTAGCTGAGCAACGCACAAAAGAAATTGGCGTAAGAAAAGTACTTGGCGCCTCTGTGTTCAACCTTTGGCAAATGCTGTCTAAGGACTTTGTGGCACTTGTTGTCATTTCGTGTTGCATCGCGATTCCGATTGCATGGTATTTCCTGCATCAGTGGTTGCAACAATATGAATATCGCACAGAAATATCATGGTGGGTGTTTGCGGCAGCTGGTTTTGGAGCGCTGTTCATCACGTTGCTTACCGTGAGTTTTCAGGCAGTGCGTGCAGCATTGGCAAACCCTGTAAAGAGTTTGAGAACGGAGTGATCATCTGTTGCTTCCGAAAAGGTATGAGACAGCTACATTGAATCCGCTGCTTCTTACTACTGCATCGAAGTCAACAAGAGAGTTCATGCCCGCATTATATCTGCCTCCTAAACCGAATCCATTGTTGAAGCGATATCCTATGCCAAACGCCCATGAGCATCCAAATCCCTGGAAGTCCGCGGAAATGTCTTCGTCAGTTGTCTGACTGCCGTCGATCACAGTTTGTTTTGCAGAGAGCAGGATGCCGATTTGTGGACCAGTTTCAAGTTCGAGGCCGCGCCAATGATAGTTGAGCAGTAAAGGGATATTAAGGAATGCAAGCTTCTCCGTTTCCTTGTAACCAGGTTCTGTCCATACAGCTCCTTCATGAGAGAACAACAACTCAGGTTGAAGCGAAAATCCATTGTGCAGGGGCACCCGAACGATTCCGCCGGCGAGTAGACCGGACCGACGGCTAAGACCAGCGTCATCGACGCCGGAACCATTGTACTTGTATGAATTTAAACCGGCTTTCACACCCAAACGAAGTTGCGCATGGCTGGTCAGAGTTGTAAACCCAAATACGATTAAGAAAACGAGCGGCTTCACTGCTGATTGATTTGTTTTTGAAGATATACTATTACCACAACTGTTATATATGCTGCGTAATTATTTGACCACGGCGATCCGGAATTTTTGGAAGAATAAAACCTTTTCGTTTATCAACATACTTGGCCTTGCACTCGGCATGGCATGCAGTCTGTTGATCGTGTTGTGGGTGAACGATGAGCGGAACGTAGATGCATTTCATGAGAACAAAGAGCGCATATACACCATTTATGAACGCCAGTTCTATGACGGAAAAGTCGAAGCCGGATTCAGTACGCCCGGATTGCTTCCGGAAGAAATGAAAAGGGTGATGCCGGAGATCGAATATTCCACAGGTCTCGGATGGTTCAACGAAGCAACCTTCGCTGTAGGCAAAAAGATCGTCAATCATAAAGGAACATTTGCGAGCCAGGACTTCCTCACCATGTTTTCCTATCCATTACTCCATGGCGATAAAAGAACTGCATTAAAAGATCCTACAAGCATTGCGATATCAAGAAAGATGGCGGAAGTGTTCTTCGGCAATGCGGAAGCAGCGATTGGAAAAACCATCCGGTATGAAAACATGAAAGACTACCAGGTGTCGGCAGTTTTTGAAAACGTGCCCCACAACTCGTCGTTCAAGTTTGACTATCTGTTGAACTGGGATCAGTTTCTTGAATATCATCAGTGGGCAAAGGAATGGGGCAACAACGGGCCCGAGACCATTATCATGCTGAAAGCAAATGCGGATCCAAACCTGGTAAAGCAAAAGATTGTAAAGTTCCTAGACAACTATAACAAAGACCAGGGACCTACGTTCCGCATCGAACTTGACATGCAGCGATTCGATGAACGATACCTGAACTCCAATTTTAAAAACGGCGTCATCACGGGCGGCAGGAGCGAGTACGTTAGGTTGTTCACCATCGTTGCCATTTTCATACTTGTGATTGCGTGCATCAACTTTATGAATCTTACAACTGCACGATCCATCAAGAGGTCGAAGGAGATTGGCATCAGAAAAGTTGTAGGTGCGCTTCGCGGTTCGCTCATGGGACAGTTTCTTGGCGAAGCTGTTTTCCTTGCGTTTCTTTCCATGATTTTGTCGCTCGTGATTGTGGCCTTGTTACTTCCTGCGTTCAATGCGCTTACGTTAAAAAACATCAGTCTTGGAGTAACAGAGCCGGGTTTTTGGCTGATGCTGCTTGCTCTTACCATCGTTACCGGCCTCCTGTCGGGAAGCTATCCGGCGCTATTTCTTTCGGGCTTCCGTCCGATCGGTGTACTTAAGGGCACGATGAAGTTTACATCTTCGGCGGTTTGGTTTCGCAAAGGGCTGGTAGTATTTCAATTTGTTTTGTCTACGATACTCATCATCGGCACGATCATAATATCGAAGCAGGTGTCGTATGTGCAATCAACAAATCTCGGGTACGATAAAGAAAATCTCATTTTCATACCTATTGAAGGCGAGCTCGTAAAAAATTACGACCTGATGAAACAGAAGTTGTCTGCATTGCCTGAGCTGAAGAGCGTTTCACGAATTACTGCTACGCCGACAAGCATTGAACAGAACACCGGGGGAGTGTCTTGGCATGGAAAAGATCCGAACGTTTCGATAATGTTTACGCAGGCCGCGGTTGGATACGACTTCATGAAAACAATGAACCTGAAGTTGCTTCTTGGCCGCGACTTCTCAAAAGATTTTCCAACAGATTCCGTTGGTTACATTATCAATGAATCTGCTCTCGCGCGAATTGGATACAAGGACCCGATCGGCAAGCCGCTGACATTTTGGGGAGTCAAGGGTCATATCATCGGCGTAGTGAAAGATTTTCATTTCACTTCACTACATACCCCTATTCAACCTCTTGTGCTTCGTCATGATCGGGAGGGAAATTATGGGAATGTACTTGTGCGAACATCTCCCGGGAAATTGAGAGAAGCGATTGCTAAGATCGGGCAGATCTGCAAGGTCATGAATCCGGAATTTCCTTTTACATATTATTTTGCTGATGAAGAATACCAAAAGTTGTATGAACGCGAGCAGGTGATCAGTAAGCTTTCAAATTATTTTGCCATCCTGGCAATTTTCATTTCATGTCTCGGACTGCTCGGCCTGGCCATGTTCACGGCGGAACAACGCACGAAGGAAATTGGAATCCGCAAAGTTCTTGGCGCCACCATTGGTTCCGTCTTCGCATTGTTGTCGCGCGATTTTCTTGTACTCGTATTCATCGCACTGTTGATCGCTTCACCGATTGCGTGGATGGTAATGTCGAACTGGCTGCAGGATTATACATATCGCATCCCTATTGCATGGTGGATGTTTGCGCTTGCGGGTGGCGCAGCGATACTTATCGCTTTGCTTACCGTAAGCTTCCAATCGATGAAGGCTGCAATGGCAAACCCGATCAAGAGTTTGCGAACAGAGTAAGGCAAACCCTTTCGCGGAATTTGTTTTGGTCGTGTAAGATCAAAATGAGAGAACCTACAACAAAAAAAGCCCCCGCGAAAAGGGGCTTTTGAATCTTGAAATTGACTATCAGTTGTGGTTCGACTTGACGATTCTCTGGACCGCAACATCATTTCCGGATATCACCTTCATCACATAAAATCCATTCTGCATATCTCTCATATTGATGCTTTCAGTCTGGCTGCTTCGTGCTGTTGCCATTTGCTTCACCATTTGACCGCTGTTGTTGTACAGTTCAAAACGAACAGACTTGTTTTGCCACGCCGATGGAACAGTCACACGCAATTCGTTCAACACCGGATTAGGATAAGCTGCAACTGTTACATTTTCTGTGTTGCCTGTTTTAATGATGCGAGTTGGTGAATAGGTGTGTTGGCCAAAAAGGTCAACGATCTTCAGACGATAGTAGAGAACACCGTTTATTTTTTCACTAACATTCTCGTTGAATGCATATCCTTTTCCGCCTGATTTGCTTGCATCGTCAGTGAGTATCATTCCGATTTCCTCGAAGTTTCGACCGTTGGCGCTGCGCTCGATAGTGAAATGGCTCGCGTTTTCTTTTGCAGGCAGGAACCATTTCAGCTCCACTTTATTTTTCTGGAACGACGCCGTAAAATCGGAAAGCTCGATAGGCAATACTGCAGAACTGTACCTGAATGAACGGAACCAGAAAGAGTAAAGCCTGTCCGATGCACCGCTCGCACCTATACTGTGTGCCCCTGCACGAACAGAAATTGTTTGTACCGACTTGTATGCGTGGGTTGTCATCACAGCGGTTCCGCTTGTATCAATACTGGTAAAATTGAGGACTGGTCCGCTGAATGTTGTTCCCTGTCTGCCCGTAAGAGGATCAAATATGTTGTTGATCTGAAGAAGGCTTGAAGATTCTACTGTATAAGATTCCGAACCAAAAAAGGTTACCGACTCGCTGATCAGATGGTTGTTTCCATCAATGTCAAGACCGGTAAGGTCAATTGCAGAGAGTTCGGCGGGCGTGCTTGTTCCTCTTCTTACAAAAGAGATCTCGAATTCCATCCACCAGTTTGAAATTCCTGCCGGGGTGGTGTTGTTATTATAAGTAACCTGAGGCTGGAACGCTTTCTCCCATCCCATACCTTGCAAGTCGATGCTTACCAAGCCTACCAGACTGTCTGAACGTTTTGTGATTTTTATCAACGCATCGAGGTTGGAACTAACCTGCGCGAAACGATAGATCGCGCCATCTGCACCTGCCGTTCCGGACTCAAGCACTGCATTTCGGAAAACCAATTCCTGGGGCCTGTCGTCGTCATCGTCATCATCGTCGTCACCTCCTGATGCAAGAGCCAGCGTTGGAACAGAAACAAAAAGTATAGAGAAAAGGAGTGATCTGAGGGCGAGGCATAGCAATGCCATTGGCTGGGTACGGTTCGTTTTCATGATTGTGATTTAGGGCGGATTCCCAATGGATGCTTGGAGGATTCTCTAGGACCGTAGTTCCTGAAGTGCTTAAGTAGAACTACTCAACAAAGATTAACCGTATTTTCCGTAGATGCAATGGTGCGGCTGGTGGGGAGGTGTAAAATGGACTAAGTGTTTACCCTAAAACATTTGAGTGTCAATGCATTTTGCTCCGAAAAAAATTTTCGGGCAAACAAGTTTTTTCGACGAATGGCTGAAATCGACGTCGAAACTGCGCATATTTTACGACGAAAGTCGGCAATTCACCGCCTTTTGGAACATCCGCCCGACCCCTCAGATTGCGGGGTTCACGCAGTTATTTTCGTGGTATCGATAAGATCGGCTGATCAAGTAACATCTTCAAGCCTTGAGATCAACTGGCTTGCCGGTTGCCGCCGCCTGTTTTATTGCTTCGACGATCCTGATATCTTTTAGTCCTTCTTCTCCGGGAACCGGTGCCGGCTTTCCCTGCTTTATTGCGAGTGCATCGTCATCCATCTGGTTCGCCTGCTGCCAGGGAACCTCGTAGGGCGTATTGATTTCACCCAGAGGGCTGGTACCCCGCACTCCCGCATATCCGGAAAAGGGTGACATGCGGATATCGCCTTTTTCACAAATGATATTGAGATAGTTGATGTTTTGGGCAAAGCTGGTCTTGATGTTCGCCCTGGTACCCCCAGGAAACTCCAGCACCGCTTCCACGGTTTCGTCAAGTCCGTCTTTATATATATCAGGACGTTCAGCAGTAATTTTTGCCGAAACTACCCGAACCGGTTCCATTCCGGATCCAAGGCGGGCGCCCTGGATCGAATACACTCCCATATCGCCAAGCACACCGCCGCCCATTTCTTTTTTCTGCTTCCAATGATCTGTCCTTGTCTCGCGATAACCCGCTCCACATTCAACTGATTTCACGTTGCCAAGCAGTTTTTTATTGACGATTTCGCGGTAACGCTTCGTATTCGGTTCGTGTTGAAGACGATACCCAATCGACAAAAACCGCTTATGCTTTTTACACGCATCAATCATATCCTGGCACTCCGCAACTGACATTGCCATCGGTTTTTCGCACCAGACATGTTTGCCCGCCGCAGCAGCGCGAACAACATATTCGCGATGCATCGAAGGAGGCAGCACGACATACACGACATCTATCTCAGGGTTCTTGGAAATGCTGTCGAAATTCTCGTAGTTATAAATGTTCTTATCGGGAATATTGTATTGACGCTTCCACTTTTCAGCCTTGTCTGGACTTCCCGTCACGATCCCTGCCAGATAGCAGTGTTTGGTTTGCTGTAAAGCAGGAGCCAGCAGATCGGTGCTGTAATAACCGAGTCCTACCAGCGCAACGCCAAGTTTTGCTTTGGTGCTTCTTTCGCCGGCAACCAGCCGGTTCCTCGAAAGTATCAACGCCCCTGTGCCTAATGCGAGATTTTTTATTAATGTCCTGCGCGATGTAAACGGCATAAAAAGTTTTTGAAGAGATTGAAGTTATGCAATCACCGTCAAAAAAAATGCCGCCGTTCGCAGACATGAATATTCGGGTACAGGTGCTATTTTTTTAGACGGGCCCACACTTTTTCGAGTCCGTTGTTGCTGATGACGAAAGTGGTGAGCAATACGGAAACAAGTGTGAGAACAGCCGAAATCAGGTACTCGCCGTTCAGATAAAGCATTGCTGCAGTGGATGAAAACGAAAAAATGACAAGCAGGGCAGAGAGGGTAAAAACAGTTTTCATTTTGTACGGTTTGAGGTAATAAATTGAATAACCTTGGCTTTCAGGAAGTGGATGGTAAGAATAACTAAAGCCGGAAATTCAGAGGAAGTATTGAACGATTGTTCAGATAAGGATGGACAGACCGTAAAATAAATAAGGATTTTTGATATCTGCAAGCGGTTGCCGTCCCCATATTCGGTTACCTGATGTATCAGGCACATCACATAACTTTAATATCTCAGTGAATTTTAAACCGCTAACATGCAAACGGCAACTGCACCCCTGACCTCCCCGCAATCGGTTAATATCGGTTCTTACCGCTTAAATTCAATCGATTTCCTGAGGGGACTTGTTATGATCATCATGGCACTCGACCACACACGCGACTTTATTCATATTGGTGCGAACACCGATAACCCTTTGAATCTTGAGACGACAACGCCAGCGCTATTCTTTACTCGCTGGATCACGCATTTTTGCGCACCGGTGTTCGTTTTTCTTTCAGGCACTTCAATCTACCTGCAATCGCTGCGAAAATCGCGAAACGAACTCAGCCGGTTTCTTCTAACACGTGGCCTGTGGTTGATATTCGCTGAACTCGTCATCATCACATTTGGTATCAGTTTCGACATAAGTTATTCTTTCCTGATCCTCCAGGTGATCTGGGCAATAGGTATCAGCATGGTTTTGATGGCGTTGCTTATCAGAATTCCTTTTCCCGCACTGGTCGGTCTCGGGTTTATTATACTATTGGGCCATAATGCTCTTGATTATTGGGAATCGCAGCAAAATGGGCAGTTCAGCATCTTATACAGCATTTTGCACCGCCAAAATTTTATCCCGCTAAACAATGGTCCGGTACTCGGGGTTATCTATCCGTTTGTTCCCTGGCTTGGCATCATGATCCTCGGTTATTGTTTTGGAAAACTTTATTCTCCGGCAGATCGGAACAGGCACAAAACCGCCATCATCACAGGTGTCGTGCTTACGGCTGCGTTCATATTGCTGCGGTTTATCAATTCTTACGGCGATCCGCAACATTGGTCACCACAGAACACCGCGATGAAGTCGGTTTTTTCTTTCCTTGACACGCAAAAGTATCCCCCTTCGCTTCTGTATTCGTGTATGACCCTGGGACCCGCATTAATCGTTCTGGGACTTATGGGCAATGTCCGTAACAGGTTCACCGACTTTGTTACGATCTATGGCCGGGTGCCATTCTTTTACTATGTGCTTCATTTTTACCTGATTCACATCGTAAGCCTTGTCTTCTTTATTTCAAGGGGTCATTCCTGGGAAGAAGGAGCGAAAGGCCTCCCGGGATTTCCTTTCAAATTCGTTCAACCTGGTGAGGGCTTGAGCCTCGGTTTCACGTATCTCGTCTGGATTGGCATCGTGCTGGCGCTATACCCGCTTTGCAAATGGTTCAGCGATTACAAGAAAACGCACCGTCAATGGTGGTTAAGTTACGTGTAAGGCACGCAGCACCCTACTTGCAATAGTTGTCATAAATTTCCGGCCACTTTTTTTAACCATCCGGCAAATTCTCCCGTATATTAAGTTATCGTGGGTTTGCACCCGTCATGTTAATTTACATGGAGATTGTCCAATCAAGAATAAACCAAAAACATTCCCTGAATGCGAACTGGAACTGCGGCTTATGTATTGTGCCTGACACTAATTTGTCTGACCGCTTCATTCCGCGGCGAGGCAAATGCCCCTGATAAATCGCCCGATAATCATTTTGCAGTTGATACCACAATACGCGGTCGCATCACCGACAGTGTCGGTAATCCAGTTGCCGGCGTCTCTGTTACGGTAAGCGGAACCTCGAGAGGAACGGTGACAGATGCAACTGGTGATTATGTATTGTACGATGTACCTGACAGGGCCACCATATTGGTAACTGCCATCGGATACCAGGAGCGTGAGGTGCGGCTTGCACCCGGCCAGACAACGCTGAACCTTTTTCTTCAGGCCGACGCAGGTACACTCACGGATGTGATCGTTACCGGCTTTCAACGAATTGATAAAAGCAAATTCACCGGCGCCTCCGTCAAATTGAACATCGACCAGATCAAAACAGAAGGCGTCGTAGATGTTAGCCGAATGCTCGAGGGACGTGCGGCCGGGGTTGCAATTCAAAACGTTTCCGGAACCTTCGGTGCCGCACCAAAAGTTCGTATCCGCGGCGCGACCTCTATCACTGGCGAAAACAAACCTTTGTGGGTGATCGACGGTGTGGTGCTTGAGGACATTGTAAATATCTCCAACGACCAGTTGTCAAGCGGCGATCCGAACACATTATTGGGATCCGCCGTTGCCGGATTGAACGCAAACGATATCGAAAGTTTCGACATCCTTAAAGATGCTGCCGCAACCGCGTTGTACGGTGCTCGTGCAATGAACGGAGTGATTGTGATCACAACACGCAGAGGTAAATCAGGAACACCGTCTATTTCGTACGTAGGAAATTTCGGGGTTCAACTAAAGCCCACCTACGCCGAGTACGATATCATGAATTCGGCACATCAAATGTCGGTTTACGCCGAGTTGCAGAGAAAGCTCGGGCTCGAAGCGAGCCAGGTTGTAAACCGCTCTGATGCAGGGATCTTCGGAAGAATATCGGATCTGGTGAACACACTGGATCCCGCGACAGGACAGTTTGGGCTCGAGAATACGCCGGAAGCTACTGCCGCATACCTCCTTAGCAACAGGAAGGTGAACACAGACTGGTTTGATGTTCTTTTCCGGAATTCTCTTACGCAGGATCACTCCATCAGCATTTCGAGCGGAACCGAAAGGGCGCAATCGTATTTCTCTACCAGCTTTTATAACGACCAGGGATGGACGATCGCAGATAAGGTTCGCAGGTACACCGCCAACATCAGGAACACTTATAAATTGTCCGACCGATTCAGCGGAGGATTCAAAGTCACCGGATCGGTTCGTCAGCAACAGGCTCCGGGTACTATCAGCCGCGTCAGCAATCCTGTAGAAGGGTCGTACGATCGTGACTTCGACATCAACCCTTTTAGCTACGCTCTCAATACAAGCCGTGTGCTGCGTGCCTACGAAGACGATGGAAGTCTTGCTTTCTACCGCAGGAATTTCACTGATTTCAATATCATGCATGAGGTAAGAAACAACTTCATCAAACTGAATTTGATGGACGTGAGTTTAACTGCCGATCTGCAATACAAATTTGCTCCCTGGCTCACCTACGATTTCATCGGCGCAATACGGTATGTGAAAACAAGCAAGGAACATCAGATCACGGAATTTTCGAATCAGGCGAACGCTTTTCGTGCGGCGAGAACCTCAACAATTGCTGAAGCAAACAAATTTCTTTACCGCGACCCGGACGATCCCGAAGCTCCACCGGTGGTGGTACTTCCTTATGGCGGATTTTACAACCGTCAGGAAGATGAGTTGAGAAATTATACATTCCGCAATACACTTTCTTTCAACGAAACATTTGTCGACGTTCACCAGATACAGGGTCTGATCGGTCAGGAAGTAAAGTATACCGATCGCCAAAACGCAAACAACACCGGCTTTGGGTATCAATATGAAAACGGTGGAGTTCCGTTCGTCGATTACAGAATATTGAAGCAGTTCATCGAAAGTAGTTTGCAGTATTATGGTATGGGCAACGAGTATGAAAGATTCGTTGGATACTTCGGAAACCTGCGATACACCTATGATGGAAGATATACTATTGAAGGAACGGTTCGCCGTGACGGATCGAACAGGCTTGGTCGTTCTGAAAAAGCGAGGTGGCTAAACTCATGGACCGTTGCCGCCCGATGGAACGTAGATCAGGAGACTTTCATGGAGAATTTTCCTTCTATCAGCTACCTCACACTCAGAGGCAGTTATGGATTGAATGCGAATTATGGTAACGCGACCAACTCACTCGCCGTTTTGCGCACACAGCTTACGAACCGACCCTATCTGAACGATCGCCAGCTCGCCATCGACATTGAAAATCTGGAAAATGCTGACCTGACATGGGAGAAGAAATACGAGGCGAATGTGGGTATCGACCTCGGAATGTTCAAGAACCGTTTGACATTTACGATTGACGCGTACAGCAGGAAAAGTCTTGATCTGATCAACCTTATCCGTACGTCGGGGATTGGCGGACAATTGACAAAGGCGGCCAACTACGCCGACCTGAAGTCGCAGGGTATTGAGTTCAACCTTGGAGGAAGGCCCTATGTTTCCAAGAACTTTACATGGCAGTCTAACTTCACTTTTGGTTACAACGTTAACGAAATCACACGCGCCGAAAACTTTCCGATCGTATTCGATCTCGTAGTTCCGGAAGGCGGTTCGAAAGTCGGATATCCGGTTCGCGGATTGTTCTCGATTCCTTTTGCAGGCCTGGACGAATTGGGAATCCCGACGTTCCAAAATGAAAAAGGTGACGTGAGCTCGGGAGTGTATCTGCAGAGCGATGAAACCGGATTCCTCAAATACGAAGGTCCTGTAGATCCCACGATCGTCGGCGGCTTCACCAATAACTTCACTTATCGGAACTTCACACTCGGCATACATCTGTCTTACCAGGCTGGGAATAAGATTCGTCTGAATCCGGTTTTCAGAACGGGATATTCGGATCTCGATGCGTTGCCAAATGCATTCAAGAACAGATGGATTTTGCCCGGCGATGAAGAAGTAACGGATATTCCGTCAATCGTGGATGCGTACAAAGCGTTCGACCTCGACGGTGCTAACGTTTATCCGTACAACAATTATAATTATTCCACTGCCCGCGTTGTTGATGGTTCATTTGTACGAGTGAAAACTGTAAGGTTGATCTATAACCTGCCGCGATCGGTTTATCAGAACACGCCATTCAAGAACATCGCGTTCAACCTTGTTGGCAACAATCTGTTGTTACTTTATTCGGATCCCGATCTGCACGGTCAGGATCCTGAATTCTTCAATGCAGGTGGTGTTGCATTACCAATCAACAAACAAATTATTCTTTCAGTAAATCTGGGATTCTAATGAAAAGATTCATCATATACGCATCACTTGCTGTCACCCTCGCTGCAGGCGGATGTAAAAAATATCTTGATAAGGAACCGGATAACCGAACCAACATCACTACTCCGGACCAGATAGCGCAACTTCTGACAACGGCTTATCCGAAATCGCATTACATCATGTTTACGGAGGCGATGTCAGACAATGCAGAAGACAAGAATGGAGGTGGTTCCGGATATGAGTTTGCCGACCGCATCAATCGTTCATCCTATCGTTGGGAGGTGGTGGAAGTCGCCCCTGAAGACCTCGATGGGCCGGATGCATATTTCAACGCGTGCTACAAGGCAATTGCAGCAGCTAACCAGGCATTGAAGATCATTCAGGAATCAGAAAATCAGAACGACTTGCAGCCACATCGCGGTGAGGCTCTTCTCGCGCGTGCATACAATCACTTCATGCTCGTGACTCTTTTTGCAAAGGTTTACGATCCGAACACTGCGGCAAGCGATCCCGGAATTCCCTTTGTGACCGAGCCGGAAACTGAAGTGTTCGTAAAATACGATCGCGGAACCGTCGCATCAGTTTATGAGAACATTGAACGCGACCTGGTTGAAGGACTGCCTTTGATCAACGACGCGATTTATAGAGAAGCTCCAAGGTTTCATTTCAACAAGCAGGCAGCCGCAGCATTTGCAGCGAGATTCTATTTGTTTAAGAGAGATTATGCCAATGTTGTAAAATACGCTTCACAGGCGCTTTCTTCCAACCCGGCTGAGAACCTTCGCCCCTGGAACTCGACATTCGGAAATCTCGAATACTATGAGTTGCAGGCGGAGTATACCAAGTCGCAGACTCCGGGCAATTTATTGCTGCAGGAAACGAATTCGATTTGGGGTAGAAGTTACGCTTCGATGCGATACGGCATGGGCGATCAGGTGGTGAACCAGTTGTTCGCAAGCCCGAATGTTACCGGCGGTTATTTCGCATACGATATATATGGTGCGAATCCGCAGGTGTATAATATTCCAAAGTTCTACGAGCATTTCGTGAGAGAAAGCATCAATGCGAACTCCGGCGACCCTTACAATACGATCCCTTTGTTTACTGCAGAAGAGGCATTGCTGAACCGTGCCGAGGCATATGTAGTTACAAACAACCAGGCTGCAGCGATCACTGACCTTAATGCATTTGCAAGCAAGAACATTGATTCTTACAATGCGTCACAACACAATATCACCGCGCAGAAGTTGACGAGCTACTACGGTATGGGGGTTCAACCCGCGTTGCTTAACGCCGTGCTTGATTTCAAGCGCGCGTTTTTTGTGCATGAAGGCATGCGCTGGTTCGACATCCTACGCTGGAATATTCCCGTTTTACATACTACTTCAGAAGGTGAGCAACTGGTATTGCCTGCAGGCGACAACCGTCGTGTGTTGCAATTGCCAGCGCTTACACAACAGGCAGGACTTGAACCAAATCCGCGTTAAACATGAACACAATCAGGCAACAAATGAAACTCATAAGCAAATTCCTACTTGCAGCTGCCATGCTAACAACTACAGCAATTGGTTGCCGTAAGGAGGATGATGATTTAGATATACCGCCTCCGGTGGGGCTCGGAGGTGAAACCTGGGTAAAGACAGCGATAGACCAATGGTTGCTCGATAGTCTTACCAAGCCTTACAACATCAACGTTAAATACAAGTGGGATCCATGGGAATACAATCTTGATAAGACGCTCACGCCAGCAGACGAATCGAAAGTCATTCCTGCAATGTCAGCGATCAAGCGGGTTTGGATAGATCCATACAATGCGGAAACGGGCAGCGACCTGTTCATGAAAAAATATTCGGCGAAACAGTTCGTGCTTGTGGGAAGTGTAGAATACAATTACAACGGAACCGTTGTACTCGGACAGGCGGAAGGCGGTGCAAACATTTCATTCTTTGATATCAATCAAAATTTCGACAGCGATCCGATCTCGTCGTACAAGCGGATGATCCAGACATCGCACCACGAATTCGCACATATTCTCCATCAGAACGTAATGTATCCGCAGGAGTTCAAGGGTATCAGCGGAAACCTCGGACTCACCGGCTACACTGCAACCTGGTTCAATATTTCAGCCGGTGAGGCTTTGGCAAACGGCTATATCACTCCGTATTCAATGGCGAGTTACGACGAAGATTTTGTAGAGATGGTCGCCAACATGCTGATGGAAGGAAGGACGCGTTTCAATGAAATCGTTGCATCAACAAATGCGACGGCGCAGGAAGCGTTGCGAAGAAAAGAAGAAATTGTGGTAGGATATTTCAAACGAACATGGAACATCGATTTCTACAGCCTGCAAACACGTGTTCAGGCAGCGTTGAATTCGCTTGTTCCGATCCCGCCTGCTGATGAAGCATTTGGTTTTGGAAATGAATATTCCACTGCCAGTGTCAATCCCACAGATCCGTTGACGCCGCAGCGCAGTTCTTTCGTCGCGTTGTTCAATGCGGCAAAAACAAACATTGCGGCGTTGCCGTACGGGCTGGTGCTGGATTCGTTTGCGATCATCGGAGCTGATGCAAATGTGGCGGTGGTACGTGCATATTTGCAGCAGGGTGCAAATACTTTTTTTGCAGACTTCGGTTACACATACCAGAAAGGAGCCGGTGGATTGTATACATTCACTTACCTCGGAGCCAATGGCAACGGAGAACTTACGCGCGATGCGATGTTGCCGCTTTTAAATTACCTCGAAACTAATCAGTTTGCGTTGTCGTGGTATGCCGATCCAAGCGTCACAATTCATCCGCGCATTAAGTTCACCCCGCAGGCAATACCGAATACATATTTCCTCGCGCGATTGTACCCCTAATCAAAACAAATATGAAGAACGTTCTTATATATGTGCTGTTCCTTTCGGTGTTGGCGACCGGGTGTACGAAGAAGACCGACGAGCTGTTCGACGAAACGGTTGACGAACGCCTGAATACGGCACTTACCAATTATCAGAATGCGCTGAGCAACGCACCCGGATGGAAGCTCTTCGTATATCCATCGGGGTTATTAAGCCAGGGTATTGAAGTTGGTGGCCTGACATACTATGTGAAATTTAGCGCGGACAACCGGGTGACGATGGTTTCGGATTTTAATTTGCCAATGGCAGGTACTCCAAAAGAAAGCAGCTACAGGCTCCGGGCTGCGCAACGACCATCATTGATATTTGATACGTACAGCTACATACATGTTGCAGCGGACCCGGATGAGAATGTTTCATTTAGTCCCGCACAAGCCGGTGGATATGGATGGGGAACCGATTTCGATTTCGCATTTACCGCCGCTACTCCCACTGACACCATACGACTCAGCGGAAACTTCAACGGAAGCGAAGCGTTTTTGATCAAGGCTTCACAGGCTGAAATGGATGCCGCTTTTGCAAACGGGCGACTCGCTGAGATTGTTGCGGCAACTTCTGAGTACTCTACAAATAATCCATTCCTGTATTTCCCTGGAACAGACAATGCAAAAGTTGGAGTGTCCTTCAATTTGTTTTTGTACATAGTAAATTTCACATACCTCGGATCAGGGGGACAGCTCGTCACAATATCGCAACCCTTTAGTCACACCACCGAAGGCATCCGTTTCAAGAATCCGGTGAACGTTGGCGGATACACATTCCAGGAAGCTTTTTGGGATGACGCCGCAGAAGTATATTATATAGAGGCCGGGGGAACAAGGGTCAATATTATCAATTCTCCAACGCCGCTGTTTCCTTTCAATCTGGTGCTTGGAAGAAGCATTACCACCATTTCTGTCCCTGTTGATCCGCTGCCAGGTCAGTCGGCACTTTTCACACAGGAATACAATCTCGCTGCATCAAACCTTATCAATAGCCCATACACTCTCGAGCTGGGCGACATGAATTTCATATTTGATGATGCGAGTAAGACAATGGCGCTGGTGGTAATCGTGTTCCAGGGTCCGCAGCCATTCCAATTACAATACATCTACTCGTACTCGCTCAATGCCTCGAATCAGACACAATTCAATCTGCTCGGGCTAAACGGCAACGGTGATCTTGTTCGAAATGAAATGATGCCGATTTTGAAATACATCGAGAATGACGTGTTCAAGCTGGATTATTTCACGGGTTCAGCGCCGGTTTTGGGACAATTTACAAGTCTGACGAGGCCGCAATTTTTCTTTACCGGCACTTTACAATAACTGAGTCGGGAAATCAAAAGAATTGAACGATAGATCGTCGAATAAAATACTAACTTATCCGCCAAACTTTTAAATTACATCAATTATTAATCAGCATTCGTGCCCATGGCACTTTGTTCAAAACCGCGCTTATGAGACAAAAGTCTTTGTTTTCTCACTTCACTTGGGTGCTTGCGTTGGCACTGATGTTTACCGCCTGTCAGAAGGATGGTGAAGAAGGTCCTGCCGGACCTCAAGGTCCCGCCGGTCCCGCAGGCCCAGCTGGTCCACAGGGTCCCCAGGGCCCTCAGGGTGATACAGGCACCGCGAACGTTATCTTTTCCGACTGGCTCAGTGTGACTTACGAAGCCGAAGAAGATGAGAATGGTGATACAGTGAGCTGGTCAGCACAGGTACCCGCCCCGTTGATCACCGCCCAGATGCTGGCCGAGGGCGAAATGAAAGTCTATCTTAACCTGAACACCGCAGCAGACCCCGTCGTTGTTCCGTTACCGTATTTCGACGGTGGAATCATCATCAATCCATTCTTCTTCGTCGGAGGTTTTGGACTTGTTTGTAACATCGACGCGAGTACAGCACAGGATCCAACCCAGGGAAATGCATTGGTTCTTCAGTACCGTTATATTTTGATACCCGGCGAAGTGCCCGGTAAGGCCCGTCCGAAAATCAACTGGAACAATTACGAGGAAGTAAAGCAGTATCTGAAACTGCAAAACTGATTCGGGATTAATAGCGTGTGCCAGTGATGCTGCAACTTTTGTGGCTTCACTGGCACATTTTTTTATCGCATGATGAAAATTCTTCTATCATGCGCAATTGGCTTCGTACTCTTATCGCAGGTTATGGTGCATATAAATGGGGAGGCGGCTGCCTCGGCACCATCGTCGTTTTTCTTCTGATTTACTGGGTTCTTGGCTTTGCAGGATGCTGAGCAACAAGATAATTTCCCCTCATTGAAGTGCTGAATGAAACACCGTCTGTCCAAATTGGCGGTTGGAGGCAACGAAAAATTGAGTATATTAATGGTCTGATTCCTGATGAACATGGAAATATCCATTTTGGAAATTTCCATCACAGCTTCAGCACATACCGGTAACAACAGAAAAATCTTTCAGGAGATGTTTAATCCGTTTCCGGTCCATGGGTGCCATCGCGTTGAAAGAAGCGAACTCTCGCCTTGAGGCTGTGATAGATACAACCTAAATCCCAATACCCGGATCTGCGCGAAATCCCTTCATTCTGATTGTGGAATTTTTCAATTCCGCTTCCTCAAAAGATGTGGTAACAGATTTGTATACAACTAATGACAGACTTCTGCCAAGAGGAACCCGGACAGCGGCGAGGAACAGGTCTGAAGCGACTGACCATCCATTGAATCCTTTGATTGCCCGTTACAAAGTATTTCTTAGTACGTTAAGATAAACGGAAAGGTAATTTACCGATCCAACCGATCAGTTGGCAAGTCCGATAGTCGAATATCGGGGTTGCGACCCATCCCTAACGTCTAGTTGTTCGTACCGGAGAAGATCCTGATGCTGGCCAATTGCATATTATGAAAACAGTTGTACTTGGTGCCTTATTATTGCTCTCGTTTTTGTCGGTCAAGACACAGGATGTATTTAATCCTGCGGATCCTATTGTGCGATACGACCAAAATCAGCCATTAGGATCGGCACAGAATCCTGATCCCACGGTCAACGGCCTGCAGAAATGGGTGAGCATTCCTACCAACGGGGTCAGCCTGGGTACAGACGCATGGGACAACTCTTCCTTTAAATCATACTTTATTCGTTTTGGCGGCCAACCGCTTGCTTTTCGTTTGAAATTCCCCAAGAGCTATGGCACCGCGGGCAACGATTCAAAAAAGTATCCGCTCATGGTATTCTTTCACGGCGGCGGTGAGGTTGGTTGTCAGACAAACGGAGGTATCTACAACAACGAAAAGCAGCTGTGGCTCGGAGGCAATCTCTTTCGGAACCGTGTTGATCTGGGTCTTTACGACGGCTTTCTTCTCTATCCCCAGCTGGTGCCCACCGATGGAAATTGCTGGGCGTCGTGGGGTTCAACTCTTAGTGCTTCGTACAAAGCGGTAATGGGTGTTCTGGATTCGCTCATCAAGTATGAGCGCGTGGACGCCGATCGTGTACTGGCCACCGGCTTGTCGGGTGGAGGTATCGGAGCGTGGCGCATCGCCGAATTCTTCCCGCAAAAAATTGCAAGCATTGCTCCCTCTGCAGCGGCGGGACTTGTAATGAACTACAATCAATTCGTTCATATACCGGTTTGGTTCGCGACGGGCGCAAAGGATCAAAGCCCTTCTCCGGCAATGGCGCAATACTCAATTACCCAGGACAGCACTGCAGGAGCAAACATAAAATACACGATGTTTCCGGACCTCGGTCACGCAGTTTGGATGCAGCACTGGGGGTTACCAGGCTTTATAGATTATATGAACGAGGCCCATAAGGCCAATCCTCTTGTATTCTGGAACCGGAAGGAATATTGTCCCGGTTCGGAGATCAACGCAAAGATTGGGGTTACCCAGGGCTTTTATTCTTATGAGTGGGAGAAAGACGGCGTGGTAATCGCGACATCCACCAATGGCGTACATACAACAATATCGCCTGCCGTTGTCGTGCTGAATGAAGGCAACAATATTACGGTGAACGCATACGGTACTTATCGCGTGAGGTTCAGAAGAACAGCTACATCCGACTGGTCAGTCTGGTCGCCGAAGCCGGCGGTAATTTCAACGAAGACGGTAACACAAACGCCACCGATAAAGATCACCGGCGTCCGCAGCAAAGTTCTTCCGGCGCTTGATGGCAGTACCGTTGTACCATTGTCGTTGACAACCGGTTTTCAGAACTATGAATGGCGCAGGATATCAGATGATGCGCTTGTAAGCAGTGAGCCAACCTTCGACGCAACACCCGGTCAATACAAAGCACGATACACTGAACATTTTGGTTGCGGCTCTGAGTTTTCGCCCGTGTTCACCGTGGTGGATGCAAACGGTTCTCCGAAACCCGACCCGGCAACAAACCTGGTTGCGATAGCTTCTCCCCAATCATTCATTCAACTGAACTGGAATCAGTCCGCAACGCCGGCATCGCAGGAAACTGGTTTTGAAATTTACAGGTCCACGAAACCAGGCGGTCCGTACACTCTCAAGGCAATTACTGCCCTGAATGTAACCGGATACCAGGATCGCGATATCAAACCCGACACGGTATATTATTACGTGTTGCGAGCGGTAAATGAAACAGGAGCGTCAGCAACAAGTAACGAAGCGACGGTTCGAGCAACCAATGATACCAAGCCACCTACCGCTCCCGCAAATCTCGAGTATCGCGGCAGCACGCAAACTACGGTGTGGCTGAGGTGGAAGCCTTCTACCGACGAAGGAGGCATCAAGCGTTACGATATATATTCGGGAAGCAACAAGCTGTTCAGCACGACAAATACGACGTTCCAGGTAACGGGACTTCAGCCTTCGACAGTGTATTCTTTTGTTGTGAAAGCGGTTGACAATGCCAACAATGAATCTACACCAAGCAATCAGATAACAGGATATACTCACGCACAGGGCCTCAATTATAAATATTACAATACCGGCACGCTTTCAGCGCTTCCAAACTTCAACACCCTCACGGCCGCAAAATCCGGCATCACAGATACTGTCAGCATATTCTCCGGTATAAAAACGCAGAATGAAAATTATGCGTTCTTATGGGATGCGTACATATACATACCAGTAGCAGCAACGTATACATTCGAAACCATTTCGGACGATGGCAGCAAGTTGTATTTGGATGTTGCATATGATGCTGCAGCAAATGCTGTTGTGAACAACGACGGCGTTCATACTGCGCAAAGCAAGAATGGCACGATCAATTTAACGCAAGGCTACCACCGCATTGTAGTTACGTTCTTCCAGAATGTTCAGAGCCAGGATTTGCAATTGTTCTGGTCGAGCAACGCGGGACTTGCCCGAGAAAGAATTCATAAAAATTTCTTTACACATCAGAATGTAAATCTGAGCGCAGGGCTGGCCGTACCCAATCCGGCTACAGCAACTGCAACTGCCTTTAATAAGATTAAAATCGACTGGACCGACAATAGCACCGGCGAAACAGGATTTGAAATTGTGAGGTCAACGTCGGCAAATGGTTCATACGTTCCTGTGGGCACGGCAAATCCGAATACTACAACCTTCACCGATTCCGGCCTGAATGCTTCAACGACTTACTTCTACAAGGTGCGTGCGATCGGTAATGGTACTGAATCGCCATATACAACACCGGTATCTGCAACAACGCAGGCAACACCAATAGTTCCTATCGCTCCGAGTGAACTTCGCGCAACAGCACCTTCTGCTACCAGCGTGTCGCTCACGTGGGCAGATAATTCGAACAACGAAACAAACTTTGTGGTATGGCGTTCGCAGGACAACGCAAATAATTTCCAGCTTGTTGAGACGCTGCCTTCTAACAGTAATGCATATACGGACAACAGCGTCACGGGAACTTCACTCTTCTATTATGTCATCAGGGCAGTCAATCAGTTTGGACAATCGGATGCAAGCAATACCGTTGCGATAGCACCCGGAAACGGTGCACCTGTGATCAGTGCGCTTACGTCGCTGTATGTAAAATCCGGCGGCACTGCAAGTTTCAGTTTCGGTGTCAGTGACAACCCGGGCGATGTGATAACAGTATCGGTCGTAAACCGCGAGCCGTTTATCACACTGGAAAGTACTGGTGTCAATACGTACAGGATAGTCGCACGTCCCGGTGTTGATGATATCGGGGTACATACGTTCACTGTGTTGGCGAAAGACAATAACGGAAAAGAAACCACCTCTTCCTTTACTGTAAGCGTGTCGGATAAAAACACACGTTCTGTGTTTGTAAATCTTGGCAACCCTTCGATTCAGGTTCCTCAACCATGGAACAATTGGACCGGAGTAAGAAATGCCGGTGATGCTATCAGCAATCTTGCGGATGACAACAATGTTGTTACCGGAATTTCGATCACCACGCTCGAGTCGTGGGCTGCCGTGAATTCGCTTGGGCACATCACCGGAGATAATTCAGGTATCTTCCCTGATGCAGTAATGAAGTCTGGAATTGCCGACAATTCGCCGATGAAGCAAATACGGATATCGGGACTCAGTCCTTCGATGAGATACAATCTTGTATTTTTTGGAAGCCTGAATGAAGGCGGAGACGGTACCGTTACGTTCAGTGCAGGAAGTGTAAGTTCTGAGATGAATGCGCGCTACAACACGACGCAAACGGCGAATCTGAACGGCATGAGTACGGCGGATGGATCCATCCTCGTAACAATGCACAAAGCAGGGTCAGCCGCAAATATCCATCTGAACGCAATTGTTATTGAAGAGTATTCTCCGGGTGTTATCATTGAGCCATTGCATCTTTTTGCAGAAGCTACGAACAAGACAACAGTGAAATTGGTTTGGGCGGATCGTACTGCTGATGAAGATATCTCTGAGGGCTACCAGGTACAATCCGCGACCGACAGCCTATTTACGAAGAATGTCGCGACAGTCACGCTTCCTGGAAATACGACGAAGTATACTTACACATCTCTTACGCCTGACACGAAATACTGGTTCAGGGTGCGGACGAAAGTTGGCGGAACGTTTTCGGAGTTCAGCAATCGCGCCTCTGCAACACTTGCTGCGTCGATTGTATATATCAACTTCAATGCGGTAATGCCGAATGCACCATCGCCATGGAACAACACCGCGGCTTCTCCGATGGGGCAAATCACATTTACGAATCTGAAGAATGAGTCTGGCGCAACGACAAATTACTCATTGAGTATCGAAGAAGTCTTCAATGGTGAATTCAATGCGGGTATGACGACCGGAAGCAATTCAGGTGCTGTTCCCGACAATGCACTTCTTTCTAATTATTGGCTCGATCGTGAGCAATTGAGCCGCATGAAACTTACGGGTCTCAATCACAGCAAGAGATACCGCATTGGCTTCTTCGGAAGTTCCGGACCTCCTGGTTGGGTGAAAGGCGATTATACGGCGACGTATACAGTAAATGGACAAACAGTTTATTTGAATTCGTGGCTGAATACCAGCAAGATTGTTTACCTGAACGATGTTAAGCCTGGTGACGATGGAAGTCTTTTGCTTGATTTTTCAACGACGGCCGAAGCGCAATATGGTTTCAACGGTGGCATCATCGTACATGAATACCAGCAGCATGTTACCGTAACAGAGCCCGGTCCAGACCCAGACCCAGACCCAGACCCCGATCCAGACCCAGATCCCGATCCAGACCCAGATCCGGATCCAGACCCAGATCCAGATCCAGACCCAGACCCGGATCCTGATCCAGGCCCTGGCCCCGATCCGGTGGATCCTGACACATCACGGTGGAACCTCGATGGATATGTTCGATACATCAGGGCAAGATTTTTCCCGAATCCTTACCGGGATGTTCTGAACATTACGTTCAACAGCCAGTTGCAATCTCAGGATGTTTCAACCGAACTGTTCTCCATCGATGGTAAGCTGCTGTACAGGCAAAACTGGACCGGTGTACGTGTAGGAACTCACACACTCAGGGTGCAACTCCCGGCAAGCATAAAACCCCATTCAATGATTGTTGCGGTGCTTCGTGCGAACGGGCATATCGTGTATCGTACCAAATTGTTCCGAAGGCCATGACGGCTCGAAACCGGCGTATTTCAAGAGATCGTGGGCATAATTTTAGTTTCATCTACCGATTATAAATCGGCACAAGCCGAATTAAAACAGTAAATGATGGAAACTACAGTGCAAATGCCACAGGAAGTGGAACCGCAGCATCAGGACAGGCAACCGGGTATTGAAAGTGAAATGACCCCGAAGCCGATTTACGATGATAATGAGCCCGGGTCAGGTAAACTCGAAGGAAAAGTTGCTATTATTACAGGAGGTGACAGTGGAATCGGCAGGGCGGTAGCAATCCGGTTTGCAAAAGAAGGCGCAAACGTTGTGATCGTTTATTTCGACGAACATGAGGACGCGGAGGAAACCGAGCAGGCTATCAGGAAATACGGCCGTGAAGCATTGCTGATAGCCACAGACATTTCCATCGAAGAGAATTGCAAACAGGTGATCGAACAAACGGTGCAAAAGTTTGGACAACTCGATATACTCGTCAACAACGCAGCCGTGCAGTATCTGCAGGAAAAGGTGGAAGACATCACTGCTGAACAACTCGAGTATACGTTCCGTGTAAATATTTTCGCCCAGTTCTATTTCTGCAAATTTGCGGTGCCATTGATGAAAGAGGGCAGCTCGATCATCAACAGCGCTTCCGTCACTGCATACAAGGGAAACCCCGGTCTGATGGATTATGCATCTACCAAGGGTGCGATCGTTGCTTTCACACGCAGTCTTTCACAGGCGCTTGCTGGAAAGGGAATACGCGTAAACGCAGTTGCACCGGGGCCCGTATGGACGCCGCTCATTCCAGCATCGTTCCCCGATGAAAAGGTGGGTAACTTCGGACAGGATACACCTCTCGGCCGACCAGCGCAACCCGTGGAAATTTCACCAGCTTACCTGTTTCTGGCAAGTAAGGATGGAAGTTATTTTACGGGACAGGTGTTGCATCCGAATGGAGGTTCTGTGGTTAATGCGTGATTCGAGCTGTCAGCTATTAGCTATCAGCTATGGGCTATGGGCTATGGGCTATGAGCTATGAGCTATGAGCTATGAGCTATGAGCTATGAGCTATGAGTGGAATTCGATGTGGCGCAAGTTAGAAAAGCAACAACATTGGCGGCACTAATTCTGTTATTTAAAGGATTTTATTTTCCTTGACGCTGACTGCTGATTGCTGACAGCCAAAAATTCTTGAGCAACTATCAATGAACGCCATTGACTTTTTCTTGATTGCCGTATTGTTGTTTTCAATATGGACCGGCTGGCGGAAAGGGTTTGTTACGGGGGCAGTGGATCTGCTTGTTCTCGCAGCTACGCTTCTTTCCGCTTTTTGGTTATATCCATCCCTATCGGGACTTATCAAAAGTTATTTCACTGGCGCGGCCAAATGGTCGGATACGGTTTCGTTTGTTGCATTGGTGGTGATCGGCAGATTACTGTTTGGACTGATCGGCAATGCCATACTTTCTTCAATGCCTGAAAGACTCCATGATAACACACCGAACAAGGTGATGGGCATGGCGCCAGGCTTTATTAACGGGTTGCTCCATTGCGTGTTGCTGACGGCTCTGCTGATCGCCGTTCCGATTAGTGACGGTATTTCTAAACGAGCACGCGATAGCCGGCTCGCCGCAAAATTTGCTGAGCCCGCTGAATGGATGCAACAAAAGATCTCACCGGTGTTTGAGGATGTAATGGCCGGGCCTGTGAGTCATACACCAAGTTCGGAAGAACATGTGAAGCTTCCCTTTACACGTACGGACGTGGTGGTACGTCCCGACCTTGAGGCGCAGATGCTGAGCATGGTGAATGCAGAACGGTTGAAGGCAAATCTTCCACTCGTAAAAGCCGACCCCGAAATGGCGGAAGTCGCACGTGCACATTCGCGCGATATGTTTGCGCGTGGATATTTTTCACACAACACTCCTGAAAACAAGGGACCGTTCGACCGGATGAAGCAGGCTGGTGTAGTCTTCGCTACAGCGGGTGAGAACCTGGCCCTCGGACAAACACTTTCGATATGTCATAGCGGATTAATGAAGTCGCCGGGACACCGCGCGAATATATTGCGTCCGCAATTCGGGCGCCTCGGGATAGGAGTCATAGACGGCGGAAAATATGGATTGATGATCACGCAGAACTTTCGAAACTGAAGAAATGGACGATGACAAGCCACTCGTGATGGTTTTCCCATACGGGCAACTTTCGCACTACCTGCGATGCCTGACGCTGATGAAAAGACTGAGAGATCATTTCCGGTTCATCATCTGCGCAAATAAAAACTATCAACCGCTGATCGACGACGAAGGATTTACATCGTTCGAGTGCAATTCACCTGATCCTGATTCTATCAACCACGAGGTGCAACAATTCAATTTCGAATGGCTCGCGGAGAAGTACATGGAACCTGTACTGGAATCGCAGATGAACGCGATTCAAACTCATAAACCCGATGCGGTACTCGGTGATGCAATCTTCACGTTACGTGCAGCGGCAGAATACACGAACACTCCGTTCATCTCTTTGCTCAACGGATACATGTCGAAGTACGGTCTGATTACACGCAGTATTCCATCAGCAATTCCCGGTTCCGACCTCGTGCATCAACTTCCTGAAGGATTTAGAAATTACCTGATATCTAAAGCGGAATATTTTACGTTCCGCAGAGTACATAAGCCTTTACGGAATTTGCGCCGTGCCTTTAATTTACCACCAACCGAAATGTTATTGGATGAACTCGAAGGTGATTATAACCTGATCTGTGATTCCAATCTTTTGTTTCCTCAGGATATACTTCCAAACAACTACAGGTTTGTAGGTCCGCTGATTTATGAACGATCAGCGCCTGTTCGTCCCAGGCTCAGTAGAACATCACGTCGCAAACAAATATTGCTGAGCGTTGGCAGTACCAACGATTACGGCAAGCTTGGATTTCTCAACGATGCAGTATTCGATTTTGCAGACTACATAGTGACAGGCGACTCCAAACGGATGCTGTATGCACCGCACTTCCGTCACATTAACTGGTACGATCATTCTTCACTACTTCCCCAAATTGATCTGTTCATCTGCCATGGAGGAAACGGAACAGTATATCAGGCGCTTGTTTACGGTATTCCGGTGCTTGCTAAAACCAACCACTTCGAGCAACAATGGAACATGCAGGGAGTAAAAAGACTTGAACTGGGAGATTTGCTCGATTATAAAGACAGTACGGAAGCCCTTGTTGCCATACAGCACTGGATAAATCAAAAAAGTTCAGCGAAGTTTCAGTTAACGGCGAAGAGGCTTAACGCCGAGATCAGTTACTTTTTGAACGATCGACAATTGTTGGCAGACGCCATCATTAGTGTGCTGGCAGAAGCCACAAAAAAAAGCCCACGGTGTTGATCCGTGGGCCATGGAAAGCAATCGTGTTAAATTTCGATTAAATATAGGGATAATATTGAAACGAAAAAGCCCATTGTAGAAACAACGGGCTGTAACGATTGCTTGCCATATGAAAAAAGGTCTCAAATCAATATCTTAATAATATTAGTATTTATTCTATACGAGAGAATGTTGAATCATCACTGCAATAATACGCAACAATGCCGAAAATTTGGAATTTTTTTCTCATCGAATCAAAAAATCTGTAGCCTCCCCTTAGCAAGAGTCAATATTGCAACTGATCTTAATATGTGTTGAATTTGTCGCTTTCCCGCGAAAATTTATTCTCGAAATTTAACCTGAAACTCCCTGGCGAGGTAATTTTTTCGCACGCCCTTTCCAATTCAGCTTCCTTTTTTGCGGCAACGTTATTTCAATGCTTCTGTAAAGATTGTAATGAAGCGTGCCATTGTGATAATTGTTGTCATTGCAGTGCTGGTGATCGCGGGACTCTTCTGGTGGAAGTCACCTGCCACCAGGGAGAGCCGGAACAATGCTAAAAAGAAAGTGCTACCCCAAATCGAAATGGCGAATCTTCAGATTACCGATATGGATAAGGAGAAAGTTTCGCTAACCGCAAATCTTATCATCCGCAACCCGCTTCCCGCCGACCTCAAGGCGCAAAATCTCCGGTACAAAATAATGATCGACTCCGTCAAGGTTATCGAAACGAGGTATGACAAGAACGTCACGGTGAGGTCGAATGACAGTGCAGTGATTTCGGTTCCCATGTCATTTAAGATCGACGCAATGAAGGATGTTGTCGCTCGCCTCGATCGCGAAAAGCGCGACAGCGCCGATTATGCTGTAAATGCGCAGTTCGATCTCGATGTTCCGGTAGCAGGGCAGCGAAACTTCGACATCAATTTCAACAAACGCATGCTGGCTGTCCGGCCGGTGAAGATCAAACCAGGTAAAGTAGACATCGACAATTTCGGTTTGAAGGATACCGAAGTGAAAATGGAAATGACTGTGTCCAATCCAAACCCCTTTTCGATTTCGTTGAAAGATGCTGCCTTCACAATGAAAATTGAAAACGATCTCGAGGTCGAGGGCCGCATTCCCGAAACAGTCAGAATACCAGCCAAAGGTTCTGAGAATATCTCGATGGTGTCTGAAGTGAAGACCGCAAAAATGCCGAAGCTTGGCTGGAAGCTTTTATTCCGCAAGCCGGAAACAAACTACAACGTCCTTTTCAAAACACGGCTCGTGAGTGAAAATGAAATGCTGAATGGCAGTAAGATGAACGTGACAATGACTGGAACGTTGCAGGATCTTAAAGAAGTAGCTTCGAAAAAAAAGTAACGGCAGTCTTTCCCTTAAAAATCCAAACTGATTTCATGCAAAATGCGTTGGGTAAATTTCACTTAACTCAACATTTGTGCATTTTACGCAATGCTTTCCGCAGATTGCTCAACGTCTGTTAGCAACGGTGCTACCTGCTCCTACCTTTGCACCGCAATCGACAAAAAACACTGGATCAAAAACAATAAGGCGCCACTCCGGATAACATTGTTTCACCCCAGATGAGCATATCAGAAAGCTCCCGTTGCGCTAAACAAATATCATTCACCATTAACCTTAATTATGAAAAAGTTTATTCTTTTCAGCATCATTCTCGTGTCCCTCGGTTTCGTTTCATGCAAAAAAGACAAAGACGAACCAGCATTCACCATCACCGGCCTTTGGGAAGGCAAACTCGGTACTGGTACTGAAGCTCCTGACAGTTATTTCGCTCTCAATCTGAAAGGAAATGGAGTAGTTGAAAGAGTGAACGGAGCAGGTAATGTTTCTGCAACTGGTACTTATCAGGTGACAGGCGACGTTATTGAAGGAAACTACCATTTCAGTTCCGGAACGGATGTTGACTTCACTGCAACGATCAACAAGAGTCAGCAAAAGATCACCGGCTCATGGATAAACGACGGAAATGAAACAGGCACTTTCTATTTAAACAAATCGGCCAAATAATTTTACGTTATTTATTCTTGAAAAAATCCCGGAGGCAACTCCGGGTTTTTTTTGTTAATACTGGTGAAACCCCATCGAAACAAATTCAAGAACGTCGGGTAAAGATTCTCTCCAGTATGTCCAGTTGTGTGCACCTTCGCGTATCCTGAACTCATGAGGAATCTTATTTTTCTTCATGGCGATGTGCAACAAACTGTTGTACTCATATAAAAAGTCGTCGTCGCCGCAATCGAAGAACCACCTTACTGCCGACTTCAAACTGTCGGGCATATTGTTCACAAGGGGCAGTGCGGTATTTGTGTTGAACCATTGCTGCACTTGCGCATCAGGAACAGAAATTTTGTTTTGTATCAGCTGTGCTTTCAGCTGGTCGATTGACAGCACTCCCAATGATGCACTAAGCGGGCACGATGCCGAAAACAATTCGGGATGGTGCAATGCATACATCGTTGCACCGCCACCACCCATCGAAAGCCCGGATATTGCACGGTATCGTTTTTCGCCTTTGATCCTGTACGTTTTTTCGACATGAGGAAGCAACTCCTGGAAGAAAAAGTCTTCGTATCTCCAATCACCTCTGATGTCGTTGTAGTAACCGCGCCGACCGGTGTTGGCATCAGGCATCACAATAACCATTGCTGTCGCCTTACCTTCTTTAATCGCCTTGTCGGCGATGGTCAGTACTTCTCCGAACTGCACCCATCCAGTCTGATCATCGCCTGAACCATGCAATAGATACAGCACAGGATAACTGCGTTGTGAAGTCTCATAGTCGGGCGGAAGGTAAACAGCATACTTCCGGTCCATATTAAGAATATGGCTCTTCATTGAAAGATTATCATAAACCTTACCGGTTTGTGCGATGACCGGCACATACACCCAACACAGAGCGAGTACGAATAAAGTTTTCATCGAATTAAATTGTAGAGTGATTTTGCAAACTTCATTCCCGCTCTGTCAATTTCATATGCCGCCACACGCATATTGTTATATTGCATATATTAAGAATCCATCAAGCTGATTTCATGCTCCGATTTTTGTGGTTAATTTTTTTTTCAATCGTTCTTCAGACTTTTTCTTATGCTCAAACTCCCGGCAAAATGAGGATCGCTGTAGCAGGTATAACACATGGGCACTCCGGCTGGATCATGAACCGGCTTACAGATCCAAGGTTTGAGGTTGTAGGTATCCAGGAAGAAGACACTGCTATCGCACGGGCGTATGCTCAGCGTTACAAGATTTCTCCATCGCTTTTCCATGTGGATCTTTCAAAGATGCTGGACGAATTAAAGCCGACGGCAGTAGTTGCATTCGGCACCATCCACGATCACCTTAATGTAGTAGAAGTGTGTGCACCGCGGAAAATACATGTGATGGTCGAGAAACCGCTGGCGGTATCATTGCCGCACGCTACAAAAATGAAGGCACTCGCTTTGAAGCACGGAATCCATTTATTGACGAACTACGAAACTTCCTGGTATCCGTCTACACAAAAGGCCTGCGAGTGGATTTTGAACAGCGATCGCGTTGGCACAATACGCAAAGCTGTATTTCATCACGGTCACGAGGGACCGAAAGAGATCGGCGTATCGCCTGAGTTTTTTAATTGGCTCACACACCCTGTTTTGAACGGCGGTGGAGCGGTTACCGACTTCGGATGTTATGGCGCGAACATCATGACCTTGTTGATGAAGGGCGAAACTCCGGTTTCCATCACCGCTTCGTTGAAGTCAAACAAACCCGACATTTATCCGCAGGTGGATGATGAAGCAACGATCATCGTAGATTTCTCCGATGCGCAGTGTATCATTCAGGCTTCCTGGAACTGGCCATTCAGCCGTAAAGATCTTGAGGTATACGGAACGAAGGGATACATTTTCGCTCCGGAAGGACGAAAACTCATTCACAGACTTGCGCCCGCTGCTTCGGATACAATATTGAACCTGCAGTCGGAGAAACCGGTGGATCCGTTTTATTATTTCATCGACGTTATCAACGGAAAGCAAAAGCAACGCCCGTACGATCTTTTCTCACTTGAGAATAACTTTAGGGTTTCGCAAATTCTTGAAGCTGCAAAACTTTCGGCGATGACAAAACGAACGATCGCGTGGAGCGAAGTTGCAGAGCCATGAAATACTTTTGTGCACGCAAACTGATACAACAATGAGAAAACGGCATCAGCGATCCATATTGGCATTCTACTTCTTCAACCTTTTTTTGATACTGCCGATGTTTGCAAAGAGTCAATCGCCGCTCAATGTGATGAGCTTCAACATCCGGTTCAACACTCCGCGCGACAGTTCGAACGCATGGCCGTTACGCAAACAATTTGCAGCCAGCCAGATCGCGTTCTATGAAGCTCACGTGATCGGACTTCAGGAAGCACTGAAAGAACAACTGGATGATCTCGTATTCCTCAACCCGAAATTCAAATATACAGGTCGTGGTCGCGACGATGGAAAAGAAGCCGGTGAATTTTCTGCGGTGATGTACGATACAACCCGGTTACGTCTCCTTAAATCTGAAACGTTCTGGCTGTCCGAAACTCCAACCGTTCCGGGCTCCAAAAGTTGGGACGCAGCAATCACACGAGTCGTAACCTGGACACAATTCCTCGACATGAAAACGTCGAAGAAGTTCTATTTCTTCAATACTCATTTTGATCATATTGGCAAAGTTGCACGGCTTGAAAGTGCACGCATTTTGAAAAGAGCCATTGATTCCATCGCAGCTAATGACATAGCAATAATCACCGGCGACCTGAATTCGAAGCCCACAGACGATCCATTGAAGTTGTTGCTATCAAACGGCGGTTCGCGCACATTGATCGATGCGAAATCTTTATCGGAGTTGCCACACTTTGGACCCACAGGCACCTTCAACGGATTCGGTCCAAAAGAAACCGACGACCTTCCGATCGATTACATTATGCTCAACAAAAAATTGCGTGTCCTTAAACATGCATCACTTTCCGAAACCATTGGCGGCAGATTTTCGTCGGATCATTTTCCGGTGTATGCGCAAATCATGGTGAAGTAGTATGGATACCGGTCTCTTGAATATTATCACACGAAATCAAAGCATCTTTCATGGTGTGGTTGATTTTGATCCGGCAACGCAAACATTATCGCGTATCGATCTGTCTGACAACAACCCGGACCTTACTTCTGATGTATTCAATGATTCATCGATTTTCAGCAGATACATCAATGCATTTCGCATTCGCAAAAAGGCCGATCTTTTGATAGGCGGATACAATGAGTTGCGTCCAATGTATTCACGCAGTATGATTTTCAATGGCAGTTCTTCAACCGATATTGATGACGAGCCGAGGCGATTGCACATAGGCACGGATATTTGGGGAGAGCAGGGAACGAAAGTGTTTCCTCCTCTTGGCGGAATGGTACACAGTTTTGCGTTCAACAATTTAAAAGGTGACTACGGCGCAACGCTGATCCTCCTTCATCAACTCGATGGCTTTTCATTCTACACTTTGTATGGTCATCTCTCCCTCGCCGACATCACAAGGTGCAACGAAGGCGGTTATGTAACGCGCGGCGAGTTGATCGGGCATTTCGGGAAGCCTTCTGAAAACGGTGACTGGCCGCCGCATCTGCACTTTCAGATCATCCAGGATATCGGTTTAAGTCAGGGCGATTATCCAGGTGTGTGCAAATTTTCGGATAGAGAATACTACCTCCGCAATTGTCCCGACCCGGATCTGATGTTGCAGTTATCACGATTTGCCGTGTGAAGTAAGAAAGTGCTGCGCCAATGATTCCCACTCTTTTTCCAATGATTCTTCCGGCATTGTCTTCCCCGCCTTGGCGTACCAATAATTTGCATTGAACCTGTCGCCTTCTTTGCGGTGGAGGTAGGCATGGATCCACGATCCGTTTTGATCATGAAGATCCTGTGCAACGTTGTGTGCTTCTTCCCAGTTGTTTTTTGCATCGTGCCAAAGGGCAAGCAGGTACGCTGAAAGATCACGTGGAGCATGCGCTTCGCTCAGCGATGCTCTAAATTGTTCAAGTGTCATTCACATCGGTTGTGATTTGCAAGATAAGATGTAAGCGCTGTGCAAGTAATTGCTAATTTAGTGTATGCCAAATGCGCATCTGAATCCCGATTTCAATAACCTGAGCGGCACAGAGAAAGAGTTTGAAAACAATATTCGTCCCGCCGCCATCAGCGACTTTGCAGGGCAGGATCAGATCATTGCAAACCTGAAGATATTTATTCAGGCGGCCAGGATGCGTAATGAGGCCCTTGATCATATTTTGTTTCATGGACCTCCCGGCCTCGGCAAAACCACACTCAGCCGTATCGTTGCGGCGGAACTCGGAGTAAACATTCGTGAAACATCGGGACCGGTCATCGAGAAACCAGGCGATCTTGCCGGCCTTCTGACGAATCTCGAACCGCATGATGTGTTGTTCATCGATGAAATACACCGATTGAGCACCGTTGTGGAAGAATACATGTATGCGGCGATGGAAGATTACCGGATAGACATCATGATCGATTCGGGTCCAAGTGCGCGAAGCGTGCAGATCAACCTCAATCCCTTCACTCTTATCGGCGCAACAACGCGCAGCGGATTGTTGACCGCCCCGTTGCTCTCAAGGTTTGCGATAAAATCCCGACTTGAATATTATCCTGCGGCAACACTATACAAGATCCTGATGCGTTCGGCCGACATCCTCGGAACAAAGATCACTTCAGATGCCGCGACGGAGATCGCTTCGCGCAGCAGGGGAACTCCGAGAATCGCAAACGGACTATTGCGAAGGGTCCGCGATTTCGCGCAGGTACTTACAAATGGAACGATCGATCTCGGAATTACACGGCATGCACTAAAGGCGTTGAACGTCGACCAGCACGGTCTGGATGAGATGGACAACAAGATCCTGCTGACGATCATCGATAAGTTCAAAGGCGGACCGGTCGGACTGGGTACCATAGCCACCGCAGTAGCCGAAGAACCCGGAACGCTTGAGGAGGTGTATGAACCGTTCCTCATCCAGGAAGGATTTCTTAAACGTACGCCGCGCGGAAGGGAAGCAACCCTCAAAGCTTATCAGCACCTCAACATCAAAAAAAGCGGGGAGCTTTTCTGATCATGCTTTGTCCTTCACAGGAACAACAAGCCGGAACCCGTTACCATGGATGTTCACGATTTCAATGGTATTGTCTTCCTTGAGGTACTTGCGCAGTTTAGCAATATAAACGTCCATGCTTCTGCCATTGAAATAGGTGTCGCTGCCCCAAATCTTTTTCAGCGCATGTTCGCGCGGCAAAAGGTCGTTCATATGCTCGGACAGAAGTTTCAGCAATTCATTTTCTTTCGGCGAAAGCGTTTGCATTCTTCCGTTGACGCTGAGTTCTCTTAGTTTCGGATTGAAGTGATATGAGCCGAGGTCATATTCCTTGTTCTCGAGTTCTTTGTTGCCCTCTTCGTTGCGTTTCAGTATCGCTTTGATCTTAAGCAGCAACACCTCACTGTCGAAAGGCTTTGTAATATAGTCGTCCGCACCCAGTTTATATCCCTGGATAATATCTTCTTTCATCGTTTTTGCGCTCAAGAAGAAGAGTGGAATGTCGGGGTCGACGTCGCGAATCTCTTCTGCAAGAGTGAAGCCGTCCATATGAGGCATCATAATGTCGAGAAGACAAAGGTCATAACGCTCGCGTTGAAATGCCGCAAGTCCCAGCCTGCCATCGCGCTCAAGTGTTACATCAAAATCATTCAACTCCAGGTAATTTTTCAACACCATTCCAAGATTCTGATCGTCCTCGCACAATAAAATTTTCGGTTTCTTTCCGTCCATGTCTGAATTTTTAAATCATTTCCGTGTTAAACATAGGGGAAATAAAATTAGTCTAATTTGAGACTTGTACCGTCCCGCATCTAATTTTTTGTTAATAAGACTTCAGTCATCTTACGGCACGAACTAATTTTGCCACCTCAAATGAATTCATGAGACTTACACCAGATATAAAATTCAGGAAGCTGATTGTTGTTGGAGACCGGATCCTGATACGACCGACCAAGCCGAACGAACGCACTGACAGCGGGCTTTATCTTCCTCCCGGTGTGCAGGAAAAAGATAAAGTGCAACAGGGTTATGTCATGAAAACGGGACCCGGTTATGCGATACCGATGCCTGTTGAATCTGAGCCCTGGAAAGACGAGGAGGACCAGGTGAAATACATTCCGCTGCAGGCGAAGGAGGGAGACCTTGCAATATTTCTTGTCAGCGGCGCCACCGAAGTCATGTATGAAAATGAGAAATTCTTCATCGTTCCGCAAAGCGCAATTTTGATGCTTGAGCGGGAAGAAGAGATTGGTTAATCTACAATCAGCGATATGAGTGCATTGGATCAGTTTACTGCAGAAATACAATCAGGATATCAGTTCAAGGGCGAGTCGTTTATCATCGGAGCGCCGGTCTTAGACGGCAAGGTAGTTGCAGCGGCGCCGGTTCGGGTACCTCTAAAAACGATGAACCGTCATGGCCTGATAGCCGGCGCTACCGGCACAGGAAAAACGAAAAGTCTGCAGGTGCTCGCCGAAGGGTTGAGCAATGCAAGCATACCTGTATTGCTGATGGATATTAAAGGCGACCTCAGCGGAATTGCGGCAGCAGGAGAGGAGAACGACCGCATACGCGAAAGGATATCAAGTATCGGAACCACATATCAACCTCAGTCGTTCCCTGTTGAATTTCTTACGCTGAGCGATGAAAAAGGAGTTCGGTTACGCGCAACCGTTACCGAGTTCGGTCCGGTGCTTCTGTCGAAGATCCTCGGATTGAACGATACGCAGGAGGGCCTAGTTGCAGTATTGTTCAAGTATTGCGACGACAACAAACTACCATTGCTCGATCTGCGTGATTTCATTAAGGTGTTGCAATTTGCCGGCAATGAAGGCAAAGCACAGATCGAAAAAGAGTATGGTAAAATATCTACTACATCCACTGGAACTATACTTCGCAAAGTTGTAGAGCTACAGCACCAGGGAGCCGATGTGTTCTTTGGTGAACCTTCCTTTAATGTGGAGGACCTGATGCGCATTTCGGATGACGGCCGGGGAATGGTTAACGTGCTGCGTGTTTCTGACATGCAAAACCGGCCGAAACTGTTCTCAACTTTTATGCTGAGCCTTCTTGCCGAACTGTACGCCCGATTGCCCGAAGAAGGCGACCTCGACAAGCCAAAACTCGTATTGTTTGTTGATGAGGCGCACCTGGTGTTTCAGGAAGCGACGAAGGCGCTGCTTGAGCAGATTGAAACAGTAATTAAGCTGATTCGATCGAAGGGTGTCGGTATTTTTTTCTGTACTCAAAATCCCATTGACATTCCTGCGTCGGTTCTGGCGCAACTCGGACTCAAGGTGCAGCACGCACTGCGAGCGTTCACCGCAGTTGATCGTAAGGCAATCAAGCAGGCAGCGGAAAACTACCCGGAGTCTGGATACTACGATGTTGATGCGGTCATCACCCAACTTGGAATCGGTGAGGCGTTTGTCACGCTCTTGAATGAAAAGGGTATTCCAACACCGCTTGCTTACACTATGATGGTACCACCCGCTTCGCGCATGGACATCTTGTCTCAACAGGAACTTGATGCGATTGTAGGTAAGTCGAAGCTTGTAAAGAAGTATGAAGAAACCAGCGACACGGAAAGCGCTTATGAAATACTGACTAAAAAATTAGAAGACGCTGCGGTTGAAGAGCCACCGCAAAAACCCGCTTCACAAAAGCGAGCCGAGAAGTCGACTGTTGAGAAAGTGCTGGAGCATTCGGTGACCAAACAAATTGGTCGGACAGCGGCAAGCATCATCACCCGTTCACTGCTGGGTGCACTCGGTATGGGCAGTCGACGGCGCAGCAGAGGAGGCTTGTTTTAGTATCATTACTTATTTCGGATCGGTACAAGAAAACCGTTTCCATCGACAACAATCATTTTTTCGGATTCGAGAAAACGAATGACCTGCTTCAGTTGTTCAGGAGGGAATTCTTTCATTTCAGAAATTATCTGATCCGCTTTCACTGGTTGTTCGAGCCGACGAAGTAATCCGCTACGTATCGACTCGAATTGCACAGCCGACAAGGGCTTAGCCGGCTGCTTCCGGCAGTTATCGCATGCGCCACAGTCGGTACTCGCCTGTTCCCCAAAATATTCTGAGATGATTTTGCTTCGGCATCGGTCTGCAACAAGGTAGCGGACCATCGCACGTACCATGCCGCGGTAATTTTCTTTGCGCGCTTCATAAGATTTTATATCGATGTGGAGATCTGCCGTTGCCGGCCGGTTCGTGGGAAGAAAAATCTTCGAGCCTTCCAATCGCGGAAAATATTTTAGCAATCGGTGGTTATGAAGTATCGACAATCCGTTCTTCACTTCCTGTTCCGATTGATGGAGCAAACGTGCGAGTTGTTTTTCGGAAACCGAAACGGGCTGATCAAGAATGCCCTCATATGTTCGAAGCAAAGTTTTTACAAGCGGGTCGAGGTGCGGTGCCTGGTTTTCAAATTCGAACAACGATTCTCGGGTTGCAGTAACCATTAACCGTGACGGTACAAACACCTGATCGAGATAGCTTAGAACGCCTGCATGATCAAGAGCGCGGAAAACAGAGAGCAACTGAACCGGATTGAAATGGGTCTTCTCAACGAAGTCCTGCAGGTCAAGATCAAAAAAGCTTCCTTCTCCTGAATCGCGCGGGATCTGCAGGTAATTCATCAGGCTCGAAAAAATCTGTCTAATCTGTTCGATGCCGGGAAACTTCAATTCTGTAAGCGCTTCGAGGTCAGTGATCTCTTTTCGCGAATACAGTAGCACAGCCTTGGCGGCGGCTCCATCACGACCAGCTCTTCCGGCTTCCTGGTAATAATTTTCAAGGCAGTCGGGAACGTCGAAGTGTATGACTGTGCGAACATCGGGTTTGTCGATGCCCATACCAAACGCATTCGTACAAACAATGCATCGAAGTTGATTGGTTACCCAGGAGTCTTGGATGGACTGTCGCTCCTCCGTTGCAAGACCCGCGTGGTAAAAGCCGCTCAAAATTCCGTTGGCATTCAGAAGATCGCTGACTTGTTTGGTTCTCCTCCGGCTTTTGCAATAAACGATTACGCTGCCGGTGGTCGATTGGATGAGAGAGATAACACGATTCGGCTTCGAATCAGGAGCATCGCAAGAGTAAGACAAATTCGGTCGTGCAAAAGACTTCCTGAAAACATGGTCGCCAGTAAACTGAAGCTTTTCACAAATGTCTTTTTGTACGACGGTGGTTGCAGATGCCGTTAGTGCAAGAACGGGTATGCCGGGCAGTTCCTTTCTGATCGCCGCGATATTCAGGTACGAGGGACGGAAGTCGTAGCCCCATTGCGAAATGCAATGTGCTTCGTCAACGGCTATCAACGAGATGCCAAGAGCAGGTAACCATTCTTTGAACACGGACGTTTCGAGCCGTTCGGGCGATACGTACAGAAGTCTGCAATTGCTTTCTGTGCAAACCCGCAATACGTTTTCAACTTCATGACGTTTCAGGCCGGAATGGATCGCAAACGCGGTGATATTTTTTTTGCGCAGATTCATTACCTGGTCCTTCATGAGGGCGATGAGCGGACTAACGACGAGGCACAAACCGGTTTTGTACAATGCCGGAACCTGAAAGCATATCGATTTACCGCCTCCTGTCGGAAGTACTGCCAGCGTATCGTTTCCCTTTAGGACGGATTCAATGATCTCTTCCTGTAAGGGCCGGAATGACTTGTGGCCCCAGTACTGCTGAAGTATAGTGTGGATCGATGGGGTCATCTTAGTCGCTTCACATACAACCTGCCTGAATTGACGGCAAGAACCACATCGCTCAATCCCATCACCAGAGCTCCAAAGGTTGGTGTGAGAAATCCAAATGCCGCAACCGGAATAGCAACGATATTATAAAGGAACGCCCAGAAAAGATTTTGCCTGATGGTGCTGTAGGTATTTTTCCCAAGAGAGATGGCGGTCGACAACTTGCGAAGACCCGAGTTCATCAACACTACATCGGCGGTTTGCATTGCAAGCTGTGATGCTTCACTCAACGAGATGCCGATTGTTGCGCGCGCTAGCGCAGGTGCATCGTTGATTCCGTCGCCGATCATGATCGTGGTGCCCGACTTTGAGAGTTCTTCTATTTTATTCAGCTTTTGCGCGGGAGATTGTTCGGCGATGACGGTGGAGATGCCAAGCTGAGTTCCGATTTTGGCTGCCTGTTCGTTCGTGTCGCCCGTAAGTAGAATCGTGGTGATATTTTTTGCGTTGAAGTATTCGATCACCTGCTGAGCTTCTTCGCGGATGGTGTCCGACAAATCGATCCATCCGATCGGGTCGCCGTTCCTGGTGAGATAGATATTGTGTTTTTCCTTGTCATCGTCGTGAGAGATTTTGTATGAACCGGCCATGTATTCGGTGCCATCTTTCGTTACGCCTTTCATGCCGATTCCCTTTATCTCTTCAATATGTTTCCAACGTATCTCACCGGTTGTTTTCCATTGCGCCGCAACGGCTTTTCCGAGTGGGTGCGTTGAATATTTTTCCAGCGAGTAAGCGATTGAGCGGAACTCGTCGTCGGCAATTGCTGTCTCATATTTTTTAATGCTGAAATCGCCGGTGGTAAGGGTTCCGGTTTTATCGAATACGGCATAGCGGATACCTGCAAACATTTCAAGAGTGCCCGCATTTCTAAACAGGATACCATTGCGAGCCCCCCGGCCAACGCCAACGGCAATTGCTGCAGGTGTTGCCAGGCCCATTGCACAAGGACATGCGATCACCAGAACGGCAATGCTTCGCATGATCGATGCCGTTAGGTCGCCAACTATCAATATATTCAGAATAAAAGTTAGTGCCGCAATGATGAGTACTGCAGGTACGAAGATGGCACTGATCCGGTCGGCCATTTTTTGAACGGGTGGTTTTTCTGCCTGCGCCTCGCGAACCATTGCAATGATCCTTGCAAGTACGGAGTCTTTTGCTTCTGAGGTGACCTGTGCTTTCAGGATTCCATCAACAACAATGCTTCCACCAATGATCTTGTCTTTGGGATTTTTGTTTACCGGAATGCTTTCTCCTGTGATGATCGATTCGTTGAGTGCTCCGTTGCCAGAAAGTACTTTGGCATCAGCCGGCACTTGTTCGCCGGTTCGTATCAGGATGAGGTCACCGTTCCTGAGTTGTTCATTGGGCACAGGAAAAATGACCTCCTGGTGATTTTCATCGAACGCGATCATGTTCGCCATCACCTGTTGCGACTTCACCAGTTTTTTTAATGCGCGCTGCGTCGATTGCACCGAGAGGTCTTCAAGGTAATTACCAAGAAATACCAGTGTGATGATGGTGGCGGCAGTTTCATAGAAAAGGTAGTCGGTGCTTTGGATAATGAAGCTGCCGACAAGACTGTACCCAAAAGCTGCAGTGGCTCCAACAGCAATCAGCACATTCATATTAGGAATGCCGTTGCGTATGCTTTTTATTGCGCTGCGCCCGAAAAATTGCATACCGACAACATATACGGGAAGGCAAAGAGCAAGTTGCACCCAGGGATTCATCAGCCAATGGATATGAATCCATCGGTCGAACATATGAAGCATTAGCGGAAGCGTAAACACGAGGCAAAACAAGAAACGCTGCCCGTGCCCCGTGAAGAGCGGTTTGCGCCTCGCCGGTGCAATCACCTCCTGATTTTTTACCGAATAACCGAGATCATGAATGCCGGTAACAAGCTTTTCGGTTGGAAGATTGGGCTGGGCTTCAAATATCACGTCACCGCTGGTTGGGTTCACGCGAACATTTTTCATCCCCTGTTTTTCAAGGAAACGGCTGATCGTAAGTGAGCAATTCGCGCAGGTCATGCCGTCCACTTTCCAATTCATGGTCTTTGCCCCATCGCTTGAACTCATATTGCAAATTTACCAAAGGCGGCAACGGTGGGAATGTTAAACAACGGGTTTTATCGAAACGCTGTTGCAATTTGAACGCAACACGTCCGGTTACAAAATATATGCCGTCGGGGTGAATTGATGACAAGCAGTAAATTGCCGCAATGGACAAGACGTATGACTTAGGGGAGATCCATGAAGTTGCGAGATTCCTCGACGCGCAATTTTCCGACAAGAACGTTTGGGCGCTTCACGGCGAGATGGGGGCCGGTAAAACAACGTTGGTTTCAGCATTGTGTTCGGTTTGGAACGTTCAGGGAACTGTAAGTAGTCCGACATTTTCCATCATTAATGTGTACAAGACGGCAGGCCCGGACATATGCCATATCGATCTGTATCGATGCCGCGATGTTTCCGAAGTGGTGAATGCGGGCGTTGAAGATGTGGTCTATTCCGGAAAACGGTGCCTTATTGAATGGCCGGAAAAGGCTGAAGGTCTTCTTCCTGATGATGCGCTTCACTTGTACCTGACTGTTATTGGCGCTAATACACGTAAAATTACTGTTGATATCCCCTGAGGGCAAGCCAATTGTAAATCGTAAATTACAGCCCCAAATCTGCTGTGATCCATGTCTCATCCAAAGCCTGTAATCAGTACTTCTTTTAGTTTCGAGACTTTAGAGGAAACATTGGACATCAAGCCGAAAGGCGCGCAGCTTCATATCGGCATACCCAAAGAAACAGCCTTTCAGGAAAACAGGATTGCACTTACACCGGATGCGGTTGGTGTACTTGTTAGCAACGGGCACCAGGTGGTGATCGAACACAATGCAGGCGAGCCCACCCACTTTCGCGATCGCGATTACAGTGAAGCCGGGGCGAGAATCGTTTACGACAAGGCAGAAGTGTTTAAAGCGCCGATCCTTGTGAAGTCGGCTCCCGTTGTTGAAGAAGATCTTCCTTTCCTTCAATTTAATCAGCAGATTTTTTCGCCGATCCACATGTCGGTGATGAAGGCGCAGTTGCTGGAAAAGATGATGGAAAAAAAGATCACGGGAATTTCGTTTGAGGCGCTCCGTGATGACAGCGGCACCTATCCCATTGTTCGAAGCATGAGTGAAATCGCAGGAAGTGCGGTGATGCTTATTGCGGCGCAATATCTCGGATCGGCAAATCACGGCAAGGGGGTTTTGCTCGGCGGCATCTCGGGAATTCCGCCTACCAAGGTGATTATTCTCGGCGCCGGAATTGTTGGTGAATATGCCGCTCGCGCGGCGTTGGCGCTTGGCGCTTCGGTAAAAGTTTTCGACAACAGCGTATACCGGTTGAAGCGGCTGCAAAACAATATTGGTCACAGGTTATGGACGTCGGTAATAGAGCCGCGAATCCTTGCCAAGCAATTAAAAACATGCGAGGTGGCCGTAGGTGCGTTGAGCTCACAATCCGGGCGCACTCCGGTGGTGGTGACGGAAGAAATGGTAAGCAACATGAGGGCGGGCAGTGTGATCATCGATGTGAGCGTGGACCGCGGCGGTTGTTTCGAAACGGCCGAGATAACCACACACGAGCATCCGATATTTTTGAAATACGGAGTTATTCATTACTGCGTTCCCAATATTCCGTCCGGATTTGCCCGTACGGCATCACAGGCGATCAGCAATGTGTTGATGCCCCTGCTTCTTGACGCAGGCGACGAAGGCGGATTTGAAAATCTGATCTGGCATAAGGTACATCTTCGCTCAGGGATCTATTTATTCAAGGGAGCACTTACCAATTTTCACCTCAGCCAGCGCTTTGATTTGAAGTATACCGACTTGAATTTGTTGATTGCGAGCCAGCGATGAAGGAGTTGAAGGTTGAAGGTTGAAAGTTGAAGGTTGAATGGACTTTCCCCCTCACTTAACCTTGAACCTTCAACTTTCAACCTTCAACTAAACTATTGTCTCAGACGATTCTCCCGAGACGTATGTCGAGGGGACTCGTCGTGAAAATCTCAGCGACGCCGATGCTTACCGACGAATGTCGCGAAACTCGCGTCTGAGACGAACGTACCTTGAACCTTCAACTTTCAACTTTCAACCTTCAACTAAACTATTGTCTCAGACGAGTCTCCCGAGACGTATGTCGAGGGGACTCGTCGTAACAATCGCAACGACAACGCCCGCGACCTTCAACTTTCAACTTTCAACCTTCAACTAAACTTTCAAAAGTATCTTCCAACACGAACCGCCAGCCCTGCGCCGTTGAACCACTTGCGGATGGTCATATGTCTGTCTTCATGAAAGGCCTTATCGCCTTTGAGCGATTGATAAATCGGAACAACAACTGCCGGACGGATATAGAACTTGTTGTATTCACGCAGCAGTCCAACAGTAGCATTGGCGCCAAATTCCCAGGGTTTATTATTGTTTCTTGGATGGATGACCTGAGTGCCAGAACTCCTGTACCGTTGCGAGAATGTCTTGTAACCTATTGCCTCTAATCCGACATCAAGAAATACTTTCCTGGTCAGGGGAGCGGTTTTATTCAGTCCAAAAGTTGCTGCGAGATTATTGTAGTGATACTTATCGATCGCATATCCGACGTCAGTGAAACCATCGCTATAGTCTACCCTCGTATCGGTTCTTACCCCCGAAGTCCCGGGTCCCGTAGTAGTGCGAATCTTGTCGATTGCAAGCCTGTAGTACCCGAGAGCCAGCGATGCCGAAATGGTTTTCGTCAGATTTTGCCTGTATCCAATATTGACTCCGTAACTGGTGCCGGAAATTTTTTGTGTAGACGTACTCACTATTCCATGGCGAACCGAAGCGTAGTTTCCATGCATGTCGTACCTGCCGATAACCGACAACTCAATCGCCCGCGAGTATTGTCCGCTGGCCGACATGGCCAACAAACCAAACAGCGAATGAAGAAGTATTCTCATGTTCGCGTATTTTAGATGACAAGTGGATTTAAAAATGCTGCGTAAAAAGAAAGCTACAATAAAATACCCGCAGATAAGACTTTGGCAAAGCTCTTAGCTCACAGCTCATAGCTGACAGCTGATCGCAGCCTCGCTACCGCCACCTCACAACCTCCCCACACATCTCGTACTCCACCTTATCATTCGAACTGATCACGATCATCCTCTTGTCGAGCTGTTCGGAAATCAGTGACTGGTACAATTCAATCCCGCTGCTATCCAAGTTCGTGCAAGGTTCATCAAGAAACAGGCAGGGCGATGCTGAAAATATTGCAATGCCAAGTTTCACGCGCTGCTTCATTCCTGAAGAGAAATTTCTGATCTGCTTATGTTCATTGCCTGAGAGACGCATTATTTCGATAATCCGCCTCGCGTCGTACCCCGGTTGCAAGGATTTAAAGCCCGAATGAAAGGTGAGGAATTCAGAAAGCGTCATCTCTTCAATCAGTTCGAGGTATGGTGCGGCCAGCGCAAAATAATCGTGCACCTCTTCGTTGCGCGAAGGGTCGATCGCTTTTTTGATTGTATGATAGATCACAGTGCCCTCGCTGGGGAGGATCGCTCCGGCGAGCATCTGAAGAAGGGTTGATTTTCCCGAACCATTCGGTCCGGTGATCGCGTACGAATTATTTTGTTGGAAGTCGAGATTCAGGTGGCGAAAGATCCAGTCGCGATTGAAACGCTTTCCCGCGTCAGAAAGTGAAATCCTCATCGTGCGTTATTTTCGATGGACGCTTGATGATCCCTGTTTTGGATGACTGAACAAACTGGAGGATCTCGTTCCTTGTATCACTCTCCGGGAAATTCTGCTCGATGATCTCGAGCGCAGAACTGGTCGTATGTTTCTCAACGAAGAGAACGTGATAGATGTTTGATATGAGTTCAATGCGTTCCTTATCAAAGTTGTTTCGTTGCAGTCCCACTACATTGATGCCCATGAAGCTGAGTGGTTCGCGCGCTGCCTTTACATAGGGTGGAACATCTTTGCGGATTACCGTATGACCCGCAACATAGGTATGTGCACCGATATGGGTGAACTGATGTGCACCTGCCAAACCTCCGAGCCGTGCATGATCGTCGATCAGCACATGGCCCGCAAGTTGAACGGCATTCGCAAGAATTACATAATCGCCGAGTATACAATCGTGAGCAACGTGTGCATAGGCCATGATGAGGCAATTGTTACCAACCACCGTCATGTTCTTGTCTTTCGTTCCGCGATGGATGGTAACACATTCGCGGATCGTTGTATTGTTACCGACAACAGCGGTGGTTTCTTCACCCACGAATTTGAGATCCTGCGGAATTGCGCTGATCACCGCTCCCGGGAAAACGCGGCAATTACTGCCGATGCGGCTGCCATCCATAATGACGGCATTGGACATGATGTGGGTATGATCGCCAATCACAACGTTCGCCTGCACCAAAGCGAAAGGATCGATCGTTACGTTATTTCCTATTTTGGCATCAGGATGAACATGCGCAAGGGGAGAGATCATACTCAGGCTTTAGGTCTTTTTACAATTTGTGCTACCAGGTCAGCTTCCGTAACGAGTTTGTCACCAATAAAAATAGTGCCTTTCATCTCACAGATACCCCTGCGGATCGGGCTTGAGAGTTCCATCTTGAGGATCAACGTATCTCCCGGAACTACTTTTTGCTTGAATTTGCAGTTCTCGATTTTTAAAAAGTATGTATCATATTGATCTTGCGTGTCGCGGGGAATGGCCAGGAATCCGCCGGCTTGTGCAAGCGCTTCCACCTGCAACACGCCCGGCATTACACAGTTTCCCGGAAAATGTCCCTGAAAGAACGGTTCGTTGTATGTCACGTTCTTGATCGCAATAACATGCTTGTCGGTCAGCTCGATCACCTTGTCAACAAGGAGGAACGGAAATCTGTGCGGCAGCACCCTTTCGATCGCATGAATGTCGAGCACTGGCGGAACAGAAGGATCATATTTCGGAACATCCTGCCGGTGTTTATACTTACGGATATGCTCCTTGATCTTTTTTGCAAACTTTACATTGGATGCGTGCCCGGGCCGGTTTGCGATGATATGCGCATGAAACGGAAAGCCCACAAGAGCAAGATCACCGACCACATCCAGCAATTTATGGCGCGCCGGTTCGTTCGGAAATCGAAGCTTGAGGTTGTTCAGAATCCCTTCGTCGCTTACCTGTACATCGTTCTTCTTAAATACTTTGGATATCCGCATCACCTGGTCCTCAGTCACCGGCTTATCTACCACCACAATTGCATTGTTGATGTCGCCGCCCTTAATGAGATTGTTCGCGAGCAGCCATTCAAGCTCGTGAAAAAAACAAAACGTGCGGCAGGGCGCTATCTCCTTATTGAAGTCGCTGATATTTTTAAGAGCGGCATGCTGTGTGCCGAGGATCGGCGAATTAAAATCGATCAGGGTATTGATCCGGTAATCCTGGTATGGCAGGGCAACCATTTCAACCTTCTTCTGATCGTCCACAAAGCTGATGTTGTGTTCGATCTTATAATAAATCTTCTTTGCGTCCTGCTTTCGTGCCCCCGTTTTTTCGAGCACCTCAATGAATGGTTCGGCACTTCCGTCGAGGATGGGTACTTCTTCACCGTCTATTTCGATCAACACATTGTCGATCTGCATCCCTACCAGCGAGGCCATGAGGTGTTCGATGGTGCCTACACGGGCGCCATTTGCTTCGATGGTGGTGCTTCTATTTGTTTCGATTACGTTATCTACGTCGGCTTTGATCAGCGGTTTGCCGGGAAGATCGACACGCTGAAACTGGATGCCCGTGTTCGGCTCAACAGGCTTCAGACGCATGGTAACGGACTGCCCGGTATGGATTCCGGCTCCCGATATTGTAATTTCCGAGTCAATCGTATGCTGATAAAAAGTTCCGTTGCCGGTGCCTCTGTCCATAGGCACGAATGTATGAAAAGTTGAATTAGGAACCTGCCGTCAGGGCGTGCCGGGGCGGCAGACAGCGACAGGCAATCAAACCTTTAACTGACGCCCGCCTTTTCGGTCATCAGTTGCTTCACGAGGTTCTCGAGCTCGATGATCCTTTTTTCAAGGTCGGGGAGATTTCTTGTAACGGCCTGGCTTCGTAATGCGCTCGTGTAATCGAAGGCCGGTGACCCGGTAACCGCAGTATTCGGAGTTTTTATGGATTTGCTGACGCCGCTCTGTGCGTTGATCTTTGTTCCATCTGCAATCTGAATGTGTCCTACAATACCTGCCTGTCCTCCGATCATTACATTGTTGCCGATCTTAGTGCTGCCGCTGACGCCAGCCTGCGCGGCTATTACCGTATTGTGACCCACTTCAACATTGTGTGCAACCTGTATCAGGTTGTCGAGCTTCGCTCCCGAGCGGATGCAGGTCGATCCCATTGTCGCACGGTCGATCGTTGAATTCGCGCCGATCTCCACATTATCTTCAACCACAACATTCCCGATCTGCGGAACCTTTTTAAAACTGCCGTCGGCCTGTGGTGCAAAACCGAATCCATCGCTGCCGATAACCGTTCCCGCATGTACATTAACGTTATTTCCAAGAATGCAGTCGTGGTAAATCCTCACGCCGGGATGTAGGATAGAGTTGTGACCGATCCGTACATTATTGCCGATATAAACGTTCGGGTATACCTTGACGTTATCGCCGATGCTTACGTTTTCACCAATGTAGGCGAAGGCACCCACGAAGATGTTTGCACCGAGTTTTGCTGACTTTGCGATGTACGATGGTTCCTGAATTCCTGTCATTTGCTGGGAAATCATTTCCTGGTATTTGGAAAGCAGTATCGCAAACGCACTGTAAGGATCCTTTACCCGGATGAGGGTAGCGGACAACTGCTGCTTCAGTTCCTGCGTTTCGTTGATGATGATGACAGAAGCCCCGGTAGTATATAAGTAGTCCTCGTACTTGGGATTCGCGAGAAATGCGAGCTGGCCGGCTTTCGCCTCTTCGATCTTACCAAACGATCCAATACAAGCATCAGGGTTTCCTTCGACTTTCCCATTTATTAGTGACGCTATCTGGACCGCCGTGAATTGCATAATGTTGGTTGTCAGAGAAACCTTGGAATTGCAAGTACGACCCCAGATCAGACAAAGGAAGGGTGACTGGTTTCGTTCTCCGAATTACTAAGGTAGCAAATATAAAATTTTTTTACCGGCAGGGCGAGCGTCTGGTGAATCAGTGAATTATCCACTCCGGATATGTCTTTCGTTGAACCGTCTTTGAACAGTATCGTTATCCTTTCTTCGGAAGGATCGTACGTGGTGTTCTCCGCTTCGCCAGTAAATAAAAAGTATTCGCTTTCCTTTTCGGTGATGTGCAATGAACGACAAATTCTGTTCCGGTGTTGCAGGAGTGTCTCGCCGTCAAACGGCTCGGCCTGCAATTTAACTTTTAGTAAACGTCGATGCACGAGCATGCTGCAAAGACGCGAAAGTATCTTGTCGGGATGGTGCATCCATTTCTTTGTCGCACCAAGCACGTCATAATCGTCGAGTGAACAGAACGCATCAAGGTGGTCGCCGATGTTACCTGCCGTTATTTTTCCCTGTAGGAAAAGATCGAATGCGTCCGAGCCTGAAACTACCGTAACGCCCGAAGCAAGTAGTTGTTTGACTCTTGTAATGATCTTCACGAGCATCATCTCCGCAGCGAGTACGGTTTTGTGCAGGTAAACCTGCCAGTACATCAATCGTCTTGAAACAAGGAACTTTTCGATAGAGTAGATCGCCTTTTCTTCAACAACCAGGTTCCCTTCATGCACCGTCAGCATTTTTATGATGCGATCGTAACCGATCACTCCTTCAGACACGCCGGTATAAAAACTGTCACGAGTAAGATAATCCATGCGGTCAACATCAAGCTGACCGGAAATCAGTTGCTGGAGATATTTTTTCGGGTGCCGGTTTGTGAAAATGCTGATGGCAGTATCCAGTGCTCCATTGAAAACGCTGTTCAATTCTCGCATGATCATCACCGATAGTGACTCATGATGCACTCCCGGAACAAGAATGTTTTCAAGTGCGTGCGAATACGGCCCGTGGCCGATATCATGCAACAGTATCGCTGCTTTTGCCGACAACTGCTCTTCGTTGCTGATGTCGACACCCTTGTTCCGAAGTTCGGAAAGGGCACCGCACATGAGATGATACGCGCCGATCGAGTGATGCAGGCGCGAATGCATTGCGCCGGGGTATACAAGGTGTGCAAATGCCATCTGGCTGATGCGGCGCAAACGCTGATAGAACGGATGTGCTATGATTTCGAGTATCAATGGATCGTCTACACTGATGAATCCATATACCGGGTCATTGATGATCTTCCTTGACGATTTCTTCATTGACTGTTGCCGATATGTTAAATCAAACCGGCACACGATTGGTTCAAAAGTACAAATGAGCCGGGATAAAATAATTTTGTTAGCTTTCATTCATCCGCATCCTTATCTGGTAGTAAACAGCGGCACAAACAACAGCACATGGCGATTGGCAAAATTCTTTGGGTAGATGATGAGATCGAGAGCCTGCAATCACAGGTTCTTTTTTTGCGAAACAAGGGATATGAAGTGAACGCGCTCACCAACGGATTCGATGCGATCGACTTTGTAAAGGACAATGTGGTTGATGTTGTTTTGCTGGATGAAACGATGCCCGGTATATCCGGACTTGAAACTCTCGCTAAGATCAAGGAGTTACGCTCGCAGGTTCCGGTTGTCCTGATCACAAAGAATGAAACCGAGAATTTGATGGACGATGCCATCGGTAGCCAGATCAGTGATTACCTGATCAAGCCGGTGAATCCGAACCAGGTGTTGCTGAGCCTCAAAAAGATTATTGACAACAAACGTCTGGTCGCCGAGAGAACAACGACTGCCTATCAGCAGCAGTTCCGGAACTTGTTTATGGCGCTGAACAGTAATCCCGACCATAATGAGTGGATGGAGATTTACAAGCGACTCGTGTATTGGGAACTGGAAATGGAGAAAAGCGACAGTCCAGAGATGCGTGAAGTTTTGCAGTCGCAGAAAAGTGAAGCGAATACAGAATTTTTTAAGTTCATATCAAGGAATTATTCAAAGTGGCTATCCGCGAAAAACAACGACGCGCCCGTGATGTCGCACACCTTGTTTCGGAATAAGGTGCTTCCGCAGGTAGAGAAAGGAGTGCCGACATTTTTCCTTCTTCTCGACAACCTTCGCTTCGATCAATGGAAAGCAATACAGCCGATTTTTGCAGAGAGTTTCAGAATACTGGAAGAAGAAACGTTTTATAGCATACTACCAACTGCGACACAGTACAGTCGCAATGCCATCTTTTCGGGTTTGATGCCGATGGATATCGAAAAGCAATTTTCGTCGCAGTGGCGAAACGATGATGAAGAAGGTGGAAAGAATTTGTTCGAGGAAGATTTTTTCCGCTCGCAGTTGCAACGTCTCAAGAGGCAGGATATCAAATTTTCTTATACGAAGGTGCTGAATTACCAGGCCGGACAGGACCTGGTGAACAATATTCACAATCTCATGGGCAACGATTTGAATGTGATCGTGTACAATTTTGTGGACATGATGAGTCACGCACGAACAGAGATGGAGGTGTTGAAAGAACTTGCCGGCGATGAGATCAGTTATCGCTCGGTGACGCGCAGCTGGTTTGAGCATTCGCCGTTGCATCAGGCGTTGAAGAAGATCTGCGACAAGAAACTGAATCTCGTGTTGGCTACCGATCATGGAAGCGTTCGCGTGAAGACACCTGCGAAGGTGATTGGTGATAAGCAGACGACAACAAATCTTCGATACAAACATGGCCGCAATCTGAATTACGATCCTAAGGAAGTGCTCGCATTTCGCGATCCAAAGGAGGCAGGATTGCCGGTGCCGACGGTTAATTCGTCGTACATTTTTGCCAGGGAGGATATCTTCCTGTGTTATCCGAATAATTACAATTACTACGTAAACTATTACAAGAATACGTTTCAGCATGGCGGGATAAGTCTGGAAGAAATGATCGTTCCGGTGGTGAAGATGACCAACAGGTGATGGTGTACACAGAGACGGCTGACTTATCAACAGCTGGTAGCGGGTCGTGCAGCAGCCGCTGTTTGTAGATATATTTGTTCTGCGGATTATGAAATACACCCAGCACAGTCTCGAAAAACTTGAGAAGATACTTACCGACCAGGATTACGTGATCAGGTATGAGCGCGGAACGTTTCAAAGCGGCTATTGCATACTTGAGGAGAAGAGGGTGATTGTGCTGAACAAATTTCTTCAGACCGAAGGGCGAATCAATACGCTGATCGATATCATCACACAATTGAACATTCCGGCAGAAGCTCTTTCTGCGGACGTAAAGAAAATAATTTCGAACTAAGGATTAGATGCGCGGGGAGGTGTAATTTGTCGGCGACAATTACGGCCATTGGATCCTTCACTAAAAATCACATTTCTTGGTACCGGCACCAGCAGCGGCATTCCGATGATCGGATGCGAATGCAGGGTTTGCACGTCGACAGATGCCCGGGACAAGCGGTTGCGTGCGAGCATACTCGTGGAATCTGCAACAACTGTATTATCCGTTGACTCGGGTCCCGACTTTAGATACCAAATGTTGCGTGCCAATGTGAAGCAGCTGGATGGCATTGTGTTTACGCATCCGCATAAGGATCATGTAGCGGGACTTGACGACGTGAGGGCCTTCAATTATTTTTCAGGGAAGCCGATGGATGTTTATGCGAATGAAATGACGCAGGCTGTGTTGATCCGTGAGTTCCCGTATGCGTTTGCGGATACCCGTTATCCCGGTGTGCCGGAGATCAATCTGGTAACGATCGATATGAATCCGTTCATGGTGGGAGATATCCAGGTATTGCCGGTTGGAGTGTGGCACATGAAGATGCCGGTGCTTGGATTTCGATTTGGCTCGTTTACGTATATCACTGATGCGAATCGAATTGATGCGGCTGAGAAGGAAAAGATCATGGGATCTGAGATCCTTGTTTTGAATACGCTCAGAAAGGAGAAGCATATTTCACATTTCACGTTGGACGAAGCGGTAAAGCTTGCCGGAGAGTTGCAAATTCCGAAAGTTTATTTCACACACATGAGTCACCAGATGGGGCTGCACGAAGAGATCAATGCGTCGCTGCCGGAGGGAATGCAACTAGCTTACGACGGCCTCGTTTTAACAACATAATCAGTCGTTTTCTTCCCATTGTTTCGGATTCGCCCCCAATTAATTTTACCGAAAGCTTTGTGATGTTGTGGGATTATTTCACGTTCACCAAGGGTGAGCGGGCGGGGATTGCAGCTTTATTGGTATTGATTGTGATGATCGGACTAGTCCCGGTTTTTCTGCCTGACCGGCCACCGGATATCAAGGTCACGTTGCTTGATTCGGTTCATTCCGGGATTGCTGATGAATGGGGTCAGTTTGAAGAGTTGTCGGAGTATGCGGAACGGTTCAGCGATAAAAGAAACAAGGCATCGCCTGATGATTCCTCGGGATTGTATGCTTATCTGTCAAAGCCTGTGGCTACAACACGGACGCTGGGATCTTTCAGGGCGTTCAAGCGGGGTAAGGATCGTCCATACAGGCAGCGGCAGCAGAAGGTGGACATCAACGCTGCAGATACGAACGACCTCATTGATTTGCCCTGGATCGGACCAACGCTGGCGAGGCGGATTGTGGCATATCGCGACCGGCTCGGCGGGTTTTATGATGTCAATCAACTGTTGGAAGTATACGGTATACGCGATACGACATTTGAAAAGTTTTCAGGTTTGCTGAAATGCGACAGAAGGGTGCTGAGAAAGATCGATCTGAATACTGCTACCGTCGAAGAGCTGCGAAGCCATCCATACTTTCGGGCGAGGCTGGCTTCGGCGATTGTCAATTACCGAAATGCAAGAGGCGCATTCGACTCGCTGGGAGAGTTAAGGAGCATTCACCTCGTGGATGATTTGGTAATGAAGCGGATAGGACACTATGTGGTGGTTGCCAGCGTGGTTGTTGGAAATGAAAAGCGGAAGTAAAGGCAATTATATACGTGTTGGGACAGGGCGGCAATGAAAAAAAACGACCCATTGTTGGGTCGCTTTTACCTTAATTATATTCCTTCTATAGATCGCGGTTGTGATGTTGCTTTTGAATTTCAGCATACCTCTCGAACGCAGGTTTTGCGTAATCCGGGATAGGAACTTTTAGCATATAACAGATTCGACATACGGTCATGGGCTGAAGAAACTCTTGGCCTTCTCGAGGTTGCGGGATGCCCATTGCTTGCCCTTCCGAGTTCACTACTCTGAAAAACTTTTTCTTCTCATGGGTCACGTGACATCCATGTGCCTTCACCCACTCTAATACATCCTCCTGTGTCATGCTAATTCTAATTCAAATGATTTGGTTGAATAATTGTCCTTCCCTTTAATCTCGTTTTCAAAATCCTCTCTTCGGAATTCCAGAACAGTTTTAAGGTTGTCAAACAATGCTTCTTCAACCTCTTGCTCCGTGTTGCCTTCTGCGATGACCTCGGGTAATTCAAGCATGTAAGCAGTAAATCCCTTGGTACTTTGATCTTGAACAACAACGCCGGTTAAAGTGATTGTGATTTTGTTGTTGTCTTGTTTCATGTCAGTTCTTTTTTCGAATCTGGTGTTTTATGGTTGAAATTCACTTTCAATATTAGTAATAATAAAATTACTATGCCACAAAATTAACGTTAACCGGACAAAAAAGTTGGCCAATAGGCGAAAATAACGTATTACAACGTTAATTTCCTATCAATTCGTGGTATTTTAATCTGCCTGTGCTGTTTCTCACAGAAAACTGAAACAAACGTGGTGCATTCACGAAAGGTAGAAGCGAGGAAACAAAAACGCCTAGCATGCCTGTTCTTCTCCTTCCCACCCACGTAAGTTTCATCGATCTGTACTTCTTCATTCAGCATTTGCGGCCCTTTTACTCTCAGCATTTCACGCACGCGATGCAATATGAACCATGCGGTTTTTTGTGTTACTCCGAGTTGTCTGTGAAGTTGCAAAGAGCTCACACCTTTCTTACTTGATGTGAACAGGTAGATAGCGGCGAACCATGTTCGCAAGTCAACTTTCGAGTTTTCGTAGATCGTACCAACAGTAACGCTGAACTTCTTATGACAAGTTTTATCAGCACACTTGAATCCCCTATTCGTCCGGTAAACCTTCTGGCTGTTGCAATGCGGGCACGTAACATGACCGTTCCAGCGCTGTTGTTCAAGATACGCCCGGCAAGTTGCTTCGTCCCTGAAGTAGTCAAACAGTTGTTTGAGGTTGCTGAAGTTCATATCTCTCTTTTGTGATGTAAATATAGGTCTTGTCCCAACACAAGCCTAATTTTCCAACCAGTTTATTTTCATACTTATTCACAATCTATTTTTTAGTTAGCATCAACTGCTTGATAATCAAAACTAATATATTGGTGTCAACTATATTTATGAATATGATTTAAAGTAAAATGAATTTACTATCTTTGTAGTGCTAAAACGGAATACGATGGATAATATCACAATCAATGCCTCTTCTGCCCCTGAAAGGAAGATCGAACGAAGCGCAGCCTACCCGGCGATCACACTACAGCATGCAATCGCATTTACAGGCGAGATTTACAAAAATTTTCGGTCATCTCCGACAAAGCGAAGTGACATTTTGAAGTTGATAGAAGGGGCGCATCCCAGATACATCGCGGCATCATCATACTACTTACTGTTGGACAGGGACGGGGACGTCTACAAGGTCAGTGATTTTTACATTGAGATCGTTAACCCGATCAGTCAGGCCGAGCAAGCGAAAAATCTCCTTCTTGCCTTTGAGGCCCCAAAACTCAATAAGAATTTGATTGAAAAGTTTGATGGAGGCGAATTGCCTTCAGAATTACAAGCGCATTTGACACGGTTTTTTGGGATTACACAGGATGCGGCTCCTTTGGCGGCGGAAGTTTTTTTAGAGAACGCTAAGTACTGTGGCGTGTTGACAGACAAAAACGTTTTATTGTTCGGCACAAAAAAGCTGAGAACCGATAGCAACGAAGGCGAGGGAAAGAAAGTAGAAAGCGGTGAGCCGGCTCAGCAAGGACCAGGCGGAAACGCTGTTACGAACCCGGAATCTCCAGCAGTTAAACAGCAGCCTTTATTGCTTGAAGAGATGGTGAACTCTGACAAAGTGCGGATAAGGCTTAGTGGTGGCAAATTAGCCTACCTTCTTCATCCGCTGGACTTAAACAAAACAGACGTAGCAATTTTGCTCAAGGAAATCGAAAAATTACAATTGCTTGTAGATAGCGCATAAAAAAAGGGAAATATGAGAAATTTCCCTTTCATCCTTTGTCTGCTAAAACGGAAGGATAACAAACTTACAGAGAGGAAATAGCGGCAAAATATTTTCTGTCGCGAACCCCGTTGCACCGCTCTCCCATTAGGAGTTTCTCATTAAACGCAAGGTGTGCTTCGGGGGTTTCCCTTTTTTCAAAGATACAAACTTTTAATTGACCTTTTTGAAGGTCAGGCGAATTACCTGTTAAGTTCTAACTTTATACTTACTATGGCGAAAGCGAAGAAGAAACGAGCAAGCAAGTATGAAAAGCCGTTGAAGATTCACGGTTCTTTCGACGAGGTGATAAAGTTATCTGCCACTCCCGACGAGAAGAAAGAAGAAGTGAAGAAGGACAAGAAGAAAAACAAGTGAACCCTCAATCGTGAATATTCCGATTTTTGCAATCTTCCTATTCATGGCAGGAGTCGGTCTGCTGTTTTTGGGTATCAGGTATAAACCAAGCATTGCAAGTGGACGTCCAAAGGCGCTGATTGCCGGACTCATTTTCATTGTTGCGGCAATCATTATGTTGATTAAGTATTTCAGAGGCGACTACGCTTAATTTTGCCCCTGTCCCAACACGTATATAGTTGCCGCAGTAAAAGACTAACACCCGTTAGTTTTTTATATTATCTTGCAACGCTATGGATTTTCAACGCTCCGAGATCACCAGCCAGGTGGCTCAATCTGTACGAGACTTTGCTCAGCAACACATCCGCCCTCACGTAATGGAATGGGACGAATCGCAGGAGTTCCCCGTTGACCTGTTTCGCGAAATGGGTAAACAGGGAATGATGGGTGTCCTTGTTCCTGAAGAATATGGCGGCGCCGGTCTAAGTTATTTCGAGTATGTCGACATCATCCAGGAGGTAGCAAAAGTTTGTGGCTCCATCGGTCTGAGTGTCGCTGCACATAATTCACTGTGTACGGGTCATATCCTGACCTTCGGAAATGAAGAGCAAAAACGCAGATATTTGCCGAAGCTTGCGTCTGGCACATGGATAGGAGCGTGGGGACTTACCGAGCCGAACACCGGAAGTGATGCTGGCAACATGAAATGTACGGCCCGTCGTGAGGGTGACGAATGGGTTTTGAACGGAACCAAAAATTGGATCACCCATGGCATTAGCGGTGAAGTCGCAGTGGTCATAGCACGCACCGGAGAGCCGAGAACAAGAAATAATGCGACTGCCTTCATTGTAGAGCGAGGAACTCCCGGATTCAGCGGCGGCAAGAAGGAAAACAAACTGGGCATGAGAGCCAGCGAAACCGCGGAGATGATATTCGACAATTGCCGCATTTCTGATGCGCAGCGTCTTGGCGAAGTGGGTGAAGGTTTTATTCAGGCGATGGTTGTACTCGATGGTGGACGTATTTCCATCGCAGCCCTCTCGCTCGGAATCGCAAAGGGTGCATATGAAGCGTCCGTGCGTTACGCCCGCGAAAGACATCAATTCGATCAGCCCATTGCGAATTTTCAGGGCATTGCATTTAAGCTCGCCGATATGGCCACAGATATTACTGCCGCAGAGATGCTGACACTTCAGGCTGCGGACATGAAAGAGCGCAAACTGAAAATGACCAAGGAATCAGCCATGGCGAAATATTACGCGAGTGAAGTCGCAGTTCGCGTGTCCAACGAGGCAGTTCAGATCTTCGGGGGCTATGGCTACACCAAAGACTTCCCCGTCGAAAAATTTTATCGTGATAGTAAACTTTGCACAATTGGTGAAGGCACTTCGGAGATTCAGAAACTTGTGATTTCGAGAGAAGTCCTGAGGGCGTGATTTGCGAAGTATGGTCCCGCTGAACGGAACGCCAGCGGAAACTTTCCGGATCTAGATATCAGCGTCCCGGCGAAATCAATCCAGAAAGTCTTTTGTTGAAGAGTTGTCCGATTTGAACAGGTTGTCGATCGCACCGGCGAACATCGGAAACTTCTCCTTCGTAAACTCCGCGATAACATCAATACATTTCGATGCCTGTTCAGTTGAAACGCCCGCCTGGGCTTTCATCCTTTCAATCAGTTCTTCCATATGCAGATGGTGATGGGTGTCGTTATGCAACTTTCAGCAAACTCATCTTGCTCTTGTTGAACTTCTTTTGAGCATACTCCATATCCAGATGAAGTGTCGTTTGCTTCGATGAAGGAAGCTCAAACATCGCATCGTTGAGAATGCTTTCGCAAATGCTTCGAAGTCCGCGTGCACCAAGCTTATATTCCAACGCTTTTTCAACCATGAAGTCAAGTACAGGATCTTCGATAGTGATCTTGATCCCTTCAAGTTCAAACAACTTGCGGTATTGCTTGATCAGCGCATTTTTCGGTTCGGTAAGTATCGACCGTAGTGTGCTCTTGTCGAGCGGGTTGAGATACGTTACAACCGGAAGACGGCCCAGCAGCTCCGGGATCAGTCCGAAAGTCTTCAGGTCGCGCGCATTGACAAACTGAAGAAGGTTTTTCTTCATGCTTTCCTGCACATCCTTGTTTGTATTGAAGCCTATGGCATTCGTGTTGACGCGGCGCGCGATTACTTTATCGATTCCGTCAAACGCTCCTCCACAAATGAAGAGGATGTTGTGTGTATTGACTTTGATAAGCTTTTGTTCAGGATGCTTTCTTCCTCCTTGCGGCGGCACCAGTACATCCGTTCCCTCAAGCAATTTCAGCAAACCTTGCTGCACACCTTCCCCACTCACGTCGCGCGTTATCGAAGGATTGTCTCCCTTACGCGCGATCTTATCTATTTCGTCGATGTACACTATGCCACGTTCTGCGGCGGTGACATCATAATTGCAAACCTGCAACAGCCTTGTCAAAATGCTTTCAACGTCTTCACCTACATATCCCGCTTCTGTAAACACCGTAGCGTCAACGATGGCAAACGGAACATTCAAAAGTTTGGCGATGGTTTTCGCAAGAAGGGTCTTGCCCGTACCGGTTTCGCCAACCATAATGATGTTGCTCTTCTCTATCTCGATATCGTTTTCGGCCGGCTTGTGCTGAAGTCTTTTGTAATGGTTGTACACTGCAACCGCAAGTACACGCTTGGCATCGTCCTGACCGATAACATACTCGTCAAGGAACTTCTTGACTTCAACGGGTTTCTTAACATTGAGCTTGAACTGAGAGGGGGCGGGCCCATCGTTCCTGATCATCAACTCCTGTTCAATGATCTCGCGGGCATGGTCAACGCAATTCTCGCAAATATGCCCTTCCTGACCCGCAATGAGGATCTTCACTTCATCACGGCTTCTGCCGCAAAATGAACAATGTAAAGTAGTTTTTGCCATTTCAATTCAAGTATGTCACCCCTCCGTCTGCATCAGGGCAAATGTGAAAGTTCAACAGCAAAGGTGACAAACTTTTCCCGTAAGTCCAATTGTTGTTACTTCCGCGATCTGCAGTTTTTTTCCACCCTCCGGGTTACAGTTTTTCTACAACCTGGTCAACGATTCCGTACTCCATCGCCTCTTTAGCATCCATCCAGTAATCGCGGTCGAAGTCCTTCATCACCTGCTCCATCTTTTTACCGCAATTTTCGGCAAGGATTCGCGCGCCGATCTCCTTCACTCTCCGCGTTTGTTTCGCAGTGATCTCAAGATCAACACTCACTCCCTGGATATGACCTCCAAGGCTTGGCTGGTGAATCATGACTTCGCCATGGGGATAGATCAACCGCTTTCCTTTCACTCCGCCACTCAATAGTATCGAACCCATCGACGCCGCAAGTCCCATACATATTGTACTTACCGGACTCTTCAACATGCGCATCGTATCATAGATCACCATCCCGCTCGTTACAATACCGCCGGGACTATTGATAAAAAATTTGATTTCTTCACCGGGCTGGTCGGCATCAAGCAACAACATTTTGGTTGTCACTTCTCTGGCGGTACGGTCGTCAACCGCGCCCCATAAATAAACAGCCCGCGTCTGAAAAAAATATTTCTCCAGGCGTTTTGTGAGCATGCTCATCTCAACCGGCTTGTCGTCCTTTTCCTTTGGTTCGTCCTCTTCATCATCCATTCTAAGCCTTTCGAACAAATATTTTGAATTGATTGACATATTCTTAATGGTTGTGATTCTTAGGTTCTATTGATCCTTTTTTTCTTTTCTTGGATTCGTCAGCAAAACTTCATCCACCAGTCCATACTCCTTGCTCTCTTCGGCAGTGAGCCAGTAATCGCGATCGCAATCCTTTTCAACCTGTTTCACCGACTTGCCGGTGTGAAAAGAAATAATATCGTACAAGTTCTTTTTCACTTTTCTGATCTCGTTCACGGTGATGTCGATATCGCTTGCCTGTCCGCCAATTGCGCCGCTCGGCTGGTGCATCATTACACGTGCATGCCGCAGTGCAGTTCTCTTGCCATTTGTTCCTGCCGTTAACAACACTGCTGCCATTGAGGCGGCCATTCCGATGCAGATCGTTGCCACATCGGGTGTGATATATTGCATTGTGTCGTAAACTCCAAGTCCTGAATATACACTACCACCGGGCGAATTGATGTACATCTGGATATCGCGGGTTCTGTCGGTACTCTCGAGAAACAGCAATTGTGCGGTCACAATGTTTGCAACCTCGTCATTGATCGGATACCCGAGAAATATGATCCTGTCCATCATCAATCGGCTGTAAACGTCCATCACAGCTACGTTCATCGGCCTCTCTTCAATAATATTTGGAGTGAGATTCGTAACCTGATGCTTTGTGTACGCATGCAATGTATTGCTCGAAATACCACGGTCCTTCACAGCATAACTTTCAAATTCCTTCTGAAGATTCATATTGTTATTTTTCTGGTATTCGTAAAATGTCACCAAATCTCCGTCCAAACTTTTAAACTGCCAAAATACTGACAGTCTAGCATGTGCGCCGTTGCCAGCATTAAAAAAGGCCGGTGTACCGGCCTTTTCTATTAATGATGATGATGTTTGTGTTCATCGAGCATATGCGTGAACTCTTCGACACTAATTTCTTTCTCTTCAGGTTTCGCTTGGCTTTCTGCCCATTCAAGCACCTTCGATGCCTCAAGTTGTGAATAGGTGTCGTTCACAAATTTTTTATCCTGAAGCATTCTCTGCAAATATGAATCGACCCACTCCGGTTCTTCGGCAGATGCCGGCATTCCCATGTAACCGAACAACTGATTTTTTGCATACTGCCGGATGTCTTCGGCTTCAACTTTGATTTCGTTTTGCGTCATGATCTTGTCCATGATCATTGACCATTTCAGTTGGTTCAAAAAGCCCGGGAACTCGCGTTCAACTTCTTCGGGAGCTTTCTCTTTCTCGTTGCGTTGCTGCAACCATCTTTTCAAAAAGTCGGAAGGAAAATTGATTTCCGTATTGTCGAGCAGCTTATGATACAGTTCGTGTTGCAGCTGGTTGCGTGTTTGTGCCGACCAGTACGTCTCTATCTCCTGCTTTATCGCGTCCTTCACTGCCTGTTCATCCTTGATATTCCGACCAGGGTACGCGGCTTCAAAAAATTCATCGTTCAACTCGGCATCCTGTATCCCGGTGATCTTATCAATCTTTGCCCTGAATTGCTTTGAAGTGCTTTCGTCTGCCACAACACCGAATTCATCGGTGAACCACTTCTTTGCTTTTTCGGTCTGCAACTGATCAGGTGTAAAGGTCAACTCTTCATTCACCTTTCTTCCAATGAGGGTTGCGCGGCCGCTTTCATTGAAATCGCTAACAAAGAACGAAGTTGATTTAACCGCGTCCGGATTTTCAACGTTGCCTGCCGCATCGATCTCGGAAATCGAAAATGTTATGTAGCTGTCCTCGTCGTTGACCACGTCGGTCTCGATATCTTTTCCATGGCGCTTCCGAAGCCTTTCAACTTCTTTTGAAATCATTTCATCCGACACAACAACCTTATACCGGGTAAGCGGGAGACTGGAAAGGTCAGGAAGAGAAAATTCGGGCTTCAGTCCAATTTCAAAATTAAAGGAGTACTCACCGGGCTTGTTCATGTCGATCATACCTTCCGTATTTGCTAACGGCAATGGCTGACCGATGATCTCAAGCTTTTCGGTATCCATGTAATTCATCAGTTGCTTCTCAACGGTTTTTAAAACTTCCTCTACGAATACTGCCTGGCCATGCTTTTTCTTTACAATGCCAGCGGGAACCATTCCTTTCCGGAAGCCCGGGAGGCTGATCTGCTTACTATAATTCTTTATTGATTTTTCAAACTCACCCAGGTAGTCTTCTTTCTGCAGACTGACTGTTATCTTGTCGTTCAGTTGTCCGATGTTCTCCCTTGTTACTGTCGCCATATGATGTGATTATGCTAATGAAACCGAACTGAAATTTCGGGCTGCAAAGTTAGTTGTTCAGGCACAAATACATGCCATCTGCAAAATATATTGCTTTCACCGGTCTTCGCGGTCGTGTAATACCATCAGCGGGACGTCTGTTGCTCTGGCAATCAGCGCTGTATGATCGCGCGCAAAGAGGCGGTCGAGGAATGAATGGCGGTGCGACACCACTGCAAGCATATTCGCCGATTTTGAATGAACGAAATCGAGGATACCGGCAACAACTGAACTGTTGACTATATGATGTATTTCCGGCTGGAGTGACGCCATTATCCCCGAAGGAGTTTTTGTTCCCGCCGTAGTGTTTTCCGCCTGCTTTGAAACATTTACTATATGAATGCCCGAAGCGAACGTCTCCTTGATCTGCTGTAGTGGAGAGAGAACTGCCGAAGAATGAAGCGGCTCATTGTCAAGGGCGAGCACAATTTGATCAAGACCGCGAAATGCAGCGACGTCGGGTACAACCAATACAGGTGCCGCAACTTTTCTGATCGCGTTTACGGTTGTGCTACCAACCAATTTTTCGATTCCTCCGGCTCCTTTCATTCCCATTACCACGAGATCGGCGTTGTTGTCTTCTGCCACGGTGCGGATTTCGTCCGAGGGTATGCCGATGCGTACGATCGTATCGGTCTCGATTCCAAATGTGGAGTTTAAATGGTCAGCTTCTTTCTTTATCAGCAGCTCATTGTCTTTTTGAACCTGGTCAACCGTCACCATTACATACGGCACTTCGGTAACCGGTGTTGGAAGCATGTATGCGTGAAAGAGAGTAAGTCGTGCATTGAATCGCTTTGCAAGCTCCGCAGCGAAAATGCAGGCATTGCGTGCCTGCGAGGAAAAGTCCGTTGGAGCGAGGATATGTTGCATATCAAACCGATGAGCTGTAAGTGCGGATGGAGGGACTCGAACCCCCATGCCTCGCGGCGTTAGATCCTAAGTCTAATGCGTCTACCAATTTCGCCACATCCGCATTTAGATGCAAAACAATTTTAACGTTTGCACCGGCTTTTACATCTGCTCACGACCGAGGGACGGCAAAAGTAGTCATAATTTATTTATGTAAATTCGTGAAGTATGGATACTGTTGCGGTGCAGCCCAAGTACAATCTTAGTGAGGAACAGGAGAAGAGGATGATCATCCGCGAGTATCGTGCTCTACTTCGATCTCTCAAGCCCAAGCTGAAGCCGGGCGATAAGGAACTGCTTCGAATGGCGTTCGAAATGGCCGCCGACGCCCATAAAACCATGCGGCGAAAAAGCGGCGAGCCGTACATACTTCATCCTCTTGCGGTCGCCAGGATCTGCGTGGAAGAGATCGGCCTCGGTGTTCGATCCACGCTTTGCTCTCTCCTTCATGACACTGTAGAAGATACCGACCTCACATTAGACGATATCGAAAAAACATTTGGTACCGAGATCGCGCGTATCGTTGACGGCCTCACCAAAATTTCAAACGTCATTGATGTTGGCGCTTCTCAGCAGGCTGAGAACTTCCGTAAGATCCTTCTTACGCTCACCGACGATCCTCGGGTAATTCTCATCAAACTCGCCGATCGCCTGCATAACATGCGAACCCTCGACAGCATGAAGCGCGAAAAGCAGCTGAAGATCAGTTCAGAAACCGTTTATGTGTATGCCCCATTGTCGCATCGCATGGGTTTGTACACCATTAAAACGGAGATGGAAGATCTTTCAATGAAGTATCTCGAACCGGAAGCATACAAGGAAATTGCACGCAAGCTCGCCGAAACAAAGCGCGAACGATCAAGATATATCAATGAATTTATCCGTCCGATCCGCGAGAAACTTGAAAGAGGCGGTTTCGATTTTGAGATCTACGGCCGGCCAAAAAGCATTCACTCCATCTGGAACAAGATCAAAAAGAAAGGCGTTGAGTTCGAAGAAGTGTATGACCTCTTTGCAATTCGGGTGATATTGAATTCACCGACCGAACGTGAAAAGGAAGACTGCTGGAAAGTATATTCTTTCGTCACCGACGAATATACTCCTGCACCGGAACGATTGCGCGACTGGTTGAGCAATCCGAAGTCGAACGGCTATGAGGCATTGCACACAACGGTGATGGGCCCACAGGGAAAATGGGTTGAAGTGCAGATCCGCACTCGCCGGATGAATGAAATTGCAGAGAAAGGGCTTGCGGCACATTGGAAATATAAAGAAGGAGCCAACGATGAGAGCCGTTTTGAAAAATGGTTTCAGCAGATACGCGAAGTGCTGAGCACGCAGGATACTGATTCAATCGACTTCCTGCAGGATTTTAAAACAAGCTTTCTCACTGAGGAGATATATGTATACACGCCGAAAGGCGATGTGAAAATGTTGCCGGTTGGTTCATCCGCACTTGATTTCGCTTTTGCCATTCACAGTGCTGTCGGCTCGCGATGTATTGGCGCAAAGGTCAATCACAAACTTGTTCCCATCAGCCACAAACTCAGAAGTGGCGACCAGGTGGAGATCATCACATCCGGAAAACAAAAGCCGAACGACGATTGGTTGAATCTTGTCGTAACCGCGAAGGCCAAGACGAAGATCAAGGATGCGTTAAAGGAAGAGAAACGAAAAATTGCAGACGAAGGCAAGTACCTGCTTCAGCGAAAACTTGAAAGTTTCGGAGCTGCATTCAATCAGCATAACGTTGAGGTTCTAACGACTTTTTACAAACTGCCTTCTTCGCTGGACCTTTATTACCAGATTGCAACACGCACCATTGATCTCAAGGAACTGCAGGATTTTCAGATTTTGGGAGATAAGCTTGATCCGCCAAAACCTATAAAGCCGGTTGTAGATACGCGTCCTGACGGCGCAGCACCTGTTGCGCGCAAGGATGCAGAACTGATCATCTTCGGAGAAAGCAGCGACCGCATCGTTTACAATCTTGCGAACTGCTGCAAACCTATACCCGGCGATGACGTATTTGGATTTGTAACAACAGGAAAAGGTTTGACGATACACCGCACCAATTGTCCCAACGCCGCGAAGCTGATGGCGAACTACGGGCACAGAGTTGTGAAAACGAAGTGGGCCAAGAACAAAGAGATATCATTCCTGACGGGACTGAAAATCGTAGGTCTCGACGATGTCGGTGTCATTCATAAGATCACGAACCTAATTTCCGGCGAACTGAAAATTAACATCAACGCGATGACGATTGAGGCCAAGGAAGGATTGTTCCATGGCAACATCCGCATCTATGTTCACGATAAGGAAGAACTTGACCGGCTTGTGGAACGACTTAAGAAATTACCCGGTATCGAAACGGTAGACAGGTACGATACCGAAGCCGGATAAGTTTCCCCCTGATTCTCCTATTTTTGCACCCTTCTAAACAAAGGAAATAATCACATACAATGGTTGATGTTATACTTGGCCTTCAGTGGGGTGATGAAGGGAAGGGAAAGATTGTGGACTATTTTGCGCCGCGGTATGATGTTATCGCTCGATTTCAGGGTGGTCCCAACGCCGGCCATACTTTGTATGTGGGCGGAAAGAAGATAGTTTTGCATCAGATCCCTTCCGGCATTTTTCACGAGAACACCATCAATCTAATTGGAAACGGCGTTGTGCTGGATCCGGTGACATTGAAGCGCGAATGTGAATCGGTGAAGGCTTTCGGTATTGATTATACGAAGAACCTGTACATTTCGCAGCGAACACATGTGATAGTACCCACACATCGTGCGCTTGACAAAGCATCGGAAACATCAAAAGGGCACGAGAAGATCGGGTCGACACTAAAAGGCATCGGTCCCGCATACATGGATAAAACCGGTCGCAACGGTTTGCGTGTCGGCGATCTTTTCGACAAGACTTTCACTACACAATATATCAAGCTGCGCCTGAAGCATCAGCGCCTGTTGGATGGATTTAATTTCAACGAAGATATTTCGGCGTGGGAAGAAGAATTTTTCGATGCGGTCGATTTCATGAAGCAGTTCAAAATTGTGAACGGCGAATATTTCATCAACGAAAAAATATCAGCCGGCCAAACGGTGCTTGCAGAAGGAGCACAGGGAAGCATGCTTGATGTAGACTTCGGAACGTTCCCATTTGTTACCTCCTCAAACACAATATCGGCGGGCGTTTGCACCGGTCTGGGCGTACCTCCTCAGAAGATCAGGGACGTGATGGGTGTAACAAAAGCATATTGTACCCGGGTAGGCAGCGGTCCTTTTCCGACTGAACTTGACGATGAAACCGGTGAGCAATTGCGAAAGACAGGATCCGAGTTTGGCGCAACCACTGGGCGGCCGCGCAGATGCGGATGGATCGACCTTGTTGCTCTCAGATTCGCATGTATGGTAAATGGAGTTACCAAGATCATCATGACGAAAGCAGATGTTCTTGATGCATTCGAAAAGCTAAGCGTTTGCACTGCATACAAGATTGACAATGCGGTAACGGAACAGGTACCTTTTCAAATGTCGCGATCGAAAATTGAACCAGTATATAGTGAATTCAACGGCTGGCGTCAGGACATTACAACATTTCGATCGAAGAATGAAGTGCCGCAGGCAATGAGCGAATATGTGAACTTCATCGATAAATATCTTGGTGTGGCAACTGCCTTCATTTCAAACGGGCCCGGTCGTGATCAGCTTATTGGAATGGAGAAATAGAATATTTCTTTGTAGTTTTTCATAAAATAATCAGGAAAAAAAGTTTGGCGGATTAAAAAGTTCGCCGAAATTTTACAGCTAATTATCCCAGACTATGGCAGCCAAATCTAACAAAGCTTCCGGAGGAAAATCCGCCCCTAAGTCCTCCGAAGAAACGCCAAAAAAGGCTTCAACGAAGCCGAAGAAAAAGGAAGCAGACGATGAGGAGGATGAAGAGGAGGAGATCGAGGATACGGCGTCTTCTGTGAAGAAAAACGGTAAGCCTTCATCAAAGAAGAGCTCTGATGAAGAAGAGGATGACGATGATGATGATGTTGAGGAAGTGGATGATTGGGAAAAACCGGAAGAAGAAGATTCATGGGATCCGGATTTTGAGGAGTTCGACCTGCCAAAGTCAAAGGCCAAAAAATCGGTGCCGGGCACAAAGAAAGGAAAAGGAGATGACGACGATCTGGGCATCGACGATGAGTTCAAGGATATGGATCTCTTCAATGATTCAGGCATCGACGACGAAGAAGACGACTATTAGACGAAAGATATGTGAGCCGACGATACCAGAAATTTTCAATCGATAATTTCAGCCAGACAAAACTTCAAATGCTGAACTGGGCCTCCCGGTTCAGCATTTGTGCTTTTCTCGACAACAACGCGTATGCTTCCGCTTATCATTCGGTAGAGTGCATTGTAGCCGCAGGTTCTATTTCATCCCTTCGCTATCATCCCCATGATTCTTTGTCTGCACTGGATCCGTTTGTTGCACAAGCCGGTGATTGGATTTTCGGGCATATAAGTTACGATACCAAAAATCAAATCGAGAAGTTAGCGTCGCGGCATGACGACCAGGTTGGATTCGACGACATGCATTTCTTTGTCCCGCAGTACGTACTTGAACTCAACGCGGATACCCTTACCATCGGCTCACATCATGAAGATCACGTGCAGGTATACGCGACGATCATGTCTGTAAACCCAGACTCGTGGATGCCGGAAAACCGACCGGTTATCAGTGCAAGGCTCACCAAAGAGAAGTATGTTGATATTATTGAGTCGATCAAGGCACACATACATCGCGGCGACTGTTATGAGCTTAATTATTGCCAGGAATTCTTTGCGACAGAGGCGGACGTGAGCCCGCTTGTTGTGTTCGAACGCCTGACGCAAAATTCTCCAAGCCCCTTTTCAACCTTCTACCGGATCAACAACAGTTACCTGCTATCGGCCAGCCCAGAGCGGTTTCTGAAACGGGTCGATCAGAAGCTTGTTTCCCAGCCGATGAAGGGCACGATCAGGCGCGATGTCGGTAATGATCAACGAGAGGACGCTGAACGCCAGCAATTGATGAATGATCCGAAGGAGCGATCGGAGAATGTAATGATCGTTGACCTGGTGCGGAACGATCTGTCGAAGGTCTGTGTGGAAGGATCGGTAGTTGTGGAAGAGTTGTTCGGCATTTATAGTTTCCCGTCAGTACATCAAATGATTTCAACGGTTGCAGGAACGATACGTGAGTCGTCAACGTTCACCGAAATCATCAAGGCAACATTTCCAATGGCATCGATGACCGGAGCTCCAAAAAAAAGGGTGATGGAACTCATCGATCAGTACGAGACCTTCAGGCGCGGCCTTTTTTCGGGAGCCGTAGGGTACATAGCTCCCAATGGAGACTTTGACTTCAACGTTGTGATACGAAGCATTTTGTACAATGCTGCGACCGGTTATCTTTCGTTCCCGACGGGTTCGGCGATCACGTTTTATTCAGATGCAGAAAAGGAATATGAAGAGTGCCTGCTAAAAGCTGAAGCACTAAAAAAGGTACTGACGTTGTAGCCAGTACCCTTCGCGTAGATAGTCGGTGTTCACTATTTCGTTGTGGCGATGTCGTATTCTTCGTTGCCTTTTGTAACAAGTCCTTCCGAAAGCAGTCTTTCAACCGATTCGTTCAGGATCTGATATTTGTTTGCAATGAACAGTTCCATCTTTGAGGCCGGCAATTTAAGTTCATAGGTGTTCTCAGCGCTGGCCATTACCTTATCGAAATCAGGGTTATACCGGTTGAAATCGTGAATATCCATGTTCACATACTTCGCAACGATTACCGAATGATATTTACCGGATATGGTTGTGGTTTTCGAGTTGTTCAATTCTTCTGCCGTAAGATTTCGGTTCATCAGATAAGCCGCCAGCGATCCGATCTGTTCGGTGGCTTCTGCCTTCGTTAGTGTTGTAATTCCACCCTGACCTTCGAAAATGTAGTGGGTGCCAATGAATTTTTTGACGTGGTTTCGTGATTCAGTCGGCAGATAATATTGCAGGTCCCAGAAATTCCGGCTCTTGCTCTTCTTCATTGCGCTATAAACATAGCCCGGACCGCCATTATAAGCTGCGATCACCAGGAGCCAGTCGCCGAATTCGCGGTACAGGTCCCTCAGGTATTTAGCTGCCGCATGCGTGCTTTTGTAATAGTCTGTACGTTCGTCTCTGCCGCGAACTACTTTAAGGCCAAGAGCTCTTGCCGTTCCGGGCATAAACTGCCATGGTCCGACGGCACCCGCCCAAGAAACTGCTTTTGATTTCAGCTGCGATTCAATGACGGCGAGATATTTCAGCTCGATCGGCAGACCATATTTTACAAATATGCCGTCGATCATATTGAAATAGGGGCGTCCCCAGTCCTTCATGCCGATAAGTTGCTTCTGATTTCTTTCCATGTAATCCCTCACAAAGCTTAAGGCTTTGGGATTGAGGCGAATGCGGTTGGCGGTACTTGCGCCTTTCTCAAAAAGATCTTTGAAGCCTTTTTCAGGCAAAACTGCTGCTGCAAGTTTTTCGGGCGACTGAATAGTGTCGTTTACCGGCTTGGAAGAATGAATCAGTATGGGGGTAGTAAGTGAAGCTAATGGAGTCAGTTTCTTCTGGCCAGGGTCAGCGAGGGCCGAAGAACAGAACAAAGTCCCTGAAACAAGGAGCATTAATAATTGTAGTCTCATCATCTTGTTTTTGATACAACAATGCCGACCTCAGGTATGGATTAACGGGATGATGATCTAACATAGGAACGGATAAAATCTTACATAGGATAGGGGAGGATCAGAATGCGACTTTCGGGGTCGAAGGTTGTGGTTTCTCATTTCCGAAAGTCTTAAACTGCTGCATCCATCTTTCAGACAGATGAAGCAAAGATACCTCGCAGAAATGGTTTGTCATAATCTGGACACCGTAGGGCATGCCATTACTGTGCCAAAAAAGCGGCAACGAAATTCCCGGAATCCCGGTTAAATTCGCGAAAACTGTAAAAATGTCAGCCAAATACATCGAAACCGGGTCGGTGAGCTTTTCGCCGAGGGGAAAGGCGGTGGTAGGCGAATTTGGAAGAAGTATGGCGTCGTACTGCGTGAAGATCAGCCTTGTTTGATCAACCAAAAGTTTTCGCACCTGCTGGGCTTTCGTAAAGTATGCGTCGTAATACCCGGCGCTCAGGACAAAAGTTCCGAGCATTATCCGTCGTTTCACTTCCTTCCCAAAACCGGAAGATCGGGTGGAAAAATAAAATGAATTTTCACTTTTGTCCGGGTAGTCCCGCCGGGCACCGTACCGAATTCCATCGAAACGCGAAAGGTTCGACGACGCTTCAGCGGTGGTCAATATATAATAGGTGGGAACGATGAAGTCGAAAAGGTCGAAGTCGATGGCCTCAACCTCATAACCGTCTGTCTTGAGTTTGGAGACCAATTCAAAGAAGGAGCTGCGTATTTCTGGGTCAAGCGACGAATTTTCCAGAGCCTGTCGGAAATAAGCGATGCGCCGCGGGGTGGAAGTTGAATTCGTAATCGCAGGGGCAGCAACTGCGGTGCTATCGAACCCGTCAGGTCCGGCCATGACCTCTAAGGTTACCCTCACATCGTCGATGGAAGTTCCGAATATGCCTATCTGGTCGAATGAAGATGCATAGGCGATAAGGCCATACCTCGATATTTTCCCGTAAGTCGGCTTAAGGCCAATGATCCCGCAGAAATCTGCGGGTTGTCGAACCGAACCTCCCGTATCGCTACCGAGGCTCACCATGCATAAGCCTGCCTGCACGGCGACGGCAGATCCGCCCGATGAACCGCCCGGCACGCGGCCGGTATCTATTGAATTGAGCACTGGTCCGTATGATGAGTTTTCATTCGTCGAGCCCATTGCGAATTCGTCGCAGTTGGTATGGCCGATGATGATTGCTTCGGCATCAAGCAGTCGTTGAACTGCCGTAGCTGAGTAAACAGACCTGAACCCTTTAAGAATGGAAGACGCGGCGGTAACCGGATGATCTTTGTAGCAGATCACGTCCTTTAGAGCGATGACGACGCCATGCAATGGTCCAGTGGTAGCACCGCTTTTACGTTTGCGATCGAGGGCAACAGCCTGTTCGATGGCTTCCGCCTCGTATACTCCTGTGAAAGCATTTAGAGCCGAATGCTCGTTGATCTTTTTCAGGTAGTGCCTTACCGCTTCCTCGCAGGAGGTTGTACCATCATTTAGGTCGAGATGGTATTGTTGTATCGAACCGAATTGAAACAATGTGGAGAATGGAAAGTAGCGATGCAGACTTATGGCTGAACAGAAGAAGAAGATGACTTTTCTCTCACTACTTCTTTGTCTTTATCCGACATTCCTTCTTCAATCTCTCTCTTTACGTTGGACTTTGCATCGTTGAATTCACGGATACCCTTTCCGAGCCCGCGCATGAATTCAGGAATTTTTCTGCCTCCAAATAAGATAAGAATAGCAAGAATTATGAGAATCCATTCAGTACCGCCCGGCATTGAAATCAGCAACAGATTGCTCAAAAATGTTAGAGACATAAGAGGAAGTTTAATGAAATACGAATTTAAGCGATTTTTAGTTTGACTTCAGGCGTAAAAAACACAAAGCGGAACATTTCGTCCCGCTTTGTGAAATATATTTCGAACGTTTACTGCGCCTCAACGACAGCCATTCTCTTTTCCTTGATCCTGGCGCTCTTACCACTTCTGTTTCTTTGAAAGTAGAGTTTGGCCCTGCGGACACGGCCGCTTTTATTCAATTCTATTGAATCGATATTTGGAGAAAACAAAGGAAAAGTTCTTTCAACACCAATACCATCGGATATCTTACGAACCGTAAAGCTCGCAGTATGTCCTGATCCCTGTCTCTTGATCACATCGCCACGAAAGCTCTGAATTCTTTCCTTGCCACCTTCAACGATCTTGTAATTGATCGTGACATTGTCTCCTGCCTTGAATTTCGGGAACTCTTTTTGTCCGGTCAACTGCTCATGGACAAACTGAACTGCTGGGTTCATAAAACACATTTTAAGGGAGGCAAAGGTAATGAGTGTTCGAGTAAGTACCAAAACTTACTCGTGTCGGAAACGGGCTATTTACTTACCGTGCAACATTAACCGCTCGTTTTTCCCTGATCACCGTCACTTTGATCTGACCCGGAAACGTCATTTCGGTTTGGATCTTTTGTGCGATTTCAAACGAAAGCCGGTCGGAATCCGCGTCGGAAACTTTTTCAGATTCAACGATCACCCTCAGTTCTCTTCCCGCCTGGATCGCATACGCTTTTTCAACACCGGTATAGGCCATGGCCAGATTTTCAAGGTCCTTTATTCGCTTCAGGTATTGCTGCATGATCTCGCGTCTCGCGCCCGGGCGTGCACCACTGATGGCGTCGCATGCCTGAACAATAGGGGAGATCACATATTGCATTTCCATCTCATCGTGGTGGGCGCCGATGGCGTTGACCACGGCCGGATTTTCTCCAAACTTTTCTGCGAGCTTCGCACCGAGCAAAGCATGGCTGAGTTCTGTTTCTTCATCCGGCACCTTTCCGATATCATGAAGAAGACCCGCGCGTTTTGCGAGTTTTGGATTCAGGCCAAGCTCCGATGCCATGATGCCGCAGATGTTTGCAACCTCGCGGCTGTGCATGAGAAGATTTTGACCATAGCTTGAGCGGAAACGCATTTTGCCGATGATCCGTACCAGCTCTTTGTGCAATCCATGTATACCAAGTTCGATGACGGTTCTTTCGCCGATTTCAATAACCTGTTCTTCGATCTGCTTGCGAGTTTTTTCAACCACTTCCTCGATTCGCGCAGGATGTATTCTCCCGTCGGAAACGAGGCGTTGTAAACTGAGCCTCGCGATCTCCCTTCGTAGAGGGTCAAATGAAGAAAGAATGATCGCCTCCGGCGTGTCGTCCACGATCAGATCAACACCGGTTGCTGCTTCGATTGCCCGGATGTTTCGACCTTCACGTCCGATGATCTGGCCTTTGATCTCGTCGCTTTCCAGGTTGAATACGGTAATGCTGTTTTCAATGGCCTGTTCGGCCGCTGTTCTCTGAATGGACTGTATAATGATTTTCCTCGCTTCCTTATTGGCCTTCAGTTTCGCTTCGTCAACAATTTCCTGTTGTATGGCAAGCGCCTGGGTATGCGCTTCATGGCGAAGACTTTCGACAAGTTGCGATTTGGCCTCGTCTGCCGAAAGACCCGCGATTTTTTCGAGGCGGCGAATATGTTCCTCCTGGTGTTTTTCTAGTTCGGTCCGCTTCTGGCTTACCACATCGATCTGACGATTGAGATTGTCTTTGATCGCGTCATTCTCTTTTACTTGCTTCTCGAGCTGTTCAAGTTTTAACGTTACCGCCTGTTCTTTTTGCCGCGCACGGTTTTCGCTTTCGCTTAATTTCCTGGTTCGTTCAAGAACTTCTTTATCGTGCTCCGCTTTTAGTTGAACAAATTTCTCTTTTGCTTCGAGTACTTTTTCTTTTTTAAGTGTTTCAGCTTTGAGTTGTGCTTCGTTGATTATTTTTTCGGCCTGTTGTTCTGATTCCTGGATCTTTTTTTTGGTGTCTTTTGCGAAAATGAATTTACCCGCTACGATGCCTATGAGCAGGGCAATCCCTCCTATTATATAGGTTAAAACATTTGGTTCCATTGTTTACAGCAAGTTTAAATTGTTCGGTCATATGTTTTCTCTAGGTTGGCTGTTTGCCTCAGGGAAACGTGTGAAGTTGCGAAAATACAAAAAAGCACCTTTCAACCTTTTACTAAAACCGCCTGTTATGCCTGAAACGGATTGTAATTCAGGCGTCAAAACATTTGAAAAACTTGCGTGCAAGTATGAACCGCTTCTTGGTTACAGTGGTCGTGGCAGGGTATTTATGTTGAATACTGCAACTTTAGCCGGCGAATCCGCCGTCTTGTTCTCATCTTTGAAAGAATAAACAGTTCAACCAACCAATCATGAAATCAGGCTTAGTGTTTTTATTATTAGCAGCGACGATGACGTTGTCGGCGCAAACCGTATCCAGGAAGGTTGCTTTGAAGAAAGGGCAGCAACTGGAACAATTGAACCAGGTAGACGTGAACATTACCCAGGAGGTTAGCGGGCAGATGATGGAGATCAAAATGAAATCAACCATCACGAATCTCGTGGAGGTGAAGGATCAGACACCCACCGGCTTTGCCGTATCCAACACGGTTAAGAGGGTTTTGATGAATATGAACATGATGGGTCAGGACATGAACTTTGATTCGGATAAAAAAGAGGACATGGAAGGTCAGATGGGTCAGGCGTACAGAGACAAAGTCGGAAAGCCTCGGGATTACTCGCTGAGTAAAGAAGGGATCGTAACAGAGGTGAAGGGCGCGGAAGTGAAGGCAGCAGGCGAGGGGATGATGGACAACATGATGAATGGGGTTCTGGCAGATGAAAAAGTGGGCAGTTCCTTCAATGCATTGGTGAACATCCCGGTCAAAGGCATCAAGGTCGGGGAGACATGGTCTGATTCCACTTCTGAAGGCGGCGCAAAGACTTTTACCACTTACACCTTGAAGGAATTAAGGGGAGACAGCGGTATTGTGACCCTGAACAGCGATATGTCGATCAGTCGCGAAATCGAGCAGCAGGGTATGACCATGCAACTCGATATGAAAGGAAACACCATCGGCGAATACAGTTTTGATCCTGCTACCGGTGTTATCCGGTCGCGTAAGGCCACCACAAAAGCCAATGGTACCGTGGATGTGATGGGGCAGTCGGTGCCGATGACCATGGAAACTACCATGGTGTCGACCACGAGCAGCAAATAGCATCAATCCGGGTTTTTTTGGAGCGCCCGGTCGATTGAAGCCTCCAATTCGTCGATTTTCGTCGAAAAATCTTTTCCGGAAGGCAGACCGCTTTGGTCTGCCTTTGTATTGGTGGCGAACCATAGAAGCACCATGGCTATATAGTCCTGCATGTCTTTGCCCGCGAATTGGGTCTTGTAATCAAGGATCTGGTCATTGATCTGCCGCACGGTGGTACGAACGGTTCCTTCATGCTCGGGTTCTATCCTTATACGGTAGTTCCGGTCCCCGATGATCACGTTTATCGGCATCAATGTGTCCATGTTTGCAAATTTGAAAAGGTTATTTTATATTTATTGAGATGTTTTGGCAGCTTAATCCCTGCCTTTTCACGTTTTTCTTGTATCCTATGATTGTAAACCCCATAACTATCCAAAATGATTGCGAAAGTTAAGTCAGCGACGTTCATCGACTCGCTGAAATTTGAATTGGTAACCCGTTCCCAAAATCTTCTCAAAGCTGTCCTTCGCGACGAAAAAGGCAGTGTCTGCAGCCAGCTCGAAACTACATTTGCTCAGGACGAATCTGAAATAACCTGGAAGGGTTTGAATGATTTGCCTTATGGCGTTTATACGCTCGAGCTTTCGCAGGGAGAAGACGAGGTGACACTTCGAATGGTGAAAAGGGTCTGATCAATTTCCCATCATCGTGATGCAGCGATCAATTTCTTTCAAATAGTGGTTCAACCGCTTTTCGAGATCCTTTTTGTCGTTGTCGTTCAACTGGCCCGATGATGTTTTCAACACCAGCACCCGTTGCTGCAGGCCGGCAATTTCTTCCTGGTATAATTGAATTTTTTCCTGCGCCGATTTTAGTTCAGACTTCAACTTATCGTTTGTCTTTTGCAAAGACTCATGCTGCCTGATCAGCATTTGAATTTTGTTGCCTAGGCGGGCAAACCTTTCTGATGCCTCCATACGAAATATGTTATTTTCTGATCTCTGCGCCGACCTTCGTTTCGAGCACAGTCATGATTTTCTTCATCATTCCATCAATTTCTTTTTCGTTGAGGGTTTTATCAGGGTCTAAAAATGAGAAGCTGATTGCAAGTGATTTCCTGTTTCCGCCGATCTTTTCACTTTCAAAAACATCAAACAGGCGAACATCGGTAAGCTTTTGAAGGCCTATTGATCGGACCGCATCTTCTATCAGCTGGTATTGAAGGGTACGATCGACTACCATTGAAAGGTCGCGGTGAACCGGCATTTGTCGAGGCAGTTCTCTTACAACGATCGGTTTGCCACCAGCCTTTACCAACAGCTCCCAATTGATGTCGCCGAAATATACCGGCTGGCGAATGTCGAATCTTGCAAGCTCGGAGTTAGCAACGGTTCCAAATACTGCGAGTTCATTTCCATTCTTTGAAACGCTTATCACGTTCGAAAGCTTTTCACGCCGCGACAATCCCCATTCAAGATCGTCCGTTCCCGTCAATAAAAAAATATTTTTCAGGAGGCCTTTCAGGAAAAACAGATCCGTCGGGGCATCCGCGCTGTTCCACATTTTTTCATTGTGTTTGCCGGTGATGTAAAAACACAAATGTTCCGTCTCTGCGTATTTGCTTTCCCCGTCCTTTAAATATGTTTTGCCGAACTCGAAAAACTTCAGGTTCTCATTTTTTCGATTGATGTTGTACGCAACAGATTCGAGACCCGTCTCAAGCATCGATGGTCGCATGAGATTGTGTTCCGAACTGAGATTGTTGAGTAACCGGACGGCGTTATGCAACTGCGTTTCGCCAAAGTATGCGGCGTTTGTGATTGAGTTGGTGAAGATCTCGTGAAAACCGACGCCTGTGAGATAGTTCGACAATTTCTCTTTGTATGCTGCCTGCGCCGTGAGCTTGGAAGTCGACGGACTGATCATAATCGAACGCGGGATCTCGATGTTGTCCAGTCCATCGATCCGCATGATCTCTTCCACAAGATCTGCCGGCAATTCAATATCAGGTTTCGCCGCCGGGACCCGAACGGATATTCCCTCTGCCGATTCTGTCTCCACGGTGAAGCCCAGATCCTTCAAAATTCTTGTAACAGATTGCGGAGCATATGTCTTTCCGCTAAGCCTTCTTAGAAAATCATATTTCAGGTCTACCGTCTTAGGCACAAATTGTCTGGGGTAAACATCCAGATATTCGCCCTCCACTTTTCCGCCAGCGAGTTCGCACATCAGTGAAGCGGCCCGGTGCAATACCGGAATTGTGTTGCTGATGTCTACGTTCTTTTCAAAATGTGTTGCTGCTTCCGTGCGCAGGCCGTGTCTGAAAGAAGTCTTGCGGACATGAATTGGATTGAACCAGGCGCTCTCAAGAAATATCTCCGTCGTATGGTCTTTCACTCCGCTTTCAAGGCCTCCGAATATTCCCGCGATACACATGCCTTCATTCGCACCATTGCAGATCATCAGGTCATCGGCACTCAGTTTTCGTTCCTTTTCATCAAGAGTAGTGAACACGGTGCCTTCCGGAAGCGTTTGTACAATGATCTTTCTGCTTGTTACTTTATTTGCATCAAATGCATGAAGCGGTCGCCCGGTTTCATGCAACACATAGTTGGTGATGTCAACAATATTGTTGATCGGGCGCTGACCAATTGCGACCAGCTTGTCGGCAAGCCATTTTGGTGAAGGACCAATTCGAAGTCCTGTAATATATACTCCGGAATACCTTCCGCAAGCTTCTTCGTTTCGTATTTCGATGTGAAAGGCACCTTCGCTACCTGTCGGGATCTGGTCGGCAGGCAGGAGCGGAGTCTTTACGGAATATGAACCATTGTTATGGTGATTCAGGTATGCACAGACGTCTTTTGCAATGCCGAGGTGACTCATCGCATCCATTCTGTTTGGCGTCAGTCCTATCTCATAAATCCAGTCGGCATACGGTTTGAAATATTCGGATGCCGGTGTTCCGGGCTTAAGGTCGGGAGGGAGTACGATAATGCCGTCGTGACTGCTACCGATTCCGATTTCATCTTCCGCGACGATCATTCCGTTGCTTTCTATGCCCCTGATCTTTGCGGTCTTCATTGTCACCGGCTCACCTTTTACAGGATAGATGGTGGTACCGACGGGAGCCACTACAACTTTTTGCCGGACCGCGACATTTGGTGCACCGCACACAATCTGCAGAGGATGACCATTGCCTGTATCTACCGATGTCAGTTTCAGCTTTGACGCGTCAGGATGCGGATCGCAGGTGAGCACTTCACCGACGACCAAACCTTCCAGGCTGCCACGAACGGATTCGAAACGGGTCATTGATTCAACTTCCAGTCCGACCGATGTCAGGATCTTTGAAAGTTCGTTCGGGTCAATCGAAACGGGCAAATATTCGCTCAGCCATTGATAAGAAACAGTCATCCTTTTCAGTTGTAGCGGCAAAGATAGTCAGCTCCTGCTGTTGGCATTCAATAGACTTGATTGCGCCTATACTTTCTCGTTATAACGGAGAATCACAGGTGCGAATATCCGCGAAGCGTTAGCGACAGTTCAGAGCCGTTGTTTGCATTTGACCAAAACATTTGGAGGTTTTCTTTCCGCACAGGCTATTGTGGATAACCGGGAATCATCGCGCAAAACTTTCTCTAAATTGTGAACATCCATATCGTATTTGTGGATATAACCACAAGCGCTGTGTGTAAAAATGTGTGAATACTGTGAGGCTAATTAATATAATCGTCAATTCGCCGACATAATTATTCAGACTCTATATTCGCCGTCCTGACCCACCGCATAACGTTGCGGTAACCGTGAGGTAACGTTCGGTTAACAATCCGGAGGTCTTTAAATCCAATAAGATTGCCAATCCTGTGAAGGCCGCATCCGAATCATATTTTGTAAGCAGTCAACCCCTTCGGTTCTCAGATGGATCTCACGAACTTAAACAAGGACAGAAAAACCAGGAGAAAATCCGCTCCAGATCTTAGCACAATGGTGTATGGCAAGGTTCCGCCTCAGGCGAAAGACCTTGAAGAGGCGGTTCTCGGAGCCATCATGCTCGAAAAAAGTGCCTTCGACACGGTGGTCGAAATACTCAAACCCGAATGCTTCTATGTTGACTCGCATCAGCGGATATACAAAGCGATGCAGGGCTTACAACAAAAGAATCAGCCAATCGATATCCTCACCGTAGTTGAAGAACTGCGGACGCGCGAGGAACTTGACATGGTCGGCGGACCTTATTTTGTTACCCGGCTTACGAACGCCGTAGTTTCTTCCGCCAACATCGAGACGCACTCAAGAATCATCCTCCAGAAATTTATTCAACGCGAACTCATCCGCATCAGCGGGGAAATTATCGGCGACGCATATGAAGACACCACCGATGTCTTCGACCTTCTGGATGATGCAGAAAGCAAGCTTTTCGAAATCACTAATAATCATCTTCGTAAAAATTTTGACAGCATCGATACGGTACTTGTAAAGACAGTGCAACGTATCGAAGACATGCGTCACCGCAATGAGGATATCACGGGAGTTCCAAGTGGTTTTCCTTCCCTCGACCACGTGACTTACGGCTGGCAGAATACCGATCTCATTATTCTCGCTGCCCGTCCTTCGGTCGGTAAAACGGCCTTCGCCCTCAACCTGGCGAGAAACGCGGCCCTTCACCCGACGAAGCCGACGCCAGTTGCCTTCTTCAGCCTTGAAATGAGCAGCGGCCAGCTCGTACAACGTATACTTAGCGCCGAAAGCGAGATCTGGCTCGAAAAGATTGCGCGCGGCAAACTCGAGGAGCATGAGATGAAGCAACTTTACGCTCGCGGAATTCAGCGTCTGGCCCAGGCCCCCGTTTTCATCGACGACACCGCGGCCCTGAACATCTTCGAGTTGCGTGCGAAGTGCCGCAGGTTGAAGAACAAACACAACGTCGGACTGATCATTATAGATTACCTCCAGCTCATGAGCGGCACGGGCGATCGCAACAGCAACCGCGAACAGGAGATCAGCAGAATCTCCCGCGATCTTAAGGGTCTTGCAAAAGAACTCCAGGTGCCGATCATCGCACTTTCCCAGTTAAGTCGCGAGGTCGAAAAGCGTAAGGAAGGAAACAAAATGCCGCAGCTCAGCGACCTTCGCGAATCGGGTGCGATCGAGCAGGACGCCGACATGGTCATGTTCTTATATCGCCCCGAATACTACGATATTACCTCCAACGAGTTTGGAGAAACGAACAAGGGCGAGACCCACGTTCGCATCGCAAAACACCGTAACGGCTCGCTTGAGAATATCAAGCTGAAGGCCCTGCTTCATATCCAGAAATTCACAGAAATGGATGGAGAGGATTTTTCGAACCTCGGTCTTCCAAACGGAAACTGGAAGCCGGTTCCTCCAAACCAGGGCAATGACCCCGGCGCTAAACTTTATATCCAGACAGGCAGCAAGATGAACGACTTGCCGATGGATGACGAAGAATCGCCTTTCTGACCTACGGTTTCTGATCACTGATCTATGGCAGACATACCTTTTTTCTTCGAGGACGCTCTTCTTAAAAAAGGAGAGCGCCTCGTATTGTCCGACGAAACGTTCCGCCATGTTTCGCAGGCACTGCGCATGAGACAGAATGATCAACTTCAGCTTACTAACGGCAATGGATACCTGATGTCGTGCAGGATCACCGACGTCTCGAAAAAATCATGTGTTGTTGAATGCGTAGACACAGCATTCTTCGCACGACCCGCACTACGTTCAATCATCGCCATCTCTTTGTTGAAACAGGTACCGCGGTTCGAATGGTTTCTTGAAAAGGCGGTAGAAATGGGAACCACTTCTGTAATTCCTTTGGTATGCGAGCGAACCCAAAAAACGCAGTATCGCATGGACCGATTGCGGAGCATTTGCATCAGTGCAATGCTTCAAAGCAAACAGGTTTGGCTCGCTGAACTTTCCGAACCTTTGGCTTTCGACAAGTTGGGTGATGTCGGATGTGAAATAAATCTGATCGCTCATTGTTACGATACGCCGAGGGAACCCATTACAACAGCTCTTACCGCTGCCGATTCATTGATACTAATAGGTCCGGAAGGTGATTTTTCGCCGCGTGAAGTAGAAGATGCCGTTCGCAAGGGATACAAGCCCATCTCCCTCGGCGACACAAGGTTACGAACGGAAACGGCCGGCATTGTCGCGGCATCGTCATTGCTCCTCAACAGACTTCGATGACTGATTTCATTATCTGCACAATTAATCTTCGCAGAAACAGTTATGGTCAGTCGTGC
>JAESFU010000103.1_pt1 | contig 154026 bp, 115 predicted proteins | sample 9269461 | NCBI WGS metagenome assembly JAESFU01 (sample SAMN14502556, study PRJNA617107) | algae metagenome | isolation source: Stenomitos rutilans HA7619-LM2 and co-occurring heterotrophs from cave walls | place: USA: Waikapalae cave, Hawaii | collected 2009-07-28 | reverse complement strand
GCCGTGTACCCCTTGAAACGCTGCGCGCCGCTGTTCCAGCTCACGACGTTGCCCGTGGGATCGAGCATGTAGATCGCGTAGTCCAGCACGCCCTCGACGAGCAGCCGGAAGGAATTCTCGTCGGTTCGTTCGCTGGAAAACGCAAGAGGATTGGAAGCAGGCGACGTCATACCCGCTTGTAACACAAATGGGCGGTGGGCGGCCGAAAGGCGCCCACCATCCAAATCGGGCTAGGTCGAGCCATTCAGGTGCAGGTTCTTCACCGACTTCAGGAGCTTGCGCAGCTGCTCGCGCTGCTCGGTGTCGAGCGGCTTGTCGTCGGGCTCGTCCTGCAGGGAAAGCTCGGCCTCCTCGAGGCGGCGGATGAAGTCCATGACCTCTCCGGCGCGCTTCTCGTCGGTCTCGCTGACCAGCTGCAGCATCGTCAGGTAAAGCGAGCCCAGGCTCTTGTTCTGGAGGTCGGGCGTCAGCGGGAACTTGCTCTTGAACATGCCGTCCATGGCGGCCTTGGCCTCGCCCACCGTCTTGGCCCGCCGCAGCCCGAATTCCATCTGGTCGAGTCGGTGCGTCACTTCGAATTTGTGAGCCGCGAGCTGCTCGCGGTTCTTCTGCTCGACCTCGTGCTTGTGCTGGATGTTCTGCAGCAGTGCGGCGCCACCGGTCAGCACGACCGACGAGAGCAGCCACATGCCCACCGAGCTGTTGAGAAAGTCCATCACCTTCTTGCCGAAGCCGCTCTTCGGCGGGGCCGGCGGCGCGGGGGGAGCCGGGGTGCCATGCTCGGCGTCGAGGCGGCGGCGAACGTGGTAGCGCATCTCCTCCTCCGCCTCGATCTGGCGCCGCCGCTCGCCTTCCACGTCGATGCCGGCGATCAAGGGCGTGATCGTCTGGGCGCTGCCATTGGCCATAGTCCATTCCCTTCCTTGCAGGCGAACGTATTCCTCGTTCTCAACCCCGACGACACTATGCGCGGGGACCCGAGTTTCAATAAGCTGCGTGCCCAAAGTGGGCAGAACCGCCACACTGCAATCGGGGAATCAGATGGCCAGGCAGACATCGGCGGTGCCAGCGCGGCGTCGGGCAACCAAGACACTGCCGGACGGCCGGCTGGTCGTGAAGGGCGCGCCCGAGAATTCCCGCCTTCTCGTCTACCTGATCGGCAACCTCCTGCACCGGCTCGAATTCGAGCGGCGGCAGGTCTATTTCGGCGATCTCGACCTGGCCCGCGTCGCGGAGATCATCGGCATGGCCGGCGTCGAACCGGGCATGCGCGACGAAGGCTTCCGCGACACGCATCGCAGCTTCGACAGCATCGTGGGCGTCGAGGCGCAGCGCGCCGTCAACGCCAGCTCGATCGCCCAGGCGACCGGCATCCCGCGGGAGACCGTGCGCCGCAAACTGAAAGTCCTGCTGAAGCACGGCCTCGTCGTCGAAAAAGGCCGCGCGCGTTACGTTCTTCAGCCCGGCATGCTGCAGGCCCCGGAGCGACAGGCCGCTTTCGCCTCGGGCATCCAGCGGACCCTGCAATTCATGAACGATTGCCTCGAGCAGGGATTGATCCAGTGGATCCCCACCGAGAAGAAGGCGCGCTGAACTACGCGAACTGGAGCGAGTCGAGGAACTCCGCGACCATCGGCGCGCCGCGTTCCGACATCGGACCCTGGGCGACCTGCGTGTAGATCGCAGCCCGCGTCAGGTAATAACGCACCCGCACGAACCGGTCGTCCGCGGCGGCGAGAGTGAAATCGCGACCGGTGAGCGGGCCCGTCGTGATCTGCCCCTGCTCCAGTACCTTGGAGCCCGGCCAGGTCCTCATCATGCCCGCCTGCGACTGTTCGAGCGCCGTGACCAGGGCCGGGCCGGCCGGAAAATCCTTTGGGAAGCCGGGGACGACGTCGATCAGTTCGAGCACCACCCTGTCGGGCAGCATGTAGGCATAGGAACGCACCGTGATGCCATGAGCGACGACCGGCAGGTAGCGGTAGCCCTTCGGCATCTTCAGGTGATAGCGCCCCTCGGATCCGTAGATGTCTTCCCACACGACCTGCTGTGCCTGCAGCGCGACGGGAGCAGCGGCCAGCCCGGCAGCCGCGCCTGTCGTCATGAATGCTCGACGTTGCATGAGTCCCCCTCTGCGGAGGCACTCTGCCGTCTTGCGTGTCGTCTTCAAGAGGCTCCTGCCCACTTTGGGCAGTCGTCTCGTTGATAGGCCAGTCTCCGTCGCTAGTGTCCCGGCCATGCCAATGAACACAATAAGAAGTTGCAGCCTGACGCTGCTCTTCGCCGGCGCGTTCCTCGTCGTCACCGACCCGGCCCGATCGCAAACCACACTCCCCCGTTGGAACATGTACGGGAGTGGCACGAGCCTGGATATTCAGTATACGGGCGGCTCTCTGAACTCAGCTTCAGGCGCTGCGACCAGCAATCAACCCGCTCTGATCGACGTTACGATTGCAGGCACAACGGTCAGCAAAATGGTCATCGATACCGGCTCCACCGGCATCGCAATCTCGGCCGCTCTGCTTCCATCAATCGCGGCTTACAAGCGGCTCGGCCCCGGTGCCATCAACTACGATAGTAGCGGCGCCGTGCGGTCAGGCCACTTCTATGAATTGCCGGTCAGCCTGCTCGGATGCACCTCCCACTGCACATCGAACAACACGTCGGACCGCACGTTTGCGACAGGTTCGACCACCGTTAAGGTACTGGTCGTTACCAGCGACCCCTACACCAGGTACTTCGGCATCGGCAACAACAGGAACAATGTCTATAGCGGCAAGATTCATCCCTCTTTCACCTTCACCCAAAACGTGGCTCTGGGGTATCTCACGCAGGTTTCGGCGGCGGGGATGAATCCCCTGATCGACGTATCGGTAAACGGCACCGCGCTGCCCAACCAGGGCTATGTCGTCATGAACGACCGGATCGTCGTGGGGCTGACCAAGCACAACAACGGCTATTCGTTCGTCCAACTCACTCCGGATACGAAAAATGGGCCCAACCTCTGGAACGGCATTCCGGTCTCGCTCGCGGTCGGCAGCGGCACTCCTGGCACGGGAGAGATCCTCCACGACACCGGCATCGACTATGCCTTCCTCACGCCGTTCGGCCAGAATGGCGAGACCGTACAAGTCTCCATGCCGGGCGCTTCGGCGGCGGGCGCCTATTACAGTTTCCTGATCTCGCGCCCGAGCTTGCCGTGTGCGACCGCGACCGCCAACGCGATGACGCCGTGCCATGTCGAGGGCTCCATCTCGAGCACGCCGTTCCTCAACACGGGCCGACAGTTCTTTGCCGGCTTCAGCTACCTGTTCGATCCCGTGAACGGCTTCGTGGGCTACGGACCGGCCGATTCAAGGCTGACCACCAATGCGACGCTGAATCCAATGCTCGCGTTGACCGGCACATTCACGCTTCCCAGTGGCTTCACCACCGATTTCGAGACTTACCTGATGGCCGACACGACGCTCAACCAGACGGGCGTTGGCACCTTCTCCGGCAACATCTCCGGGCCGGGCGGCCTGATCAAGACGGGCATCGGCACCCTGACGATCTCGGGCGCCAACAGCTATACCGGTGGCACGTTCATCAACGAAGGTATCCTGCGCCTCGCCTCCGGTGCGTCGCTGCCGACCACCGGCGCGTTGACCGTCAACGACGGCAGGCTCGACTTAAATGGTAACGACGTCACTGTCGCATCTTTGGCTGGCAGGGGCGGCACCATCGAGCTCGGCGCCCAAACGCTGACCGTCGCCGGGAACCGCAGCACGAGTTTCGGCGGCTCCATCACCGGGACCGGCGGACTCATGAAGACCGGCGACGGGCTGCTGAACCTGACGGGTGCCAATACCTATACTGGCCCGACCAGCGTCACCAACGGCCTGCTGGCCGTGAACGGCAGCATCACGAGCGACGTGACGGTCGGCCCAGGCGGCAGCCTCGGCGGCGCCGGCACGATCTCCGGCAGCGTGATCAACACCGGCACGCTGGCACCCGGCAACTCGATCGGCACGCTGACCATCACAGGCAACCTCAACCAGGCCACCGGCGCCACTTATCAGGTCGAGCTCAACAACCAGGGTCAAGCCGATCGCACGAACGTCACCGGCATCGCGACACTGGGCGGCATGGTCAACTTCATTGCTGATCTCGGCGTCTACGCCCCGCAGCAGACCTACACGATCCTGAATGCGGCCGGCGGGATCGCGGGCACCTTTGCCGGTGCGGCCGGCAACTATGCCTTCCTGTACCCCTCGCTCAGCTATGACGCCAGGAACGCCTATCTCACTGTCGCGCGCAGCTTCGCGCGTGGCGCACAGACCCCGAACCAGGCAGCGGTCGGTGCGGTGTTTGATGCCAATTCCGCGACGGCGACCGGCCCGTTCGGCAGCGCCATCGCCGCGCTCACCATTCTATCGCCTGCCGCCGGCACGGCAGCGCTCAATGCGCTGAGCGGCCAGAACTATTCCGGCTTCTCCTCGGTCGGGGTGGCCGGCGCACAGCTCTTCATGAGCAACTTCGCGGGCCAGGCCGGCGGCTCCACCGGCAGCAGCAATCGCGTGGCGCTGGCCGAGGCCTGCGACGTGGCCTGCGATAGCGTCACGCCGGCGCTGTGGGGCGCCTGGGGCGGCGCGGTCGGCGGCTTGGGCACCGTCGGCGGCAACGCCAATGCCGGCACCCTGACCTACAATCTCGGCGGTTTCGCCGGGGGCATCGATCGCAAGCTGGCGCCCGACTTCCTGATGGGCGTCACGGTGGGCTTCAGCGGCGGCACGCAATGGGTCCAGGGCTTCGAGGGCCAGGGCACCACCGGCACCGTGCAGGCTGGCCTCTACGGCAGCTACGCGCGCGGGCTGCTCTATGTCGACGGGCTTGCGGCCTATGCCTATTCCGACAACCAGATGACCCGGCAGATCGCCATCCCCGGCATCCCGACGGTGACCGCGCAGGGCCGCACCGGGGTCAACCAGGTGTTCGGCCAGGTCGAGGCCGGGTACCGCTTCGACATCGGTGGCGTCGCACAGGCCTATGTGACGCCGTTCGCCCGCCTGCAGGCGGCGACGGCCACGCAGGCCGCTTTCACCGAGACCGGCGCCGGCGCGCTCGGCCTCAGCGTCGCGGCACAGACCACAAACTCGCTACGCACGGTGTTCGGCGCCCAGCTGGGCGGCGCGATGGATCTCGGCTGGCGCGAGAAGCTCGCGATGCAGTTCCGGCTGGGCTGGGGACACGAGTTCGCCGACACGGCGCGCCCGGTCACGGCCTCGTTCCTGGGCGCTCCGGCGTCGCCGTTCACGACCTACGGCGCCGCCCCGTTGCGCGACAGCGTCGTGCTGGGCCTCGCCGCCAACACCGCCATCGCCGATTCGACCTCGGCGTATCTGCGATACGAGGGCGACGTCTCCTACCAGAACGCCGCTCACGCGTTGACGGCCGGCGTTCGAATGACCTGGTGAGGAGGGCCCAGATCAAAAGTCCGCTGTCAGGGCCAGGCGGAATGTACGGGGCGCGGCGAGGTTCAGCGTCGTAACGGCCGAGCCTCCTTCCCAGTAGTTGGCGTCGAAAAGGTTGTCGATATTGAAGCGGATCGCCACGGGATTGCCAGTCGGGCTGTTGTCGGTGCTGAAGGCATAGCGGGCGCCGATGTCGAACCGCGTCCAGTCCGGCAGGCTCCGGCGCGGTAGCGTCGTATCGATGTATTGCGAGCTCGTGTAGAGCACGCGCCCGGTCAGGGTGAGGCCTCGCACGAAGGGCAGATCCCATTCGCCTCCGGCCCGCAACTGCACATTGGGCGAGAACGGTGCCGTCCAGCCGTCGGTCGCGCCGCCCTGCGTCTTGGTCAGAAGGGCGTTGAGGAACATCGCGCCACCCAGCAGACGCACGCCGGGCATCGGCTCGCCGAAGAAGTTCAGTTCCAGACCCTGGTTCTGCTGTTCACCGCCGAGGTACAGAGTGTTGGTCACGGTATTCGTCAGAAGGCTGGGCTGCGTGATCTGGAAGACGTTCGCCGTCGCCGTGAACTTCCCGAAGTCGACCTTCACGCCGGCTTCGTACTGCGTCGACTTGAAGGGCGGGAACACTTCGCCCGCATTGGCGAACGTCGATCCGACGATCGTTCCCTGCTGCAGGCCCTGGATGAAATTGCCGTAGAAGCTGACGTTGTCCCCGAACGGCTTCACGACAAGGGCGACCGAGGGGCTCAGCGCGCTTTGGTTGTAGCCACTGGTGCTGACGCCGGTGATCACGTTGAAATTGGCGGCCGACACCTGCTGCAGGCGCGCGCCGACCGTGAGCTGCACGCGCTTCTCGGCGGCCGACAAGGTATCGGCAATAACCAGACTCTGCAGGCTCTGGGTGCTCGTCTTGTTGGCGGCGGGATTGGCCAGGCCGGGCGGCGGAACGTAGCCCGGATTGTAGAGATTGATGTTGTAGATCGGGCCACTGAGAGTGGCGACGCCGGTGGCTGCCTCATAGAACGAACCGCTGATCGCGAATTCATGCGTCACCGGACCTGTGGTCGCAAAACCACGCACGCCGGCCTCGCCGGTCAGGACCTGGTTGTAGGCGTTCTGGACGGTACTCTGGCCGGTCGCCTGGCCGTTCGGGCCGGTGATATTGACGGTCTGGGTGCTGAAGAGCTGGCCATAACGACTGTCGTGGACGCCGATGGCCGCGAAGGCCGTGAGCGTCTCGAGCATGTCGACCTCGGCCCGCACCATGGCGAAGGCGTCCTTCGTCCACTTGTTGCTCCAAGGCTGCCCGCCGGTGTTGTTGCGCACGTTCGGCGCCCACGGAAGCGGCACGCCCAGGGCGAGGCCGAGATAGGGAACCGAGCCCGTGACGACCTCGTACTGGTAGCCCAGGTCCGCCGAGACGCGCACGTGCTCGCCGCGATAGTCGAGGCCCAGCGCGCCAAGTCCGCGCTGGTCGGTATTGTACTGGACGGCTGTCTGGCCGGTGCGGAAGGCACCGTTGAAGCGCACGCCGACCTGCTTGTCGTCGCCGTACCGACGCGCGAAGTCCACGGCGCCGCCGAACTGCGCAGCCGACGCATAGTTGATCGTCGCCTGTGTAAGCGGCGTATCGCCCGCGCGCTTGGGAACGATGTTGATCGTGCCGCCGACGGCGCCCGACGGCGACATGCCGTTCAGCATGGCGCTCGGCCCCTTGAGCACCTCTATGCGTTCTGCCATCTCCGGCATGACGGAATATGTCGGGACCATCCCGAACAGTCCGCCGAACATCCAGGCGTTGTTGGCGACGTTGAAGCCGCGAATGTTGACCAGTTCCGCACCGACACCAGCATCCGGCAGGAAGAAGCGAACGGAAGGATCGTTGATCAACACGTCTCGCACCGACCGAGCCTGCTGATCCTGTGCCGTCTTGGCCGTGTAGCTGGTCTGGTTGAACGGTGTATCCATCACACCCCGATTGCCCAGGACGCCAAGCTGCCCGCCGGTCGCCACCTGGCCGCCAGCGTAGGGCGGCGGGATGTTGTCGATCATGGCCTGCGAGGGCACCGCAAAGACGCCCTGCACCTGCACGGGATCGAGAACGAGGGCGCCGCCGCTGCCAGCCGCACCCGATATGGTCACCATGTTCGGTGACGTGAACCGATAACCGATGCCGGTGCCGGAGAGCATCAGCTGCAGCGCCTGCTCAGGCGTCATCGTACCCACGACCGCGGTGCTGACCTTCCCGGCAACCACCGGGGCGCTGACAGCCACCTGGATTCCGGCCTGTTGGCCCAGCGCCGTCAGCGCCTGCACGAGCGGCTGAACGGGAATGTTGAAGTTCGTCGCCCGCACTGCTTGCGCCTGCTCCTGCGCACCTGCCGATCCGTCCTGTGCAGAAGCTTCGGGAGCGACGATGAAGCCCACGGCTCCCAGCATGAGCGCAAGTCTGGTCGCCCGACGCGACGTGGATCGGCTGAATGACAAACGACTCTCCCCCGAAAGTCCGTTGCCGGCGGGTCACGGAACCTTGCTCGCGCGCGCGCCTGACGCCCACGCACAAAACCTAGACGCGGCGCAGGAGCGCCGCTAAAGGCGAATCTGCAAAAAAAATTGAACGGATCAGGGACCCGAGACGATCACCAGATACGGTGTGATCTGTGTCGTCTTCGCGCGCTGCGACGCGGCGAGGCCTTCAAGCGCCTCATGCGGCCGCGACAGATCGAAAACGCCTGAGACGAGTTGCCGGTTCAGCGACTTGTCGCGGACGATCATGCCGCCGGACATGTGGCGGCCCAGCTCCTCCGCGACATCGCCGAATGTGGCGTCGTAGACGACCAGCCGTCGCGAGCGCCATGAGGCGACTTGCGCGGGTGCAAATTCCTTACGGCTGGCCGTGCGGGTCTCGCGATCGTAGACGAGGCCCTGCCCGACGGTCAGGCGATTGACCTCACCCGCGCCCGGGAGTGAGACCTCGACGGTGCCGGACTGCACAGTCACGGCGAACGAATCCGCTGTCTTGCGGACGTCGAAGCCGGTGCCGGTGACGGTGACCGTCATCTCGTCGGCCAAAACCCTGAAGGGCCGGTCGACATTGCGGACCACATCGAAGAAGGCCTGTCCGGAAAGCAGGGTGACGACCCGGCTGTCCTGCCGGTAGTCGACGGCGATGGCGCTGCCGGCGTCGAGGTGGGCGACGCTGCCATCGGGCAGGACGACCTCGCGCAATTCGGCAACGCCGGTCACATGATCCGCCAGGATGTGCTTCTGCAGGGCCGGGAAGAGCACGAATGCGACGCACGCGGCCGCCAGGGCCATGCCCATCGCCAACCATCGCACGCGGCGCGACTTCCGCACGGGAAACGGCACGACGGTGCCTGATACCGCTTCGCCCGCGGGAAAGTCGTGCGGGATCTTGCCCAAGGTCGACCAGGTGCGGCGCACCTTCTGGTATTCGGCGCGGTGTTTGTCGCTTTGACCGAGCCATTGCTCGAAATCGCGCCGAAGCGACTCGTCCGCCGGCGCCGCGTCGAGGCGAAGGACCCAGTCCGCGGCCTCCACCCTGATCGGCCTGCGCTTGTTGGCGGCTGCTTCCACGACTTCCATCCCGGTTGAGGGGGCCGGCTCCGGCCGCGCGCCCTGTATTCTAGATCGATTTCCGCACACCAATTAAAGGCTGCGGCAGCATTTATTGGCTAGTCGCCGTCGCCCTCGTCCTCGCCATAGAGACGCGCCGTGGCATGCAAGAGCGCCTCGCGCACGATCTGATGGGCCCTCGCGACGGACACACCCAGATACGCTCCGACCTCCTGCAGCGACTTCTCCTCGAGCTTGTACATGCGAAAGGCGATCTGGGTGCGCTGGGGCAACTCGGAGATCGCCTGCATGAGCGCCCGCATCTCGTCGCGCTGAACGGCGACATCCTCGGCCGACGGCGTGTCGGACGGCAGGCCCGTCCACATCTCGCTATCGGGCGCCTCGGCGACTTCGCGCGGACCACGACGAATCAGGTCGAGCGCGAGATTGCGAACGATCGAGTAAAGGTAGCTCAGCGTATTGGCGATCTCGTCGCCCCGCCCGTCCCTCGCCGAGAGGCGTAGCCAAGCCTCCTGCACGACGTCTTCCGCGATCGACCGGTCCTGCAGGAACTTGTTCGCATAGTTCAGAAGCTCGTCCCGATGCTCCATGTAGATGTTGAGGGACGAATCCGACGGCGCCACGCCACTTCTCGATTCTGCGAATTGTTCTCAGTCGTATATTCCTCAAGGACCCTGAAATCAATCTTGTGCAGGCTATCCCAACCGCTCGACCGCCTGCACGATGACCTTGAGCTTCTCCTCGGCCGAGCTGGTGCTGCAGATCGGGTTGTCGGCGAAGGTGGCGAAGCCGCAGTCGGGATGGAACAGGAGGCGGTCCTTGCCGAACAGCTCGATGGCGCGCGCGATCTTGGCACCGACCTCCTCGACCGGTTCGGCATGGGCGCATTTCTGGTTCACGACGCCGACGCCGATGCGGGCGTCGTCGGGGAGCGCCTTCAGGATCTCCAGCTCGCCGGCGCGCGGGGTGCACATCTCCAGCAGGTAGGCGCCGACCCTCATCGACGCGAGCGTGTCGACCAGCGGGCGGTAGTCGCCGGCCAGCGCCACCGATTCGTCGGGCGTCCAGTTGCCGCGGCAGACATGCAGCGCAATGCGATCGCGCGGGCTTCCCTCGACCACGGCGTTGACCAGGTCGCGCGCGAAGGCGAGCTCGTGCGCCGGCTCGCGCGATTCCGAGAGCGCGCCGCACATGAAGCTGGGTCCGCTCTTGGCGCCGCTAAATACCACCTCCGACAGGACGGGCTCGTCGAACTGGACCAGCGAGACGCCGGCATCGAGCAGGTCCTGCAACTCGGCGCGCAACGCCGTCACGATGTCGGCGCTCAGTTCCTCGCGATTGTCGTAGGCACGCTCGTTCAGGCACTCCATCCACATGGTGCGCGTCAACAGGTACGGGCCGGGCAGCGCGACCTTGATGGGCTTGGTCGTGAGCGTGCGGAGGAAATCGGCCTCGTGGCGCACCAGCGGCCGGCTGCGCGAGATGCGGCCCAGCACCGCCGGATGACGCACGTCGGCGGCGGGCACGTCCAGCGCTCGCAGTTCCTTCTCGAACTTCTCGGGATCGTCGACCAGCGGCAGGAGATCGGTGAGCGGGATGAGCTGGCAATTGTCGAGGCGCGTCGCCACGAAGCTCGCATAGGAATCGCGGCGCTGCTCGCCGTCGGTGATGACGCCGGCCCCTGCCCGCTCCTGCGCGGCGACGCACAGGCGCACCGCGTCGTTGGCGGTCTCGTGGAACGCGCCCTCGTCGAGCTTGCCCTCGACGTAGGAGTGCATCGCCTCGACCATCCAGCGCGGACGCGGCCAGGAGCCGATGCCCATGACGGACATCGAGGGCACGGGTGGCGCGGCGACGGGTTCGATCCGAGCATGAGCGCCACTGGAGTGGCGCGCTCCAGCAATGTCCGTCGTGCGGAGCGCGCCACTCCAGTGGCGCTCTTCCTTGGCCCCGCGTTCGGCGAGTTTGCCCTTGGCGATAACGAAGCTACGCTGCTTGCCGACCTTCTGGAACGAGACCAGCTCGTTGGAAGTCAGCCGGCACCAGGCGGGCAGGTCCTCGTCCACCGAGATTTCCGTCGAGAGGATCTCGAGCAGCTGGCCGCGCGACATCGGATCGATGTGCTTTCGGATCAGCAGCAGGAGCCCGTTGCCGCAATCGAGGTCGCCGCCGTCGAAGCTGACATCGGGGCCGGTGATGCCTTCGGGAAAGACGTGGGTTTCGGTCGGCTTCATGCTGGGGTCTCGCTGTTGCCGTAGAGATGGCCGAAGGCGGCCTCGTCGAACTCGGCCACCGGACTGTCTATCACCTTCCGTCCTTGCGACAGGCCGACGACACGATCGGCATAGGAACGCGCCAGATGCACTTGGTGCAGCGAGCAGACGACGCCCACGCCGTCGGTGCGCGCGATGCGCTGCAGCAGTTCCAGCACACCCGCACCCGCCGCGGGATCGAGGCTGGCGACCGGCTCGTCGGCCACGATCAGGCTCGGGCGCTGCGCCATGGCGCGTGCGATCGCCACCCGCTGCTGCTGGCCGCCCGACAGCGTATCGGCCCGCTGGGTCGCTTGCCGCAGCAGGCCGACTCTATCCAGGCATTCCAGCGCCAGCAGCTGGTCAGCACGGTCGAAGCGGCGCAGCACGCCGCGCCAGGCCGGCACATGGCCGAGGCGGCCCGCCAGCACATTGTCGAGTGCGGTGAGGCGGCTCACCAGGTTGAATTGCTGGAACACCACGGCGATGCGGCGCCGCGCCCGACCATGCAGTGTTGCGATGTCGTCATCGCCCACCCTCACCTCGCCCTTGTCCGGAGACAGCAGGCCGGTCAGGCAACGGAACAAGGTGGTTTTGCCGGCGCCGCTCGGCCCCAGCACGGCGACGAACTCGCCCTCGCGCACGGTGAAGCTGATGTCCTGGATCGCCGCATGGCCCTTGAAGGTCTTGGCGAGGCCGACGGCGGTTAGGCGCGGCGCGGCGTTCATGCGTTCAATGCTCATGAACGGATCAACCGCTTGCGCAGCCAGGCCGAGAACTGGTCGAGCACCGTCACGACCACCAGGATCATGGCGATGATGGTGAAGAGCCGCGGGAAGTCGAGCAGGTCCATGCTGTTCTTCAGCTCGAGCCCGATGCCGCCCGCGCCGACCACGCCCAGCACGGTCGAGGCGCGGATGTTGAACTCCCACCAGAAGAGCGTGGTCGAGAGCATCACCGGCAATATGTCCGGCACCAGCGCGTAGCAGATCGCCGTGAAGCGGCCCGCGCCGGTGGTGCGCACCGCGTCGAGCGGCCCGAGATTGGCATTCTCGATATGGTCTGCGAAGAATTTGGCAGCGCTCCCCCAGGTATGGAGCGCGATGCCGATCACGCCCGCGAAGGGGCCGAGGCCGACCGCGGCGACGAACAGCAGCGCGAAGACGAAGGAGTCGATGCCGCGCAGCGCGTTCAAGAACCAGCGCACGGGATAATAGAGCGCGGGCCACGGCGTGATGTTGCGGCTGGCAAGGATCGCCATCGGGATCGCCAGCAAGGTCGCGAGCGTCGTGCCCAGCGCCGCCATCGCCACCGTCTCGGCGATGCGATATGCGAAGAGCGGTACCTCTTTCGTGTCCGGCGGCCAGGCGGAGGCAAGCCAGTGACCGAGCTTCGGCAGACCGGTCGCGAGGCGCGCGAGATCGATGCCCGCGAGGTCCCACGACACGGCGTAGAAGGCCAGCACCACGGCCGCGATGAGCCACAGGCGCAGGCGCCGGGCACTGAAGCCCCGACCCTGCGCCTCGAGATCGGCCAAGGCTTTCTCGGCCGCGCTCGCCACTCTAGTCATAGCTCTCCTCGCCCATCACGCGGCGGGCAACGCATATGATTCAAGGATCCCTCACTGCGTTCGGGATGACACCGATTTGGAATCGGCGCACTGCGCAAATTCCAGCAATAGTGTCATCCCGAGCGCGGCGAGGGATCCTTAGCTTTCCCTCAAGAGAGAAGGCCAGCCCTACGACTTCGGCTTGATCTTGCCGACGGCGATGCCCGCCTTCTCGATCATGTCGTAGCTCTTGTGCGTCGCCGGCACGAAGCCGGTGTAGCGCGGCGGCAGCAGGGTCTTGGCCTGCTCGGTGGTGATGGCCGTCAGGATCTTCTGCACCTGGGCGCCCATGTCCTTGGGCGCGCTGGCCGGCAGGGCGATCGCGTCGTTGGGCAGCGGGTCGGAGGTCCAGATGATCTTGTTGCTGTCTTCCTTCACGCGGCCGCTGGCGATCATGGCGTTGCGGTTGCGGTCGAAGTCGGTGGCCATGTCGACCTGGCCGGCGCTGACCGCGATCTCGTTGGCCGGATGCGTCGCGCCCTCGCTGTACTTCCAGTAGGTCTTGGGATCGATCTTCCAGACTTCCTTGGCGTAGTAGGTCGGGATGAGCCAGCCCGAGGTCGAGCCGACATCGGCGAAGGAGATCGACTTGCCCCTGGTGTCGTCGGGGAACTTCGCCACCTGCAGGTCGGGCTTGGCGATGATGATCGCCTGGTAGGTCGGCTTGTCGTCGTACTTCACCGTTGCCACGGCCTGGCAGCCGGTCGCGTTGTTGGCGATGATGTAGCCCCACGGCCCCATCCACGCGACGTCCAGCTGGCCCGAACCCATGGCGACGGCCATGCCGGCCCAGTCGGTGGTGGTGACCAGCTCGAAATCGACGCCCAACTCCTTGGCGAGATGGGCGAAGATCGGCGTGTAGGCCTTCTTGGTGTCCTCGGCGCTGGGCAGCAACGGGCCCACGCCAAAGCGCAGCTTCTTCTTGGTCTGCGCGAGCGCGGGGCTGCCGATCAGCGGCAGCGCCAGCGACCCAGCGATGAACGAACGGCGATTGGCGGCCATCGTCTCCCCCGGCTCAGTAGCTGACGCTGGGGCAGGCTTCGCCCATGAACTCTACCAGCTTGGCGCCGCCGACCACGACCGCGCCGTCGACCAGGTTGTTCTCGTCGAGCTTGCGCTTCTTGAAGCAGGGCGAGCAGACGAAGATCTGGCCGCCGGCCTCGACGAAGCTCTTCATCAGGTCCTTGAGGGCCGCGAAGCCTTCCTCGTGGATGTCGTCGGCATAGCCCTTCTGGGAGAGCCGCGTGCCCTCGATCGACAGGAAGACCATGGTCTTCTTGTCCGACGCGACGGCGGCGTTGGCGACGACGAAGGCCACGGTGGCCTTGTCGGTATCGTTCTTGGCATGGGTCAGGCTGACGACGAATGAACCGGGCATTTCTCTCTCCTCGTTGTGGATCTGTCAGGACCAGTCGGCGCGCGACCGGATCCAGAAGCTCTGGGTCGCCGGGTCGTGCGCGAGCAGTTCGTTCTTCGTGAGCCGGCACCAGGCCGGGATGTCGATGGGCGCGGCAATGTCGAGCGCGATGACGCGCAGCACGCCGCCGGGCATCGTCTTCAGCTTCTTGCGCAGGTCGAGCACGAGCGGCCCGCAGCCGAGATGGCCCGCGTTCCATTCGTCATCCGCCCTGGGAAAAGCCCCCTGCTCCACCGGTCCCACCAACCCACGAAAAGACGTGCCCGCGCCGGCGGACTGCCAAATTGGCAGCGACCCCTCGGGCGCAGCGGCGACGTCAAAATGATGATCTGGCGGACACGAACAACGCCCCGTCCCTAAGGACGACTGGCTCCTCCGGAGCACGGCGTTCCACTGGTGTCGCTCTGGAGGCGACAGTAAGCATCGCCCCCGAGGGGGTCAATGACGCGCGACCCGTCCGGCGCGTCACGCGGAACGAAACGAACTCTCGGTCTACGTCAGCCTGTACTGCCGCTGGAAGAACGCCGAGTGCATGCCGCCCTCGGGCGGCCGGGCGGAAATGTGCTGGGTGACCTGGGCGTTCTCCGAGGCATTGCCGGCAACCATCAGCATGACGTGGTTCACCGGGATGGTCTTCAGCGTGCCGCGCTTCAGCAACTCGTCGAACACCTCCTCCGGCTCTCCCTCGGGAACCGGGGTCCAGTAGCGGATCGACTTCAGCATGCTCTGCGTCTCGGGCGTCTGCGTCCGGTAATCGCCGTCGACATAGTGCGTTCCCAGCGTCTCGATCCGCGCGATGCAGATCGGTTCGCCCCCGGCCGTCGCATCCTCCAGGCTGTGGTCGGTATGCAAGCCGTGCGGCTCGGGAAAGACGAAGCGGCCGTAGGCGTAGTGCTCCTTGCGATAGGATGCCGGCGGAATGAGCAGGCCCATCATCGCATCGACGTCCTCGTTGTAGAGCCGCACATACTCCGCCATGAGATCGGCTTCGCCGTTCGCCACTTTCTCGGCCCAGCGCTCGTCGACGTTCACCGTCACGACATCGTCGAACCGCTGTGCGTGCTCGAAAATCTCTTGCGTCGCATCCTCGCGGAAACGCGCGATCGGCATCGGCAACCGGGTATGCGCCTCGCGATCGTTGAAGTTCGCATGAAGGCGTTCGAGCAGCAACCAGTCGCCGTCGGTAAACGGTACCGGCTCGAGGATCTTCAGCCTGGGCTCAACGCTCGCCCATGACTGGCGAAGGGGCGTGGTCATCCCCTCAGCCTAGCACCTCAACTGGAAAGCCGACGAGCCGATCTTCAGTTCTGCCTGGTGAAGGTGTCGGCGCCCCTGGTTTCCTGGAACCTGTAGTCCTTGTCGACGTAGCGCAGGTCGAAGGTGATGTTCAGGGTCGAGCCGCTCACCGTACCCTGCCAGATGGTGATGGTCTGGGCGCAGGGCGCAAAGCTGCCGACCATCGAGACCTTGTTGTCGTCCTCCAGGCGGCCAGCGACGTTGATGGGCACGCCCTCGCATGAATAGCCCTTGGCATAGTTGATGAAGGTGCCGCGGAAGCTCTTGTTGGCCGCATCCACCTTGGTGATCAGCAGCAGCGACCCCTTGGTGTTCTTCCAGAGCGACTGCTCGGCAAGTCCCTGGGCATTCGCGCCAGACACCGCCGCCACCGACAGACCCAGCACCAGCGCGCTCATCTTCAATTTCACAGAAATCTCCCGTCGGTCGTCGCAAGCGGTCGGTCATTACAGGAACACTCGGACTGCGAACCAGAAACGCCCGGTAGTATTCGTTCGAAATCACACAAATAAACAGCGTTATCGGCGAAAAACCTTCCCGGAAGTCGATTGATCCACCGCTGGTTGAACAAACCCGACACATGCTAATTGCAGTCTCGCGACTGGATTGGTGTGTGGATTCAAATCGGGATCGGCCGTGCGGGCATGCGCGGCGCGGCCCCAAAACTGGGGGCTGCCGATGCCGACTTTCCCGACGACCGTCGATCTTTCCGACCTGGGCAGCCTCGGCTTCAGCTTCAGTCAACTAGAGGTCAGTTCGTTCGACGAAACATACCGCATCAACGTTTCTTCAGCCGGCGACATCAACGGCGATGGCTTTGCCGACATCCTGATCGGCGCTCCCTGTGGGCCTTACCCCGGCACGACCTATGTCGTGTATGGCAAGGCGTCGCCCTTCACCACGGTCGATCTGGCCGCGCTCGACGGCAATAACGGTTTCCGCATGTCCGGCGGGTTTTACAATGGCCTCTCCGTCGCCTCTGTCGGTGACGTGAACGGCGATGGGTTCGCCGACTTCGCCACAACGGTGATCCGCAACTACAGCCAGACCGACACCTATATCGTGTTCGGCAAGGTCACGGGAATTCCGGCCGCTTTCGATGTCACGACCCTCTCCGCGGAAGACGGGTTCAAGATCTCAACGTCCAACGCCTTCGGAGGCGGCGACGTGGCATCGGCGGGCGATGTAAACGGTGACGGGTTAAGCGACCTGATCGTTACGTCGGAATCGAACGGCAAGGCCTACGTAGTCTTCGGAACGGCGGACGGGTTCGGCGCCAGCGTCAATGTCGCCACTCTCAACGGCACGAACGGCTTCACGATCAGCGGAATAATCCGAGAGCCGATCCATAACCAGTTCGGATCCGCCGGGGACGTCAATGGCGATGGATTCGACGACATCATCATCGGCGATGCCTCGGGATTCAACGGCGCTGCCTATGTGATCTTCGGGAAAGCCTCGGCGTTCGCGGCGGATATCCATGTCGCCAGCCTCAACGGCACCAACGGTTTCCGCCTGGAAGGATATGGCGGCTTCATCAATAGTGCAGCGCATACGGGCGTTTCGGTCTCCTCGGCGGGCGACATAAACGGCGACGGATTCGACGACATGATCGTCGGCGCCGAAAACGGGCTCGGCTATGGCGACGTGGCGAAGGCCTATATCGTCTTCGGCACGGGGTCGGGCTTCCCGACTACGATCGTTCTCCCCGACCTCGACGGCACCAACGGGTTTGCGCTGAGAGGGCTGTCGACCGGAGATTTGACCGGTCACTCCGTTGCAGCGGCGGGCGACCTGAACGGCGACGGCTTTGCCGACATCATCGTGGGCGCTCCCGGCGTCAACGAAAGCTACGTCCTGTACGGCAAGGCGTCGCCTTTTGCCGCCTCCCTCAGCGTCGACGACATCGACGGCACCAATGGCTTCACGCTGAGCGGCGGCACCGGCGACGTCGGCAGCGGCTGGTCGGTCGCGTCGGCGGGCGACATCAACGGCGATGGCGCGCCCGATCTCATCATCGCATCGGCCGCGGGCAAGAGCCACGTGGTGTTCGGCATCTCGCCCGAGGACACGACGGTGGCGGAAATCGGCACGAACCGGGTCGACGTGCTCTACGGCGGCATGTCCGATGACAATCTGATCGGAAGGAACGGCAACGACCGTCTCTATGGCCTGGGCGGCGACGACGTCCTGTCGGGCGGCGACGGCAACGACGTACTGGCAGGCGGCGCCGGCGACGACACGATGGCCGGCGGCAACGGCATCGACACGGCCTACTTCGCCGCGGCCCTTTCCGGCGTGACCGCGAACCTCACGACGGGCATGGCGACCAGCGCCTCGACCGGCAACGACCTCATGTCGGGGGTCGAGAACCTCACGGGCTCGTCGTTCAACGACGTGCTGACCGGCGACGGCGGCGCCAACGTGCTGAGCGGCGGCGACGGCAACGACAAGCTCTACGGCCTGGCCGGCATCGACATGCTGCTGGGCGGCAAGGGCAACGACACGCTCGACGGCGGTGCGGGTGCCGACACGATGGACGGCGGTGCAGGCAACGACACCTATTACGTGGACGATCTCGCGGACACGGTGATCGACTCGGCCGGCAACGACACGATCCGCGCCTCCGCAAACTACACGCTGGCTACCGGCCTCGCGATTGAAACCCTGCGCGTCTCCGGCACGACGGGACGGACCCTGACAGGCAACGAACTGGCCAACGCACTGTATGGCAACATCGGCGTCGATCACCTGATCGGCGGCATGGGCAATGACCGGCTCGATGGCGGCCTCGGCGCCGACACGCTGGACGGTGGCGACGGCAACGACACGTATATCGTCGACAATGCAGCCGACGTCGTGATCGATTCGTCGGGCAAGGATACGATCCGCGCCACGGCCAGCTACACGCTGGCCGACGACGTGGCGATCGAGATCATGAGCGTCTCGGGTACGGATGGCCTGACGCTGACAGGCAACAATCTCGCCAACGAGATATACGGCGGCGTCGGTAACGATCATCTGGTCGGCGCCGGCGGCAACGACCGGCTCGACGGCGGCCTCGGGGTCGATACGCTCGACGGCGGCGACGGCAACGACACCTACATCGTCGACAATGCCGCCGACATCGTGATCGATTCGTCGGGCAAGGATACGATCCGCGCCACGGCCAGCTACACGCTGGCCGATGGCGTGGCGATCGAGATCATGAGCGTCTCGGGCGTCGACGGCCTGACGTTGACCGGCAACAACCTCGCCAACGAGATGTACGGCGGCGTCGGCGACGATCATCTGGTCGGCGCCGGCGGCAACGACCGGCTCGATGGCGGCCTCGGTGCCGACACGATGGACGGCGGCGCGGGCAACGACACCTTCTATGTCGATGATGCCAACGACGTGGTGATCGATTCATCGGGGAAGGATACGATCCGTGCCAAGACCAGCTACACGCTGGCCGATGGCGTGGCGATCGAGGTCATGCGCGTCTCGGGTACGGATGGCCTGCATCTGACGGGCAACAATCTCGCCAACGAGATGTACGGCGGCGTCGGTGACGACTATCTGGCCGGCGCAGGCGGCAACGACCGGCTCGAGGGCGGCTTCGGTGCCGACACGATGGAAGGCGGCGCGGGCGACGACCTCTATATCGTCGACGATGGCGGCGATTGGGTGATCGAAGCCGCGGGCGCCGGCAGCGGCATCGATACGGTGCGAGCCTCGACCAGCTACGAACTCACGGCGAACGTCGAGAACCTGCTCCTCACCGGCACCGGCGATTTCGAGGGCTGGGGCAATGCGCTGAACAACGCCCTGACCGGCAACGGCGGCCACAACGTCCTCGACGGCGGGCTCGGCAACGACATCCTGAACGGCGGCGGTGGGGGCGACACGTTCCGCTTCAGCACGGAGCCGGGAACGAACAATGTCGACACCATCGTCGCCTTCGACCATGCCGTCGACACGATCCAGTTCGACAGCGCGCTATTCCTTGCATTCCCGGCGGGTGAACTCGAGGCCGGCGCCTTCAACACGGGGACGACGGCAACCGACGAAGACGACCGTGTCCTGTTCGACGCGGCCACCGGCGGCCTCTACTACGATGCCGACGGCGTGGGCGGTGTCGAGGCCGTGCAGTTCGCCACCATCCTCACCGTGATCGGCACGCTCGACCACACCGACTTCTTCGTGACCTGACGCCCGATCGCAGCGTCCGGCACGGCGCCGGCATCACCACATCTTAGACAATGAGGAAGTCGGTGTGGTCGAGGCCGCCCTTGAGCGTGTCGATCGTCGCGAACTTGACGGCGTCCGCCCCGCCCATGCCGTCGGCATCGTAGTAGAGGGACTTCGATGCCGAATCGAACAGGATGCGGTCGTCGGCCTGGGTCGCCGAGGTGCCCTTGTTGAATGCCCCTGCGGCCAGCGCACCCGTTCCGAGCGAGGCGAAGACCGCGTGGTCGAGCTGGATCGTGTCGGCTGCGTGGTCGAAGATGAAGATGCGGTCGACATTGTCGGCGCCGAGCGCGGTGCTGAACCTGAACACGTCACCGCCGCCGCCACCGTTCAGCGTGTCGGCACCGAAGCCGCCATCGAGGATATTGTGGCCGGTATTGCCGGCCACGGTATTGGCGAGTTCGTTACCCGTCCCGTCGATGTCGGCCGAGCCGTAAAGCTTCAGTTTCTCCACGTTGGCGGTGAGCGTGTAGCTGGTCCATGCCTGAACGGAGTCCGTGCCGCCGCCCACCAGCTCGATGACCACATCGCCCGCGTTCTCGACGACATAGGTGTCGTTGCCGTTGCCGCCGCTCATCGTGTCGGCGCCAGCCAGGCCGTCGAGGACGTTGCTGGCGCCATTGCCGGTGAGAACGTTGGCGGCGGCGTTGCCTGTGCCGTTGACGGCGGCATTGCCCGTCAGGACCAGGTTCTCGACATTGACACGCAACGCATGGCTGATCGACGACTGCACGGTATCGATGCCGCCATCTGCGGCCTCGACCACGACGTCGCCGGCATTGTCGACGATGTAGGTATCGTCGCCGAGGTCGCCCGTCATCGTGTCGGCACCGGCACCGCCGTCAAGCCGGTTGTCGGCGGCGTTGCCGGTCAGGGTGTTGGCGAGGTCATTTCCGGTACCGTTTATATTGCCGGTGCCAATGAGTTTCAGCCTTTCGACATTGGCGGTCAGTGCATAGCTGATCGAGGCCTGCACCTCATCGGCGCTGCCGCTGCCGGCCGCCTCGACGACCAGGTCGCCGGCATTGTCGACCATGTAGGTGTCGTTGCCCTCGCCGCCTTCCATCCTGTCCGCGCCGGCAGCGCCGTCGAGGATATTGTGGCCGGCATTGCCCAGGATCACGTTGGCTTTGGCATTGCCCGTGCCGTTGACGTTGGCCTTGCCGATGAGCGTCAGGTTCTCGAGGTTGTCGCCCAGCGCGTAGGTGAGTGACGTCCGCACGGTGTCGGTCCCGCCACCGGCTACCTCGACGATCACGTCGCCGGCATTGTCGACGACGTAGGTGTCGTTGCCCTGGCCGCCCGCCATCGTGTCGGCGCCGAGCCCGCCGTCCAGCAGGTTGATACCGGCATTGCCGGTCAGGACATTGTCCAGCTCGTTGCCGGTGCCGTCGATGTCGTTGGCCCCCGTGAGGACCAGCTTCTCGAAGTTGGCCTTCAGGCGCCAGGTCACGGACGACTGCACCGTATCGATGCCTGCCGCGGCCATCTCGCTCAAGGTGTCGTCGGCATTGTCGACGATGTAGGTGTCGTCTCCCATGCCGCCGCTCATCGCGTCCGCGCCGGCTTTTCCATCCAGGATATTGTTGCCGGCGTTGCCTGTAATCGTGTTGGCCAGCTCGTTGCCCGTGCCACGCAGATCGGCAGTCCCCTCGAGCGTCAGCTTCTCGACATGGGCCGACAGCGTATAGCTCACGCTTGCGCGCACCAGGTCGCTGCCCTCCCCCTCGGCTTCGACCACGACGTCGCCGCTCTGGCCGACGATATAGGTGTCGTTGCCCAGGCCTCCGGCCATCGTGTCGGCGCCGGCGGCGCCATCGAGCACGTTATTGCCGGCGTTGCCCGTAAGCGTATTGTTCAGCTCATTGCCGGTGCCCGCGAGATTGGCCACCCCGGTCAGCACCAGCTTCTCGAGGTTGGCGCCCAGCGTCCAGCTGAGCGACGCGATCACCGTATCCGTACCGCTGGCCTCCGCCTCGATCACAAGGTCGTCGGCACTGCCGACGATGTAGGTGTCGTTGCCGGCCCCGCCGGCCATCGTGTCGGCCTTGGCGCCGCCGTCCAGCACGTTGTTGCCGGCATTGCCGGTCAGCACGTTCGCCAGCTCGTTGCCGGTGCCGTTGATCGATCCCTTTCCGGTCAGGGTGAGGTTCTCGACGTTGGCGCCCAACACGAAGCTTGCCGACGACTGGACCAAGTCCATGCCCCCGCTGGCAACCTCGACGACGACATCGTCCGACTGATCCACGACATAAGTATCGTCGCCCGACCCGCCGCTCATCGTGTCCGCGCCGGCACCGCCGTTCAGCACGTTCTTGCCGGCGTTGCCGAACAGGGCGTTGTTCAGCCCGTTGCCGGTGCCGTTGAGGTCGGCCGTGCCCATCAACCGGAGCTGCTCCAGGTTGGTGCCCAGCGTCCAGCCGAGCCAGGCATTGACCGTGTCCGTTCCCTCGCCCGCGTCTTCCGTGACGACGTCGCCGGCCTCGGCGACGACATAGATGTCGTCGCCGAGGCCGCCCGCCATCTTGTCGGCACCCGTACCGCCATCCAGCACGTTGTTGCCGGCGTTGCCGGTCAGGGTGTTGGCCAGCTCGTTGCCGGTGCCGTTGAGATTGCCGGTCCCGGTCAGCGTCAGCTTCTCGACGTTGGCGCCCAGCGTCCAGTTGATCGACGAGAGCACCGTGTCGTCGCCGCCGCCCGACAGCTCCGTCACCAGGTCGCCGGCAGTGTCGACGACGTAGGTGTCGTCGCCTGCTCCGCCACTCATCGTGTCGACACCGGCGCCACCATCCAGCACGTTGTTGCCGGCGTTGCCGGTCAGCACATTCGCCTGCTCGTTGCCGGTGCCATTGATATGGGCGGATCCGGTCAGGACGAGGTTCTCGACATTGGCGCCCAGCACGAAGCTGGCCGACGACTGGACCAGGTCCACACCCTCGGCGGCGGCTTCGACGACGACGTCGTCCGACTGATCCACGATATAGGTATCGGCGCCCAAGCCGCCGCTCATCGTGTCGGCACCGGCGCCGCCGTTCAGGACGTTCTTACCGGCATTGCCGAACAGCGCGTTGTTCAGCCCGTTGCCGGTGCCTTTGAGGTCGGCCGCACCCATCAGCCGGAGCTGCTCGAAGTTGTCGCCGAGCGTCCAGCCGAGCCACGCGTTGACCGTGTCCGTTCCCTCGCCGACGCCTTCCGTGACGACGTCGCCGGCGACGTTGACGACATAGGTATCGTCGCCCAGCCCGCCTGCCATCGTGTCGGCGCCAACGCCACCATCCAGCACGTTGTTGCCGGCATTGCCGATCAGCACGTTCGCAAGCTCGTTGCCGGTGCCGTCGATATTGGCGGACCCTGTGAGCGTCAGCCGTTCGAAATAGGCGCCCAGCGTCCAGCTGACCGACGAGAGCACGGTATCGATGCCGCCACCCGCAAGCTCGGTCACCACATCGCCGACATCGTCGACGACGTACTTGTCGTTGCCGGCGCCGCCCGCCATCGTGTCGGCGCCCGCGCCGCCATCCAGCGTGTTGTTGCCGTCATTGCCGGTCAGCACGTTCTTCTGTTCGTTGCCGGTGCCGTCGATTGAGCCCGTGCCGGTCAATTCCAGGTTCTCGACATTGGCACTGAGCTGGAAGGACGCCGATGCATGGACCAGATCCGTTCCGCCGCCGGCGAGCTCGACGACGACGTCGTCCGACTGGTCGACGACATAGCGGTCGTCGTCCAGTCCGCCGATCATCGTGTCGGCGCCGGCACCGCCATCGAGGTAGTTCCTTCCGGCATTGCCGAACAGCGTGTTGTTCAGGTCGTTGCCGATGCCGCTCATATGGTTCGTACCCAGCAGCCGGAGCTGCTCGACGTTGGCACCGAGCGTCCAGCCGAACCATGTCTCGACCGTGTCCGTTCCCTCGTCCACGCCTTCCGTGACGACATCGCCGTTGATGTTGGCGATATCGCCGTCGACGTTGACGACATAGGTATCGTCACCCAGCCCGCCCGCCAGCGTGTCGGAGCCGGCACCGCCATTGAGGACATTGTTTCCGGCGTCACCGACCAGTACGTCGTTGCCCGAGCTGCCCGTCAGGTTCTCGATAGAGTTCATCTGATCGACCAGCACGCCGTCGATATAGCCCGCCTGGGCACCGAGGTCGGCGTAGACCGCGCCGGTCCTGCCGGCATAGGAGGCCGTGTCGCTGCCCGTCCCGCCCCAGAGCTGGTTGGTCCCGCCGGCCGTGGCCGTGCCGCCGATCAGGATGTCGTTTCCGTCGCCGCCATAGAGCGTGTCGTCGCCGCCACCGCCGTCCAGCGTGTCGTTGCCGGCACCGCCGTCGATGATGTCGCCAAGGTTGGTCGCCCGTGGCTGTCCCGCTATGGTCACAGTCCTCGAGATGATGTCGTCGCCGGCCGTGCCGACGATGCTAACACCCGCCGCGGGCGCGTCCTGCTCGATGAGGACCGCGGAAGTGCCGGACACCCAACGTTCGAAGATGCCGTCGCGATCGATGACCAGGCCGGTGCTCGTCCAGCCCGGATCGGCGAACTGCACGACGTCGCCCCGATCGCGTTCGACGACCATCACGCGCGACTCGGAGAGGCCGTTTACGGCCGCCTTGTCGATCCTGAGCGTGTTGTCGCCGGTCCCCGTGAGATCGATGCGCTCGATGCTCGAGAGTTTGGCCCTCATGGCCGGATTGGTCAGGTCCAGGACGAACCCCGCACCGTCCAGCGCCAGCGTGTCGATACCGCCGCCGCCGTCGACCATCGCGAACGACAGGTCGCTGACGACCAGCCGGTCGTCGCCACCGAAACCATGGAGTGTGTCGGCGCCACCACCGCCCTTGAGGATATTGGCGCGAGACGTGCCGTAAATCATGTTGTTCAGGCTGTTGCCCGTCGCGTTCACCTGGAGGGCCTCACCCCACAGGATCAGGGTCTCGACATTTTCCGGCAGCGTATAGTCGTCGAGCCACGTGCGGACCGTATCATTTCCCTCTCCCCCGAGCTCCACGACGATGTCGCCGGAATCGTCGACGTAATAGCTGTCGTCGCCCGCTCCGCCGATCATCGTGTCGGCCCCCTCCTTGCCGTCTATCGTATCGCGGCCGCCCCAGCCCTCGAGACGGTTGTTGGCTGCGTTGCCAGCCAGATTGTCGTTGCCGTCGCCGCCGATCGCATTCTCGATCACGACGCCGCGGGCGATCGTGTAACCGCCGTGGACGGTGCCCTGGCTGTTGGTCCCATAGGAGACCATGCCGCCCCCGCCGCTCCCGGCCGTTGCTGCGCCGAGGTCGATGACCGCCCTGTAGACCGCGCCGGCATACGAGATCGTGTCGATGCCGCCGGTATCCCAGATGCTCGACCAATAGGCGCCGGGCCCGGTCGCCGTGGGCAGATAGTAGACGTTGTCGCCGGAGGCGTAGGTGGTGTTGGCGCCGTAGATCGACTGGATGGCGGCGATATCGAGCGCCATCGGCCCGGACTGCAGTCCGTACGCCGGGTTCCAATTGTTGCGTATTTCGGCGGGCCAGCCGTCGTTGTAGCTCATCGTCGTGTAGATGCCCTGGTTCAACTTGCCATCGCCGTACGAATAGGGCGACCACGGATTGACACCGGGGAACGTCGTCGCATCCTTGCCCACGCCGCCATCGTGCGGATGGGCGAGTCCCAGCAGATGGCCGATCTCATGGACCATCGTCACGAGGCCCACGCCTCCGTGGTCCAGGTAGGACATATACGTGTCCTGCCCATTGAACAGGACGTCGCGAGTCTCCGAGGCCGGATTTTCGTAGGTGTCGCTGAAGCCCGGGAGGTCGCTCCGGCCGAGGACACCGGTCCCGGCCTGGGCCTGTGTGCCCCACCAGAACTTCACGTCGGCTGTGGCGGCCCCCAGCACTTCGACGAAATCGATGTTCGCCACGCTCTCCCAAAGCGACAGCGCCTCGCGGAGCGCAGCGAGAGCCACGGGCGTCCAGGCATAGGAATTCTGGCCGTCCATCGTGCCCTGGAAGGCGGTCCACTGGATCGTGACGGTGCCGCCGTCGCTATCTTTCCAGGCACCGCCGCTGACCAGGCTGTCGATCCACGGATCGGTTCCGTCGGTGGGCGTGCCGTCGATGCGGATAGTTGTGGCTGTGCCGGGCATGGGTATGTCCTACGCGGTGAAAGCGATGGGGCGATCTAAACGATGAGGAAGTCGGTATGGTCGAGGCCGCCCTTGAGCGTGTCGAAGGTGGCGAACTTCACCGCGTCCACACCGCCCGCGCCGTCGGCGTCGTAGTAGAGGCTCTTCGAGGCGCTGTGGAACAGGATGCGATCGTCGGCCTCGGTTGCCACCGAGCCGAAGTTGAAGGCGCCGGCGCCGAGTGCACCGGTGCCCAGGGCGGCGAAGACCGCGTGGTCGAGCTGGACCGTGTCGCCCGTGTGGTCGAAGACCACGATACGGTCGACATTGTCGGGGCCCAGCGCAGTGCTGAAGCGGAACGTATCGCCGCCGCCGGCGCCGTTCAGGGTGTCGGCGCCTAGTCCCCCATCGAGGATGTTGTGGCCACCGTTGCCGATCAGGGTATTGGCGAGCGGGTTGCCCGTTCCGTCGATGTCGGCAGAACCGGAGAGCTTCAGCTTCTCCACGTTGGCGGTGAGTGCATAGCTGATCGAGGCCTGCACGGTGTCCGTGCCGCCGGCCGCCAGCTCGACCAGGGCATCGCCTGCATTCTCGACGACGTATGTGTCGTCGCCGCCGCCGCCGATCATCGTGTCGGCGCCGGAGCGACCGTCGAGGACGTTGTTGGCGGCGTTGCCCGTGAGCACATTGGCCTCGGCATTGCCGTTGCCGTTGATCGCGGCATTGCCCGTCAGGACGAGGTTCTCGATATTCGCACGCAGGGTATGGCTGATCGACGACTGCACCGTGTCGATCCCTCCTCCCGGGTTCTCGCTTACCTGATCCTGGCTGTTGTCGATGATGTAGGTGTCGTTGCCCAGCCCGCCGGCCATCGCGTCGCCTCCGGCGCCGCCGTCGAGGACGTTGTTGCCGCCGTTGCCGGTCAAGACGTTCGCCAGCTCGTTGCCGGTGCCGTTGATGTCGGCCTCGCCGCTCAGGATTAGTTTTTCGAAGTTCGCGCGCAGCCGCCATGCGACGGAGGACTGCACCGTATCGGTGCCCGCCTCGGCCGCCTCGGTCGCAACGTCACCGGCCTCGTCGACGATGTAGGTGTCGTTGCCGAGGCCGCCCGCCATCGTATCCGCACCGGCCTTGCCATCCAGCACGTTGTTGCCGTCGTTGCCCTGCAGCACGTTGGACAGCGCGTTGCCCGTGCCCTTGTAGTTGGCCGTGCCGGTGAGGGTCAGTCTCTCGACGTTGCTGCCCAACGTATAGCTGATGCCCGCGCGGACGAGATCGATGCCTTCGCCTGCGGCTTCGATCACGACGTCGCCGGCGGCATCGACGACATAGGTGTCGTTGCCGAGGCCGCCCGCCATCGTGTCGGAGCCCCAACCACCGTCCAGCAAGTTCTTACCGGCATTGCCGGTCAGCACGTTGGCCAGCTCGTTGCCCGTGCCGTCGATGTTCCTGACTCCGGTCAGGGTGAGCTTCTCGACCGCCGTACCCAGCGTCCAGGTCACCGACGAGAGCACCGTATCGCTGCCGCGCCCCGCCAGTTCGGTCACCACGTCGGCGGCATTGTCGACGACATAGGTATCGTTGCCGGCGGCGCCGGCCATCGTGTCGGCCCCAGTGCCGCCATCCAGCACGTTGTTGGCGTTATTGCCGGTCAGCACGTTCACGAGCGTGTTGCCCGTGCCGTTGATCGATTTGTTGCCGGTCAGGATGAGGTTCTCGAGATAGGCGCCCAGTTGGTAAGACCCGGCCGACGACTGCACCAGGTCTGTCCCGCCACTGGCTGTTTCAATGACGATATCGTCGGACTGGTCGACGACATAGGTATCGTCGCCCAGGCCGCCGCTCATCGTGTCGGCGCCGGCGGCACCGTCGAGGACATTCTTTCCGGCATTGCCGAACAGCGCGTTGTTCAGACCGTTGCCGGTCCCGTTGATGCTGGCCGTTCCCATCAGCCGAAGCTGCTCGAGGTTCGCGCCGAGCGTCCAGCCGAGCCACGCATTGACCGTGTCCGTTCCCGCGCCGACACCCTCCGTGACGACGTCGCCGACCGCGTCGACGACGTAGGTGTCGGCCCCCTGTCCGCCCACCATCGTATCGTTGCCGGCACCGCCATCGAGGACATTGTCGCCGACATTGCCGATCAGCGAGTTGGCCAGGGCGTTGCCGGTGCTGCCGATCGACGCGGTACCGATCAGGATCAGGTTCTCGACGTTGTCATGCAGCGTGAACGAGCTGGCTGAAGACCGGACCGTGTCGTTGCCGCCGCCGGCGCTTTCCGACACGTAGTCGCCCAAATCGTCGACGATGTAGGTGTCGTTGCCCTTTAGGCCCATCATGAAATCGGCGCCCGCACGGCCGTCCAGGACGTTGTTGCCGTCACTGCCATAGAGGGCGTTCTTCAGATCGTTGCCGGTCGCGTCGATGTTGGCCCTGCCGGCACGGCTTAGATTGAGATACTCGACCCTGCCCAACCCGACCAGCGAGTAGGTGAATTCGACGAAGATTTCGTCCCAGCCTTCGGAAAGGTCGTCGTCCTCCTCGATCACGACGTCGAGGGGGTTGTCGACGTAGTAAGTGTCCCCACCAAGGCCGCCCATCATCGTGTCGGCGCCCAGTCCGCCATCGATGTTGTCGTTGCCGAGACCGCCGACTATCGTGTCGTTGCCCAGGCCGCCGTTGAGGCTATTGGAGCCGTCGTTGCCGACGATTCGATTGTCGTAGTCGTTGCCCTCGGCCGACCAGGCGCCGGCAAGAAGCTCCATGTTCTCGAAGTTTGCTTCGAGTTTCCCGCCCCAGTCGGTGCGGATCGTGTCGATCCCGCCGCCGGCCAGTTCGATGGCATTGGCTTGATTTCCCCGGAGGATATAGGTGTCGTTGCCGTTGCCGCCGTAGAGATAGTCGACTCCGCCGCCACCATCGAGAATATTGTCGCCCGAATTTCCGACGATCGTATTGTCAGAGGCGTTGCCCGTCCCGTTGATCGAGGCAGTTCCCGTCAGCGTCAGGTGCTCGACGTACGCGCTCAGCGTATAGCTGACGATTGCGTAGACGATATCCGTCTCTGCCCAGGCATCGAGCTCGATGATCACGTCGCCGGAATTTTCGACGTAGTAGGCGTCGTTCCCCGCGCCGCCGATCATCGTGTCCGCCCCGGACTGGCCATCCAGGGTATCGCGGCCCGCACCGCCTTCGAGTCGGTTGGCTACCGCGTTGCCGATGATCGTGTCGTGACCACTGCCGCCGATCGCATTCTCGATGACCACGCCGCGGGCGATCGTGAAGCCGCCGGGAATCAACTCGCCCCAGCTGGTGTAGCCGCGGGAAACGTAGCCGCCACCGTCGCTGCCGGCCGTCGCCGCCCGCAGGTCGATCGTCGCGTCACCCGACCAGCCTGCTCCCGAGATCGTGTCGACACCGCCGGTATCCCAGATCGCCGACCAGTAGGTGCCGGCGCCGTTGACCGTCGGCAGCTTGTAAACGTCGTTTCCGGAGGCGTAGCTCGTATTCGCCCCGTAGATCGCCTGGATGGCAGCGATGTCGAGCGCCATCGGCCCGGCCTCGAATCCCCAGTTTGGCGACGTCGGATCGTCGGCAACGGGCCAACCCGAATTGTAGCCCATCGTCGTGTAGATGCCCTGGTTCAGGTCGCCGTCCCCGTAGTCGGAGAACGGCGCGTCGACACCCGGAAAAGTGCTCGCATCCCAAGCCGATCCGCCGTCGTGCGGATGGGCAAGGCCGAGCAGGTGGCCAATTTCGTGGACCAGCGTGACGAAGCCAATGCCGCCTTTGGCCAGTCCACCAACAGACCAGGAAGGATGCTCCCCATTGAACACAACGTTGAGGTGCTCGTGATGCGTGTAGCCGGGAACCTCGCTCCATCCGAGGACGTTCGGCCCGCCCGCCTGCGATTGGGTACCCACCCAGAACAAGGCGTCCGCAAAAGGACTTTCAATCTCGACGAAGTCTATGTTTGCAACACTCTCCCATAGCGCCAGGGCCTTACCGAGGGCCGCAAGAGCCTGCGGCGACCAATTCAGGGACTGTTCGTCCTCCAAATATCCGACGCTGGGCGTTGAATACGTGATGGTAACCTTGCCCCCGTCGCTATCCGTCCAAGCGCCTCCCCATACGAGACTGTCGATCCACGGGTCGGCTCCGTCGGTGGGCGTACCGTCGATGAGGATGGTCGTGGCTGTGCCTGACACGGGAGCGTCCTAAGCGATGGAAGCGATGGGGACATGGAAGAGGGTCTGCGCGAAGGCGCGGAGCGCGGCAGCAATGCGGATTGTCATCGCCACGCACGGTGGCCGGATGCCCCCCATGCCGTCGGTAACCGTCTGCTCCAGGAACACCCTAAACGCCACACTGCCCCCAAGACCGAACGAGGGCCCCGCTTGGGCCCTCGCTTCCGGCATTGCGTCGGCACCGAACTGCTCCCCAACAGCGCGCCGACGCATCACACATACTGCGCACGTAGATTTCATGCAATCTGGGAGTGCATTCATTGGGTCACACGCCGCACGCAATGAGCGTATCGGCATGATGTGCAAGCATGCACATTGACAAAGCCCGGCACGCGATCACGCTCGTACGAAATGCGGGGGAAGATCCATGACGACCACCGTCTATTTCGCGACGAACCGGATCGCCAACCACCCGGCCGACCGGCCTGAGAACTACACGTTCAGCATGGTGTCGCCGGACAATCCGCTACAGGTCACTTACGGGACCGCCTTCGTCGACAGCGCCGGGCTGACGGCCGACACGGTGGGGGCGATCCGCTCGCTGAACGACCTGCAGAAGGGCGGTTTCAGCCAGGCGGCCTTCGACGACCTGGCCGACGGCGGACGCAACATCCTGGTCTTCATCCACGGCTTCGCCAACAGCTTCGAGAATGCGCTGACGCGCGCGGCCTTCAATCGGGAATGGCTGTCCGCTTCCGGCGTGGTCGATGCGGATACCGCTGTCGTCGCCTTCAGCTGGCCCTCGCGCGGCCAGTTGCTGACGATCCCCTTCCCGACCCTGCCCTACCGCTCGGACCAGCGGATGGCAGGCGGCTCGGGACTTCCGCTGATGCGCTTCCTCGCCAACCTGCTCCCCATCCTCGAAAAGGCGCGCGCGAACGGCCGACGCACCTTCCTGCTGACCCACAGCATGGGGAACCTCGCCCTGCAGGGGGCGGTGCAGGCCTGGTTCGCCAACGGCAACGGCCCCGCTGAGATGTTCGACGAGATCTTCATGGCGGCGGCGGACATCGTCGACAATGCCTTCGACGGCGCGGTGATCAACAGCCTCGCGCCGCTCGGCCAGCTCGGGAAGCGGATCACGATCCTGCACAATCGCGGAGACAAGGTGCTGGATGTCCTGAGCGAGACCCTCAATTTCTGCAGGCGCCTGGGCCAGGACGGGCCGCTCGGCGGCAATGACATCAACCTGTTCCCGCCCGCGACCTACCGCATGGTCGATTGCAGCGGCTTCACAGACTACGACAACGGCTTCGCGGGATCGCACCAGTACTACCGCCGCTCGGCCGGCGTGCGGGCGCAGATCGCGGCCTTGATGGCGCCGTAGGCGTTCGTTCCCACCTTTTTGACACACTCGCTGTCATGTTTGTCGTCATCATGCGGAAGAGGTCACCCCTTCCGACAGGAGACACGCCATGACCGCGCCCCGTCCCTCCAAGACCCACATCGGCAACCACAAGCTCCGGCCCGAGACGCTGATGCTGTCCTACGGCTTCGACCCGGCGCTGTCGGAAGGCGCGGTGAAGCCGCCGGTGTTCCTGACCTCGACCTTCGTCTTCGGCTCGGCCGAGGAAGGTCGCGACTTCTTCGATTACGTCGCCGGCCGCAAGACGCCGCCCGCCGGCAGCGCCGCCGGCCTCGTCTATTCGCGCTTCAACCATCCCAACAGCGAGATCGTCGAGGACAGGCTCGCGGTCTACGAGGGCGCCGAGACCTGCGCCCTCTTCTCCTCCGGCATGTCGGCGATCTCCACGACGCTGCTCGCGTTCGCACGCCCGGGCGACGTGGTGCTGCACTCGCAGCCGCTCTACGGCGGCACCGAGACCCTGCTGGCGAAGACGCTCTCGGGCTTCGGCATCTCGGCCGTCGGCTTCGTCGACGGCGTGAACAGGGAGACGATCCGCGACGCCATCGCCGAGGCGCGCAAGAAGACCATGGGCAAGGGCCGCATCTCGGTCATCATGATCGAGACGCCGGCCAACCCGACCAACTCCCTGGTCGACATCGCCCTGCTGCGCCGCCTCGGCGAAGAGATCGCGCGATGGCAGAACGGCGTCGCGCCCGTGCTGGTCTGCGACAACACCCTGCTCGGCCCGGTCTTCCAGCGCCCGCTCGACCATGGCGCCGACGTCTCGGTCTATTCCCTCACCAAGTATGTAGGCGGCCATTCCGACCTGATCGCCGGCGCGACCCTGGGCCGAAAGGAGATCATGGGCCCGATCCGCGCCCTGCGCGGCAGCCTCGGCACGCAACTCGACCCGCATTCCTGCTGGATGCTCGGCCGCTCGCTGGAAACGCTGGGTCTCCGGATGGAGCGCGCCAACTCCAACGCCAAGCTCGTCGCCGAATGGCTGGCCGCGCATCCCCGGGTCTCGAAGGTCCACTATCTCGGCCTGCTCGAGGAAGGCTCGCCCGAGAAGGCGGTCTACGACCGGCAATGCACCGGCGCCGGCTCGACCTTCTCCTTCGACATCAAGGGCGGCGAGAAGGAAGCCTTCGCCTTCCTGAACGCGCTGCAGATCTTCAAGCTCGCCGTCAGCCTCGGCGGCACCGAGTCACTCGCCAGCCACCCCGCCGCCATGACCCACTCCGGCGTCCCCGCCGACGTCCGCGCCCGCATCGGGGTGTTGGACACGACGATCCGGCTGTCGGTGGGCATCGAGCACCCGGATGATCTAATCGCGGATCTGACGCAGGCGTTGGCGGTGACGGGGGCTGCCGAAGGCTAAAAAATGGTGCCGTGAAACTGACTGCCGCATAACTGCTTTCATGGAAGAATGACGCTCGCGACATTGGCAGTTTCAACTAAAGAGAAACTTGCCTATTTGATCACGTTTGCTCGGCCGACACACGAGTAGCGGCGCATCGAGTTCGCTGGAAATCTGTATCGCAGACAGAAGCGCCTTCTCCTGCAGTACACCGACTTCAGTCAGCTCGACTGCCGGCCTGCCTCGCTTCAGGTCCAATCGCCGCCTCTCCAGGATCGAAGTTGGCAGATCGAGCAAGAACACCATCTTTGCTACGCCTAACGCCCTAAAGACAGCCGGAGGTATCAGGACGATACCATTCGAAGTCTCGATCAACGTATGAGCATCTAGCAGTACTGGAAGGGTCTCCTGATCCGTGGATGCCCGGAATGCATCAATAAGCAGCTGCTGATTCTCGTCTATTCCTTCTTCTCTCAGTTTGTCATGATTCGATTGCGGCATACCACGGGACGCACGGATTAGCTCACTCGCTCCTAAGTGCCGGAAGCGCCAGTCGCTAGCCAGTTGTCGAGCGACGGTCGATTTGCCGACACCCGACAGCCCAACAAGCGCAGCGGTTGTGAAAGCAGTCATGCCAGGAACCCAAGCTTAAGTAACGGGAGAAGACGTTCTAGTGTTGGTCGTTTAATTTCCCAGATCGACTGGGGCGGGTGTGCGCCAAAGATCCCAAGCCTTTGTAAATGTGCCAAATCGATAGGAGGCTCAATGTAGCCAACCAAGAGGAAGTTGATAACTTTGACGGGTGTTCCTTCCGCCCGAAAGTCTTTGAGTTGCGTTTCGCTGTAGACTGACCGTCCACCGGTCATGACCATCAACTCCTTTGTCGACCGTGCCGTAGAAACACTCTCAAGAATTCCTATGACTGTTATCGCTTGAGAGGGCGGCGACAAAGACTTCCCTTTATAGAACAAGAGAATTGAACCAGGTGGCCCTAGTTTAGAGGGAGCCCGGCATATGTAGACTTTGCGGATTGTGTTCCCGGGACTCTTTGGACCTCCGAGACCCACAGCGTTAAACAAGTCGGTCTGGCGCTGATCCTTCAAGTCCGGATAGAGAACGTCGTGATATGCCTCTTTTATCGGCACCCCGAACGCTCGCACAGGCGCATCGGTGATGAATCGAGGGTAGTTCATCTTAGCAGCCTCGAACGCTCCGATGCCGGCTGCCAAACTTAGCTTCTCAGACGAGAACGTTTTCTCGTAAACACGCTCTTCGCCATCAACTGTGGCCGTGTGTTTAAAGCCGAAATCCAACAATAAGGTGATGAGGGCAACCTGATCCTTCTTCGTAGTCAGGTAGACGAGATCATATTTATTGGCTTGAGCGAACCAAAAGATCTTCTTCAGGAGCAGCTCGCCGAGTTTTACTCCCCTCTTCTCCGGTCGAACTTTGAAGGTACAAATCTTGAAGATCTTGTTGGCTCTGGTAACAGCAAGCGTGTCCTGTTGGCTCTCGTCCTTACGAACGACTAGACCTGCGAGTCCATCATCATTGACGATCCAGCACTGACGCTTCTCGCGAATGCATTTTCTCCACCAATCGGAGAAACCGGGATAACCCTCACGAAGGCTCTCAAAAATCTCATCGTCTTCAGGGATAGTATGAGCCGGCACTTCTTCAACGTAACGTACAAGCGGGTCAACAGGCTCATAGGTGGTTCGAAGTAGCTGGACCGCATCAGGGACAAACAGCACTCGTCTCTGTAGCTCTGGAGAGTGCCTTCGTGCTCGATCATGTAATCCTTTGTCTTCCGTAACAACAAAGTCTGCCACACCAATAAGCAGCGCATGGAGCAGTGTTGCATCAACAACATCGTTCGGCTTCGCCAAGACTCCAAATTCGGCTTCCAACGCGGCGACAGTCAGTCCGCGTCGCTTCTGTATCACCTGAAATTTCGCGAGCTTGCTAAGTGAAATACTCCGACGAGCTACGTCTCTATCACGAGCGATATCGTCTTGAGCTGCCTCGTGAACACAAATGCCAACGTTGTGTTTCGATGCAAGACTCGTCAACGCAGCGAACGCCGGCCGGACTGAATGGTTGTCCTCTAAGCCGACGATGACATTGGTATCAATTAGATATGTTTGAGTATTCAACCTGGAGAGCTGATCGGAGGACTGGCTTAGCGTAGAGGAAAGACTGGGGCGGCTCAAAACCGAACCGCTCTCTAAGCTCAGCAAGCTGAAGTTGACGGGGCAATGGCTTTGCGTTTGCGAACTTCAACGCAAAACCATCTTCGATTCCCTCGAAGTACGAATCGAAGTCCGACTTCGCGATGAATGCAACACTGGAGAATTTTTTCCAGATCAATGAGACAGGTAACTTGACCACGTCAACGATCTCAGCGCGGCCTACGATCGCGCGATCAGGTGAGGTGGAATAGATGTACGCCAATGTGCCGCGAGGAGCTGAAAGAGGAAAGCGACGACGCAACTCGACAGTCTTCCTCCCTTCGAGAATTTTCTTCGAGTACTCTGGCTTAATGCTCAGAACGACATCTCGATGTGGGCGAAAAAGATCGTCGCCGAACAGAGAGAAGCAAAGCTGATTGTCGTCAGTCAGCCCTTCAGTATCAAAGACATTTCGCAGGTGGTCCGCATTCTCCGCCTCAGGCGGGAACACAGCCGCGATATGAAGCTTTGCACCCAGCGCATGAACATATCGAATTAGCGACGAGATTTGGACGTCCCCACGGCTCTCAATCTTTGAGACAGCGCCTTGTCCAACCTCCAAACGTCGGGACATTTCAGCCTGTGTCAGGCCCATAATCTCCCGAAGCTCGCGAAGTGACTTACCGACCACTCGCCCAGCATCGCCCGCCCCTACCCTTACGGCGTTAACAACGTTTGTGTTTGTTTTCCTCATTACGCATCGCTCCTAATCTTCACACTATCACGCATAAACATTCCCTTCAAGGAATATCAACATGTTGTATGTTGGGGATGTACTGAGATCACGCAGGGACAACACCTTGAATTTTTAAAGAGAATGACACTCGCTCGAGGCTAGAGTCTCACCGTCTTTTATGAAATTCGCATGCCAAGTTCTTCGGAAACACTTGGCTCAACTGCTTAATATTGCCGAAGGCGTAAGGCCGACGCGGACGATTTCCTAGAACCAGCGCCGCCAAACTTATCGCGTAGTGTCTAACAAAGATGATGCGCGCACTTTATCTTCCCGCTCAAACGCCCTCATTCGGAATCTGCAGGACGATCCCACAGTGCTTGCAATGAACCGCGTCGATGTCGTGCACGAGGAGCGCGCAGGAGGGGCATTCGAAGCGCACTTTGTTGGGTCGGAAGATGGCCTGCAGCAGGCGCAGGAAGAGGCCCACGCCGACGACCATGATGATCACGGCAAGCAGGCGGCCGCCGGGGCTCTTCAGGGTGATGTCGCCGAAGCCGGTCGTGGTGAGCGTTGTGATCGTGAAGTAGAGCGCGTCGACGTAGTTCGCGATCTGCGGGTTGATGTGGTGCTGGGTGACGTAGACGACCGACGTCACGATGAAGATGAAGACGCCGAGGTTCACCGTCCTCTGAATGATGTCCTCGTGCCGCCGAAACCACCCGGAGTCGCGTCGCAGGTCGCGCAGGAGGTGGAAGGAGCGCAGCAGGCGGAGCGCGCGGGCGATGCGCAGGAACGCCAGGTTCTCGATGAAGACGGGCAGCAGCAGCGACAAGATCACGATCACGTCGGCCGCCGAGGAGACGGTGAACAGATGGCGCAGCGGCCGGCGTTCCACCCAGAGCCTTGCTCCGAACTCGACCAAAAGCAGGATGCCGATGGCGAGATCGAGGGCAATCATCCACGGCTGGTGGCCGCCGAAGGGAGAGACGAGGAACACGGCGATGGTGGCGAGGTCGAAGGCGACCAGCCCGTAGCGGAACCGGCGCGCCTCCGTGTCGTCGCCGAAGTAGAGGTCCTGCAGCTTTTCGCGCAATTTTGCCATGGCCATGCTCAATTACCATGGCGCCCGACGCTGAGCATCAGGGACGCGCGGAGGCCCCTACTCCGCCGCTTTGGCCAGCGGCATCCCCAGCGTCGGCTTGGCGGTGCTGAACCGGCGCAGCACCTGGCCCGGCGGCTTCACCTTCACATAATCCTCGCCGTCGAAGACCTGCACGCCGTTGACCCACACGCCCTTGAGGCCGGGCGCGTTGCGGATCAGGCGGTTGGCGCCGGCCGGCAGGTCGGCGACGCGGCGGGTCTTGCTGACATGGATGGTCGCGGGATCGAACAGCATCAGGTCCGCCCAGGCACCGACCTCGATGCGGCCGCGGTCGACGATGCCGTAGATGTGGGCGGGATCGCTGGTCAGCTTGCGGATGGCGTGCGGCAGGCTGAAGCGGCCGAGCTCGCGCACCCAGCGGCCCAGCAGGTGCATGGCGTAGCCGGCGTCGCAGAACAACGTGAGATGCGCGCCGGCATCGGACAGGCTGATGATGTTGCCGTCGTCGGAGATCAGGTCGCCGACCCGCTTCTCGTCGACGTTTAGCAGCCGCACGATGAAGGCCGTCTCGAGGTCGTCCGCGAGGCCGATGTCGAGCAGCGCGTCGACCGGATCGACGCCGCGCTCGCGCGCGATCTCCTCGATCGTGCGGCCTTCCAGTTTCGCCTGCGTCGGCGACATGGCCACTTCCATCAGGTGCCAGGTGCCGTTGAAGATGCGTCCGCCCTCGACCGGCGTGGCCAGCGACTTCTTGAAGGCGGCGCGGAAGGCGGGATCGGTGAACAGCGTGCGATGGTGCGCCTTGTCGCCGGCCTTGGGCCACGGCGCGATCGTCTGCAGCATGTAGGCGTTGAGCAGGCCGAAGTTCATGTTGAGCGGCTGGCACGAGGCCTGGGCATAGACCGCGTGGCCACGGGTGCGAGCCTCGGCGCAGGCGCTGGAAATCCCCGGCGCGTGCTCGGGCTTCGTCGGATAGTCGAGCAGCGGGCAATAGATCACCGGCCGGCCTGACAGCTCGGCCAGTTCCTCCATGAAGGGGATGGTCGAGCGCTGGCCGCAGGTCGCCATGGTGACGCCGTGTCCGTGACGCGCCATCACCCGTGCAAGGGCGCGGAACTCGTCGTCGCTGGCGAGGCGCGACGGCACCGGGATGCCGCCATAGCCGTTGTGGTTCTCGAAGGTCGAGGAGCCCAGCCCAATCGCCCCGGCCGCGAGCGCCTCGTCGAACAGCGCCGACATCTTCGCCAGCTCGTCTTCCGTCGCCTCGCGCTCGGAGCCCGCATCGCCCATCACCACAGTGCGCAGCGCCGAATGCGAGCAGAAGGACGCGACGTTGGGCGTGACGCCGCGGCGCGTTATGAAGTCGAGGTAGGAGGAGAAATCGTCGAACTGCCAGTCGACGCCCGCGCGCAGCGCGTCGAGCGACATCGCCTCGACCTCGGAGAGGTTTTTCAGCAGCGTGTCGCGCGTGGCCGGCGTCGCGGGCGCAATGCCGAAGCCGCAATTGCCGATCACCACCGTCGTGACGCCCAGCGACGGCGACGGCGAGGCCGTGGAATCCCAGGTGAGCTGGGCATCGTAATGGGTGTGGACGTCGATCACGCCGGGCGCCAGGACCAGGCCGGCCGCGTCCACCGTCTCGCGCGCCGGTCCCAGGTTTTGGCCAATGGCGGCTATGCGGCCGTCCTTCACCGCGACGTCTCCCTTGCGCAGCGGATTGCCGAGACCATCGGCGACGTCGGCATTCGTGACGATCAGATCGAACATGTTTCGCTCCCGGATTGTCGGCACTTCAGTGCGCTTGTGGCCCCATTCTCCGCGAGATGGAGGCGCTGTCATATCGTCCTGCCGCGCCGAATTTCGCGGCGTGGGACGAAATCTGGGGAACCCATTCGTTCCCATACGTTAGACGCAGGGCTAACGGTCCGTCACCAAACCGACCGCCAGGACTGCAAGGGGACGCATGGGAGCGATGGTAAGCCCGGAACCGACGGCCCTCCATTGGCGACGGGAGAAAGCGACACGGGCTGGGCTGATCGTCGATGCCAAGGCCTATTTCGAGGTCGGCCGCCGGGCGATGCTCAAGGCACGCAAGCGCATCATGCTGATCGGCTGGGATTTCGACTCCCGCATCGAGCTCGCCGACGAGCGGCTGCCCGGCGAGCCCCGCACCCTGGGCGAGTTCGTGCTGTGGCTGGTGAAGCGCAACCCCGACCTCGAGGTCTTCCTGCTGCGCTGGAACATCGGCGCGCTCAAGACCGTATTCCGCGGCGCCACGATCTTCACCCTGATGCGCTGGATGGCCCATCCACGCATCCACACGCGTCTCGACAGTGCGGCCACGCTGGGCGCCTCCCACCATCACAAGATCGTCGTGATCGACGATTGCGTGGCCTTCTGCGGCGGCATCGACATGACCAGCAACCGCTGGGACACGCCGGAGCATCGCGACCAGGACCCGCGCCGCATCGGCCCGGACGGCAGCCCCTACGCGCCCTGGCACGATGCCACCACCATCCTGGAAGGCCCCGTGGCCGCCGCGCTGGGCGAGCTGGCGCGGCATCGCTGGCGGATGGCCGGCGGCGCGGAACTCGCGCCTGTGCAAGGCGGTGGCGGCTGCTGGCCCGACGGGCTCGATGCCGAATTCCACGACATCGCGGTGGCGATCAGCCGGTCGCGCCCCGAGGGCGACGGCGAGCAAGCGGTGCGCGAGATCGAGGCGACGTATCTCGCGCTGATCGCGCGCGCCCGGCGCTACATCTACGCCGAGAGCCAGTATTTCGCGTCGCGCCGCATCGCCGAGGCGATCGCCCACCGGCTGGAGGAGCCCGACGGTCCGGAGATCGTCCTGATCAATCCCTTTCGGTCGCACGGCTGGCTGGAGCCGCTCGCCATGGACACGGCGCGGGCGCGGCTCTGCGGCGCGCTGCGCCGGCTCGACCGCCACCGTCGCCTGCGCCTCTATCATCCCTTCACCGCGCAGGGCGAACCGATCTACGTGCACGCCAAGATGATGATTGTCGACGACGAGGTGCTGCATGTCGGCTCCTCGAACATGAACAACCGGTCGATGCGTCTCGACACGGAATGCGACGTCACGATCGATGCGACCCATCCCGGCAACGAAGGCGCGGCCGGCGCGATCCGCTCCCTGCGCGACAGCCTGCTCGGCGAGCATCTGGGCGTCCCCGCCGGCGAGGTCGCCGCCGCGATCGAGGCGAAGGGCTCGCTGATCGAAGCCACCGAGGCGCTGCGCGGCGAAGGCCGCTCGCTGCGCCCCTACGAAATTCCTGACCTAGAGGAGGTCGAGAAGTGGCTGGCCGACAACCAGGTGCTGGACCCCGAAGAGCCCGAGGACGTGTTCGAGGCGATGACCAACGGCGGCCTGCTGCGCGGCCTGCGCCGGCGGCTGCGCGAGCGCGCGGGCCGGCCCAAGGGCCGCCTGCTGCCGGCTTGAGTCAGCCCGGCCGACCGGCGCGACGGAACGGCTTGCGCAGCATCTCAGGGACCACCCGGCGCATCTTCTCGAAGGCGACGTAGAGGCCCGGGATCACGAAGATGCCGAGGCAGGAAGCCGCCAGCATGCCGCCGAACACGGCGGTGCCGACCGCGCGCTGGGTCGCGGCGCCCGCGCCCGAAGCGATCACCAGCGGCACGAGGCCGAGGATGAAAGCAAAGGAGGTCATCATCACGGCGCGGAACCGTTGCCCGGCGGCCGAGGTGGCGGCGGTCACCGGGTCGCTGCCGCTCGCGCGTTCGTGCATGGCGACTTCGATCACCAGGATGGCGTTCTTGGCCGCCAGCGCGATCAGCACGACGATGCCGATCTGGGCGTAGATGTTGTTGGCGAGGCCGGTCAGCCACAGCGCGCCCAGGGCGCCGAACAGACCGACGACCACCGACAGCAGCGCCGCCACCGGCAGCGCCAGGCTCTCGTAGAGGCCGACCAGGAACAGGTAGGCAAAGAGCACCGCGAGGGCCAGCACGAAGCCGGTCTGGCTGCCCGCCTGCTTCTCCTGCTGCGCCGTGCCGGCCCACTGGAAGCCGTAGCCCGGCGGCAGGCTGGCGCGCGCCACCCGCTCCATCGCCGCAATCGCCTCGCCCGAGGAATAGCCCGCGGCCGGCGCGCCGTTCAGCGTGACCGATCGCAGGTTGTTGTATCGCGTGATGGTGGCCGGCGCCGTGGTGAGGTCGAGCGTCGCCATCGCCTGCAGCGGCACCAGCGTGCCGTTCGATGAGCGCACGCGCACGCGGTTCACGTCCTCGACGGTGCGGCGGTCGATGGCGTCGGCCTGCACGCGCACCGTCCAGGTGCGGCCGAACATGTTGAAGTTGTTGACGTTGGTGCTGCCCATCGCGGTCTGCAGCGCGGCGAAGATGTCGGGGATGGCCACGCCCAAGGTCTCGGCACGGTCGCGGTCGAGCTCCAGCCGGATCTGCGGAGTCGAGGCGCTGTAGGTGGTGAAGACGCCGGCCAGCTCGGGCGCGGCCTGGGCTGCGTTGATGACGCCCTGGGCCACGGCCACGATCTCCTCCGGCGCGGCGCCCGTGAGGCTCTGGACCTGGAACTCGAAGCCCGAGGAATTGCCCAGCCCCGCGATCGGCGGCGGGTTGAAGGCATAGACGTTGGCCGCGGCGACGCGCTGGAACGCCCTGTTGAGCCGCTCCAGCACCGCGAAGGCCGACAGGTCGTGGCCGCGGCGCTCGGCATAGGGCTTCAGCGATACAATCATCATGGCGCGGTTGGGCAGGTTCAGCCCGTCGAGCAGGCTGTTGCCGCTCACGGTGAAGAAGTTCTGCAGCCAGGGCTGGCCCTGCAGCATGTCCTCGACCTGCGTCACCACCTCCAGGGTGCGGCTGGTCGAGGCGGCGTCGGGCAGCTGGATCTCGGCCATGAAAGAGGACTGGTCCTCGTCGGGCAGGAAGCCGGTGGGCACGATCCTAAGCAGCCCGCCCGTCGCCAGTCCGAACAGGGCGACCAGGCCCACCGCCAGCACGCCGCGCCGGATCAGCGGCGCCGCGAGCTTCAGGTAGCCGTTGCGCGCGGCGTCGAGCCCGCGCTGGATGCGGGCCATCGGGCCGCGCGGCGCGCCGCGATGGACGAGCAGCAGCGCGCACAGCGCCGGCGAGAGCGACAGCGCGTTGATCGCCGAGATCACCATCGCGACCGAGATGGTCAGCGCGAACTGCTGGTAGAGCTTGCCGGCGATGCCCGGCATGAAGGCCGTCGGGATGAACACCGAGAGCAGCACCAGCATGATGGCGATGATCGGGCCCGTGACCTCGGCCATCGCTTTCTCAGTGGCCTCGGCCGGCGTGAGATGCGGCTCCTTCTCGAGTTTGTTCTCGACCGCCTCGACCACGACGATGGCGTCGTCGACCACGATGCCAATGGCCAGTACCAGCGCCAGCAGCGACACGGTGTTGAGCGAGAAGCCCAGCACCTGCATCATCGCGAAGGTGCCGATCAGCGCCACCGGCACGGCAATGATGGGGATCAGCGTCGCCCGCAGGCTGCCCAGGAACAGGAAGACCACGATGGCGACCAGCACGAAGGCCTCGATCAGCGTCTTCACCACACTGTGGATCGTCGCCTCGACGAACACCGTCGTGTCGTACATGACCTCGAAGGCGACGTCCTCGGGCAGCCGGTCCTCGAGGTCCTTCAGCACCTGACGCACGCCCTCGGCGGTCTCGAGCGCGTTGGCGCCTGCCAGCTGGTAGATGTTGATGCCGGCCGCCGGCTTGCCGTTGTAGCGCGTGCTGACGTCGGCGTTGGCCGATCCAAGCTCGACCCGGCCGATATCGCGGATGCGCAGCAGCGCGCCGTCCGGGTTCGCGCGCACGGTGATGTTGCCGAACTCCTCGACCGAGGTGAGCCGGCCCTTGGCCGTGATGTTCAGCTGGAAGTCGACGCCGTCGAGCAGCGGCGCGGCGCCGACCCGGCCGACCGCGGCCTGCATGTTCTTGGTCTCGATCGCCTTCACCACGTCCTGCGAGACGACGCCGAGGCTCGACATGCGGTCGAGGTCGAGCCACACGCGCATGGCATAGTCGAGACTGCCGAACAGGCCCGCCGAGCCGACGCCCGGCACGCGCTGCATGGCGTCGAGCACGTTGATGGTGGCGAAGTTCGACAGGAACAGCGCGTCGCGCGTGCCCTTGGGCGAATAGACGGCAACCACCTGCAGCAGCGCCGAAGACTGCTTCTTCACCAGCACGCCGTTGCGCTGCACCTCGTCGGGCAACTGCGGCATGGCGCGGTTGATGCGGTTATTGACGTTGACCGTGTGGTCCTGCGGGTTCGAGCCCACCTTGAAGTAGACGCTGAGGCTGTAGCTGCCGTCGCTGCCCGAGGTCGACTTCATCGAGATCGAGTTCTCGACGCCGTTGACGTTGCGCTCGATGATCTGCGCCACGCTCTCCTCGACCACCTGGGCCGAGGCGCCGGGATAGCTGGTCGTGACGGTCACTTCCGGCGGCACGATGTTGGGGAACTGCGCGATCGGCAGGCTGCCCAGCGCCAGCAGGCCCGCGATGACCATGATCGCGGAGACGACGAAGGCGAGACGCGGACGACGGATGAAGACGGCGGCGATGCCCATGGGATCAGCGCTTCGGCTGGCCGGCGGCGGCCGGCGCCGGCTGCGCCTCGACCGCCATGCCCGCGCGCACCCGCTGCTGTCCCTGAACGATGACCCGGTCGCCCTCCTTGAGGCCGCTCGCCACCGCGATCATGCCGTCGCGCACGAAGTCGACGGTGATGCGGCGCTGCTCGACGATGCCCCGGCCGTCGACCACGTAGACGTAGCGCCCGGTCTGGTCGATGGCGATCGCGGCCTGTGGCACCACCATCGCCTTGGCCGGCGCGTTGCCCTCGACGATCACCCGCACCGTCTGGCCGTCGGTCAGCAGCTCGTCGGCATTGTCGAACACCGCGCGCGCCATCTGGCCGTCGGTTGTGGGATCGACCGCGACGTCGATGAAGTCGACCTTGCCCTTCTCCGGATAAAGCTTGCCGTCGGCGAGGCGCAGCCGCACGGCCAGCGGCTCGCCGGCGCGCAGGTCGCGGCGCACATTCAACAGGTCCGCCTGGGGGACCGAGAACAGCGCGCGGATCCGCCGCTCGTTCACGATGGTGGCGAGGACGCCCGATTCCGGCCCGACGATGTTGCCGGGCGAGACGCTGGCGCGGCCGATCAGGCCGGCGAGCGGCGCGGTGATCTTCGTATAGGAGAGCTGCAGCTCGGCATCCTCGAGCTGCGCCTCGGCATCGTCGAGCGTGGCCTTGGCCTGCAACTCCTCCGACAGGCGCTGGTCGTAGGAGACCTGCGAGGTGTTGTTGGTGCGCAGCAACTCCGCCGCCCGCTTGAGCTGCGCGTCGGCGTTGATCAGCGCCGCCTGCGCGCCGTCGCGCAGCGCCCGCTTCTGGTTCACGGCGATGCGGTAGGGCGTGGGATCGATGGTGAACAGGAGCTGGCCTTCCGTCACCTTGGCGCCGTCGGCGAACTCCCGCTTGCCGAGCACGCCCTTCACGCGCGCCCGCAGCTCGACCTTGTCGAACACGGCGAGCCGGCCGACATATTCCGACTGCGGCGCCAGGGTCTGCAACTCGACGGGCCGCACCAGCACGACCGGCGGCGCGTTGTCGGTGGGCTTCGTCTGGGCGGCCGCGGGCAGGATACAGGCCAGAGCGAGAAGCACGCCGGGCGCCAGCCGGGCGAGGCCGCGCAGCAGGGCCGCACCGGTCCCTTTGTCAGAAACCTGTGGCCCACCTGTCATCTTTCAACTCCGGTCATTGTCGACGCCATCCCTGCCGATCATCTTCAATAACTTCCGGTATCGACCCAGATCAACGACGATGGCACTCACGCAGGCGTCTTCGACTCCGCCGGCCACGTCGTCATGCGGCGCGGCCCGCTCAGCCGGAAGATCAGGAAGCCCACGATCAGCAGGTTGACGACATTGAAGGCCACCCCCGAGGCGAAAGCGGGCGCGTAGTAGCCGAAATGGTCGTAGAGCAGACCGGCCCACCAGCTTCCGACCGCCATGCCGCTCATCGCGGTGAACAAGGTGAGCGGGATGCGCCACGAGGCCTCCGACGACGGGTAGAGGTCGCGGATGGTCACGGCGTAGGACGGGATGATGCCCGCGAAGCCGAGCCCGAAGGCGGCCGAGATGGCGAACAGGCCGGCTTCCCCTTGCGTGAACGAGAAGGCCGCGATGGTGACCGCCTGGAAGGCTGAGCCGGCCAGGATGGTGCGCAGGCCGCCGATCCGGTCGGCCAGCGCGCCCCAGGCCTGACGCGCCAGGAAGGCAGCGGCGAGCATGATCGACAGCATGGTGGCGCTGCGCGTCGGCGTGATGCCCATGTCGCTGCAGAAGGCGACAAGATGCGCCTGCGGGATCGCCATCGGCATGCAGCAGCAGAAGCCGGCGATGCAGATCAGCAACTGCGCCAGGTTGGGATGCAGCCCGGCGACGAGGCGCCTGCCCTGCGGTGTCGAGGAAGCGGCATTCGCCGTTGCGGCGGCCGGCGCCTCGACCGGCGGCAGCGGCGCGGGTTTCAGGAAGAACGTCGCCGGCAGGATCAGCGCCAGCACCACGCCGGCATAGGCCAGCATCACCGCCTGCCAGCCCCACGAGCTGATGCCGGCCTCGAAGATCGTCGGCCACAGGACGCCGGCGACGTATTGGCCGGAGGAGATGAGCGCGATCGCGGTGCCGCGGCGGCGGTCGAACCAGCGGCTGACATAGATCAGCAGCGGCGGGTAGACGCCGCCGTTGCCCAGCAGCCCGAGCATCAGCCCGTGGCCGAGGTAGAGCGCCCACAGCGTGCCGTGCGAGGAGAGCGCCAGCCCGCCCGCGATCATGCAGGCGCCGATGGCGACGGTGGCGCGCACGCCGATCCGGTCGGCCAGCCAGCCCATCAGGATGCCGCCCGCGCCGGTACCGACCCAGGCCAGCGAGCCCGCCAGCACCAGCACGGAGCGCTCGAGCCCCAGCGCTTCCTGCATCGGCTTCAGGCCGACGACGATCAGCAGCGGCGAGCCGAACGACACGGAAAGGATGGCAAGCGTCAGCCACGCCGCCCGCCACGAGCGCGGGCCCTCGATGCTGCCGGTCATGTCGTTTCCTCTCGCCCTTCTCATTGGCGCCGCCTTCGTCGGCGGCGCGGCCGGCAGTGTCTGCGGGACGGTGTGAATTAGCTACGGCGGCGGGTGCATGGCGGCTAGGCCGCCGATGCCCGTTGCGCAGCAACGCGTCGGGGCATCAGAGCTGGTAGTAGAGCCCACCGCACAGGCCGATGACCGCGAGGCCCAGGCCAAACAGCTTGAAGAAGCGCGCCGACTGGCTTGTCAGCGACTGCTCGTGCTGCACGGCCAACCGTTGCTCCGGTGGCAGGTCGCGCTTTGCCTGCATCTGCGCGGCGAGGAAGCTCGGGTTGAGGCTGCTGGCCACCGGCATGTCCATTTCGAGCTCGAAGCGGGTGGCGGCATAGCAGATGAAGAGGCCGATAACGGCGATGCCGAAGAACGTCGTATACGCGACGATGAGAAAGGCCACGGCCGAGGCCAGCAGCCAAGCCGAAAGCCCAATCGTGATGAGGATGGTTCTCGCGGACACGTGGCGCCTCCCGCAGTTACCTCGTGAGACGGGCCAGCAACGCGCCTGCAGCGCCGCCGCCCAGCAGGCCGGCCATCATGATCAGCCAGCGGTCGAAGGTCGTGCCGTAATAGGCGTATTCGAAGACGGCGTAAGCGCCGACCGCCATGCCGACAAAACCACCGACAATGGCCCAGCGATGCGACCGTGGCCGCTCGCTCCACTTTACGCGCATCGTTGCCTCCCCGTCTCCGGACGACGACAGGCTAGACGTTTACCGGTCTCACCGCATCCGAAGATCGGCGAAGGCCACGCCTTCCACAACCATGAACGGTATTGCCTCGCTCGTCAGAAGTCGGTCGTCAGCGACAGCAGGAAGGTCCGCGGCGCCCCCATCGACAGGCCGAAGGTGCTGGTCGCAGAAGCCCAATAGTTGGCGTCGAACAGGTTCTCGACATTCAGGCGCAGCGCCACCGGCTTGCCGCCCGGCCGCTCGAAGGCATAGCGCACGCCGGCATCGAAACGCGTCCAGCCGGGAATGCTCTGGTAGTTGGCTGGGTCGAGATACTGCGCGCTGGTATAAATGAGGCGCCCCGAGAAGGTCAGGCCCTTCAGGAAGCTCGCGTCCCACTCCGCCCCGAGATTGAGCTGGACGTTGGGAACGCCCGGCGCGGTCTTGCCCTGCGTGAGCGGCGTCGCGGTGCTGAGAAGCTTGCCCTCCATCAAGGTGATGCCGCCCAGCGGCCGGAAACCTTCCCAGGGCTCGCCGAAGACCATCAACTCGATACCCTGGTTCCGCTGTATGCCGTCGACCCCGAAGACAGCCGTCGACGGATTGGTGAAGCCCGAGGGCTGCTCGATCTGGAACAGGCTGAGCGTCGTGGCGAACTTGCCGAAATCGACCTTGGCGCCGACCTCGTATTGCCTCGTCTTCATAGGTGCGAACATCTGGCCGGCGTTGACCGTGCCAGCCGGCGCGGTCGGTCCCTGCTGCAGCCCCTCGATCCAGTTGCCGTAGATCGACACGTTGTCCCAAGGCTTCACGATGAAGCCGAGCGCCGGCGAGAAGGCACTCTGGTCGTAGGACGCCGTCACCGCACCGGTCACGTTGCTGAAGTTGGTGACCTGAACGCGTTGCAGGCGGCCGCCGAAGATGAACTGGATGCGGTCGTCGAACACGGACGCCACGTCGGCCACGGCAATGCTGGTGAGCTGCGTGCCGGCAATCTTCGGCGGATTGAGCGTCGGCACGAAGGGCTTTGCGACGAAGGTGGGATTGTAGAGATTCGACGGAATGGCGACGAGGACCGGCGAGAGCGAGCCGTTCTCCAGGTAGACCCGCGTGCCGGTAACCGACAGAGCGTGGCTCACCGGACCGGTATTGGCGCGGCCGCGCACGCCCGCCGTCTGGGTATTCGCGTTCGACCAGCCGGGGAAATTGAACGGCGCATCGGTCAGGTTGCCGTTGGCATTGGTGATCGTGGCAAAGCCGGACAGGCTGGAATATCTCTGCTGGCGGCCGCCGATAGCCGCAAAGGCCGTCCAGTCGGGCGTGATGTCGAACTCGCCCTGGACGGCGCCGAACAGATCGTCCGTTTGCATGTAAGTCCAGGGCTGGAACCAGTTGGCCCGGCCGCCCGGCGCCGCCGGCACCGCGACGCCAGCGGCGACATAGGTGGGACGCAGCGGCGAGTTCACGGTCTGCGTCTGATAACCGTAGTCGAACGAGAGCCGCACGCGCTCGCCCTTGAAGTCCATGCCGAAGACGGCGGCCCCCAGTTCCTGCGTCTGGCGGTCGACCGCCGTTGCGCCATTGCGATAGGTACCGTTGAAGCGCACGCCGTATTCCTTGTCGTCGCCGAAACGCCGCCCGAAATCGACGGCGCCACCGAACTGTGCGCCCGTGGCGTAGGTGGCGGTGACGCGGTTGAGCGGGTCGTTGGCGGCGCGCTTCGGCACCAGGTTGATGCTGCCACTGACGCTGCCGAAGGGCGGCATGCCGTTCAGCATGGCGTTCGGCCCCTTCAGCACCTCCACTCTCTCGAGATAGTCGGGCAGCACCTGGACCGGCGGTGCCACGCCATAGAGACCGTTGAAGGCCCAGTCGTTGTTGTTGAAGTTGAAGCCACGGATCATCAGCGGCGTCGTGTAACTGACCGCCGACCAGGAATTGCGCACCGACGGATCGTTGGCGACGACGTCGGCCAGGGTGCGCGCATTCTGGTTGCGCATGAGTTCGGACGTGTAGCTCGTCTGGTTGAACGGCGTGTTCATGAAGGTCCGTTCGCCGAGAACGCCAACCTGCGCGCCGGTCGCGACCTGGCCGCCCGCAAACGGCGGCGGCAGGTTGTCGATCACGGCCTGCGCCGGCACCAGATTGCCCTGCACCTGCACGGGATCGAGTTGCATCGCGTTGCTCGAATCGGGCGCGCGCGACAGCGTGACGGTGGTCGGCCCGGTGAAGCTGAACGAAACGCCCGTGCCGCCCAGCAGGCGCTGCAGGGCCTCGCGTGGCGTCATCGAACCAGACACGCCCGGCGATCGAAGGGTCGCGAGATCGCTCGAACGGTAGGCGAAGGAGACGCCGGCCTGTTCGGCAAAACGGTCCAGTGCCGAGGCAAGCGGCTGCGGCGTGATCGAAAAGTTGCGTGCAACGTCGGCCTGCGCCATCTGCGGCATTGGCACCATCGTCGGCGGATCGTCCGCCCGCGCCGGGACCTGAAGGGCGACCGTCACCCCCGCCACACCTGCCGCACCGACGACGATCTTCCGAACACGCCCGCCCAGGCCAACCGGCCTGCCCGCACCATTTTCACGCATCATCACTCTTTCACGCAGTTGCTATCGGCATCGAGCGGGCGGCGGCTTCCGTTCCTGCCATTCAAGGACCGATTGGGCGCTGGGCGATCGGTGCCGATTCTCGAAAAAATTATGACAGGCGCTTAGCGCACGATGACGAGCCAGTTCGTGACGCGCGTCACCGAGAGGCCGTGCGTGGCCGCCAGCGCGTCGACGCCGCCGTCGATGTCCGTCAACGCAAGGCGCGCGGTCACCGGGCTCTGGCGAGCACCGTCGCCCAGCAGGATCAACCGGCCGGGCCGGTAGCGGCCGATTTCGGCAAGCGCCTCACCCAGCGGACGGTCGCGGATCACGATGCTGCCGTGGCGCCAGGCCGTGACGGTGGCGGCATCGATCGCGCGGACTGGCCCTGGCGCCGCGCCCTTCCGGTAGCTCACCTGCTGTCCCGCCTCGATGAGGCTGGATGCATTGGCCGAAGCCTGCTCGGTGTCAGGCGACGTCACCCGCACGATGCCGTCGGTTACGGTCACGGTCGCGCCGCCATCCTCGTGGCGGACAGCGAAGGCCGTGCCGACAGCCGTCGCGCGCCCATCGGCCGCCACCACGTCGAACGGGCGCTCGGCATCCTTGTTGACCTGGAACCACGCCTCTCCATGGAGCAGCGTCACGACGCGCCGCCGCTCCGAATAGGCGACATCGATCGCGCTGTCGGTATTCAGGAGCGCGACAGACCCGTCCGGCAGGACGACGCGCCTCTGCTCGCCGGCTGCCGTGCCGTGATCGGCAAGCAGGCGCCCCGGGAGATGGGACATCGACGGCATCGCCAGGAAGAACATCAGGCAGGCGGCAGCGAGCAGCGAGGAAGCGGCGGCAAAAATCGGCCAGCGGCGCCTGCTCGGCTGCGGAATGGGCGCGCGCTTCTCCGCCGGCTCCTGTCCCTGCGGGGCAAAGGCCTGCTCCAGCGCGCCGGCGTCGCGCCACATCGCGGCAACCTCGTCATAGGCCGCTCGGTGGCGCGGATCGGCATCGTGCCAGGCCTGGAATCGCGCCTGCTCGGACACGGAGGGTGTGCCCTCCTGGCGGCGCAGCAGCCAGCCCAGCGCCGCATCCGCGATGGACGCTTCGTCACTCTCTGGGCCGTGCGATTTGCCGGATTCTGTCACGATGATTCGATCAGGTTCTGGGACGCCTCTTGGGAATAGACCGATTGGCCGGACTATTTCCCGTGCTCCTCGTCTCCGATATCGCTGCCGCCGTCCCGAACCGCGCGCCGGGCCCGCAGGAGCGTATCCATCACCAGCTTGAGGTCCTTGTAGACCGTGGTCGCACCCAGTCCGAGGATCGCCGCGACCTCGGCCTGCGATTTGCCCTCGTAGCGAATGAGATGGAAGACCTGACGGGCGCGCTCCGGCAGGGCGCGCACGACCTCCTCGAAATAACGCAGTTCGTCTCGCGCCACGACATGGCGTTCCGGCGTCAGCGCATCGGTGCGCCGCCACGCGACATCTCCGGCCTGGTCGAGGATCTCGCTGCGGCGACGTTCGACGCGCAGATGATCCGTGGCGAGATTGGCCGCCATACCGAACAGATAGGCCTTGCTGTCGCGGATATCGGGATGATCGACGCCGCCCAGCAGCTTCAGGTAAAGGTCGTGGGCAATGTCGGAGGCTAGGTGCATCGAGCCAAGCCGCCGCGCGAGATAACGCAGCAGTTCCCACTCATGCTCCCGATAGGCCTGCAACATCGACGACTGAGGCATACTACTCGCTTACCCAACTCCGTATCCTGGCCCGACAATACAGAGATGCGACTGATTCTCAATTGGAAATGACAGCGACTTTCGACGACCTGCCCATCCCGCTGCCGCTGGGCTCGACCTTCTTCAACCCGGCGATCGAGCAGGTCCGCAAGTTCGCCTATGCCGTCGAGGACGAGAGCGGCTGGCTGGTCGGCGATCCTGCCGAGGCCCTCGTCCATCCGCATTTCCTCTCGACTTACATGTGGTGGCCGTCGGGCTTCTATCTGAGAACGCCGGGGGAGATCGGGCATTTCGGCCTGTTCCGCCAACGCTATGGCCACCTGATCGGCACGCCGTACCTGCACGGCAAGTCGTCGGCGCGCTTCCTGCAGCCGTTCCGCCTCGGCCGGCCGATCCGCGCCGACGTGGCGGTCGTCGAGAAATCCCGCAAGCGCGGCCGCGACTTCATCGTCATGCGCGCGTCGTTCTTCGATGCCGACGACCAGGCGCTCGCCGTCTTCGACCACAACTGCGCCATCCGCAGCGACAGCGTGCAGCGCGCGGCAGCGTCGCCTCCTCCATCACCTGCGGCGACCCCGGCGAGCGAGCTTCCGCCGCGCCGTATAGAAATGTCCCTGGAAAAGTCGCGGCTGTTCAGCCTGCCCGCCGAGAACTATCACACGCACGATCATCTCGCGCAGGCGATGAGCGTGCGCGTCGCAATTCCGGCGGCCATGATGTCCTTCGCCTACCTTTCCCGCTTTGCGCAGGAAATCTTCGGTGAAAATCCCTGGATCTCGCGCGGCAAACTCGACGCGACGTTCACGCGCATGCTCCAGCGCGACGACGTGCTGAGTGTCGAAGGTCATCGACGCGACAACGTCCTCGCTCTCGCCATCTACAATGCGCGTCGTGAAGCCGTTGCCGTTGCGACGGCTTCGCTCGCGACTTGAATTAGTTTCGCCGGAACGCCAGCGACGCGACGGCGGCCACGACGGCAAAGACCGCCAGCACCAGCAGGCTGCCGGCCACCGCCGCGACGAAGACCGGGCCCATCGTCGCCGGGCCGGAGATCTCCGCCAGCCGCCACGACAGCAGCGAGGAGGCGGCCGAGACGCCGATGCAGCTTCCCAGCACGCGGCCGAGATTGACCAGCGCGCCGGCCGTGGCGGCGTGGCTCGCCGGTGCCGCCTCGATGGTGGCGTGGCTGTTGGGCGCCATGAACAGGCCGAGGCCCACGCCGAACACGGCGAGCGCGCAGAGACGCACGACCAGCCGGTCCGGACCGAAGGCGATGGTGACGAGGGCAAGGATCGACGCCAGGCACAGCGCCATGCCCGCCGCGCCCATGCGCCGTGCGGTGAAGCGTTCGCTGAGGGCGATGCCGAGCGGCGCGATCAGGCCAAGCATCACCGGAATCACGGCGAGCTTGAGCCCGGCCACCTGCGCGCTGTTGTCGAGGCCCTTGAGGAAGGCGAACGACATCAGGAACAGCATGCCGTAGAGCAGCGCATAGCCCAGGATCACGCCGACCATGCCGGCCGCGAAGTCACGCTTCCGGAACAACGCGACATCGACCACGGGCCAGCGCGTCCTCTTCTCGACGTAGAGGAACAGCCCGAACAGGAGAACGGACGCGCCCGCCGATGCCAGCATGGCGGGCGACGCGATGGGCCACACCGAGACCTGCGTCAACGCCAGGATTCCCAGCGCCAGCGCCGGCACCAGCAGCACGGCTCCGGTGAGATCGTAGGTTTCGCCCTTGCTGCCGTAATCCTCGGTGCGCGGCAGGACCAGCCAGCCGACGACGAAGGCCGCGAGCCCGAAGGGCACGGCGGCCCAGAAGATCCAGCGCCATCCCAGCGCGTCGAGCAGGACACCGCCGATGATCGGCCCCAGGCTGACGCCCACCGCCTGCGCGGTCGTGAAGTATCCAATGGCGCGCGGTCGCGTCGCCACGGGCACGGACTTCACCAGGATGGTCATGCTGTTGGCGCCCAGAAGCCCGCCGCCGATGCCCTGCAGGGCGCGCAGTGCGACCAGCTCGGTCAAGGTCGTGGCATAGCCGCAGAGCAGCGACGCCACGGTGAACAGCGCGAAGCCCAGAAGATAGGGCAGCTTGCGCCCGAACATCTCGCAGACGCGGCCGAACACACCGAGGCTGCCGGCAAAGGCCAGCAGATAGGCGATGGCGACCCACCGCACTTCCGTCACCTTCACGTCGAACCCGTCGGCCAGGCGGGGCAGCGCGAGCTGCACGATGCTGGCATCGAGCTGCCCGATGAACGCGCCCGCACAGGTGACACCGACGACCAGCCACGGATGGATGGCCAGTCGCTCAAGGGAGCGCAGCGGCGCGGGTTCGAAGGATGACATGGCGAACCGTGTGTAACTCCCCCGCTCGCCGCACTGGAAGACGCCGCATGGCCGCATCGGCGGGCGGAACATCCCGATTGCGGTGCTCCTGTCCTGCCGATAGCACTATCGCGAAGACAAACGCGCCACCGGCCCGGCCGGTCGAGAAAGCGGGAATGGAAAGAGGAAACGCTTCGTGATGTCGCCGGACATACGGCGGCAGGCCATCATCATCGTGGCGACCCTGGCGACCGCCTATGTCGCGAGCCACTTCTTCCGCGCGGCCAACGTCACGATCGGGCTCGACCTGATGCGCGACCTCGGCATCGGGGCGGGTGCGCTGGGTGCGCTGACGGGCGCCTTCTTCTTCGGCTTCTCCGCGATGCAGATCCCCTGTGGCTTCCTGTTCGATCGCTACGGGCCGCGCCGCACGGTGACCGGAATGCTGGTTGTCGCGCTGGTCGGCGCGACCTTGTTCACTCTGGCGCCGGGCTGGCCACAGCTGCTGGCCGGCCGCGCGCTGATGGGCGCGGGCTTCGGCGTCATGCTGATCGGCAGCATGGTCGTGATCTCCCGCTGGTTTCCGCCGGACCGTTTCGCGACCCTGGCCGGAATCGTGCTGTCGGTCGGCCTGCTGGGCAACCTGCTCGCCACGACGCCGCTCGCCTGGGGCACGGAGCAGATCGGCTGGCGTGGCGTGTTCGGGATCATGGTCGCCTTCACGGCGCTGTCGGCGCTGGGCGTCTGGGTGATCGTGCGCGACGCGCCGCCCGGCCATCCCTTCCTCGAGCGCAAGACCGAGACCGCAGGCGAAATGATGCGCGGCCTCGGTGAAGTGCTGAAGAACCCGCAGCTCAAGTTCATCATCGCGCTCAATTTCTGCAACTACGCCTGCACTTTCACCATCCAGGGCCTGTGGGGCGGCCCGTTCCTGCGCGAGGTCCATGGGCTGACGCCCGTCGAGTCCGGCAACGTGCTGCTGGTCGCGGTGGTCGCCTACCAGATCGGCATGCTGATCATCAGCCCGCTCGACCGGGTGTTCGACACGCGCAAGCGCATCGCCATGGTCGGTACCCTGTCGGTCGCCATTATCCTGGCCGTGCTCGCTTTGTGGGCCCGGGCGCCGCTGTGGGTCGCGGTCGCGGCGATCGTCGGCATCGGCTTCCTCAGCCCCTGCAGCACCATGGTGATGACGCACGGCCGCGGCATCTTCCCCGACCGGCTGATCGGTCGCGGCATCGCCACCATGAACACAAGCGTGATGCTGGGCGTCGCCTGCATGCAGACCCTGTCGGGTATCATCATTCGCGCCTTCCCGCCGCTGCCCGACGGCGCCCGCTCCGAGGAAGCCTACCGCACGCTGTTCGGCTTCATGGTGGCGGTGCTGGTCGTTGCGATGACGATCTACAGCCGCTCGAAGGACATCCGCCCCAGCGATGAGCTGCGCGCCCGGCAAGCGGCGCTGAAAGGATGATCGCTCTCTAAATCTGTGGCTCGGCCTTGAGGATCTTGTCGATCGTTATGGGGAACTCGCGGACGCGGCGTCCGGTGGCATGGAAGATCGCATTGGCCACTGCGGCGGCGGTACCGACGATGCCGATCTCGCCCAGGCCCTTGACGCCGATCGGGCTCGCCTTGTCGTCCTGCTCGTCTACGAAGATGACCTCGATCTCCGGTACGTCGGTATGCGAAGGCACATGATATTCGGAGAGATTGTGGTTCATGACGCGGCCGAAGCGGTGATCGGTGATGACCTCCTCGTGCAGCGCCATCCCGATCCCCATGACGATGCCGCCCAGGATCTGGCTGCGCGCGGTCTTCGGATTGAGAATGCGGCCGGCGGCAACCGCGCATACGATCCGCGTGACACGTACCACGCCCAGCTCCTCGTCGACCCTTACTTCGGCAAACACGGCCGAATGGGTAAAGCTCTCGTATTTCAGCATCTGCAGCAGGTCAGGACCGGCCTTGCCGGTACCCTCGATGGAGGAGACCTCGGCGGCCTGCATCGCCTCGCCGACGGTGACACCCCGCCCGCGATCGTCGCGGCGCGAGATGCGACCGTCGGCGAAGACGACGTCCTCGAAAGCCGCATCCTTGAGCGGCGAGTTGGTCATCTTCTGCGCATGGGCGAACAGCGTCTGCTGAACCGCCTGACATGCCGCCTGGACGGCCGAACCGCCCGATGCGGCACCCCAGGAGCCGCCTTCAACCGGCGCGGCCGGCAGATCCGAATCGCCGATACGGACGGTCACCGCTTCCAGCGGCAACCCGAATGCTTCGGCCGCGATCTGCGTCAAAATCGTATAGGTGCCCGTGCCGATGTCGCTGGTTGCGAGCGATATCGAGAGCCGGCCGTCGGACGTGAACACGGCCTTGCATTGCGTCTTCATCACCATGGCTTCCCAGACGCCACTCGCCATGCCGAAACCCACCAGTTCCGAACCGTCGCGCGTCGTCGCCGGCTGCGCAGCACGCTCGCTCCAGCCAAAGGATTCGGCGCCCTCGCGATAACAGGCCTCCAGCGACTTGGAGGTGAACTCCTTGTTGGTATCCGCGTCCTTGGGCGCATAGTTCAGACGCCTGAAGGTGAGCGGGTCGATGCCGGCCTTGAAGGCGAGTTCATCCATGGCGCATTCGAGCACCGTCACGCCGCTCGCAGCGCCGGGCGCACGCATGTCGCAGGGCGTACAAGTGTCGAGCTTCGTCAGCTTGTAACGAAGTCGGACGTTGTCGCAGTGATAGAGGAGCCCCGACCAGTTGACGAGGTTCTCCTGGTAGTCCTCAAACCGCGAGGTCGCCGACACGCCATCATGCGTCACCGCCTGCAGTCGCCCCTCGCCGTCGCAGGCAAGCCCGATCGTGTGCAGCGTGTCCGGCCGATAGCCGACCGTGAACATCTCCTGCCGCGACATCACGATCCGAACCGAGCGCTTGAGCTCTAGGCTCGCCATGACGGCGCAGAAAGCATGGGCGTGCGGCCGCAGGCCTGAGCCGAAGGCGCCGCCGACATAGGCGTTCACCACGCGCACTTTCTTCTTCTTGAGGCCGAAGACCTTGGTCAGGTAGCCTTGGACGTTTTGCGAGCCCTGCGTCTTGTCGTAGACCGTGATCTTGCCGTCGCCGTCCCAGACGCAGGTCGTCGCGAACATCTCCATCGCCTGGTGGCTCTCGGCCGGCAGCAGATACTGTGCCTCGAGCTTGAACGGCGCACTCTTGAAGGCGGCACGCGCGTCGCCACGCGGCTTGGGCGGACGTGGAATGCCCATGCGCTTGCGCGGTGGGCGATAGGCCTTGTCGACCGCAACGTGGAAGTCGGTCAGGTGCTCGCTCGTTTCGTAGCCCACCTCGACCAGGCTCGCCGCATCACGGGCGGCCTCCCAAGTCTCGGCGATGACGACGGCGACCGGCTGGTCGGCGAACTGGATCTCGTCGGACTGCAACGGCCGGAACGGCGCGCCCGGCGGCGCCACTTCGTCGCGCCAGCTCACGTCGAACCAGGCCACCCCGCCTTTCTGCTCGTGGGTGAAAATCCGCACGACGCCCGACACGGCCTCGGCCTTCGCGGTGTCGATAGAAATCACGCGGCCGCGCGCGATGGTCGAGGAGACGATGCAGCCGTGCAGCAGGTCTGGCGCGCCGTATTCCGCGGCGTAGCGAGCCTGGCCGGAGACCTTCAGCGGGCCGTCGACGCGCGACGTGGCGCGGCCGATATGGGTATGGTTTTCGCCGTCGGGCATGGCACAGCTCCTACGCGATACGCTTGTCGGTCTGGGATTGCGGCGTACCGTTGGCCGCTTGAGTCAGCGCGCGAACCAGGACGCGCCGGGCAAGGCCGACCTTGAAATCGTTGTCGCCATGGCCCTTCGCCTTGCCGAGAAACCGGTCCGCAAAGGCCTGGAAGATGGATGGCTCGCTCTCATGGCCGAGGAGCAGTTCCTCCGCCCACCGGTCGCGCCAGGGCTTGTGGGCCACGCCGCCCATCGCGACCGCGGCCTTCTCGATGCGGGCGCCGCGGAACTCAAGGCTCACAGCCACCGAGACCAGTGCAAAGGCATAGGACAGCCGGTCACGAATCTTCAGATAGGAGTAGTTCGACGACGGCGACGAACCCGGCAATTCGATCGACGTGATCAGCTCGCCATAGAGCAGCGTGTTGTCGATGTGCGGCGCGTCGCCCGGCAGACGATGGAAGTTCTCAAAGGTAATGGTGCGCGCGCCGTCGGGGCCCTCGACATGGACGGTGGCGTCGAGCGCCGCCAAAGCGATGCACATGTCGGAGGGATGCGTCGCGATGCAGCTCTCGTCGCCGCCCAGGATGGCGTGGATGCGATTGCGGCCCTCCAGAGCAGGACAGCCGGAGCCCGGTTGCCGCTTGTTGCAGGGTAGGACCGGGTCATAGAAATAGTAGCAACGCGTCCTCTGCAGGAGATTGCCGCCCGTGGTGGCGGCGTTGCGCAACTGCGGCGAGGCACCGGCGAGGATGGCACTGGCCAGCAGCGGGTAGCGTTCCTCGATCCGCCGGTCCCAGGCGAGGTCGCTGTTGGGCACCAGTGCGCCGATCCGCAAACCGCCACCTTCGGTTTCCTCGATGTTGCGCAACGGCAGCCGATTGATGTCGACCACACGCGAGGGCGTGGCGACATTGTACTTCATCAGGTCGACCAGGTTGGTACCGCCCGCCAGCGCGCTGGCGTCGGGAACGGCGGCCAGTGCCGCGACGGCATCGGGCACGCTTTCGGCTCGAATATATTCAAAGCGTTTCATGCCGCGGCTCCTTTCCCGGTGCCGAGCACGTCCTCGATGGCATCGGCGATGTTGGTGTAGGCGCCGCAGCGGCAGATGTTGCCGCTCATATGCTCCCTGATCTCGTCGCGGCTCTGCGCCCTGCCCTCGCTGATGAGGCCGACAGCCGAACAGATCTGCCCGGGGGTGCAGTAACCGCACTGGAAAGCGTCGCGCTCGATGAAGGCCTGTTGCAGCGGATGCAGCTCGCCGGTCGGCGCCAAACCCTCGACCGTCAAGATCTCGGCACCGTCGAGCGTGACTGCCAACAGGAGGCAGGCGTTCTTCCGCCGCCCGTCCACGAGTACGGTGCAGGCGCCGCACTGGCCGTGATCGCAGCCCTTCTTCGACCCAGGCATGTCCAGCTGCTCGCGGAGCAGGTCGAGAAGCGTGACCCAGGGCTCGCAGCTTATTTCCCGGCGCGTGCCGTTAAGCGTCAGGGTCAGGGGCGCCGTAACGGTCATGCTGCACTCCGGCTCGTTGAAACCGGCCGCCAACGGGAGCCGCCCGCCAGCGGTTGCGAGATGCAGCCTCCGTTACATTTTGCCGCCTAGGCGAGCCCCAGCCCCATGCCGCCGTCGACGCGCAGGATCTCGCCGGTGATGAACTGCGCCTCGTCGGACGCGAGGAACAGGGCGGCATAGGCGGTGTCGTGGCCGCTGCCCATCTTGCCCCGCAGCGGCACCATGCGATTGCGTTCGGCGCGGACGTCCGCGGTCGAGCGGCCAGTCGCCTGGGAGATGCCGGTGATGGCCATCGGCGTGTCCATGAAACCCATCATGATGGCGTTGGCGCGGATGCCGTAGCGGGCGTTGGACTGGGCCACATGGGTCGTCAGCCGGTTCACCGCGGCCTTCGAGACCTCGTAGGCCATCTGCGTGGCGCCGCTGGTGGCCGCGAGGGAGGAGATGTTGACGATCGAGCCGCCCTTCTGGGTGCGCATCACCGGGATGACCGCCTTGATAGTCTGCCACATGCCCTTCAGGTTCACGTCGAGGATGCGGTCCAGCACCTGCTCCTCGATGCGATGGGCCGGCGCATCGCCGCCGCCGCCGATACCGACATTGTTGATCAGGATGTCGATGCGGCCGTAGCGCGTCACCGCCAGCTTGATGATGCGGGCACAATCGTCGGCGACCGTGATGTCCGCCTCCACTGCTGAAACGACGGCGCCCGTGGAAGAGATCTCCTTGGCCGTCTTCTCCGCGCGCTCGCCGCTCCTGTCGACGCACAGCACCGTCGCGCCTTCGCGGGCGAGCAACCCGGCGATGGCCGCGCCGTTGCCGATCGTCTCGCCCGGGGTCTGTCCGGCACCGACGACGACGGCGATCTTTCCTTCAACGCGCTTCGACATGTCTTGCTTCCTTTGGAGAGAATGCCCCTCTCCTTCGATCGGAGAGGGGCATGAATTCGGGCGGTCAGGCCGGATCGCGATAGGGCATCGCACCCAGATAGTTGCGCTTGCCGACCGGGACGCCGTTGTGGCGCAGGATCGCGTAGGTCGTCGTGACGTGGAAATAGAAGTTCGGGATGACGTGCTGGACGAGGAATTCCTCGCCCGACAGCGACTTACCGTTCCAGCGCGGCTGGGTGATCCGGCGCTCGGCCGCCCCGGCGAAGGACTGGGCCGTGAAGCCCTTTAGATACGCCACGGTGCCTTCGATGCGCGCCTTGACCTCGGCCAGCGTCGCTTCGGTGTCGGGATTGACGGGCGCGTCCTTCTCCGTACCCGCCAGACGCGCAGCGCCCAGCTTCGCGGTATCGCAAGCGGTCTGGATCTGCTGGATCAGGCGGAACTGATCGGGCGCCAGGCGCGACTGCAACAGGACGGCGACATCGAACTTCTTCTCGGTGGCGTACTTCTCGGCCTCGTCGAGGATGGCGAGAAGATTGCCCAGCATCTTGCTGAACTGCTGGACGACGATGGTGTGGATCATGAAAACCTCGGGCTGGATGGAGGACGTGAGCGCAGGGCCTACGCCATTCCGTCGGCCGCCGCCATAGCACCGCCCTTCTGGCTCCGTTCCGACTTCAACATCTCCACATGCTCCGTCAGATGCTTGTGGAAGTGCCCGATCGCCTGCTCGTAGTGACCGAAGGTAAAGTGCGTGTTGGCACCCGACGCCAGTCCCGCCTGGATTTCCGTCGCGGCGTGACGGTCTTCCAGGATGCCGCTTTCCTGCACGAAGTTGGCATCCTTGCGCGCCTGCTCGATGTCGAGGGGCTTGCCGTTCTTGATGCGCGGCGCGAGCTGGTAGACGACCCAGTGCGTCTCCGACGGCGACACCGGCTCGAGGATGATCAGGATGGCATGGCTCGACAGCACGCTGACATGCGTATTGGGAAAGAGCTGGTGCACGTCGGTGATGCGGCCCTGCGTGCTCCACTCCTCGCGCGGAACGCTGCGCAGCTTCTCAATGCGGCGGAATGGGAAGACGATGCGCGAATTGCGGCCGTGCAACTCGACGACGTTCAGATTGTCGTAGCCGTAGGGGAAGAACGACTGATTGTGCAGCGCCTTGATGTGGTAGCCCTCCATCGAGGTCTCGCCCAGCACCTTCCAGTTCGCCTTGTCGTCGAACTCGATCTTGTTGAACAGCACATAGTCGTCGGTCAGCACCTCCGGCAGGTCGCCCAGCGGCCCATCCGACAGCGGGGCGTCCTGCGTCACGAAGACGATGCCGTTCCGCTCCTGCACCGAAGCCACCGGCATCAGCCCGTGCGCTGCCTTGTCGAGGCCGGGGAAACCGTCCTCGCCCGGAATATGGCGCAGCGAGCCGTCGAGCCCGTAGGTCCAGGCATGGTATGCGCAGGCGAAGGCGCGCTTGCAGCCCTCGCCCTCCTCCAGCTTCATGCCGCGATGACGGCAGGCGTTGCGGAAGCCGCGCACCACACCGTCGGTGCCGCGCACCACCAGCAGCGGCGTGCCGACCGTCGTGCGTGCGATGTAGGAACCCGGTTCCGGCAGCGCCGCCGACGGACAGAAGGCCATCGGCACGCGACGCAGCACTGCGATCTCGGCGGCGAACCGCTCGGCCGAATGATAGTTCTCGACCGGCTCGCGCCAGACCACCGTGCCCTTGTCCGTCGTCTTGCCGGCGATGTGCGCCAGGATGCGATCGATCAGGTCGGTCTCGTTCAACAGCGCGGCCATTCTTCTTCCTTTGCAAGCGGGCGTGCCGATACTAGCCCGCATGGCCTCGCACGCAACAAAGGGCCGGGAAGGACGAGCCGCGCTGCGAGACCTCAGCGCTTGCCGCGCGTCGCCAGTCGGAGGTCGAGGCGGCGAATGAGTTCCCGCGTGCCGGCGGCGCGCTTGACCGTCCGGTTGAGCGAGGCGGCCTTGCCGTCGAAGCCTTGGCACAGCCACGACAGCAGGCCGAGTTCGAGCTGGGCCGATTCGATCCACGAGACCTCTCGACCATAGCCCATGACGGCCTCCAGATCGGTCTCGGCGAGGAAGCTACGCAGCACCGAGGAGCGCCGTCGCATCATCTCGCAGGCCGACACGAAGAGGACCCGGCCGGCGCCGCGGGCACGCAACGGCGCGGCCAGTTCGGCGAGGTCGACGGAGCGGCTCCGGTGCCGACCGCCATTCTTTTGCATAGCCGTGAGGCCGTAATCAGTGCCATGCGAGGCGAGGTAGAGAACCGGGAAGCTGTCATTGCTTTTGCGCGTCGCCTGTACGAGCAGGCCGCTCAGCTCCTCCCAGGACGAGAAGGTGCGGTGAATGAAGGGCGTGCCGTCGATGCTTTCGATCAGGCGCAGGAGATGGCGAACGGATGGCTGCGGGGCACCGGCGCGCTCCCAGTGCGTCGTCTCGATGCAATAGATACCTGGGCCCGACATCGCGCCTCCTGACGCGTGAGAATGGATCGGAGGGGCAAGGGTTGCCCCGCGAGGTGCCTGCCGGACGCGCAAAGAAAGACCCGCACCGGACGGATCCAGATGCGGGTCAGGGACGCATCAACGTGCCGGCCGCGCCTGGTTCTCGCGATAGGCGGGATAGCAATGGCCGTGCTGCACCAACGTTACAGCCGGTGAAGAAAAAGCGCGGCCAAAATGAAACGGCCCGCTTGACGCGGGCCGCTCCTCTCTCTGTTACGGAACGAAGACGGCGTGCTAGCGCCGGCCGGCCCAGCCGCGGCGCGACGCCTCGGCATGTCCGCGCGAATCGCCGAACCAGCCGCCATGACCGTGGCTTCTGCCGCCCTCGTTCGGAGAATGGCTGCGCGTGCCGTAACGGTCGTCGTCGTGATCCCGGCGCATCCGTGCAGCCCGCGCATGGCCTTCGGAATCGCCGAACCAGCCACGGCCGCGACCGCCGCGATCGTCGTCGTCGTCACGCCCGCGATAGCTCCCGCCGTAGCCGTAGCCGCCGCGGCGATCATCGTCATAGGAGCTTCTGTAGCTCTGGCGATCGTCGTCGTAGCGGCCGTAGCGGCCACCGCGCCTATCGTCGTTCATGAAGCCGCGGTAATCGTCGTCGCCCAGGAAACGCCCTCGTTCGTCCCTCTCACGATCGTAGTCAGCCCGACCGTAGCTGCGATCGTCATGGCCGCCGGTGAAGCGACCCCGTTCGTCCCTCTCACGATCATAGTTGCCGCGTCCATAGTGACGATCGTCGTCCGGATGACGGCTGCTGCCGTACGATGTGTAACGCCGGTCCTGATACCGGTCGTCGTGATCGTCGTCGCTGGTGAAGCGGCCACGCTCGTCGCGGTCGCGATAGTTGCCATATCTGGCCATATCGTCCTCCAGTGCGGATAGGTTGATGGAACGGCGCGAACGGTCTTGGGTCTGCAGCGCGCCTCTGCAGCGTTTGCTGGATCGTCTGAGCGTTCGCTGACGAACGCTCTTGTGTCTTTCTCTACGCACAGCGCCGGCTGGCGCGGTTCGTGCTACCGTTTCGTGACGAACTTCCGGGGGCAGAATCATCGTGACCAACCACGCTGGCAGGCTCGTGCCGCGCCTCGATTTCCTCGAGACCGAACTGTCTCGCATGGGAGACGCCGCGAGCGACGCAGAATGGGAGCTGCGGGAGAATCCCACCGACCACGCTGCGCGCGACCGGCTTTCGGCGATCTACGATCTGGCGCGCAGCGTCTGGCAATCGATCCAGGAACTGCGCCGAGACCTGCAAGCATCGACGGGCTGAGACGGCGGTTGAGAGACAGGAAGGCCCGATCCTTGCGGACCGGGCCCTGCCTTTCAACGCACCGTCACGACGACATCGACGAGTGCTTGCCCGACTGCGTGCCGCTGCTCGACTTGCCGGTGTCGTGCTCCTTGACCTTGATGCTGTTCTGGACGTTCTTCACGCCGCTCACGCGTTCGATCATGTCCTCGGCATGGCGCTTGGCCAAGCGATCGGACACGTTACCACTCAGGGTCACCTCGCCGTTCTTCACCTGCACCTCGATCTCGCCGGCATCGAGCATCGGATCGTCGGTCAGGCAGTCGCATACGTCTTCCTTGATGCGATCGTCGGAGCGTGTGTAGCCCTTCGGGCCCTTGCCGCCGTGATGTTCCTGGCCGGATGAGCCGATGCCGTAGCCGCCACCCATGCCGGCATGCTCGCTGCCGTACCTGCCGGCACCGCCGCCATGACTGCTGCCGTAACTGCCGCCCGACATGCTTGATATGCCGTCGGAGCGACGGCCATACCAGCCACCGCTCCCGCCCTGGCCGCCGGCGTCGGAGCTGCCCATGCGCTGGCGGTTCATGTCTTGCCGGCCCATGCCCTGCGAATGGCTGCCGCCCATCTCGTCGCTAATGCCTCCGCCCAGGGCGCCGCCACGTCCCTGATACATATCGCCGCCGTTGCCAGGGCCGTAACCGTACCCACGACCACCGCCGGCAATGCCCGATGACATGTCGTCATGCTCGTAGTTGCCGCGGCCATAGGAAGATCCGCCACCGTAGCCGTATTCGCTGCCGTAACGGCTACCGCGCTCGCCGCCGCGCTCACCATAATCACCGTAACGGCCTGAGCCCGAGTAGCCGCCGCGATAGGCGTCACCACGCTCGCCTTCGTAGCCGCCGTAACGGCCTTCATTTTCGTGTGAGCCTGAACCGAACCAGCGCGACGATCCCTGATCCTCACGTTCGCTGCCGTAGGACCGACCGCGATCGTCGTGATCGTCGTGCGAACGCCAGCCTGCACGGCTGCCGGAAAGGGAGTCGCGATGGGACCCGCGATCCTCTCGCGAAGAGTAGCTGCGGAAACGATAGTCGTCGTCGTAGCGTGCCATTCAATGCCTCCGTGGGTGAGACCGGTCGATCTCTCCTCGTCGCCGGTAACGGGGGAATGCGCCGGGGCAATACCAGTTGCCGCGCGCGGCACTTTTGGCGCGTGCTTGTCTGCGCCGCCCATGAAGGGAAGTCGCGCGTCGAATCGCCAACGATGCTTTGCAACGAAAGTTTCAAGTTCGACCGTCAGCCACCGCACGATCACGCAAACGCAATTGCAGTCGCAGCGAACGCAGCCGCGGCTCAGGAAATTCGCAGCCAAAGCGCGATCGTACCGTTACGCGCGAACCAATCAGATGGAGGAAACATGGCCAAGTATTCGCGAAGCGCCAGCAAGGACGTCGAGATCGCGATGGAGCGTCGCAAGAAGGGCACGCTGAAGAGCGGGCCTGGCGGCAAGGGCGGCACGGTGAAGAGCCGCAAGCAGGCCATCGCCATCGGCCTCTCCGAGGCGCGCGCCAAGGGCAAGAAGGTCCCGACCAGGAATAAGACCGCCGCGAAGAAAAAGACCATGGCGAAGCGCAAGACAGCGGCAAAGCGGAAGAAGAAGGCCTGACTTCTACGACACCGAAATGTCGGCGATCACCGGCAGGTGATCGGAGATCGCGCGCGCCTGGTAGTCGGTGCGGCTGCTGATCAGCGCCGAGGCCGGCGAGAGATAGATGCGGTCGAGCTGGAAGAGCGGCAGCCGCGACGGAAAGGTGCGATGGCGGCTGAAGCCTGGCAAAGCGCGCGCGAGGCCGCGGCGCACCGAGCCGGCCCAGAACCAGTCGTTGAAATCGCCCAGCGCCACGGTCGGCCGGTCGAGCCGGCCCAGCATCTTGAGCAGGGTGATCGCCTGGCTGCGCCGCTCGCGCAGGCTGAGACCGAGATGCGTGGCGATCACACGCAACGGACCGAAGGGAGTCGCCACGTCGCTGCAGATGGCGCGCCGCGGCTCGCGCTCCGGATAGGAGAGATCGTGGATCTGCGTGCTCTCCAGTGGCCATCGGCTGATCAGCGCCTGGCCGTATTCGCCGTCCGCCGTCACCACCGTCTTGGCGCCAATCCCGTGCGTGCCCAGCGCCTCCTGCAGCACGTCGAAGGGATTGCCGACATGGGCCTCGCGGGCGCGCCGCGAATCGATCTCCTGCAGCGCCACGATGTCAGGCGCATGGCCCTTCACGAACTCGATGACACGGTCGAGATCGAAGCGCGGGTTGCGGCCCAGCGCGCCGTGGATGTTCCAGGTCATCACGCGGACCGAGCTCAAGAGGCGCGACCCCCGAGCCGCGACACAACGGCCTGCGCGCCGAAGGAGAGGCCGATCCACCCCGCGACGCAGAGCGCCAGCACGGCCACCTCGCCGACGCTGGGATTGGCCAGCACCTTCACGATGCGGTCGCCCATCAAGGCGATCGCGGCCACGCCCGGCCCCATGCCGATCAGTGTGCCCAGCAGGAAATCGACCAGACGGATCGAACTCGCGCCCGCCGCCAGGTTCACGAGCGAGAACGGCGCCACGGGGACGACGCGGATCGCGACGATGGCGAGCAACCCGCGCCGCTGCAGCTGTTCGCGGACCTTGTGCCAGCGCTCGCCGAGCAGGCGCTTGGGCATTTCCTGCCCGAAGCGCGCGCCGATGGCGAACATCAGGAGCGCACTCGCCGCGACGCCGGCGGCGGCGTAAAGCATACCGAGCCAAGGGCCGAACACGGCCGCCGTCGCCAGGATCAGGATGGTGACGGGAAACGCCACCATGGCACCGATCAAGAAGACGGCGACAACGAGCGCCAACGCCCACGGCTCGCCGGCGCTGTCCTGGAGCAACTCCCGGATACGATCGGGATGCGCGAACTCGCTGAGCCCCGTGAATTGCCAGGCCAGCGTCAGCGCGACGATCAGCGCAAGACCGGCGACGACCACCGTGCCAGCGCCACCTGTCACGGTACGGCTGCCGTGGAACAGCAGGCGCGGCATCAGGCGGCCGGCGAGACGCCCGAAGCGGATCGGCCGTGCCGGATCGGCGACCCGCTCGGCCAGCCGCGCAAACAGGCTGCGATCGGGCTTGCCGTCGTCGATGGGACGCAGGCGATGACCGTTGCCGGCCAGCGTATCGGCCGCCCGCACCAGCGAGCCATGCCGCGCCATTGCGGCGGCCACCTCCTCCGCGGACACGCCGCAATGCTCGCCCAGCAGCCGGTTGCGCATCGCGGCGATACCCTGGCGTTCGCGATCGATGGCTGCCTCGATGGAGAGATCGCATTCGGTGTCGGCGCCCATCGAGCGATTGTTGATGTTCGCCGATCCGACCCGCAGGAACGTGTCGTCGATCACCATGACCTTGGAATGGATCATGGTGTGCGTGGCGACGCCGTCCTTCTCGATGGAAGGGTAGAGCAGCCGCACGCGATCGCCGCCCGCCGCCTGTACGACGCGCCAGAAGCGGATGCGGCCGTTGCGCATGGTGCGCCGCTCGACGAAGGAATCGTGGCTGCGCGGCGCCACCATCACGACCTCCAGATACGGCCGTTCGCGCAACCGGCGGGCCAGCGCCGACGCGACCAGGCCCGAGGTCATGAACTGGTTCTCGATGTAGATCGTGCGCTCGGCACGCGCGACGCTCTCGACGAACAGCGCTTCGACCTCGCGCACTTCGTTCTCGCGATGATAGCGCGGCTGCGTGCGCGAGATGGCGACGTCGACGTCGGTGAAGTGCGGCTTGCAGGTCTGCGGCCAGGGGTCGCCGTCCGGCAGCACCGCAGGCTCGCCGCCTTTGGCGTGGCACCAGCGGCCGCGCGCCAGCAGCGCCAGGGCGTGCGCGGCATCACCGTCGACCATCATCTGCACGTCGTGGAACGGCCGGTAGGGCTCGCCGGCCGGATCGACGCGCTTTCGGTTGGTCGGATCGTGACGGCTGGTGTCCCAGCGGCGGATGGTGAGATCGAGCCCACCCGAGAAAGCCAGCGCATCGTCGACCACCACCAGCTTCTGGTGCTGCGACGAACCGAAGGGCACAGTCGAGTCCAGACAGAAGGTGACCTGCGGCGGCATCTGCCAGTTGAGATAGAGCCGCGGCAACGGCTCGCGTTCGTGTGCATAGAGCAGCGAATAGTCCCACAGCAGCAGATGGATCTGCAGTTCCGGCCGGCGCGCCACCAGCTCGGTGAGGAAGCCCGCTAGGTTGGTCGGCAGCCCGTCGGTCGGCGGCTTGTCGCCCACAAGCTCGGTGCGGCTGTCGATGTCCCAGCCGACGATGAAGATGGTGCGCTGCGCCTGCAGGAACGCCTCGCGCACCGCCGCAAAGAAAGCTGCGCCATCGACCAGGACAGCGGCGCGACGGGCACGCTCGACCTTCCAGACGGTGCGTCCGGGCTGAAAAAGGGGCGACATCGCGCCTATAACGCCGATCGCCCGCCAATGATCCGCCTTCAGGAACGTCGTTCCGCCCTGCCCGTTCGCGTCGCCATGTTGGAATTCCTGGGTGGCTTGATCTGGCCGATCGTCATCGTGGTCACCACGGTGGTGATCGCGGTCCTCGTCGGCGTCTTCATAGCGACGCGCAAACTCGACTGACCGAAACGGCCGTCATCGAAAGTGTAGTTGACAGGGAAACGAACGATCCCCTATTTGCAACTAAGAACGATTTGCATGTCAGCGTCGGTCTCGGGGGAGTTCACGACATGCTCGCAGTCCTTGTCATTGTGTTCCGTGAGGTCCTGGAAGCAGGCCTCGTCGTCGGTGTCGTGCTGGCCGCCACGCGCGGCGTGGCCGGCCGAACCTTGTGGATCGGCGCCGGCATCCTGGCGGGCGTCGCGGGCGCGCTGGTCATGGCGGGCCTCGCCGACCAGATCGGCCACCTCTTCGCAGGCGCCGGCCGGCAGATCCTGAACGCGATCATTCTCGCCATCGCCGTCGCCATGCTCGGCTGGACCGTGGTGTGGATGTCGGTGCACGGCCGCCAGATGACCGCCGAGCTGAAGCAGGTCGGCCGCGACGTCGCCGAGGGCCGCAAACCGCTCAAGGCGCTGGCCATCGTGGTCTGCGTCGCGGTACTGCGCGAAGGCTTCGAGGTCGTGCTCTTCGTCTATGGCGCGGCGGCCAGCGGCGGCATCACCGCGCTGGACGTCGCGACAGGTGTCGGGCTCGGCGTGCTGGGCGGCGCAGCGGTCGCGAGTGCGCTCTATCTCGGCCTGGCGGCGATCCCGCTGCAACACGTCTTCAAGGTGATCTCCGTGCTGATCACGCTGCTGGCCGCGGGTCTGGCGGCGCAGGCGATCGGATTGCTGCAGCAGGCCGGCTACCTGGCGTTCTGGAACGAGGAAGTGTGGAACACCTCGCACATCCTGCGCCAGAGCAGCATCCCGGGACGCATCCTGCATACGCTGGTGGGTTATCAGCAGAAGCCCACTGGCCTCGAGATCGTGGCCTACGTCGCCACCATCGTCGCGATTGTCATCGCCATGCGGCGCGTCGAGCGTGCCCACGCCAAGGCGCGTCCGCCTTCCAAGACCTGAACCGGAGCAACAGATGACCAGCGACAAACTCAAGGCGTCCCTGAACGAGCTGATGAACGGCCAGCTCGAAGCCCACCTCTTCTACCTCCAGGGCGCGGCCTGGGCGGCGGAGCGCAGCCTCACGGGCGTGCACGACTTCCTCGTGGCCCAGGCGGCCGACGAGTTGATACACATGCACCTCCTGTTCAAGTACCTCACCGAGATCGGCGCCAAGGTGACCTTCGCGTCCGTGCCGCAGCCCGTCATCGCCGCCAATGCCGTGAAGGGCGTGTTCGAGGCCGTTCGCGATCTCGAGAGCTGCGCGTGACGAAGAGCGTCGGCGATACCTATGCCCAGGCACGCGCCGAGAACGACCACGCGACGGAATCCTTTCTCAAGCAGTTCGTCGACGGGCAGCACGCGGAGAACACGCAATGCCGCTTCGTGCTCGACCGCATCGAGCTGGTGGGGAACGGGCCCGAGGCGCTCTACCTGATCGACCGCGAGCTGACGGCACTGGGCTCACAGAAGGGTAACGCAGCGGCCGCCTGAACGGGCGGAGGACGAAGGGGGCGAGACATGAGGCGCGCGGCAGCCTGCGGGTTGGTCTTCACGGCACTGGCGGTATCCGCCGAAACGGCTCACGGCCAGAACATCGCCGCGCGGCCGACCGACCAGAAGCTGGTCGGCAAGGTCCACGACAAGACCCGCGCCGCCAAAGCGCGGCGGGAACTCTCCCTCAGCGAGGATATCGACCAGGCGCACGTGAAGTTCGCCAAAGCGAAGAAGCAGATCGAGGACGAGACCGGCGTCACCTTCTCGATGGAAGGCTCCGCGATGAGCCAGTGGGGCGTGCCGAACGGCGGCTACGGCGCCGTGCAAGGCATGTTCTCACCGGCGGTCAACTGGAGCGCGTTCAACAACGAGAAGATCGGCGCCGGCTCCTTCCAGTTCCACTTCCTGGCGACGCAATACTGGTCAGGCAACGACGGCACTGCGGTGGGCGCCAATCTCGACCTGGTGAGCCCGATCAACAACCAGCCGACGGCCAACAACCAGTTCGTCCAGCTCACCTACACGCACAGTATCGGCGACTGGCTGTCGATCTCGGCCGGCCAGTACGCTTTCTCCAATTTCGACGGCAATGCCTACGCCAACGACCAGCAGGTGAACTTCATCGGCTATTCGATGACGCAGAATGGCAGCCAGAATTATGCGCAGGCAGGCCTCGGCGCCTATGTGCAGCTCAACCCGTCACCGGAGATCACATTCGCGGCCGGCTTCCAGGACGCCAACGACCTGAGCGGCAGCTACCTGCAGTTCTCGACCCTGGGCCAGGGCCAGTATGCCTGGTTCGGCTATGCCGCCTTCTCGCCCACCATCCCGAAGTGGGGACAAGGCACCTACTCGCTGCTCTACTACAGCCAGCCCAGCGTCACGATCCAGCCGCTGGCCAGCGACGGCCTCTCCTTCAACGCCGCGCAGCCGATCGGCGACAAATGGGGCCTGTTCGTGCGCGCCAACACGGCGTGGAATTCGAGCTTCCCGATCCAGTCCTCGGTCGCCGGCGGCTTCGTCTACAACGATCCGCTGAAGCGCAGCCCGCATGACCAGATCGGCGTGGCGATGGCGTGGAACGCCACCAACATGAACTTCTACCAGGGCACCTCTGTGCGGCAGAGCGAGACGATGGTGGAAGCCTACTGGGCCTGGTCGATCTACCGGACCTTCCTGCTGACGCCCAACGTCCAGTTCTATTTCCAGCCGGCCCTGACGCCCAACAACAACGTCGCCGCCGTCTTCAGCTTCCGAGCCACGCAGTTCTTCTAGAGGCCGCCCCCATGCTCCGCCCGCTGCTCCGCCAAATCCTGCCGTTCTCGTTGCTGGTCCTGATCCCCTTCGTCGTGGCCAGCCAGGAAACGCCCAGGCGTCCCGCCTTCGTCGAGCCACCCGAGATCATGAGCGAGAACGGACGGCTGGTGACGGAGCTGACGGTGGCGCCGCATACGATCCAGATCGACGGCAAGACCGTGACGACGACGCTCTACAACGGCCTCTTCGCGCCGCCGACCCTGCGCGTGAAGCCGGGCGACAAGCTCTTACTGACCCTGCGCAACAAGTCAGCCAACAACACCAACATGCATTATCACGGGACCAACGTGTCGCCGAAAGCGCCGGGGGACGACGTCTTCCTGCGCGTCGCGCCGGCCGAGGACTACAAGTACGAGGTCGATTTCCCGAAGGACCATCCGCAGGGCCTGTTCTGGTATCATCCGCACTGGCACGGCTCGACCGAGTTCCAGATCGGCGGCGGCCTGTCGGGCCTGCTGAGCGTCGACGACGTTCTGGAACCTTGGCCCGAGCTGAAGAACATCCGCCGGCGCCACATCATCCTGCGCGACATCCAGATCGTCGACGGCAAGGTGCCCAACCCGCCCGATCCCGGCAATCCGACCCTGCGCCTCGTCAACGGGCTGATGAACCCGACGATCGACATCCGTCCCGGCGAGGTCCAGCTCTGGCGGGTCGGCAATATCGGCGCCGACATCTTCTACGACCTCGAGATCGCCGGGCATAAGCTCTACGAAGTCGCCCGCGACGGCTCGCGGCGCAACCAGCTCGTCCCCTACGACCATCTCCTGCTGCCGACCAGCGCGCGCAGCGAGTTCCTCGTGGTCGGTGGCCCGCCCGGCGAATACATCTTCCGCACGCGCGAGATCGACATGGGCCCGGGGGGCGATCCGCATCCGCGCACGACCTTGGCAACCCTGGTGTCGAGCGGCCCGCCGCAGACCGAGGTCAAGCTGCCGGAGCGCTTTCCCTCCGTCCCCGACCTGCGCTCGGCGGAGACCTGCTGCGGGCGGACCATCGATTTCTCGGAAACCGTCGACGGCAGCCAGTTCTGCATCAACAACGCGCAGACCGACATGAGCCTCATCAACGTGCGCGTGCGCATCGGCTGCGTCGAGGAATGGACGGTCAACAACTGCAGCGCCGAGAACCACGTCTTCCATCATCACCAGCTGCAGTTCCAGGTGATCAAGCGGAACGGCAAGGACGTGCCCTTCATCGGCTGGCAGGACACGGTGACCGTCGACTACCGCGCCGCCGACGCGGCGAACCCCGACCGCTGCAAGTGCGACGCCAACGGCAACTGCACCGGCTGCACCTGCCCCACTGCCGACGATCCCTGGGGCTCGGTCGTCGTGCGCATCGCCTACACCAACCCGTTGCTGCAGGGGAAATCGATCTTCCACTGCCATATCGGCGAGCACGAGGATGCCGGCATGATGCAGGTCATCGAGATGTCGCGCGACGCCGGCCGCTGCGAGCCGGGCACGCCCTCCTCGACCAACCGGCTGGCGATGACGCCGATGGCGCGCGCCGTCTGCATGCCCAAGCCGGCTGCGCACAAGCATTGAAAGTCTTTTCGTCCTAGACTGACCGCACCACCTCATCCTGAGGAGGTCGCGCAGCGACCGTCTCGAAGGATGAGCAACAGACGTGGTGCTCGTGCCCACCCTTCGAGACGCGCTCCTGCGGAGCGCTCCTCAGGGTGAGGTTGGTGTTGGGTAGTAGAGGCGCATACATGACCACCGTAACCGATCGTCCTTTCGAAGCCGGCAGCCTCACTGACGCCGACATCCAGCGCTTCGGCCCCGATCCGCTCGGCATGTTCAGCCGCAACCTCGCCTCGGTCGAGGCGCGGATCGTGCAGGCCTGCGCCCGCGCCGGGCGCGCGCGCGAGTCGGTGCGGCTGCTGCCGATCACCAAGACGGTGCCGTCGCACATCCTGCGCTTCGCCTACGAGATGGGCATCCGGGACTTCGGCGAGAACAAGATCCAGGAAGCCGTGGCCAAACGCGCCGAACTGGAGGACCTCGCCATCGACTGGTGCATCGTGGGCCACCTGCAGACAAACAAGGTCAAGTACCTGACCCGCTTCGCCCGCGAGTTCCACGCCCTCGACAGCGTGCGCCTTGCCGAAGCGCTCAACGCCCGACTCGACCGCGAGGATCGCTCCCTCGACGTCTATGTGCAGGTCAATACGTCGGCCGAAGAGAGCAAGTACGGCCTGCAGCCCGACGAACTGCTGCCTTTCCTCGAAGGGCTCGACCGCTTTCCGCGGCTGAAGCCGCGCGGGCTGATGACGCTCGCGGTGTTCAGCACCGACCTCGAGAAGGTGCGCCCCTGCCTCGAACGCCTGCGCGAGCTGCGCGATGCGGCCGTCCGGCACCATCCCGCGATCCGGGAACTGTCGATGGGCATGTCGAACGACTTCGAGGAAGCGATCGTCCAGGGCGCCGACGTCGTGCGCGTCGGCGAAGCGATCTTCGGCAAGCGCTCGACCCCCGACGGACATTACTGGCCGGTGACCGAGAAGCGGTAGCGCCCTCGGCCCGGTTCTTGCGACGGCATTCGGTCGAGCCGACAGTCCGGTTCGGCGACCGCCGGGACCTGAACAAGGAGCCGATGCCATGATGCATCTCGCCTGCATTCCCAATCTCGTCGGCGGCCATCTCGGCGGCTGGCGACACAAGGATGCCTTCGACAGACCGGTGATGAATCTCGAGGCCTTCATCGAGATGTCGCAGATCGCCGAACGCGGGAAATTCGACTGCGTGTTCCTGGCCGACGGCAATGGCGTGCGCGACATGGACCGGCCGGCGCTGTTCGCCGCCAACCATCCCTCGGCGCGACCGTCCTTCTTCGAGCCGACGACGCTGCTCTCGGCCATCTCGATGGTGACGAAGAACGTCGGCATCGTCGCCACGGCGACCAGCACCTACGACGAGCCGTGGATGGTCGCCCGCCGCTTCGCCTCGATGGACCATATCAGCAAGGGCCGCGCCGGCTGGAATCTGGTCACGGCCTCCAACGCCGGCGATGCGCTGAACTTCGGCCGCAGCGAACACATGGGCCGCGAGGACCGCTATGCGCGGGCGCAGGAATTCTACGAGGTCGTCGCGGCCCTGTGGGACAGCTGGGCCGACGACGCCTTCCCGCAGGACAAGGCGACCGGTCAGTATCTCGACCCGACGCGCGTGCGGCCCATCGATCATAGCGGCCCACATTTCACGGTGAAGGGGCCCCTGAACATCTCGCGCACGCCGCAGGTTCGCCCCATCGTGTTCATGGCCGGCCAGTCCGCGCCCGGCGTGGAACTGGCGGCGCGCTATGCCGATGCGCTGTTCGGCGCCGGCACCACCAAGCAGGACTGCATTGACGCCTATGCCGACCTCAAGGGCCGCATGGCGCGCTACGGCCGCGCGCCCGACACGCTGAAGATCCTGCCGGGCGTCAGCGTCTTCACCGGTCGCACCGCCGCCGAAGCGGAGGAGCTGTACCTGGAGCTGCAGTCGTTGATCTCTCCGGCGCTGGGTGTGCACTATCTTTCCAAGATGCTGGTGCACGATCTCGAGAACCTGCCGCTCGATGGCCCGCTGCCCTTCGACGATCTCGCCGAAGAGACCTTGGGCGGCAGCAGCCTGCGCCGCTACATCATCGACATGGCCCGGCGCGACGGTCTCACCCTCCGCGAGACCTACCAGCGCACGCTGCCGGCGCTGGGCGGACCGGTGTTCAAGGGCAGCCCGACGCAGGTTGCCGACGAGATGGAGGATTGGTGGCGGAGCAAGGCCGGCGACGGCTTCACCATCATGGCGCCGGTCCAGCCAACCGGTCTCCGCGACTTCGTCGACTTGGTCGTGCCCGAGTTGCAGCGCCGCGGCATCTTCCGCAAGGAATACGAGACCGCCACCCTGCGCGGCCACCTCGGCCTGCCCGATCCGCCGAGCCGGTGGCAAGCGGAGCCGGCAAAAACGGAGCGCGGCGCCGCATGATGGTGCTGGGCTTCACCGGCGGCGCCCTGGGCGGCCATCTCGGCGGCTGGCGTCATCGCGATTCCTTCCCGACGACGACCATGCAGCTGCAATGCATGGTCGAGATGGCGCAGATCGCCGAACGGGGCGGGCTCGACATGATGTTCCTGGCCGACGGCAACGGTGTACGGCAGATGGACAAGCCTGCGCTGTTCGCCGCCAACAGCCCGTCCGATCGCCCGGCGGTGTTCGAGCCGGTGACGTTGTTTGCGGCGCTGGCGCAGCACACGAGCCAGATCGGTCTGGTCGCCACGGCGACGACCACCTACGAGGAGCCTTTCAGCATCGCCCGTAAGTTTGCCTCGCTGGATCATCTGAGCGGCGGCCGGGCGGGCTGGAACCTCGTGACCACCCAATATGTCGAGGATGCGAAGAACTTCGGCCGCGATGAGCATATGGGCAGGGTCGACCGCTACGAACGGGCACGCGAAAGCCTTGATGTCGTACGCACCCTCTGGGATTCCTGGGCGACCGATGCCTTCCTCCAGGACAAGGCGACGGGGCGGTATCTCGACCCGGCGCGTGTACGCCTGACCAATCACCGCGGCACGCATTTCGCGGTCAAGGGACCGCTCAATGTCGCCCGCACGCCGCAGGGTCAGCCCGTGGTCTTCATGGCCGGCCAGTCGGAGGCCGGCAAGGAGCTGGCGGCCTATGGCGGCGAAGGCCTGTTCGGCACGGCCAGCAGCAAGGCGCAGGCCCAGAAGGAATATGCCGACATCAAGGGGCGCATGCCGAAGTACGGTCGCCCGCCCGAAGCGCTGAAGATCCTGCCCGCTCTCAGCGTGTTCGTCGGCCGCACCAGCGCCGAGGCCGATGATCTCTACGAAGAGCTGCAGGCGCTGATCGCGCCGTCGCTTGCCGTCAGCTACCTGTCGAAGCTGGTGGGCTTCGACCTGACCGAAGCCCCGCTCGACGGGCCGATGCCGGCAAGCCCGGGCGAGAGCGTCGGCGGCACCGCGATTGGCCGCTCGGTGCTTGAGATGGCGGCGCGCGAGGGCCTGAGCGTGCGCGGCACCTACGAGCGCGTCCTGCCGTCGATGGGCGGCAACATGGTGAAGGGCAATCCGGTCCAGGTCGCCGACATGATGGAGGATTGGTACACCGGCAAGGCGTGCGACGGGTTCATGCTGTCCATGCCCGTCCAGCCGCGCAGCCTGCGCGACTTCGTCGAGCTGGTCGTGCCGGAACTCCAACGCCGCGGCCTGCGCCCGCCCGACTATAGGGGCGCGACCCTGCGGGAGAACATGGGGCTGCCGATTCCAGCAGACCCCTTCCTGTCGTAAGCCGCGGCTACTGGGTCTTCTCCGCGTTCCAGAACAGCATGGCCGTCATCGGCGGCATCCAGTCCTTGGTGTTCGTGCGGTAGGCGAACTGGCCGTACCACTCGCCCAGCGGATAGTGCGTGCCGAGCGTGACGGCGCGGGTCTGGATCTCGTCGGCAATCGCCTTCTTCTTCGCGGCGTCGCTTTCGAGGGCGAACTGGTCGCGCAGCTCCTCGATGCGCTTGTCGCAAGGCCAGCCGGGCGTCGCCTTCTCGCAGGAAGCGTTGAGGTTCTGCGACACGATCGGGTCGGATGAATCCAGCGCGCCCCAGCTCGTGAGGAAGATGCTCCAGCCGCCGTTTGCCAGCGGGTCCCGCTTGTTGGTGCGGGCCACGGTCGTCTGCCAGTCCATCGACTGCATGTCGACCTTGAAGCCGGCGCGCTCGAGCTGGGCCTTCGCCACCGGCGCCAGGTTCATGAGCGCCGGCAGGTCCGTCGTGTGCATCACCACGAGCGGTGTGCCGTCATAGCCCGCTTCCTTCAGGAGCTCGCGCGCCTTGGCGACATTGCCTTCGAGACGTCCGTCCATCGCGGTGTTGCTGGCCAGCGGCGTGCTGCAGATGAAGTAGGCCTTGCAGAGCTGGAAGAACTGCTCGTTGCCGATCTGCGCTTCGAGATAGGGACGCTGGTCGATCGCATAGCCGATCGCCTCGCGGATTTTCGGATTGTTGAGCGGCGGATGCAGCCAGTTGAGTCGGAACGTGTACTGGCCGGGATACTTGCCGCGCATGAAGGCGATCGACTTGTTCTTCTCGACCATCGGCTTCAGGTCGAGCGGCAGCGCCTCGATGGCATCGATCTCGCCGGTCATCAGCGCGTTGGCCGCCGTCTGGATGTCGGGCATCGCCAGCCATTCGATGCGGTCGAACTTCGCGACCTTGCCGCCGGCCAGGCCCGAGGCCGGCTCGGCGCGCGGCTTGTAGTTGGGATTCTTGACGTAGACGACCTTCTCGCCGGGCTTCCACTCGTCGGCCTTGAAGATCCACGGACCCGAGCCGGTGGCCTCCTTGATCTGCTGCGAGCCCGGCGTGTCAGAGACGCGCTTGGGCATCATGAAGGGCACCGTGCTGCCGGGCTTGGCGAGCGACGCGATGACGAAACCGTAGGGGTTCTTGAGCGTGAGCTTGAAGGTCTTGTCGTCGACGACGTCGAAGGATTGCGTGTGCTGCATCAGCCGCTGGCCCACGCCATCACGCTCGGCCCAGCGCTTGATCGACTGGATGCAGTCCTCGGACTTCACGGGCGCACCGTCGTGCCATGCGAGACCGTCGCGCAGCTTGAACGTATAGACCAGCCCGTCCGGGCTCACCGTGTAGCTGTCGACCATCTGCGGCTGCGGCTTCAGGTCGGCGTCGAGCGAGAACAGCGTGTCGTAGACGAGATAGGCGTGCGTGCGTCCGATCTGCGCCGACACCCAGATCGGATCGATCACCTTGAGATCGGAGTGCATCACGACCTTGAGCGTGGACGGCGGCTTCTGCGCCGAGGCCGTGCCGGGCAGGGCCGAAAGCAGTGTCGCCGCCGCGCCTCCGACCAGATGACCGAGAATCCTGCGCCCAACCTTTGCCAGCATGCCCAATCCTCCCGGCGACCTGCGCCACCGGCGAGCATGAAGCAAAATCCGTGCTGCGTCACAGGCCTGAAATCATCGCAAAGTTTCCTCGCTGCGTTTGGCAGGCGCGGAGAGAGCAGGTTAAAACAGGTTAATGGCAGAGCCTTCAAACACCGGAAGCGAGCGGGTGTATGTGTTTGGCCCGTTTCGCCTTTTCCCCAGCCGCCAGTTGCTCATGCAGGGGGATCGCCGCGTGCAGTTGGGCGCCCGCGCCTTCGAACTCCTGAACCTGATGGTGCAGCGCAGCGGCGAGGTTGTCGGCCGGGACGAACTGGTTTCCGCCGCCTGGCCCAATGTCTTCGTCCATGACAGCAACCTGAAGGTCAACATGTGGAGCCTGCGGCGCTCCCTGGGCGACACGCAGAAGCAGCCGACATATATCGCGACGGTCGCAGGACGCGGTTACCGGTTCGTGTCGGTGGTGCAGACCAGCATCGCAGGCATCGTCGAGGAGAGCACGCCCGTCGAGACGCCGAGGATGCGCGGGCTCCCGCCGCAGCCCCACATCGTCGGCCGGGAGAGCGAGATCACCGACATCCTCGCGTCCCTGCGCGACCGGCGTCAGATCACGGTGGTCGGAACCGGCGGAGTCGGCAAGACCACAGTGGCCGTCGCGGCGGCGCAGGCTTTCGCGGAAGAATGTGCGGACGGCGTCTGCTTCGTGGACTTTTCCACTTCCGAAGACCCGGCGCTGGTCCCGGCCGCCCTGGCGGCGGCGCTCGGGCTGCGCGGCGATCCTGCCGACGCCCTCGCCGCCGTCATCGGATTTCTCGAGCGACGACAGGTCCTCGTCGTGCTCGACAATTGCGAGCACGTGCTTCGGGGCGTCGCCGCCTTCACCCGGGCCTTCACCGCCCGCGACGGCAGATCGAAGCTGCTCGCCACGAGCCGCGAAGCTTTGGACACCCCCGCCGAGCACGTCGTCTGGCTCGGTCCGCTCGCCTGTCCCGATTCCGACGAAGGCCTCACCATGGGCGAGCTCATGCGCTTTCCGGCCGTGGACCTGTTCGCGCGCAGGGCATCGGAATGGGCGGGCTACGAGCTCGTCGACGCGGATTGCCCGGCCGTGGTGCAGATATGCCGGGCCCTCGACGGATTGCCGCTGGCGATCGAGCTGGCCGCCTCGAAGGCCGAGCGTCACGCGATGCCGGATCTTCTCGCCATGCTGGACCGGCACCTCAGCGTCCCCGGCACGCATTCGCCGAGAGCGCCGCGCCAGGAGACGTTGCTGGCGACGATCGACTGGAGCTACAGGCTGCTGTCGCCCAACGAGGCCACGATCTTCGGTCTGATATCGGTATTCGCGGAAGCGTTTGAGCTCGAGGACATCGCAGCCGTTGCCGCGACCGCCAACCTGCGACCGGCGCATGTCACCACCGGCCTGGGCGGCCTGGTCGCCAAGTCGTTGCTGACGGCCCAGGTAAGCGGCGCCGGCCTGCGCTATCAGCTGCTCGACAGCACCCGCCGCTACGCGACGATGCGGCGGCTCGAGGCTGGACTGGACCGGTCGGCCCGGCGGGCCCATGCCGAGCGCATCCTTGCCCTGTTCGAGCAGTCGGAGGCGGAATGGGGCTGGCGCGACGGCGACGACTGGACCCAGCGGTATCTCGGCCGCATCGCCGATGTGCGGGCGGCACTGGCCTGGGCCTTCGACGACGGCGGCGATGCGAACCTCGGTGTCCGATTGACGGTCGCGACCATCCCGCTGTGGTTCGAGCGATCGCTGATCTCGGAAACGCAGAGCCGGGTCGAACTCGCGCTGGTGCATGCAGAGAAGATTGAAGGCAGCGATCTCCTCAAGACCAAGCTCGCGATTTCCCGTGCCTGGTGCATGAATTACGCGCGCGTGTTCGTGCCCGAGATCGAGGAGATCTGGCTCACGGCCCTGACCTTCGCCCGGCGCGCCGGCAACCTCGCCTTCGAACTGCAGGCGCTGGCAGGGCTCGCGATCTATATGGGACGGGTCGGACGCATCCGGCATACCATCGAACGGCTGGAGGAATTCCGGGCGCTATGTGCCCGGCACCAGGATTGGTCGCTGGCGCCGGAAGGCGAGCGCCTGCTGGCCTGGGCGAAGGCGAATACGGGAGATCTGACTGCTTCCCTGGCAATACTGGAAAGGCTGGCGGCGGCGCATCCGCAGATCCGCAAGGGATCGCGAATGGCCGGCTTCCAGGTCGACCGCTACATCGGCATCCGCTGCTACATTCCGGTGCTCGCCTGGGCGAGCGGACGTCCCGACTATGGCGCGGCCGTCGCGCGAGCCGCGATCGAGGCCGCCGAGAGCACCGGCCACCTGCTCTCGCAGTCGAACGTCCTGGCGCTCGCCGGCTGCCCCGTCGCGCTCCTGAACGGCGACATCGACTTCCTCGAACGCTGCACGACCCGGCTGCGATCGATCCTGGAAATCGAGACGCTCGCCAACTGGATTCCGATGCGGCGTTTCTTTGCGGCGGCGCTCGACGACCTGCGCGGCCATCCGGGCGCCGCCGCCGGGATGCGATCGGCGATCGACGAACTGATCGAAACCCGCTTCTTTCGGGGAATCGCCGGCTTCATCACCGTCCTCGCCGAGACGCTGGTGCGCGAAGGCCGTCTGGACGAGGCCAGCGACGCCATCGCGGAGGCGATGCGCTACGAGGCGCAGCAGGGCGTGCGATTGCGCCGGCCCGAGCTGATGCGGGTCGAGGCCAAGATCCTGCAACGCGCGGGATCGCCCGCCCGGGCGGAAAGCCTCTTCGGGAATGCGATCGAGGAAGCGCATGCCATCGACGCCCTGTCCTACGAACTGCGGATCGCCAACGATCTGGCGACCCACTATCTGGAGACCGGCCGATCCGACGAGGCGGCCGGTCTCCTCCTCCCTCTCTATCGCCAGTTCGGCGAAGGCTTCGCCACGCGCGACCTGATCGCCGCCGACGGGCTCATTCGACGCGCACGCGGCTCGCTCACCATTTCATGACGGCGCGGCCGACGATGTCGCCGGCCCGCATCAGGTCGAGATACTCGTTGATCTGCTCGAACTTGAAGAGCTTGGTCGTGTGGCGGACCTTGTCCTGGGCGGCCAGCGACAGGACTTCCGCGAGATCGACGTTGTTGCCCCAGTAGGAGCCGTGAAATGTCTGCTCGCGGTTGACGCGCGGCAGCAGCGGCACGCTGATTCGCTCGCCGACCAGGCCGACATTCGCATAGTGACCGCTGATCGCGAGGAGGCTGAAGGCGAGTTCCATCATCTCCGTGGCGCCGGCGCAGTCGATGATGGCGTCGAGATCGTGCTGGCCTACGGCCTTCTCGAGTTCGGCCGCGATCGAGTCCGCGGTCTTGTTCTTGATCGAGATCACGTGATCGGCGCCGTTCTCTTTCGCCACGGCCAGCTTGTCGGCTTTGCGCGCGAAGGCCACGACCTTGGCGCCGCCGCCCAGCAGCCTCGCATATTGAACGGCGTACGCGCCGAGGCCGCCGATGCCGAAGACGCCGATCACCCTGTCCGGCCCCAGCGCACCGGCGTCGCGCAGCTTCTTGATGCCGCGATACGGGGTCAGGCCGGCATCCGTCAGCGGCGCGATCTGCTCGAAGGTCAGGCGCTTGTCCGCCTTGACGAGATAGCGCGCCGGCACGGGAATGTACTCAGCAAAGCCGCCATAGGGGCCAAAGCCCGGCCAGCGGACGTTCGCGCAGATGTGGGTATTGCCCACGAGGCAATGACGGCAGACGCCGTCGCCCCAGCCCGGCGCCACGCCGACGGCATCGCCCTCGGCGAAGCCCGCCTTCTTCGGCACGTTCAGGCCGATCTTCGACACCACGCCCGAAATCTCGTGGCCGATGGTGATCGGCGTCGGGATGTCGGCGAAGGGACGGAAGTATCCGTCGATGAGCTGCGCGTCCGACCGGCACATGCCACACGCCTTGACCTGCACGAGGATCTCGTCCGGCTGGATGTCCGGAACCGGAATGTCCTCGAGGACGACCGGCTTGTTATATTCGTGGATGCGAGCGGCTTTCATGTGCTTACCTTCCTGTGTTGTTGAACCGACTTTCCTCGACAGGCAGCGATCAGCCCTTGGCGACCACCACCATCTTCTGGTTGACGAATTCCTTGATGCCGAACTGGGAGAGCTCACGGCCGTAGCCCGATCGCTTCACGCCGCCGAAGGGCAGCTCCGGCGCGGTCGCCGAGCGGGTATTGATCCAGACGGAACCGGTCTCCAGGCGTGATGCGAGCGCCCTCGCCCGGTTCGTGTCCGCGGTGAAGACCGCGCCCGATAGGCCGTAGTTCGAATCGTTGGCAAGCTCGACGGCTTCGTCATCGTCTTGCACGACATGAACCTGCGCGACGGGACCGAAGAATTCTTCGAAGTAAGCCGGGTTGTCGCGCGCGATGCCGGTCAGGATCGTCGGCTGATAGAAGGCGCCCGCTCCCTCGATCACGGCGCCACCATAGTGGAGCGTCGCGCCCCCCTTCACCGCGCGGTCGACCTGCGCCGCGATATCGTCGCGCGAGGCACGCGAGCAGAGCGGCCCCATGCCGATCGTCTCGTCCATCGGATCGCCGACCTTCGTTGCGGCGAACCTAGCCGTGAACTTCTCCAGGAAGCGATCCGCCACTTTCGCGTGGACGAGGAAACGCTTGGCGGCATTGCAGGCCTGCCCCGCCACATTGAGCCGCGCGTTGGCCCCGATCTCTGCCGCCCTGTCGAGATCGGCATCGTCCAGCACCACGAAGACGTCGGCGCCGCCCAGTTCCATCACCGATTTCTTGAGATGCTTGCCGGCCTGCCCCGCCACCGCACTGCCCGCCTTCTCGGAACCGGTCAGCGCCACGCCCTGCACGCGATCGTCCTCGATCAGGGAAGCGATCTGCCGGCTCGACGCGAACAGGTTCGTCCAGGTACCCGCCGGCGCACCCGATTCACTCACCAACTCCTCGAACGCGACGGCCGCCTGCGGCACGATGCTCGCATGCTTGGCCAGCACCGGATTACCGATCGCGATGTTCGGCGCCGCCACGCGCACCAGCTGGTAATAGGGAAAGTTCCACGGCTCGACCGCAGCAATCACGCCGATCGGATGATATTCGATCCAGGCCTCGCCCCGTGACGTCTGTAGCTTCTCGGGCGCAAGGAAAGTGGCAGCATTGGTGGCGTAATAGCGTGCGATCGCAGCGGTCACGCCGACTTCCCAGCGCGCTTCGGAGATGCGTTTGCCCATCTCCTTCACCAGGATCACCGCAAGCGCCTCGGCTCGCTCCTCAATCAGATCGGCAAGGCGCGCCAGCACCTTCAGGCGCGGCCCGATCGGTCCCTTCGACCAGGTGGACTTGTAGAGCGTGTGCGCGGCGCCCAGAGCGGACTGGATCTCGGCATCTGTATGATTGGCAAATGTCCTGATGGTCTCACCCGTCGCCGGGTTCACGCTCGCGTAGGCCATTCCTGTCTCCCGACCTGGAGAAGTCGAACGTTCCGGCTTGTATCGCAGTGCCGCTGAAACGCTTGGTTAAACGAAGTAAAATCGCAGGCCGCTTAACGCTCAGGACGGAGCAATCACGCTGACCGCTGCCTGTGCGACCGCGATGTCCTGCTCGATAGTGCCCGCGCTGGCAGCCACCGCGCCGATGACTTGTCCCTGAATGATGACGGGAATGCCGCCGCCGAAAATCACGACCCTCCCGGCATTGCTCTGCCCGATGCCAAAGAGCGGCTGTCCCGGCGCGGCGAGCTCGCCGAGATAGGCGGTTGTCTTGTCGAAGAGTCGCGCTGTGATCGCCTTGCCGATGGCGAGATCGATGCTGCCGATCAGCGCCCCGTCTTGGCGCGAGAAGGCCACGAGATGGCCGCCGTCGTCGACCACCGCGATATTGTAGGGAACCCCGAAGCTCGCGGCTTTTGCTTCGGCGGCCGCCAGCATTCGCTTTGCATCGTCGAGCGTGAGACTCTCATGCGATCTCGGCATCTCGTCCTCTCCTGTGTCGGAGACGGTGCGAGAGCTATCACTCCGCGCTGATCGACACAGGTTAAACGACGTAAAATCTAGCCGGCGCCCCAGAACCGCTGCAGCTCGCCCGCGTCGCCATTGAACAGGTTGCGGTCGCAGTGGCTGACGCCTTGCACGATGTTGGTCTGGCCGTAAGCAGGCTTTCCCGCGCTTTCGTCTCCCGCATACTGCCAGAGCCGCCAGCCGGTCGTTTCCCAGGCGAAGGGAATCTCGGGCGAATCGTGATAGTCGGCGATCCACAGGCCGCAGCGCGCGACGATCGAGTCCGGCGTGATGCGGGCGCCCAGACTCAAACTCGAATTCGGCAGCGGCTCGCCATTGGCCCAGGTCGGATGCACGTAGACGATCGGCAGCCTGCCGGTCGCCGCGGCCACGGCCTGCACGAACTCCTCGGCCTGGTCGAGCCGCATGGAGTTGCGCGGGTTGTTTTCGTTGGCCTCGAGATCGAGCGCGAGCAAGGTGCGCGGACCGGGCCGCGCGACGGAGAGGAAATGGGCCGCCTGCCGGGCGCCGGACGATTGGCCCGTGCCGAAATGATAGGCGCCCCACAGCAGGCCCGCCGCCTCGGCCTGCGGGCGGCGGCCAGCATAGGCCGTGTCGAGATAGTCGCCGCCTTCGGTCGCCTTGTGGATGACGCCCAGCATGCCGCTGCGTCGGACGGCCCGGAAATCCGTGACGGTGACGCTACGGCTCAGGTCGATGACGGCATCCAGCCCCATCGTCGCCCGATCCGGCGGCGGCGGTGCGATCGGATAAGGCATGGACGTGGAAACAGGCTGGCTTGGAGCGCAGCCGGCCGCCGTCGTCGCAGCGAGGCCGGCCAGAAGGACTCTACGGGAGACCATGCACGAACTGTAGGACGTTTCGCGCACACGGCAAGGTCACATCGCTGTAGCCGGTTGGTGTGATGGTGAAAGCCATCGCATCAGGAGGTGCATCATGTCGGCCACTCCCCATCTCGGCTTCATCGGCGATTACTGGATTGATGCCTGGCAGCGTTCCATCCTGACGCTCGATGCGCTGCGCCAGCGCGGGAACATCTTCTTCGAGCAGGCGAACAAGATCGCGCCCAACGTCCTGGGGTTCGAGTTCGAACTGATCCGGGATGGCCGGCTGTTCCCCCGGTCGGTCAACTACATGCTGGTGCGCATCATTCCGCCCGCGGGGACGGAGATCGATCCCGAGAAGGCGCCGTTCATCGTGGTCGATCCGCGCGCCGGGCACGGGCCGGGTATCGGCGGCATGCGCCAGGAAAGCGAGATCGGTGTCGCCCTGGCGGCGGGCCATGAATGCTACTTTGTGAGCTTCCTGCCGGAACCGGTCGCCGGACAGACCATCGAGGATGTCTGCGCGGCTGAAGCGACGTTCGTCGAGGTGGTGGCCGGCCTGCATCCCGATGCCGACGGCAAGCCGGTCATCGTCGCCAACTGCCAGGCGGGATGGCAGATCATGATGACGGCCGCGATCCGGCCCGAGATCTTCGGGCCGATCGTGCTGGCCGGCGCTCCACTCTCCTACTGGGCGGGCGTGCATGGCCGCAATCCGCTACGCTACCTGGGCGGCACCATGGGCGGCACCTGGGTCACCGCGCTGTCGGGCGATCTCGGCAAGGGCATCTTCGACGGCGCCAACCTGATCGCCAATTTCGAATCGCTCAATCCCGCCAATACCTACTGGCAGAAGGGCTACAACCTCTATTCCAAGGTCGACACCGAAGCGCCGCGCTTCCTCGACTTCGAGACCTGGTGGGGCAGCCCGGTGCTGCTCAACGCCGGTGAGATGCAGTGGATCGCCGACAATCTCTTCGTCGGCAACAAGCTGACCTCGGGCGAGATCCGCACGTCGGATGGCACCCGCATCGACCTGCGCAACGTGCGCTCGCCGATCATCGTGCTCTGCTCGTGGGGCGACAACATCACCCCGCCGCAGCAGGCGCTGGACTGGATCCTCGACCTCTATGAAAACGACGACGACATCGTCGAGAACGGCCAGACCATCGTCTACACGCTGCACAAGACGATCGGCCATCTCGGCATCTTCGTCTCCGGCCAGGTCGCGACCCGCGAGCATGCCGAGTTCGCCTCCTGCATGGAGATGATCGACGTCCTGCCGCCGGGCCTCTACGAGGCGGTAATCACCGACGCCGACGATGCCCCGGCGACCCCCGGCATGCGTCACGGCAAGTACCTGTTCCGCGTGGAAACCCGCAAGCTCGACGACATTCGCGCACTGGGGACCAACAGCGCCGAGGACGAGCGCAGCTTCGCCACGGCGGCACGGGTGTCGGAGGTCAACAAGGCGCTCTACCGCACGTTCCTGCAGCCGGTCGTGCAGGCTGCGATCACCGAGCAGTCGGCGGCGCGTGTCCGCGAAGCGCATCCCAACCGCCTGCGATTCGCCGCCCTCTCGGACCGCAACCCCGCCGCTTCACCGATCCAGTCGCTGGCGACGGCCGTCCGCGCCGACCGCCGGCCGGTCGCCGACGACAATCCGTTGCGTGCCTGGGAAAATGCAACCTCCAGCTGGATCGCGAGCTGCTGGCAAAACTATCAGACCGTGCGCGATGCCACGGTGGAAGCGATGTTCCTGGCGACCTACGGATCGCCTCTCCTCCAGGCGATGACCGGCATCGATACCCACGATCTGCCGAAGGCGGTCACGCGCGACCTGACGCGCGATACCATCATCGCCGAGCGGCGGGCCGCCCTCGACCAGCAGTTCGAAACGGGCGGCGTGGCGGCGGCGCTCATCCGGGCGATCGTCTATCTGCGGATGGACCACGGGACCACCGACGAACGCGGCTTCTCCGTCCTGCAGGCCGTGCGCCGCCTCGACTCGACGAATCAGCCTTTGTCCGGTGCGGAGATCAAGATGCTGGTCCGCGACCAGCACATGCTGCTGCGCCTCGACGAGGAGCGTGCCGTCGAGGCGCTGCCCCTCCTTCTGCCTGACGATCCGCAGCAACGCGAGACGATCTGGCAGGCCATCCAGGACGTCATGGCCGCCACCGGCTATCCGCCGACGGAGGCCCGCATGCAGCGCATCCGGCAGATGTTCGCGCCCCAGGGTCAGCCCTTTCAGGACCAATCCTTCCAGAACCAGTCATTCCAGGGTCAGCCGTATCAGGACCAGCCCTTCCAGAATCAGCCATTCCAGAACCAGTCGACAGACGGAACGTCGTACAGCTGACGCTTCTCAGCGGTATTCCCGGCGGATCGACTTGGCGACCTGGGGATACAGGGACGAGACATCGACCTCCCATTGCTGGCCGAGCTCCTGCAGGGTGATTTCCTCCCCGCCCGAGCGACCGAGGAGGACCACCTCGTCACCGAGCTCGGCGTCAGGGACGTCGGTGAGGTCGACGCGGATTAGCTCGGAATGGGTTGGCCCCATCAGGCGAACGCGTTGGCCGCGTACGAGGGCCGTTGCGGCGGCCGGCATGCGCCGCGGAAATCCATCGCTCCAGCCATAGGGAATCAGGCCGAGGCGCATACCGGGACGCAGCGGCAGGAACGGCGCCGGCATCACGTCGCCCGGATCGGCCAGCGATTTCACCATGACCAGGCGGCTGCGCAGACCCACCAGCGCATGGCGTCACGGTCGCTCACGGCCGGCGGCCGCGGGAAAGCCGTGGCCCAGCACGAGACGGCCGGGGTCGACGGCGTTGAGATCGGCTTCCGGGTTGCTGAGGACGATCGCCGAGCTCGAAAGCATGCGGATCGACGCATCGATACCGGCCTTGGCGATGGCGTCGAACGCGGCAAGGCAGGAGGCGATCTGCGCGTCGGTATAGCCGGCGTCGACCGGACCATAGGACGTCATGGGATGGCCATAGACGCCGGCAAGCTTCAACGTCGGGCTGCCGGCAATGGCCTGCGCGACCGCAGCCGCATGATGGGGCAAGGCGCCGGCCCGGAAGCCCCCGCCGTCCAGCTTCAGGTAGACGTGAAGTGACGTCGCGTGGCGCGACCAGGCCGCCACCTCCTCAAGGGTTGAAACCGTCGGCATGAAATCATGCCGTTCCAGGAACGGCGCCGCCTCGGGCAGGCATGTCGGGTAAAGGAGGATCGGCAGCCTTATCCCGGCGTCGCGTGCGGCGACGGCACGATCGAGATTGCCGAAGGCCAGACCCGCGATGCCGGCGACGCCCGAGTCCTGCACGGCGCGGCCGACGGCGACGTCGCCGCAGCCGCTGGCATCACCCTTGAGGCAAACGAAGATGGCGACACCGGGTCCCACCATCTCGCGCAGCAGGACGAGGTTTTCCTTCACGACCGACAGGTCGATTTCGCACCAGGTCGGGCGTTGAGGATTAGGTAGCTCGGTCATTTCCGTCTCTCGGTCAGCAATGGATGCATGACCGAGGACGATAGCTCATTCCCGCATAGTTGGCGGCGACGATGTCGAGGTCGGCCCCCGGCATCGTCAACCTCCGTCCTGCTCAGACGTTCAGCAGGTTGTCCGTGTTCACCCGGATGCTGAACACGACGTCCTGGAAGTCGTTGTCGCCCGACGTGACCAGCTGATCCTCGAAGCCGATGAGGAGCTCGCGGCCGTTCGTCGAGATGCCGGACAGCGACTGGTTCGCGTCGCCCGGATTGAGCGTCGAGAACGAGTGGAAGATCTGCGCACTGTTCAGCTGACCCAGGGTCGCGCTGCGCAGTGCCGGCGCCAGCCCGTTGTCGAGGTCGGACAGATTCATCGTGCCAGGATCGACGAAGGACAGATTGTTCGGCAGGTTGCCGTAGGCATCGGCGCCGTCCTGGATCAGGAAGAAGCCGATCTTCTCGTTGGCGTCGGGCCTGCCGAGGTTCACGGTCGCCGAGCCGGCGGCCAGCGTGTTGCTGAACAGGATCCGGACATCGGAGATCGTGCCGTCCGCCGCCACCATGTAGGTGCCGAGGCTGTTCCGGTACTCGGAGGTTGCGGACCGCATGCTCAGCGTGAATTCGACGTTGCCGTCGCCGGTGAGGAATTCCTCGCTGGCGATGCCGTTGATCAGGGCGGGGTTGACTCGCACGCCTTCCGACAGGGTCGGCAGGTAGCGCTCGAAAGTGATGGTCGTGTGGGCATCGACGCCAGTGCCACGCGCCACCGCCATGAAGTCGCCAGCGGCGAAATCGCCGACCAGCTGGAAGCTCGAGCCGCCGATGGTGAGCGTCGCCCCGTCCGCCGTCTTGACGACGCCGAGGTTGGAGCGACCGACGAAGGCACCGTCGATATCCAGCATGTCGGTGAGGCCGAAGCCCGAAATGCGATCGCCGGCCAGGTTGGCCAGGCTGTCGCGCAGGACGTCGGCACCGGTGCCGAGGTCGATCAGGTCGGCACCCGCGCCGCCGCTCACCGTATCGTTGCCGGCGCCGGCCATCAGGTTGTCGATGGCTGCCGTGCCGGTGACCTGGTCGTTGCCCGCGCCGCCCGGCGCCGAAGCGCTGTGCACGCCGTCGGCCCGGACGTTCAGGTTCTCGATGCGCACGTCCAGCGCCTCGGGCGTGTCGGCCAGGTCGTAGGCCTTGTCGACAGTGCCGTAGCGGGCCTGCATGTAGGCCTCGAAGGCGTCCTGCTCGCCCAACGCGTTGGCCGGCGTGTTGGCCGCGAGGGTGAAGTCGAGCGCTTCGTCGACCGGCATGCCCAGCATTCCGTTGTTCAGCAGGAAGCGGAAGTTGCTGCCGTTCGCCTTGATCGGATAGCCGTCGCCGCCGTTGGCGGTGAAGGACGTGGACGATACGGTGATCACCGACGGGGCGTCCGCCGACACCACGCCGTTTTCCAGGACGCGCCGGACCACATTGCCGTTCGCGTCGACCAGCGAGATGTTCATCACCTTCGAACCGGCGGCATTGTCCGGATCGTAGGAGAAGCGCAGGCCGCCGATCTGGGCGAAGCGGCCCTGGTTGACGCCGGCTGCGACGCTGTGCTCGAGGATGGCCTTGAGGCCGGCCGCATCGGTGTCGAACACCATCGTCTTGTTGTCGAAGCGCAGCGCGTTCTCGACGTCGAGCTGCGACACGGCGCCGTCTGGCTTGTCGGCATCGGGGTTGGCGAGCGGCGCGGACTTGTTGCCGTCGTCGTCGACCGAGCCAATCTGGGCGCGGATGCCGCCACCGTTGCGCAGGCCGACGATGAACAGACCGTCGGCCGCGTCGCCCAGGGCCTTTTCCAGCGCATAGATGCCGGAGTCGGCCGCCAGGTTGCCGAGGTTGGTCTCCTGCGAGCGGATGAAGGCCCGCTCGCCCTCGAGGTAGACGTCGGTGAAGCCGTAGATCGTGCCATCCTTGGCCGCAATCACCGCATCGACCGCCTGCGTGATGTCACGCACCTGGTCGCCCTTGGTGCCGTTGGCGAAGGCCGTTGTCTCGAGCTGGGCCTGCGTGACGCCCCAGGCCTCGGCCACGTTCGCCGCGGTCGCGGCATAGGCGCCGTTCTTGGAGGCGTTGGCGGCCAGGCTGCCCACGATGATGTCGCCGTTGGCGTCGAAGTCGACGACCAGGCGGCCGAGATAGGTGTATTCGCCGTCGGTGTTGACGATCAGCGTCGTCTTGCCGTCGACGCCGTGAGTGACGAGCGGATAGGTATCGTCGAAGCTCGCCTCGTGGCCCGGGAAGGCCACCGCCTCGTCGTCGGCATCGCCCAGGCGGGTGTTCGAACCGGCGGAGAGGATGATGTCGACGCCCTTCAGCTTCGTGGCGAGAAGCTTCTCGTTGGCGATCTGCTGCAGGTGCGACGTAACGATGATCTTGTTGATGCCGCTGGCGATCATCTCGTCGATGATCGGCTGCAGCTGCGCAGCCAGCAGCGTCATGTCGTCGACTTCGCCGTTGGGACCCGCGCCAGTCGGGAAGCCCTTCACCTCGGTGCCGTTGGGCGAGGAGATCGATTCCAGGACCTGCGTCGTGGCACCCACGATGCCGATCTTCTGGCCGCCTTCTGTGATCACCGCCGCCGGGGCGATACGCCCCTTCAGGGTGCTGGCTTCGGCGATCGGTGTCGCGGGATCGCCGTCCACCGTGTTGGTGTAGCGCGGTGCCAGGACGGCATCGCCCGAGAAGTCGAGATTCGACGAGAGATAGGGGAAGTTGGCGCCGCCCCAGGCGCCGGACGGCGAGAAAGCGTCGCGGAACGCCGTCGAGCCGAGGTCGAATTCGTGGTTGCCGATCGTCGAGGTCTCGACGCCGATGGCATTCATGATCGCGATGTCGGGGCGGCCTGCCGCCGTGGCGCCGATACCCGGCACGGCGTTGAGCGAGGGATCCGCGCCGGCGTTGATGAACGGGCCGGGCAGGAAGTTGTCGCCGCCCGACAGGATCAGCGTATTGGCGTACTGGCCATCGAAGGCATCGACCAGCGCGGCCAGGTTGGGGGCGGTATCGCCCGCGAGAAGTCCCGCCTCGCCGTCGGAGAAGTGCAGGAGTTGCAGCGTGAACGGCGGCGGCGGGCCGACCTCGAAGACCGTGACGGTGTTGCTCACCTCGTTGCTGGAGACCAGCAGGTCCTTGCCGCTGGGCGAATCGGCAGCCGGGATGAACAGCAGGCCTTCGGGGCTCAGGTCGCCGGCATTGTAGGCGGCGCCGGTGTAGCTAACATTGGCCGGATCGGTGATGTCGAAGGCCAGCGTGATGTTGGAGCGTTCGAGCGCGACAAAGGCGTAGGTCTGGCCGCCCACGACACCGATGGTGATGCCCTCCGGCTCGGGACCCTTGTTGTCACTGCGCGTGTCGTCGAACAGCGCGGGGAACTGCTCGACGATGATACGCTCGATCACGTCGGCGCTGTCGAACACGCGAGTGCCTTCCGAATCGACGATCGAGAACGACCGGCCGCCGTAGGTCAGGATCATGTCGATGTCGCCGTCGCCATCGGTGTCGCCACGCAGGCCCGGTGCGTTGGACACCGTGTGACGGCCGAGCGCCCCTGCCTCCTTCAGCGCCGCCTCATTGGGGAACAGTGCATCGTCGAGATCGTACGAGCCCGAGCTGACGCGAATGGTCTCGCCGGGCGTGAGGAAGTCGTCGCGATCGTCGCCCTCGTTGGCCATCACGTAGTAGGCTTGGCCGCCTACCGAGTAGCTGGCGATGGCGTCCGGCATGTACATGCCGAAGAGATGCGAGTCTGTGATCAGTTTCACCGAGGTCGTTCCGCCAGCGCCGTCACGGTCGCTGACGTCGAGCTTCAGGCCGGTCCAGTCCTTGAGGCCGAGCGGCACGATGTCGGTGAAGGTCGCCGTCGCGATGTCGAGAATGGCCACCGCATTGGCTTCCTGCAGGGTGACCATGGCCTTGGTGCCGTCCGGCGAGATCGCGATGTACTCCGGCTCGACATCCATCGAGACGGACCGGCCGTCGAAGATGCGAACGCCCTCGGCGCGGAGCGCCGCTTCCTGGCCGTTGAAGCTATTGAAGGTCGCAGTCTGGACTGTGGCAGTGGGGACGCCGGTCGAGATGTCGATGATGCTGACCGAACCCGGCGCGTCGGTGGTGTTGTCGAGGACCTCGCCTTCGTTGGCGACCAGGACCTTCTTGCCGTCGGCCGTGAAGACCACCATGTCGGGCAGCGCGCCGACCTGGACGGAACCCAGGAGCGTGTGGTCCGAAGCCTTCAGGAAAACCACCTGACCGGGCTCGGTCTTGACGGCAGCCGGCAGCGCGACGGCGACGATGCCGTTCTTGACCGTCACGCTAGTGATGTCGGTGGTGGCAAAGCCCAGGGTCGTGAGGTTCACCGTGGTGATCAACGCGGGCGCTTCCGGATTGGCCAGGTTGACGACTTGGAGCCCGGCGTTCGACGTCGTGAAAAGCCGGTCGCTGCCCGCATCGAAGGCCGAGATCTCGGCGCCCGCCAGAGTCAGAGAGCCCGCAACATTGAAGGCAAGCGCGCCGGTGGGCGTGGTGGAAAGACTGGTCATCGAACTGTAGCTCCCCGTTAACAACCGCCGATGCCGCCCTTTTTTCGGGCATAGCTTCGCCCTTCACCGAATCGCGGGTCGCAATTCGGTGCTGAAGGAACGGCACCAGCTGAAAATCTCCGGCGATTTTCCTAAAAGCGGTTGCTTACGGGTTGATGTCACACGTTGTGCGTCGTGTGGATTTTCGCGCGGAATCTTCTTAAAGATTCGTGCAAGGTTTATGACGACAACGAATGAGAACAATGAAGTGAAAAAGCGCAGCGTTGCGATCGGCATCATCGGCGCCGGCATCATGGGCGAGCGGCTGCTCAACGCGATCCTTCAGCAGGATCCCGATTTGATTCATGCGTGCGGCATCTGGGATCCGTCGCCGGAAGCCATGCAACGCATGGCGCAGAACTTTCCCAAGGTGCCACGGCTGAGTGATGCGCCTGCGATCATTGCAGCAAGCGACTGCGTCTACATCGCCTCGCCGCCCGCCTCGCATCTCGGTCACGCGCGCGCTGCCCTCGCGGCCGGCAAGAGTTTCTTCGGCGAAAAGCCGCTCTCCGTCGATGTCGACGACGCGCGCGCCTTCGTGGCCGAGGCCGGCGACCGCGGCGCCGTGAACTTTCCCTTCGCCTCCTCGTTTGCTGTTGCGGCGATCAGGGACTGGATCGGTGCCGGCGAAATCGGCGCGCCGCAGCGCATAGGCATAGAAGTGGGCTTCAAGGTCTGGCCGCGTCCCTGGCAGGCCGATGCCGTGGCCTGGCTCGACCGGCCGATGCAGGGCGGCTTCACGCGCGAGGTGGTCTCGCATTTCCTGTTCCTCGCGCGGCGCCTCGGCGGGCCGTTGCACAGCCTGGACGGCCAGGCATGGTTCCCCGAGGCCGGGAGATCCGAACGGCGCATTACCGCCACGCTAAAGGCCGGCGACCTGCCCGTGACACTCTCGGGCGAGGTCGGTGCGACGGCAAAAGACGATCACAATATCTGGATGCTGGAGGGCGATCGCGGTGCCGTGCGCCTCTGCGACTGGTCGGTCGCCGAGCGGCGCCTGCCGGACGGGACCTGGCAGCCGGCGCCGGATGCCATGCCCAACGAACGTGCCCGCCCGCTGGCCCTGAAGCGACAGCTCGAGGGGGTGGCCAGGCTGGCGCGCGGCGATGCCCATCACCTCGCGACGGTCGAGGAAGCGTTCAACGTCCAGGAAATCGTCGAGGGAATTCTCGCCGGGTCGCTACCCCGTCAACGGGGATAGAAGGTCGATCCGTAGTCGAAGGTGATCTCCTCTCCCTTGGCGATGCCTTCGATTCCGGCGACGATCCAGATCCGGCCCTTGTCGCGCAGGATGAACGCGTTGGGTTTGCGGCGGCGGTGATTGGCGTACCGCGCTTCGTTGCCCCGGGAGGAGCCGTCGATATTGGCGTTCGCTCCCAGCTCGAAGATGCTGTCGGCGCCCGCCGCGATCCGCGCCAGGGCCACGCCATCGGGGATCCGCTCACCCTTGTATTCGATGATCTTCGTACCCCATGGGATCTCCTCGGCGGCAAACAGGCCCTCACCGTGAATACCCGACTTTTTTACGACGACTTTCACCACGGCTCTCTCATGGTTCATGCGCGAGCCCGCCTTAGCATTCCGCACGATACCGGAGAACAGCGCTGTTGGGTCGCTGCGGGCCCGTGCCGCTCCTGAAACGCCCGTTCCCATCGCGCCCGGCCAGAACCGTCCGAGAATCGCCCCGCCGCTGCGACTATCGGGTTTGTTTGCCGCCGACGATGGCCTATGCTTGCTTCGTCTGAATTAACTCAATTTTCGCGGCTCGACTGGGAATTTAGGATGGATCCGACCGCACTCTTCGGTGCGAACCCATCTAGAACCACATTTGCGGGCATGCATTCTCGCGGATGCGCGCAATGAGTGCGAGTCTTCGAAACGCGAGCCTTCGCCAGCTTGCCTACCTGGCCGGCGGTTTCGTTGCCCTTGTTTGCGTGTTGCTCCTCACCCTCAGCGCCCTGCGCGAGTGGGGACTGCGACACGAAACGCTCAAGGCCGCAGAAGTCGACGTCGCCAACATCGCCCAGTCGCTGGTCCAGCATGCCAACGATTCGTTCGAGCTGGCCGACAGCCTTCTGATCGGCCTCGTGCATCGACTGGAGGCGGAGGGCACGGGCCCGGCCGCCCTCGTCCGGTTGCGAAACGACATCAATCTCCGCCGAGGCACGATGGGCCGTGTCCGCGGCCTTTTCGTCTATGGCGAGACCGGCCGCTGGCTGGCGACGTCGGAAGCCGTTGATTTCTCGCAGCTCAACAACAGCGACCGCGACTACTTCAAGCAACATCGGGCATCGCCAGACAAGGGGCTGCTGATCGGCAAGCCCATCAAGAGTCGCTCGGGCGGACAGTGGATCATCACGGCGTCGCGCCGCTTCGATCATCCGGACGGTTCCTTCGCAGGCGTTGTCCTGGCCTCGATCGACGCGAGCTACTTCGCGGATTTCTACAAGAGCTTCGACCTCGGCCCCACGGGCGTCATCAACCTGATCGACAAGAGCGGCGTCATCCTCGCGCGAAGCGTCGACAATGAAACCGCGGTCGGCCGGGATATCTCGAGCACGCCCCTCATCAGGGAGCTGAACGCCCGCCCGTCGGCGGGGCTGTACTACTTCCGGTCGCCCTTCGACCAGACATGGCGCCTGAGCTTCTACAAGGTCAGCAACCGGTTCCCAATTCTCATTCTTGCGACCGAGGCGAAGGAGGAAGTCCTCGCGCCGTGGCGCCAGGAGGCAATCATCCGCATGGCCCTCGTCCTGGGCCTGGTGATGTTGATCGGTGGCACGGGCATTTATCTGGTGCGCCAGCTGCTGGAGCGCCAGCGCATGGCGGCGATACTGGCAGCCAAGGAAGCCGACTTCCGCCTGCTGGCCGAGGAATCGAGCGACATGGTCATGCGCATCGGCTTCGATGGACGCATAATCTATGTTTCACCCTCGTGCATCCGGCTGGTGGGCTGGAGCGCCGAGCAACTCGGTGGAACGCCCGCCCTGGCCGGGGTCAACGCCGAGGACCTGCCCCATGTGGAACGGACCGTCCAGGCCCTCAGGCAGGGAGAAATCGAGGAAACGAGGCTCGTCTATCGGACGCGGCATCGGCAGGGTGGCGAAATCTGGCTGGAGACCGCCCTGCGCGCGACGCACGATCCCGAAAGCGGCAAGGTCGATGGGGTCGTGGCGATCTCTCGGGACATGACGGAGCACAAGGACCTCGAGGAGAAGCTCGCGCTCCTCGCCACCCGGGACGGGCTGACGGGTCTCTCCAATCGGCGCCACTTCGACGACAAGCTGCAGCAGGAGTGGCAGCGGACCGAGCGCGAAGGCATTCCGATATCGCTGCTCATGATGGATGTCGACAATTTCAAGAAGTTCAACGACCAGTATGGTCACCAGGCCGGCGATGCGTGCCTGAAGGCCGTCGCCAAGGCGATTGCGGCCGAAGCCCGCCGCCCGGGGGATCTTGCGGCCCGTTACGGCGGCGAGGAATTCATACTGCTGCTCCCGAACACGGACGAGGTGGGCTGCGCGATCGTGGCGGAGCGGATTCGCGAAGGCCTGGCGGTCCTCAACATTCCCCACACCCTGAACACGCCCACGAAACGCGTGACGTTGAGCATCGGCGGCGCGACGGGCTGGCCGAATGCCGAGACCCGCGGCAACCATCCGTCGCTGATCGCGGCATCGGACCGGGCCTTGTATGCCGCCAAGCACGCCGGTCGCGACCGCTTCGTCATGTCGGGCCAGGTCGTCGCCTGGCGGGGCGCCGAGAGCGCCTAGACGGGGATACTCGCCGAACATGTCGATGTCGATCGACGTCCTGACGCTCTACCTGCTGAACTTCGTGATCGCCATCGTGATGGCCGGGATCTACTTCTTCTCCTGGTTCCATCATCGCGACATCATCGGCGTGCGCGGCTGGGCCACCGCCCTCTTCCTGGGGGCCCTGGGGTCCCTGGAACTGAGCCTGCGCACCAACAGCTCGCCGATCCCGCTGGTCATCATGGCCAATTCACTGGTCGTTGCCGGGTACGCCACCGTCTGGATGAGCGCGCGGCGGTTCAACACCGGCGAGCGATCCATCAACTACGCCGTTATTCCCACGGTCCTGTTCGTCATCGTCTTCAGCGTGACCATCGTGGCCGGCACCGACGTCAATGTGCGCGTCGCGCTCTGCTCGCTCGCCATCGCCGTCCTTTCGTCGCTCGCCGGCTGGGAGGTATACCGGGCGAGGATCAGCGAGCCGCTGGTCAGCCGGATCCCGACGGCGCTCGCGCTGCTGCTCATGGCTCTCGCCATGGTCGTGCGCATCATCTTCTCCCTTCTCGAAGACCCACCGAAAGAGCCGACGACGCCCTTCTACGATCCGACGCAGGGCATAACGCTCCTCATCAACACGATCTGCGTCGTCGCCATGACGCTCGGCTTCCTGATGATGGCCAACGAGCGGCTGAGGCACCATTACGAGAAACTGGCGAGCACCGACGAGCTGACGGGCCTTCCGAACCGCCGGTTTCTCCTCCGGGAGGGGGATCGCGTGGTTGCTCCGGCCTGCGTGCTCATGATCGACCTCGATCACTTCTCCGAGGTCAACAGGACGTTCGGCCATGCCGGCGGCGACCGGGCGCTCATCGCCTTCGCCGACCTGGCGCGCCAGCAGCTTCGTCCGACGGATCTGATTGCCCGCTACGGCGGCGAAGAGTTCTGCGCGGTGCTGCGGAGCGTCGACGAGCCGGAAGGCCGGGTCATCGCAGAGCGCCTGCGCGCCGGAATCGCCGCCCTGTCGGTCGACGTCGATGGTCGTCCCCTGCGCATCACCGCCAGCATCGGATTGGCGAGGTTGGACGGAGATCTGGAAACCGCGATGGGCAAAGCCGACGTCGCGCTCTACAGGGCCAAGGCCCTTGGCCGCAACCAAGTGCAGAGCGCGCAGGAAACGTCCGGGAACGGCGCTTCCTGAAGGGCTGGCAAGGCGGTCCTCCCTCGGGGGATTAGTCCGCCTTCGGCGGCCAGTACTTCCCGGCCCTGGCCATACTCCCGATCCAGTCCGCCACCTGGTCGGCAGGCATCGGCCGGGCGATCAGATAACCCTGGGCGAAGTTGCAGCCGATTGCCTCCAGGGCATCCCATTGTTCCTGCGTCTCGATGCCTTCTCCGGTCAGGCTCACTCCCTCGCGGGCGGCAATGGAGACCAGCATCGAGACGATGTCCCTGCCTCCCTGGTCGTGAGGCAGCCGCGCCACCAGGCCGCGATCCATCTTGAGATCGGTGAAGGGGTAGTATTGCAGCCGGCCGAGGTCCGAATATCCGACGCCGTAATCGTCCATCGATATCCCGACGCCCGCAGTGCGCAATCGCGTCAGCAGGGTGCGGGCGACAGCGGGATAGGGAGCCCTTTCCGTTTCCGTGATCTCCAGGATGAGCGAGCGCGGATCCATCCCCCTTGCGTCGATCAGGGTGCGAATGTCCTCGGCGGTCTGCAATGGCGTGAGCATGAGCGCCGAGATGTTCACGGAAACCGAAAGCGGCAACCCTTCCTTCTTCCAGGCCATGTGCTGATCGACCGCCCGCGTCAGCACTTCCCACGTCAGGGGGACGATGGCGCCGGATCGCTCGGCGAGGCCGATGAACTGGTCTGGCCCGATCAGGCCATGCTCGGGATGCCGCCAGCGGACCAGCGCTTCGATCCGGCTGACCACGCGGCCCGGTATCGAAACGATGGGCTGGTAATGCACCTCGATCTGGTCGCCTGGAATCTCACCGAGTTCGCCCGCGGCCAGGTCGTTGCCCGGAACCCGCTTCTCCTGGGCGCCAAGGGCGGACAGCGTCAGGTCCAGGCTCGGGAAGAAGGAAGGCTTGGCGAGAATGCGCACGACGTCGAGGCCGGCACCGATGGCGCTCTTTCGAATGATGTCGCGGTCGGCAGCGTCTATGGCGCCGACCAGAACGGTACGCGGACGCCAACCGGCGTCGAGCGTTTCGATGATCTTCAGGCACTGGTCGCGCCCGAGATCGACGTCGAGGAAGAGCCAGTCGAAATGCCGGCCCTCCAGAAAATCCGGAAGCTCGTCCGCCGAGCGGATCGCCCGGACGGAAAAATCGAGAGGGATCGCCCTTTCGACCAACTCCGCCCGGAATTCATCGTCACCGCTGGCCACGAGGGAGCGGAATTTTTGCGGCATCAAACGGGCCCGATCGGGATTGGCCAGAAGGTAGTCTCTGGGCCACGGACACCAGCGTATCGGACTGGGTCTTCTATGTCATGGCCCATCGCCGTCCGATGGTTTCTGCAACCGGCAGTGGAGATCAGCGGGCTAGGAGCGTGTTGCACGGGACGCTTCTTGGCCTGCCAGGTTCGAGAGCAGCTTCAGGCTGGCCGAATAGTAGTCGTCTTCGTCGACGATCGCGGCGACCGGCGCCGCTCCCTTGAAGCCGTCGGCCACGAATTGGGTGACCGCCGCCACCGCGGCATAGCCGCCGCTGGACGGATACGGCGCCACGGCACCGTCGTCGAGGTTGATCCAGGCGGGGGGGCGTCCTCCGAATCTCGGCGTCCCCCAGGCCGTCAGGAACCGACCGAGACGCGAGGCCTGGTTATGCCACGCCAGATAGAGCGGGATGCGTATGGCATCGAACCCGAAATACGGTTTCCAGTCGTCGGCGACCCTGAACGCATGCTGCCCGAAAAGCAGCCAGTCCGGCGGGAGCTTGTAGTCGCCGAAAGCCGCATTGTCGCAAAGCCACAGCCCGTCGGCTTCGAGCCGCCGCCACTTCGTCCGATCACCCGCACCCTCGGCAAAATCGTGGATCGCGGACCATACATAGTAGGACAGATTGACCACGTAGCGGTTGCCGCGGGCGAACCCCTGAAGGCCCGGCAGCAGGATCAGCCGCCCCTGGAACTCGACCGCAAGCCGCTCGAGGACCGCTGACTGGATGCGCCGCGACGGCTGCAGCCAGCGCGGCTCGTTCCACTTGGCGGCGGCGCGCATGAGGGCCCACGCGATCAGGATGTCGCCGTCGGCCGCGTTGTTCTTGTCGGCGACGGGATCGGCGGTATTGGGCGACCAGCGCCAGGAGAACAGACCGTCGCTGCGCTGCAGGGACTTCGAGGTCCAGTCCCAAATCCTTCCGAAAGCCTGCTTGTCGTCGAAGCTCTGGGCGAAGAGGAGCCCCCAGCCTTGGCTCTCGGAATGGCTGACATTGTTGTTGCCGCTATCGACCACCCGCCGCTCGTCGACGATGAAGCGGCGCTTGAAGGTCTGCCAGTTCTGATCCGCGCGAGCAGTGGTGGAAACCAACGAAAACGCAGCGAGCCCGATGCCCGCTTTCAGCAGCCGCCGGCGCGAACCATCGGTCACCCGACGCGGGTCCACGATCAGAGACCGGACCGTTCGTAGCGGAAAACCAGCGGCGGATAGGATCCGCCGCCGCGTTCGGCGAGGCGCATCGCGAGGCCCGGGCGCGCCGTCTGCTGGGTCAGCCAGCCTTCCAGCACCGCCTCCAGGATGGCGGCGAAGGCCGTCTGCGCCTCGCCCCCTTCGAAGTACGGATAGCCGACAACGACGAATTCGAGCGCCTTTTCGGCCTCGTAGACTTCGACCTGTCCCCACCCAAGGGCATGCAATCCGGTATTCATCGCCGCCTTGAGTTCGGCAAGCGAATTGGAGGCCGGGATGGCCTGTTCCCGGGCGATGGCCGCACCGGCGCCGGCCAGGACGCGCAGCGCCTGTTCGTCGCCGGCGACTTGGGAAAGCGAAGTCGCCAACGCCTCCATGAAAATGCGCAATTGCGGCGGGCACGAATGCCGGGCCGCAATGCCTAGGGTCATTGCATCGAAGGAGTTGATTGCGGGGCGGGGAGCCATCGAAGGTCCGTTCTTGAGCCGAGCTAGTTAAACGAGCTCTTCAGGAATAGCAGAATTGTGCCCTGGTCGTACTGATAGGCATTGTCGAAATTGGCCTTGGCACCGATCGAAGTACGCTCGGTCGCTGCATATTCGAAACCGAGGCGCAGGCCGAAGGCAATGCCCGTGTTGCTCTGCGCTGGGAATACCGGCGCAAACGCCGCCGCCCCGGTCGAGGCCAGGATGTTCGCCGCATTCTGGAAGTAGTAGCTGGTCGGGAAGAACAGCGACGAACTCTGCTGAATGCTCTGCACGCCGAGGGTGGCTCCGGCGCTGTAGGTGAACTTGCCGGACGTCTCGGTCCAATCGATCGGGAACGTCAAGCTGTAGAAGCTCTGCGGGCTGAAGTAGCCGCCCTGGCCGTAGGTGAAGTAGCTGAAGTTCTGGTTGAAGCTCAGGTAGGTCGCGGAGATGCCGACCTTGAGCTCCTGGCTCTCGTCCTTGATGGGACGGAAATAGGCGCCCGCGGTGAATTCATAGGACTGATTGTTCGCAACGTTCGTGCCCATATAGTAGCCGTAGGCGAACTTGCCATAGATACCCAGCGTTTGATCGTCGTAGCTGATGATCGCTTCGCCGCCGTTGCGTGTCACGCCGCCCCAGGTCAGGCCGGTGATCGGATCGGTCACGCCTGCATAGGAGAGAACGGAGTCGGTAACCGACCGGCGCGACGCCTCGAGCTTTATGTTCATCTTGTCGCCAAGGGGCTGGTTCCACGCGATGCCGCCGACGATGGTGGTGAGCGGGAATCCAAGCGGGGTGCTGCCGACGTCGAAGGTGAGCCGGCCCCATTCGATCCCCATGCCGAAGGCGATGCCGGTGGCCTGCGCATTGTTGGGTTGCAGGCCGCCCGCCAGCCCGGCGATCGCATTCGCGCCATAGCGCTGAAGGGTCGACGGGTCTCCCCCGATGGTACCGGCATTGATCGTCACCGGCATCACCGTCGGAATCAGGGAGGCATTTCCGATGGGTATACGGGCCTTGATCGGCACGTTGATCTCGTTGATGCGCCCGAGGCCCGATTCGCCGGATCGGCCACGGAAGCCGATGCCGCCATCCACGATGATCGCCGTGGACTTCTTCAGAGAGTTGAGCTCCCGCTCGATCTCGCGGCTGAGCGGATCGTTGTCGCTCATCGAACCCGACGGCGCGCCAGGCGTTCCCGGCAGCGGCGGCGGCGTCATCGCGGTCACCGATGTGCTCGCACTGCTCTCGCCGCCCGGGCGGCGCAGCGGTACCAGAGGATTCGCCTGCGCCACTTGCAAGGGCGCAGACGCGCGCACCGGCCCTGCCTGCGCCGTCAGCACGGCCGGCGTCGCCAGCGACGGCCGGTCCAGCGACATCACATCGGCCTGGCTCGGGGCGCCATCTGTAGCGACGGCGGCCTTCTTTGCCGCGACCCGTCGTTCGAATTCGGCCATGAACTCGGCGTCCGCGCTGCCGCCAGCCGGACGAAGCGACGCCACGGACGTGACGGCACCCGCGCCATTGTCGCCGGGAGGCTCCACGGCCGCGCGCTGAACGGGCGCGTCGCCCCGGGCCGAAGGCGCCGGAACGAGTTGGGTCTGACCGAGACCGCGGTTGAGCTGCTGGGCCGTCTCGAGGGCACGCTTGGCACCCGACGAATCGCCCTGCGCGCGCAGCAGGCGCGCCTGGACCATATAGAGACGCGGATTCTGCGGCTGCAGACGCAACGCCTCGGCCATCCAGACGTCCGCCCGCTCATAGCGCCGCAGATCGATGGCGATGTTCACGGCCTGCTGGAGCGTATCGGCGTCCGCCGGCGAGGACACCATGATGCCGTCGAGGACCTGGATCGCCTGTTCGCTGAAGTTCGAATCCTTGTAGACCCGGGCCAGCGCCAGACGCGCGCCGACGCTGGGCGACGGGCCGGAGACATAGGGCAACAGCACGTCGTAGGCGGCCGTCACGTTCTTCTGCGTGCGCAACCTGTCGGCCTGCTGGATGGCGAGCGACTCCTGGAGGTTCGCCACGTCCCGGCCGCCGGTGTTCTTGGAGATGCGCGCCAGCAGCGTGCTGGCCTCGGCGTCCTGGCCTGCCTCGGATGCAGCGTAGAACATCGTGCGCAGCGTATCGGCGCTGAGGTCGTTGCGGGCCGAGAGGCGACGGATGACGGCCATCGCCTGGGTGCGGTCGCCGATCTTCGCCAATGCCAGTGCTGCATTCGCCTGCTGCGACGGTGTCGCGTTCGGGGCATTGGCGCGCGACGCCAGTGTTGCCCGCGCACCGGCATCGCCCGCCTTCGCCGAGGCGATGAGCTGGTCGGTGTCGCCGGCGTTGCGCAGGTCGTTGCGCAGCGTGTTCATCCGCGCCGAGCGCTGGTTGACCGGGATGCGGTCGAGTAAGGCCACGGCCTCGCCGGTGCGCGACTGCTCGGAATAATAGACGGCGGCCGCGTAGATGCTTTCCGGACGTCCGCTGGCAACGAGGTCGTCGATCAGCGCCTGCGCTTCGGGGACCCGGCCCCTCTTGGCCAGGAACTTCGCGAGATCGTAGCGGATCCATGGGCTGGACGGATCCAGGCGCATGGCGTCGCGGTAGAGCTGTTCGGCCCGCTCGGGCTGCGACCGCTCGAGGCCGGTCGCCTGGACGCGCAGGCGCTGCGCCGCCTCCTGGGACCCGTCGGACTGGATGCGGGTTCGCACCGACGGATCGAGATTGGCGAGCAGAGGCTCGCTCTTGGTGTCGCGCCCCTGGGCGGTCAAAACCTGATAAAGGCCCGCCTGGGCTTCCTTGTTGCCAGAATCCCGGCTGAGCGCCTCGCGGTAGTAGGTCTCGGCCTCGCGCTGCTTGCCCTGGCGGCGAAGCAGGTCGCCCATCAGGGCCTGCGCCATGCCACGCTCCTTGCCCGTGCCGGCACGATCGGCCAGGGGGCGGATAATCCTCTCCGCCTGGGCGAAGTCGCCGCGATCACGCAAGCCGGAGGCTTCCCGGTAGGAGAGCCAGAAGTTTGCCGACTCGAGCGCCTGGGCCCAGTCGGCTGCCCGGTTGGGCGCCATCCTGATGGCCTTGTCGAGTTGATCGCGCGCGTCCGCGAAGCGCTCCTGGCGCAGGCGGACGATGCCGATGCCGGCCACAGCGTCCGCATTGGTCGGATCGGACTGCAGGACGCCTTCGAAGCGCGCAGCGGCCTGATCGGGCAGATTCTGGTCCAGAAGGCGGTAGGCTTCGTTGAGCGCAGCGCCCAGCGGATCCAGCCGCACGGGCCTTTGCGCGTCCGTGAGCTTGTCGCGCACCACCGTGTCGCCGGGGAAGCGCTGGAGATAGGATTCGAAGAACGGCTTGTCCTGCGGCCCGACCGTCAGCCACAGCATGGCCTGGCGCATCGCCTCGAACGAGGCCTGCGCAACGATCGGGTCGCTCGCCAGTTCGGCCAGCAGAACAATGCCTTCGCGCCGTGTCTGCTCGTTGTAGGTGAGGATGCGGGCATAGGCGAACTTGGTCCGCGGGGTCGCGTAGCTGCGCTCGGCCAGGGCCTTGAGCCGGATCCGCGCCTCCTCCCAGCCCGCGCCCGTTCCCGCCAGCGTCTCGTAGTATTCGACGGCGAGGTCGAAGGGCGGCGGGCCGCCCCGGAAGGCCCGTTGATACATCGCGATCGCGCGATCGTAGGCGCCGGCCGCGGCGAGCCGGCGGGCTTCGGCCAAGGCCACGTCGTCAGTCTGGCCCAGCGCCATGGCGCGTTCGAGCTCGGCCGCGCGCGCGTCGTTCGGATCGATCTGGCGCAGGCGCGCGATCGTCGTGCGGACCTGCTCGAAGCGCTGGTTCTGCAATTCGATGGAGCCGAGCTGGAACAGCGCTTCGGTATTGTCGGGCTGGCTTTCCAGGATCTTTCGCAGCGACTGCGCGGCGAGATCGGGGCGGTTGCGCTCCCGCCACATCGTCGCCTGCTCGAACAGCAGACCGTAGATCGACGAAGGCGAGGAATCTGCCGTGGTGGGCGGCGCCGCCAGGGCCGGCGCTGCAACGGACAAAGCAACGACGGCGCTCGTCAGAACGCTGCCGATACCCCCACTCCGCTCCGCCCGTTCAGTCCTTCTCATGAAACCCCAAAACCCGATCAACTTCTGTCGGACATTGTCCGGGAAAGAAGCCGGTTAGCCCTGTTCGCCGAGAATCGCTCAATGGTAACTGCAAAAATCAATATAACACAAATCACGCAAATGAAGGCAGCAAGTTCAAAAGAGCCTGCAAGCCATTGAATTCGCCACCAGAGTGGCAATCCGCCGACAAACTTCCTGATACCTGACGTGTAGAACTCCCCCTTACTGCCTGTCAGATAATAGAAATCTCCCTGTACGTTCTTGGCCAGCTCCGGATCGCCCAGATGGCTGCTCATGTCCACGAGGGCGGCCGGCTGGGTACTCCCGACCATGACCACCAGCCGGTTCTCGTTCAGCGGCGACCAGAAGCTGGACAGGTAGGCGAAGGGCTTACCGAGATTGACCTTGGCAAGCTCCGGGGCGGCGCCGCGATAGTAGGGCGCGCGGGGATCGGTCGGCTGGAACTGGCGCTCCAGGAAGCTGAGCCCGGGGGCTGCCGTGACGCTGGTCGGGGTGATGTGAACCGAGCTGTGGGCTTCCCACTGCTTGAGCAATGGCTGGTTCGAGTTGAGGCCGATGACGATGAGATCCTTGTCGGCCACCTGCTCGACCTTCGCGGCATCGACGACCTCATAGCGGGTCGGCACGACTCCCGTGGCGTCCGCCATCATTGCCAGCAGGTTCAGCAGCGACTGCACCTCTTCCGGCGACGACTTCTCCGGCATCACGAACGCGGTGGTCGCGAGATCGGCATAGCGGGTGAACGGAAATCCGGCATTGGCGAACAGCGCCAAGTTCGGGAAGGCGGCGAAATGGGCGACACGGCTGAGGTCGATCGTCGAGTCAGGATCGATGCCGGTGCGATCGCTCCAGTCGAGCATTTCGCAGTCGGCGTTCGCCTTTGCCCGCAGCTCGAACAGGAAATCGAGCTGGTTCTGGCTGGCGAGTTGGAATCCCGGCAGCAGCACCTGGCTGACGCGATCCTCGTCCTTGCCCGGGAACAGCCACTCCTTCAGGCGCGACAGCACCTTCAGCTTGGGCTCGAGCGGGATCTCGCCGACGGTGCGCTGGTTGAGATCGACGAAGACGCGCGAATTGCCAGGATCGACCCAGCTGTCGTCGGCACGACGGATGTGCACGTACATCTTGCCGCCGGACAGGGCGCCGAAGAACAGGTCGGGCGCCGTGCGGAAAGACACTTTGGGCGAATCGAGGAGTCGGCGGCCGCTGATCGCGCCGCCGTCCGCGAGTTCGCCGAGCCGCACTGGCCGATTGCTCGGTATCCACTTCGGCGCATCGTAGGCAAGCCGCGGTGTCGGGAGCGGCTCGTTCGCAGCCGACCAGCCGCCGCTCAGGCGCGACGTCGATGTCGCCAGGGTTCCCGCGGCCGCCTTGAGCTGCGCGGCATCGTCGCCGATGACCAGCAGGAGCTTGCTGTCGACCTGGGACGGATTGGCGACCACGGCAACCCGCGGCCCCTCCCCCGGAATGGCGGCAATGCCCGGCGGGTAATAGCCGCCCTTGACCATGACGACCGCGCTGCCGGCCGGCAGACCAGTATATTGCACGGGGAACGTCGCACCCTTGTTGCCGGCGATCAGCCCGAAATAGCCGGCCACCATGCCCGCTGCCTGCAGGACCTCGGGCTCGGCGTCGGGCGGCAGCACGAAGGGCAGGCTGAGCGGCAGCGGATCCTTGGGGTCGGCGAAGGGGCGCGGCAGCGACGCGAGGTCGTCGGCGACCGGCAACCGCGTCGTGCTGAGATAGATAAAGGTCGCCGGCTCGATGTTCACCCAGACCGCCCGGTCACGATCGAGCATGCAGGCCCTGGCACCCTGGCCCTTGAGGGTGAAGCGGAACTGCAGGCGGTTGTCGGTCGACAGCAAGGCCGGCGTGAAGGTGAACTCGGCGCGCGCCTTCGGCCCGGCCGCCTTGCCCAGCGCGACCGAACCGATCGGCTCGTTGTTGAGGAAAATCTGGAGCACGCCGTCGTCCCGGGCGACGGCATTCGAATAGCTGAAGACGAGGCTGATGCGCGCGGCGACGAAGGCATCGTCCTGGCGGGTCGTGAAGCCGATGCCGGTCTCGGCCGAGGCGCCCTCGAGATGGAGTGCCTTGCTCCGCAGGTCGCGCAGGCGAATCAGCTGGCTGCGACCCTCGGCAGTCCCGGTGAACATCGGATAGTTGCCCATCGGGAGCGGCGATGGGGGCGGCAATATATCGGGCCGGTTCGAGCCGGCCGGCGGGACAGGCGTTGCCGTCACGGCTGGAGCCGCCGGCGCAAGGTTCGGCGGTGGGGCGGCCGCTGGAGCGGAAGCCGGAGGTGCCGGCGCAGGGACTGGAGCAGGCGCCGGGGTCGACGCGACCGGCGGGAGCGCTTGTGGCGCCGCCGGTGGCTGCGATGCGGCCGGCATCGGGGCGGCCGGCACCGGCGCGGCCGCTTGAGGAATCGTCGGCGGCACGATGGGCGTCGCCACGTTCGCCGGAGGCATCGGCGTTGTCGTCGGCAAGGGCGCCTGCAGGCGCTGGCCCTGCGAATCAGGGGGCGGAATGACGGCGACGCCCGAGGGGATGGACGGAAGGGTAGAAGGCAGTTCGAACCGGGGCGTGAGCTGGGTCGGCTGCGTGAGCTGAACGGCCGGGCTGTTCGCCTGCGGCGGAAAGAAGGTCATCGGCTGCGAGCCGGCTCCCGTCCGCGGGCCGAGATCCTGTTGCGCGGCGGCAGGTGCAATGATCGTGAGAGCCAGAACCATCGCTGCGCGACGGACCGTTGCAGACCTCACGTCGGCCTCGGCGCCGCCGGTAGCGGTTGCTGGACCGGTTGCCGGCGCTGGCGGACAGTGCGGAAGGCCATTCCGGCCAGGCCGCGAATAGCGCCCGAGAGATCGATCAGCGACTTGCCGACCGTGTCCGGCGGACGATCGTCCCAATTGAGCCAGGCGTCAGCGCGCCCGAACACGGCGCTGACGATGGTGCGCTCTTCCTCGAGATTGGTCGGCATGAACTCGAGGCGCACCTCACGGCCTTTAACCGCAACGACGCGGGCCGGGACGGCGGAAATGTCCTCGATCTGCTCGAAGTTGATCACGACCTCCTCGTTCACCGTCACGTCGGTCGCGACGTCGTCCATCCGGAGCAGGCCGCCACCGAGCGAGAGATCCTCGGTGCGTCCCATCAACGAACGCCGGCCATCGAAATAGAGCGCGATCGGTTGCCGGATGCGGACGCGAGGCTGGGCCCGGACCTGCCGCCTCTCGCGACCGACCGCGAGAGCCGCGAACACGGTGAAGGCGCTGTAGAAACACCAGAAGAGGTTCATCCAGAGCACCGGCTGATCGCCGGGGAACAGCTCGTTGAAGAGCAGCCGGTAGAAGCCGACGCCGATCGCCGCCACGAGCACCACGGCCAGGATCATCAGCGGCCGCATGATGGGCGTGTCGTAGAGTTCCTTCTCCAGCACGCCGCCCTTGCTGGTGACGTTGAAGCTGCCGGCCTTGGGATTGATCAGCGCCAGCAGTGTCGGCCCCATGATGTGGAACAGCAGCACGTTGTCGTAGATCTCGCCCCAAAACGAATAGCGGTACCGCCCGTCGAGTCGCGATTGCGTGCACAAGGTATGGAACATGTGCGGGCCGGCATAGGCCATGACCATCAGCGCGCTGGCGACGATGATGTTCTGCGACGTGACCAGGTAGGCGACCGGCGCCGTTAGGAAGACGAAGCGCGGCACCGGGAACAGGAAGTACGCCATCGCATTCAGGTAGCAAATGCGCTGCCCGAAGGTGAGGCCGCGCCCGAGCAGCGGATTGTCGGTGCGGAAGATCTGGATCATCCCGCGTGCCCAGCGCATGCGCTGGCCGATATGGATCGAAAGCCGCTCGGTCGCCAGGCCCGACGCCAGCGGCCACTTCAGATAGGCGGTGTGCCAACCCTTGCGATGCATGCGCAGCGAAGTATGGGCGTCCTCGGTCACCGTCTCGACGGCGATGCCACCCACCTCATCGAGCGCCTCGCGGCGTAGCACCGCGCACGAACCGCAGAAGAAGGTCGCGTTCCAGAAGTCGTTACCGGGCTGGATCAGGCCGTAGAAGAGCTGGCCTTCGTTCGGCACGCGGCCGAAGGTGCCGAGATTGCGCTCAAACGGATCGGGCGAATAGAAATGGTGCGGCGTCTGCAGCATGCCCATCTTGCGGTCGCGCAGGAACCAGCCGACCGTCATCTGCAGGAAGGCGCGCGTCGGGATGTGGTCGCAGTCGAAGATGGCGATCAGCGCGCCCTTGGTGATCTTCAGCGCGTGATTGATGTTGCCGGCCTTGGCGTGCTCGTTGGTCGGGCGAATCAGGTAGCCGCAGCCCGCCTCTTCGGCGAAGCGCTTGAACTCCGGACGGCGGCCGTCGTCGAGGATGAAGACCTTGAACTTGTCGGCCGGGTAATCCATCACCATCGCCGCCAGCACGGTCGGCTTAACGACGTCGAGGCTCTCGTTGTAGGTCGGAATGAAGACGTCGACCGTCGGCCATTCCTGCACGTCGGCAGGCAGCGGCGCCGGCTGGCGCTCGAGCGGCCACAGGACCTGGAAATAGCCGATCATCAGTACGATCCAGGCATAGACCTCGGCGGCAAAGAGGCCGTATCCGAACATCATGTCGAACGGATCGATGAAGCCCAGCGTCTCGGTCGTCCGCCACCACAGGTAACGGGTCGACACGAGGGCCGACAGCACGACGATGATCAGCGTTGCGGTGCGATTCTTGAAACGGTTCACCAGCAGGAAGATGGCGGCCGTGAACAGGGCGAAGATCGCCTGCGTCTGCAGGTCGAACGGCGTGATGATGACGAAGGCGGCCGGTCCGAGGGCTACGATCGCAACGAACAGGTAGAAGAGCCTCGTAAAGATCGAGACCCGCCGGTTTGGAGTTAGCTCGACATTACTGAGTGAGGTCATCGCCGCCCGGGTTCCATGCCATCGAGAAGCAGTCCTTGCACCGCCGCGGCCAGCCCCCGCACGTCGGCCGCTGCCTTGCTCGTCGGCGCGCGGTCGATCACGAGTTGCTGATGCGCGACGGCTTCGCCGAAGCTGTCGTCGTAGTTCACGATGCCGAGCATCGCCTGCCCCAGCCGGCGCCGCAGCAGGGCGGTCACGTCACGCGTCAGCTTGCGCCGCATGTCGACGAGATTGAAGACGTAGCGCACCTGGCGGGGCGACCCTTCCGGCACGCGCCCGAGGAAACTCTGCGATTCCACGCCCGACAGCAGCGAAACGGAGGTGGCGTCGGCCTGCAGCACGACAATATCGAGGGTCGAGAACGGCCGGGTCTGGTCGAGGAAGACCGACGGCCCCGGCGGCGTATCGATGACCACGACGAAGCCGCGCTCGACGAAGGGAGCGAGCGTGTTCGCCAGCCAGTTCTCGTTGCGCACAAGATGATCGGACACGGCATGAAGCTGAGCCCCGGTGACCTGCCCGAACGGCAGGACGAGGAGATTCCCGCCGGCCGGCAGGACGCCTTCGCGAATCGAGCGCCCATAGACCAGGCAGTGCGCCCAGCCCCGATCGTCGGCCAGCTGGATGCCGGCATGCAGCCGCATCGAGTTCTGGACGTCGAGATCCACGACGAGCACCCGCAATCCGGAGCGTGCCAGCACGCCCGCAACGTTGATGCTGAGAGAGGTCTTGCCTACACCGCCCTTGGGCGAACAAAAGCAGACGACCGACATTAACGCGCCAGTCGGTCGAAGAGTCCGTTCAGACTACCGGCCGAGGGCGGCGGAGAGGCCTGTCCCACCGGCTGGACGATGATGCGACGAACGTCGGCCAGCGTTCTTTGGGGTCCGCGAGCCGCCGGCGCTGGCGCCGGAGTCCTGCCCAAGGCGGCGGAATGCTGGAACGCTTCGTCCCGCCATCCCCCGCGGTCGCCAGGCCTTGCCTCACCTAGCCCCATGCCGGCGCCACCCATGCCAACGCCCGAAGAACGGTCGAACACGTCGGACAACAAATCGTTTCCCGATGTAGCCCCGACTGCGAGCGGCATTTCCCCCCGCTCCGACGGAGGTGGATCCTTGCCGAAAATGGCGTCTATCAAAGGTGCCGACATCTGGTCCGTCGTGCTGTCGAATTCGCGATAGGTAGTGCCGGAACGGCCTGTTGCACTCAAGAGATGGGCGACATCGTCGTTGTTTTTAATGGCCATGTCCGTACTCCACCCATGAGTTTGATACACCATTGCTCGCGGCGCGTCACCTCTGCACGTACAATATAAGCTATCAAAAAGTTGACGTTAGCGCTCGCTTCTCATGCATCACTATTACTATTGAACCACAACCCGTTGACAAATCTGGGTGAACGTCATGCACCTGACATTTCAGAGCGAAATATCACCGTAAACCCATGTTCTTAATGTGATTCTATCGTGCATGCGTAGACGCGAACATGAAAAAGCCGGCGACCAGGAATGGCCGCCGGCTTCGGTCAGGAACGATGGCTGCGGAAGCGCTAGGCGACGGCCTTGATCGTCTTGGCGGTGATCTCGACGATCTCGTCGATCTGGGCCTTCTCAATGACCAGCGGCGGCGACATGGCGATGGCGTCGCCGGATTGGCGCACCATCAGGCCGAGTTCGAACGCCTTGGCGAAGGCCTTGTAGCCGCGCGTGCCGACCGCGCCTTCCGGCGCCAGGTCGATGCCGCAGGCCATGCCGAGATTACGGATGTCGGTGACGTTGGGCAGCCCCTTCAGCGAGTGGATGCCCTCCTCCCAGTACGGCGACAGCTCCGCCGACCGCGCGAACAGCTCCTCGTCGCGATAGATGTCGAGCACCGCCGAAGCCGCGGCGCAGGCCAGCGGGTGCGCCGAATAGGTGTAGCCGTGGAACAGGTCGATCGCGCTCTCCGGCCCGTTCATCAGCCCGTCGAACACGGTCTTGCGCACGAACACGCCGCCCATCGGGACGGTGGCGTTGGAGATGCCCTTGGCCACGGTCATCAGGTCGGGGATCACGCCGAACTTGTCGGCCGCGAAGCCGGTACCGAGACGGCCGAAGCCGGTGATGACCTCGTCGAAGATCAGCAGAATGCCGTGCTTGTCGCAGATCTCGCGCAGGCGCTTCAGGTAGCCCTTCGGCGGCGGCAGGAAGCCCGTGGAGCCGGCGCACGGCTCGACGATCACCGCGGCAATGTTGGACGCGTCGTGCAGCCCGACGATGCCTTCCAGCGCGTCGGCGAGATGGGCGCCGTTCTCCGGCTCGCCCTTCGAGAAGGCGTTCTCCGGCAGGTGCGTGTGCGGCAGGTGGTCTACGCCCGGCAGCATCGCGCCGAACCACTTGCGATTGTTCACCATGCCACCGACCGAGATGCCGCCGAAGCCGACGCCGTGATAGCCACGCTCGCGGCCGACGAAGCGGGTGCGCGTGCCCTGGCCGTTGGCGCGGTGATAGGCCAGCGCGATCTTCAGCGCGCTGTCGACCGCCTCGGAGCCCGAGTTGCAGTAGAAGGCATGGTTGAGATCGCCCGGCAGCATGGCGGCGTGCCGCGCCGCCAGCTCGAACGCCTTGGGATGGCCCATCTGGAACGACGGCGCATAGTCCATCTCGTCGAGTTGCTTGGCGATCGCCGTCTTGATCTCTTCGCGGCCGTGGCCGGCATTGACGCACCAGAGGCCTGCAGTGCCGTCGATGATCTGGCGACCTTCCGGCGTCCAGTAGTGGACGCCCTTCGCCCGGGCCAGCATGCGCGGGTTCTTCTTGAACTGCCGGTTCGCGGTGAACGGCATGAAGAACGCTTCAAGGTTGTTCGCGACAGGCGCGTTGTTCGACGACATCCCCATACTCCTCTGAAATCTAGCCCCTATACTGAACCGCTTCCTATCCAGAACAAGATGATATCTGCCAGGGACGCAATTTACGGTAACTTGCGAACAAACGACCCTTTCCGTTTACTATACTGAACACAGTAAGCACCATGGACATCACAACCGGCGAAAGGCTGAAGATCGCGCGCCAGCGGGCCGGGCTCTCCCAGCGCGCGCTGGCCAAGAAGGCGGGCGTCGGCAACGCCACCGTGTCCCTGATCGAGAGCGACCGGATCAATCCGTCGGTCAGCGCACTCAAGCGAATCCTGGACGCGATCGCCATGCCGCTTTCCGACTTCTTCGCGATCGACGAGAAGGCGAGCGAGGAGAAAGTCTTCAAGGCCGCCAGCCTCACGGAGATCGGCCGGGGCGGCATCTCGTTCCGGCAGATCGGCAAGGACCTGTCCGGCCGCGCGTTGCAGCTTCTGTACGAGACCTATCAGCCGGGCGCCGACACCGGGAAGATCATGCTCCGCCACGATGGCGAGGAAGCGGGCTTCGTGATCTCGGGCCGCATCGAGCTCACGATCGGCTCGACGCTGCACATCCTCAATGCGGGCGATGCCTATTACTTCAAGAGCATCGAGCCGCATCGATTCAGGAATGCGAGCGCGAGGCCCGCGGTGATCGTGAGCGCCTGTACCCCGCCGACCTTCTAGGAGGTCACTCGGCGCGGATATCGGCGGCCTTGATGACCTGGCCCCAGCGCGTCACTTCGGCTTTCAGGTAGTCGTCGAACTGCTTCGGCGTGTTCAGCACCATGTCGCTGCCCGAGGCGATCAAGCGTTCGCGCACCGCGCCCTGCCCCAGCACCTGCGTGGCATCGCCATAAATCTTCTGCACCAGCTCCGGCGCCATGCCGGCGGGGCCGTAGAGCCCGTTCCAGGTCGCGGTCACGATGTCCTTCTCGCCCGACTCGACGATCGTGGGGACGTCCGGGGCGAGCGGCGAGCGGGTCTGGCCGGTGCTCACGAGCGCCTTGAGCTTGCCAGTCTGGACGTACGGCATGGCCGACGGGATGTTTGCGAAGAGGACGCCCACCTGGTTGCCCATGACGTCGGCGAGCGCCGGCTGCTCGCCGCGATAAGGGACATGCACCGCCTTGAGGTTGAGGCGCATGTTGAGCAGTTCGGACGTCATGTGCGGCGAGGAGCCGATGCCGCCGGACGCGAAGGTGACCTTGCCCGGATTGGCCCGCACGTAAGCCAGGAACTCGGCGAAGTTCGAGGCCGGGAAGGACGGGTGCGCCACCATCAGCATCGGCGTCGCAGTAAGGATAGTGATCGGCGTCAGGTCCTTCAGCGGATCGTACGGCGACTTGGCGAAGATCTGCGGCGCCACGGCGATCGAGGTCTGCGGCGAGACCAGCAGCGTGTAGCCGTCGGGCGCCGACCGCACCACCTGCTCCGCCGCGAGCATGCCGCTCGCGCCGGTGCGGCTCTCGACCATGACGGACTGGCCCCAACGCTCCTTCAATGCGTCGGCCAGCACGCGCGCCACGAAGTCGGTGCCGCCGCCGGCAGCGAAGCCGACCACGATCTTCACCGGCTTGTTCGGAAATGCCTGCCCGAAGGCCGGCAGGGCGCCCGTGGCCGTGGCTGCTGCCAGCGAGCCCATGACGGTGCGGCGTGTGAATTTCATTGTGTCCTCCCGTTCGTATTGCCTGATTTTCTCGAATTGTCGGCAATACGAATTACTGCGTCAATGGATGAGCCATGACCGGGAAAGCAGATGAACGCGGGACTTTGGCGGCGTTGCGCAACAGCTCGGCGACCTCGACCAGTTGGCGCTCTTTTGGGGGCAGATCGCTGATCGTGTCGTGGACATGGTCCATCGCCCGATTGATCTCAGGCGGCTCAGGTTTACCTGTCCGACTGGCAGAGTTCACAGAGAAAAAGGAATGGTGCCCAGGGGCGGAGTCGAACCACCGACACTGCGATTTTCAGTCGCATGCTCTACCAACTGAGCTACCTGGGCATGCCGTCCGTTGGAGGCGCGGCTTATAGGACGGGCTAAGCCCGCTGTCCAGACGGTCCGCCACCGCCGGCCGCAGGATCGTCCTCGCCGGGCCCCTCGTCGGTTTCGATGCGGTAGCCTTCCTTCAGCCAGCGGCCGAGGTCGATGTCGGCGCAGCGCTTGCTGCAGAACGGCTTGTACTTGGGGTCGGCGGGCTTTCCGCAGGTCGGACACCGGGCTTCGATGCGCACGGCGCGCAGCGGAGGGGATCGGTCAGTCATCGCTCTTTTCCAGCGCTTCGAGCTGGGCCGCCAGGGTCGGGCCGCGCCGGGCGCGGGTCAACTCGAACAGGCCGAGCCTGGTGAAGCCGTAGATCTGGGTCGGCACCGGGTCGCTCGCCAGATGTTCGGCCAGCACCGCCTGGACCTTGTCGCGGTCGTAGGCGCTGCGCATCGTGACGAAGTCGATGACCACCGCGCCCGCGATGTTGCGCAGCCGGAGCTGCTGGGCGATCGCCGGCGCCGCCTCGAGATTGACGTCGACCGGCCGGCGCGGCGCACGGCCCTGGCGGCCGCCCGCGCCCGCACTGTCGACATCGACCGCGCACAGCGTCTCGCCGGGCTCGAACAGCACCTCGACGCCGCTCTGCAGGGCGATGCGCGGCGCCAGCGCGGTATCGATCTGTCCCGCGACGTCGTCGATGTCGAAGGCCGGCATCGCACCGTTGTGCCAGCGCACGCGGATCTTCTCGCCGAGCCGGTCCATCCTGTCCTGCAGCGTGCGCGCCATGGCGCGGTCGTCGAGGATCACTTCCTCGAGGTCCGCGCCATGATCGCGTAAGGCCCGCACGATCGGATCGCGTTCACCCGGGATGCGCGACGAAAGGTCGGCCGGCGGCTCGACGTCGAGCGCCATGCGCCGAATCTTTTCCCACCGTTCGAGCACCCCGGAAGCATCGGCCTGCAGCAGGTCGGCGGTGGCGCCCGCGGCGGCGGTGCGCAGCACGATTCCGCCGTCAAGCAGGCCCTCGACGTGGCCGCGCAGGCGGTCGCGCTCCGACTCGCCCTCGATGCGGCGGGAGAAGGTCACGCCGGCGCCGTTGGGATGGTAGACGAGGTAGCGGCCGCTGATGGCGATGTTCATCGAGAGGCGCGGACCCTTGTCGCCCTCGCCGTCGTTGCGCACCTGCACCAGCACCGGCGCGCCGGGCGGCGGCCAGCCGTCGATGCCCGAGCGGTCCTCGGCCCGCAGAAAGCCCGCGCGGTCGATGCCGATGTCGACGAAGGCCGCATCAAGATCGGCCATCACGCGCTCGAGACGACCGAGAAAGATGCTCTCGACCCTCGACGGCCTGTCGCGGCGGATCACCTGGAGTTCCATCAGGCGGCCCTCCGCCACGAGCGCCATCAGGAACGCCTTGGGCAGCACATGGCAGATGAGTCGATCGACGTGGCTCACGGGGCCGCAGCCTTCAGGAGCGCCATGGTTTCGAACAGCGGCAATCCGACGACGTTGCTGTAGGAGCCCGACAGGAAGGCAACGAAGGCCGCAGCGCGGCCCTGGATGGCATAGCCGCCGGCCTTGCCCTCCCATTCGCCACTCGCCAGGTAGGCGTCGATCTCGGCTGCCTCCAGGCGCTTGAAGCGGACGATGGTCTCCACAAGGCGCGTGCGCACAGGGCCGTCGGGACCGGCCACGGCGACGCCGCCCAGCACGCGATGGCGACGACCCGACATTCTTGTCAGGCAATCCCGCGCCTCGGCCTCGTCTTCCGTCTTCGGCAGAATGCGGCGACCGCAGACCACGACGCTGTCGGCCGCCAGCACGAGGGCGCCGGCGTGCCGCTCCTTCACGACGGCGAGCTTCGCCCGCGCCATGCGCAGCGCATAGGCGCGCGGCAACTCGTCCGCATGGGGCGTCTCGTCGATGTCGGCGGGGTCGATCGTCGCGGGCTCGAGTCCGACCTGTCGCAACAGGTCAAGCCGTCGCGGAGACGCGGAGGCCAGTACGAGCGGGGGGATCGGCGAGGCGCGCAACGCCTACTTGAAGCGGAAGGTGATACGGCCCTTGGTCAGGTCGTAGGGCGTCATCTCGACGGTGACGCGGTCGCCTGCCAGAACGCGGATGCGGTTCTTGCGCATCTTGCCCGACGTATGGGCGAGAATGACGTGGTCGTTGTCGAGCTTCACACGGAACATCGCATTGGGCAGCAACTCGGCGACGACGCCCGTAAATTCGATCAAGTCTTCTTTGGCCATCCGGCCTCCGGCTGGGGTGAATTTCTGGGAAAGCGGCCGGAAAATGGGCCGCAGGCGGGGGTAAGTCAATGGCGGCGCCGGCCGCAGTGGGGATGGCGCGGCCTTCTCACGGGAGCGAGGCTCCCCTATACAGAGCGCGGCTAGCGACGCCCGGGAAAGAAGGACCAGCAGAAGATGAACTCAGCGTGCATGTCCGGCCTTGTGGCCGCCCTTCTCCTGACGCCGGCGCTAGCTTTCGCCCAGGCGCCGCCGGCGCCCGCGGCGGCGCCCAACGCGATCACCCATCCGGCCCAGAAGACCATCGGCAAGCCGGCCACCCGGCAGTATTCGACGGCGCTGATCGTCATCAATTCACGCGGTGCGAAGCTCGACGGCCAGAAGCTGGTGCTCGACGGCGTGCTGCCCACGGCGACCCTGTTCACCAGCCGCCCGAAGCGGTCGGTAGGTCACATGGTGACGCCGGACATGGCCGATATCTGGCGCACCGGCAGCTTCGCCAAGGATCCGCCCAACGCCACGGTCTCGGTGTTCCACAAGGATGGCGGCAATGTCTCCGACCTGGTGGTGACCCTGAAGACCGCCAAGCTCGAGGGCGAGAAGCTCACCTTCGATGTCGACGTGCTGGAGGGCAGCCTTGGCGCAGCCGACGGCCCGGCCTCGGTGTTCATCGACACGATCTGGTTCGGCATCGGCTCGCACGGCGCGCAGTATTACGGCCAGAGCCAGACGACCGGCGGCGAGACGCCGGCGATCGGAGATCCGGACGGCACCAGCACGTTCAGCGGCTGGTCCAATCCGTCGCCGACGCAGCCCGTCAACCCGTATCCCTACTCCGGCGGTGGCGGTGGTGGTGGCTACAACAGCGGCGCCGGCGCGCCGCCGCCGCCCGATATCGATCCGCGCTACCAGCAACGCTACAACGCGCCGACCTGCGGCAAGCCGCCCCTCCTGCCCTGCTACTGAGCCGTACGGTGAAGAACATGAACAGCTTCCGCCTCTCCGTCGCTCTCGCTACGGCCACCGCAACCCTCGGCCTCGCCTTCGGCGCCGCCGCGCAGACTGCGCCAGCCGCACCGGCCGCATCCTCGGTACAGGGCATGCCCAAGGTGGTCGGCGCCGCGCGTCATCCGCGCCTCATCCCCTCGATGTTCGTGCTGAACGCCCGTGGCGCCAAGCTGCAGGACAACAAGCTGATCCTCGAAGGCATCGCACCCAGCGTCATCGTGTTCGCCGATCGCCCCGTGCGCTCGGCCGGCCATGCGATGCTGCCGCATGTGCTCGAGGAGTGGACGCTGAAGGCGCCCAACTCGTTCGCAAAGGATCCGCCCAACGCCACGATCTCGGTGCTGAACAAGGCGAAGGCCAGCGTCGTGGACGCCGTCGTCACGCTGAAGTCGCCGAAGCTCGAAGGCGACAAGCTCACCTTCGACGTCGACGTCCTCGAGGGCGACCTCGCGGGCGGCGACGGCGGCGCCTCGGTGTTCATGGACCTCGTCAACCTGCCGGCACGGCATCACAGCTCGCATCGCGCGGCCTGGTACGCGGGCGCCGACAGCGCGCGCTGACGCCGTCCTTACAGGACCAGATGTGAAGCGGGAGGCTCGCGTGCAGGCATGCGCGCGCCCCCGCCTCAATCCACGCACAATCCGGTCCGGAAATGCTCCCGGGCGAAGGCGCTCCAGTGTGGCAGCGCTTCGCACCTGAGGAGAGACATCATGAACCGGACATTGCTTGCATTCTCACTGGTCGGCGCCGCGGTTCTCGCGACGAACGCAGTCCAGGCGCAGGGCATGCCCACCGGCCGCGAACCCGGTACGGAGCCCAACAACGTCTTCACGCCGACGACGGCGCCCAACTGGACTCCGACGGCCGAGGGCGCCATCGCGCGACAGCAGATTCACGATGCGGGCTACAACGGCGTCACCATGCTGCTGCGCAACAAGGACGGAAGCTGGCAAGGCCAGGCCCTCAAGGGCGATACCTACTACCTGATCACGCTCGACCCCGCGGGGCACGTTACCCAGCGTTAGGCACGACGGTCAGACCGAGGGCGTGATCGGTGATCCGAAGCGCGCCTTCAGTCTGGCGAGAACCTGGTCGCGGGTATGACGGTAGGCATCGAGCCGCGCCTCCCGCGACCCTTCCACGGCGCTGGGGTCGGGCATTGGCCAGTACTCGACCTCTGTCGCCGTTCCCCGCGTGAACTCCAGCGCACTGTGATGCGCTTCCGGCGACAGAGTGACGATCAACTCGAACGAGGCGGGATCGACGTCGTCGAACGTCTTGGCATTGTGGCGATGGACGTCGATGTCGATTTCATCGAGCACGGAGACCGCGAAGCCATCGACGTCGCTGGCGCGCACGCCCACCGAATCGACATAGAGCGACCGGCCGTAGAGCCGCTTGGCCAGCGCCTCGGCCATCGGCGACCGGACGGAATTCTCGCTGCAGGCGAAGAGCAGGCTGGACGGCAGTCCGGTCATCGCCCGACCACGCTCACGATTTGATGTGCAGGGCGCAGATCAGCGTGAACAGCCGGCGGGCCGTGTCGTGATCGACCTCGATCTTGCCGTCGAGCCGCTCGCGCAGCAGCTCCGAGCCCTCGTCGTGCAGGCCGCGCCGGCCCATGTCGAGCGCCTCGATCTGCGCCGGTCCCAGCTTCTTGATGGCGGCGTAGTAGCTTTCGCAGATCAGGAAGTAGTCCTTCACGACCTTGCGGAACGGCGTCAGCGACAGGACGATGTCGCGTAGCTTCTCATCGGCTTCGTTGCGCACGTCGAACACCAGCCGCTGCTCGAAGATGCCGATGCGCAGGCGATAGGGTCCGGCCTCGCTGCCGACCAGATGGAAGTCGTTCTCCTCGATCAGGTCGAACAGCGCGACCGCCCGCTCGTGCTCGACCTCGGGCGTACGGCGGGCGACCGATTCCTCGTCGAGCACGACATCGACGATGCGCCGCGCCTTCTCGGTCGACATGCCTAGCGACCCAGCCGGAGGGAAACCGACAGACCATGCGCGCCCAGCCCTTCGGCCTCGGCGAGCGCCACGGCGGACGGACCAAGAGCTGCCAGCGACTGCGGCGTGCAGGCGACCAGCGACGTGCGCTTCAGAAAGTCGGCGACGCCCAGCCCGCCGGAGAAGCGTGCGGCGCGCGACGTCGGCAACACATGGTTGGTGCCGGCGACATAGTCGCCGATCGCCTCGGGCGTATGACGGCCGAGGAAGATCGCACCGGCATGACGGAGCTTCTGTGACAGCGCCTCGGCCTCCGCCATTTCCATCGCCAGCTCGACATGCTCGGCTGCGATGGCATCGACGATCGACGGTGCCACAGAGAAGTCCGGCACCAGAATGACGGCGCCGTTGTCTCGCCAGCTCAGCCCGGCGATCTCGGTCCGCGCCAGTGTCTTCAGCTCGGTCTCGACGGCGCGCATGACGGCATCGGCGAACGCCGCATCGTCGGCAATCAGCACCGACTGCGAGGATGGATCGTGCTCGGCCTGCGACAGGAGATCGGCTGCGATCCACTGCGGATCGTTGTGCCGATCAGCGACCACCAGGATCTCCGACGGGCCGGCGATGAGATCGATGCCGACCTGGCCGAACACGCGGCGCTTGGCGGCCGCGACATAGGCATTGCCGGGCCCGGTGATCTTGTCGACCGGCTTGATCGATTGCGTGCCGTAGGCGAGTGCGGCCACCGCCTGCGCGCCGCCGATGCGCCAGATCTCGTCGGCGCCGGCGATTTCGGCGGCCAGCATGACCAGCGGATTGAGTGTGCCGCCCGGTGTGGGTACCACCATGACGATGCGGCCCACGCCCGCGACCTTGGCCGGCACGATATTCATCAGCACCGACGACGGGTACGCCGCCGTGCCGCCCGGCACATAGACGCCGGCCGCATCGACGGGGCGGTAGCGTGCGCCGAGCCGCGTGCCCGTGGCGTCGGTGAAATCGACGTCCTTGGGCATGAGGGCGCGGTGGAAAGCCTCGATGCGCTTGGCGGCGAAGGTCAGCGCCTCGCGCTGCGCCGCCGGCACTTGTGCCGCGGCCGCATCGCGTTCGGCGTCGGAGATGCGCATGTTGGCGGCAGTGACGCCCGCCCAGTCGAACTTCGCCGTGTAGTCGACGACGGCCGCGTCGCCGCGCGCGCGCACGTCGGCCACGATGCCGGCGACGATGCGGTCGACATTCTCGTCGGTATCCCGATTGCGCCCGAGGAAGGCCGAAAATTCCTTTTCGAAACCCGGCGCCGAGGCGTCGAGCCTAAGCGGCACGGGCAGCTCCGACGGCGACCTCGCGGAAGCGGTCGATCCAGTGGCCGACCCGCTCCGGCCGCGTCTTGAGCGCGGCGCGGTTCACGATGACGCGCGAGGTGACGTCGGCGATGTGCTCGATCTCGACCAGCCCGTTCTCCTTGAGCGTGCGGCCGGAATCGACGAGGTCGACGATGCGATGGCTGAGGCCGAGCGACGGCGCCAGTTCCATCGCGCCCGAGAGCTTCACGCATTCGGCCTGGACGCCGCGTGCGGCGAAGTGGCGGCGCGTCACCTCGGGATACTTGGTGGCGATGCGGACATGGCTCCAGCGCCGCGGATCGTCGCTGCCCGCCATCTCGACGGGCTCGGCGACGGCCAGGCGGCACTTGCCGATGCCGAGATCGATCGGCGCGTAGATCTCGGGATAGTCGAATTCTATCAGCACGTCGGCGCCGGCGATGCCGAGATGGGCGGCACCGAAGGCCACGAAGGTGGCCACGTCGAAGGAGCGCACGCGGATGATGTCGAGGTCGGGATGGTTGGTGGTGAAGCGAAGCTGCCGGGCGTCCGGATCGGCGAAGGCCGCCTCCGGTTCGATGCCGGCGCGCGCAAAGACAGGGGCCGCTTCCTTGAGGATACGGCCCTTGGGCAGCGCCAGGATGAGCTTCTCGTTGGGCTCGCTCGACACGACGGGTTCTCCAGTAACGAACGCCCGCCCCTCGCCGGAGCCTGAAAGGGCTATTCGACCGGGTGGGCGGGCTTCCACGGGGTGGGCCAAGGCTCCCCGACATCCCCCAAATGGCATGCGAGCCGGCCGATTTCCAGCCGTATGGCCCGGCCGGCCGAAAAGCGCAGCAGGACTGAATGGTCGTTTTCCAGCACGACGGCCAGCACTTCCAGCATCCGGTCGGGCTCGCCGGTCGGGATGTCATGGTGCCGCACGCCCGTCACCTCGTTGAAAACAAGGGCGGAATGGGTGCGGGAGTGACCGGTTCCCTGTTCCGGATCGGCCTCCCAGCGGAACCGGTTCACCAGCAGCACGAAGCGCTTCTCGTCCTTGAGATAGGCGCAGTCGCGCACCGCCACGAGGGCGTCCTGGACGGCGGCCGAGATGATGGCCAGGTCGTCGGCGTCGAGGGCCGTCAGCTTCAGCTTGGCCGTCATCGGCGTCAGCCCTTCAGCCGCTCGATGTCGGCGCCGCAGGCGCTGAGCTTCTCCTCGAGGCGCTCGAAGCCGCGGTCGAGGTGGTAGACGCGATGGAGCATCGTGTCGCCCTCGGCCGACAGGGCCGCGATCGCCAGCGACACCGAGGCGCGCAGGTCGGTCGCCATGACCTCGGCGCCGCGCAGCTTCGGCACGCCGCGCACCAGCGCCGACTGGTGATGGATGGTGACGTTGGCGCCCATGCGCGCCAGCTCCGGCACGTGCATGAAGCGGCTCTCGAAGATCGTCTCGGTGATCATCGAGGCGCCTTCGGCGCGCGTCATGAGCGCCATCATCTGCGCCTGCAGATCCGTCGGAAAGCCCGGGAAGGGCTCGGTCATCACGTCGACGCCATGCAGCGCGCCGTTGGTCCGGTGCACGCGCATGCCCTTCTCGGTGTTCTCCAGGGTGACGCCCGCCGAGCGCAGGCTCGCGGCCACCGTGTCGATCAGGTCGACCCGGCCGCCGATCAGCTCGACATCGCCCGCCGTCATGGCGACCGCCATGGCATAGGTGCCGGTCTCGATGCGATCGGGGATGACCGCATGCTCGATCGCCTTGAACGAGCTCACGCCCTCGATGGTGAGCGTCTCGGTGCCGATGCCGCCCACCGGTACGCCCATCGCCGACAGGCATTCGCCGAGGTTGGCGATCTCGGGCTCGCGCGCGGCGTTGTCGAGCACGGTCGTGCCCTTGGCCAGCGCCGCGGCGATCATCAGGTTCTCGGTGGCGCCGACCGACACTTTCGGGAAGGTGTAGCGCGCGCCCTTGAGGCCCTTGGGCGCCCGCGCAACCATGTAGCCGCCGTCGATGTCGATCTCCGCACCCATCTTCCGCAGGCCGGCGATATGCAGATCGACGGGACGCGCGCCGATGGCGCAGCCGCCCGGCAGCGAGACCTTGGCCTGGCCCTCGCGCGCCAGCAGCACGCCCAGCACCAGCATCGAGGCGCGCATCTTGCGCACTATGTCGTAGGGCGCGGTGGTCGAGGTGATCTTCGAGGCCTTCAGCACCATCGTGGTGCCGTGGCTGTGGCCGTTCTCGCCGGGGGTAGCGGTGATCTCCACGCCATGCTGCCGCAGGAGCTGCATCATGGTGGTGATGTCGGCCAGCCGCGGCACGTTGTGCAGGGTGAGCGGCTGGTCGGTCAGCATCGACGCCACCATCAGCGGCAGGGCCGCGTTCTTGGCGCCGGAGATGCGGATCTGGCCGTTCAGCTGGCGGCCGCCCTTGATGCGAATTCTGTCCATGGTCGCCTCCGCTCAGATTTTCGGCAGGGTGACGCCGCGCTGGCCCTGATACTTGCCGGCCTTGTCGCGGTAGGAAACCTCGCAGGGTTCGTTGCCCTGGAGGAAGAGGAACTGGCAGGCGCCTTCGTTGGCGTAGATCTTGGCGGGCAGCGGCGTGGTGTTGGAGAATTCCAGGGTCACATGGCCCTCCCACTCCGGCTCCAGCGGCGTCACGTTCACGATGATGCCGCAGCGCGCATAGGTCGACTTGCCGACGCAGACCACCAGAACGTCACGCGGGATGCGGAAATATTCCACCGTCCGCGCCAGCGCGAAGGAATTGGGCGGGATGATGCAGACATCGGTAGTGCGGTCGACGAAGCTCTGCTCGTCGAAGTTCTTGGGGTCGACCACCGACGAATTGACGTTGGTGAAGATCTTGAAGTCGTTTCCGACCCGGGCGTCGTAGCCGTAGGACGACAGGCCGTATGAAATCACGCCTTCGCGCTTCTGGGCGTCGACGAAGGGCTCGATCATGCCCTTCTCCTGCGCCATGCGTCGAATCCAGCGGTCGGAAAGAATGCTCATTGAGGGGCGCTTCTAATGGAGGGAGGAGGTCGGCTCAACCGCCGGTCTTATCAGCTGTCTGGCCCGAGATTTGGCCGGTATCCACCGGCTTCGGGACATCCCCCTTGGCGCGCGCCTGCGCCTTGCGCCGTTTCAGGTTTTCGCGCAACGCGGCGGCAAGCCGTTCGGCGCGTTCGTCCTTCTGCGGGACGAGTTTGGAGGGGGCCGTCATGGCCCGGAGGATACACTATCGAGGGGCTGCCGGGGCAGTCTTGTCTGCCGCCCCGGCCGCATGCCTCGGCCTTCAGTCGCCCGCCGCCGGGGCGGGCTCGCCTTCGCCGGCCCCTCGCTTCTTCGAATGGTCCGCCGCCAGCATCACGTAAACCGCCGGTACCACGAACAGGGTGAAGAGCGTGCCCACCGCCAGGCCGCTGGCGATCACCAGGCCCATCGAGAAGCGCGACAGGGCGCCGGCGCCGGTCGCCACGATCAGCGGCACGACGCCCAGCACCATGGCGGCCGTGGTCATCAGGATCGGGCGGAGACGGATGGCGGCGGCCTCGATGATGGCCTCCCGCCGCGACTTGCCGGCTTCTTGCAGCTCGTTGGCGACCTCGACGATCAGGATGCCGTGCTTGCTGATCAGGCCCATCAGCGTCACCAGGCCGACCTGGGTATAGATGTTGAGCGTCGCCCCCGGCACCGCGACTGTGCTGAGCGCCATCAGGAAGATGAGCGCGCCGGCGATCGACATCGGCACCGAGAACAGGATGATCAGCGGATCGCGGAAGCTCTCGAACAGGGCCGCGAGCGACAGGTAGATGATGATCAGCGCAAAGCCGAAGGTGACGATGAAGCCGCCAGTCTCCTGGATGTACTGGCGCGACGCGCCGCCATAGTCGACCGAATAGCCCTGCGGCAGCGTGCGCTTCGCCAGGTCCTGCAGCGTCTCCAGCGCCTCGGCCTGGGAGACGCCCGGGAAGGCGACGCCCTGAATGGTGGCGCTGTTCAGCTGCTGGAAGTGGTTGAGCGACTGCGGGATCGCCTTGGTGACGATCTTCGCGACCGTCGACAGCGGCACCGAGGAACCGTCGGCCGTCTTGATGTGATAGTCGAGGATCTGGTCGATGTTCTGGCGTGACGACTGCTGGACCTGCGGGATCACCTTGTAGGAACGGCCGTCGAGCGCGAAGTAGTTGACGTAGCCGCCGCCCAGCATCGAGCCCAGCGCGCCACCGATGTCGCTCATCTTCAGGCCGAGCTGGGCCGCCTTGTCGCGATCGATCACCACGGTGGCCTGCGGCGCGTCGATCTTGAGGTCGGTGTTCAGGAAGATGAAGCGGCCGGTGGCGAGCGCTTCCTGAAGAAATTTCTGCGCCACCTCGTTCAGCACGTCGAACCCGCCGGTTGTGTTGATGACGAACTGGATCGGCAGGCCGTTCGAGCCAGGCAGCGGCGGCGGCTGAAAGGCCACGACCTGCGCGCCCGCGATGCCCGCCAGCTCCTGCTGCACGATCGGCTGCAGCTGGTTGGAGGTCATTGTGCGCTTGTCCCACGGCTTCAGCACGTAGCCCGCGATCGACTGGCCAGGCACGTCGAGCTGGAAGACGTGGTCGGTCTCGGGATGGCTGGCGCCGATCTTGTAGATCTCCCGCGAGTAGATCTGGCGCTGGTCGATGGTCGAGTTGGGCGCCGAGGTCGCAAACGCAATGATGACGCCCTGGTCCTCCTGCGGCGCCAGTTCGCTGCTGGTCGCCGAATAGAGGAAGACGATGCTCCCCAGCACCAGCACGGCGAAGGTCGCAGTGACCGGCAGATATTTCAGGCTGCCGGTCAGCCAGCGCGTGTAGCCGCGGCGCAGGCCGTCGAACACGCGGTCGATGCCGCGGATCAGACGCGCTTCCAGGCCGCGATCGGCCTCGCTGTGCGGCTTCAGCATGCGCGAGCACATCATGGGAGAGAGCGTCAGCGCCACGATCGCCGAGATGGTGACCGCACCCACCAGGGTGAAGGCGAACTCGGTGAAGAGAGCGCCGGTCAGACCGCTCTGGAAGCCGATTGGCACGTAGACCGCGATCAGCACCACGGTCATGGCGATGATCGGCCCGCCCAGCTCGCGCGCCGCCTGGATGGCGGCGGGGAACGGCTTCTGCCCCTCCTCCAGGTGTCGGTTCACGTTCTCGACCACGATGATGGCGTCGTCGACCACCAGGCCGATCGCCAGCACCAGCGCCAGCAGGGTCAGCAGATTGATGGAGAAGCCGAAGGCCGCCATCATCGCGAAGGTGCCGATCAGCGACAGCGGAATGGCGATGACCGGGATGATCACCGAGCGCACCGACCCCAGGAAGGCGAAGACGACGAGGGTTACGATCACCAGCGCCTCGACCAGGGTGCGGATCACCTCGTCGATCGAGCTGTTCACGAACTCCGTCGAGTCATAGATGATCTGGCCGTTCAGCCCCTGCGGCAGCTGCGCCTGGATCTCGGGGAAGATCTTGCGGACGCCGGCGATGACGTCGAGCAGGTTGGCGGCTGGCGCCACCTGGATGCCGATATAGACCGCCTTCTGTCCATCGAAGCTCACCTCGGACTCGTAGTCGTCGGAGCCCAGGGTGACATTGGCGACATCGCTCAGGCGGACGATCGCGCCCTTGTCCTGCTTCAGCACCAGGTTGCGGAATTCCTCCAGCGAGCTCAGCGCCGTCGAGGCCTTGAGCGTGGCCTGCACCATCTGGCCCTTGGTCGTGCCGAGGCCCGCGATGTAGTCGTTCGCGGTCAGCGCCTGGCTGACATCGGCGGCGGTCAGGCCATAGGCCGCGAGCTTCTGCGGATCGAGCCAGGCGCGCAGCGCGAAGTTCTTGGCGCCCAGCAACTCGGCCGTCTGCACGCCCTCGACCGCCTGCAGCTTGGGCTGCACGACGCGGGTCAGGTAGTCGGTAATCTGGTTGGGTGCGAGTTCGGTGCTGTTGAAGCCGATATACATCGCGTCGATCGTCTGGCCGATCTTCACCGTCAGGATCGGCTGCTGCGTGCCGGCAGGCAGCCGGTTCAGCACCGAGCTCACCTTGGTGTTGATCTCGGTCAGCGCCTTGCTCGAATCGTAGTTGAGCCGCAGGTAGACCGTGATGGTGCTGACGCCGCTCTGGCTGGTCGAGGTCATGTAGTCGATGCCGTTGGCCTGGGCGATCGCCTGCTCCAGCGGCGTGGTGATGAAGCCCGCGATGACGTCGGGATCGGCGCCGTAATAGGTCGTCATGATCGTGACGACAGCGTTCTCGGTGCGCGGATACTGCAGCACCGGCAGCCCGCTGATGGCGCGCAGGCCGACGACCAGGATCAGCAGGCTCACCACGCTCGCCAGCACCGGGCGGCGGATGAAGATATCGGTGAACTTCATGGGACGATGTCCTGACGAGGCAGATTACTTGTCGACGATCTTCGGCGCCGGGTCGTTGGTCGGCACAGCGTTGTTATTGATGACAACGGGCACGCCGTTGCGCAGCTTGATCTGGCCCGAGGTCACGACCATGTCGCCCTCGGAAACACCCTTCAGGATCGCGACCTGGTCGCCACGCGTGGCACCGGTCGTAACGAAGACCTGGCGCGCAGAAAGCTGCGGCTTTCCATCGGCGCTCTTCCCCTTCTCGTCGACGATGTAGACCAGCGAACCGTATGGATTGTAGCTCACCGCCGTCTGCGGCAGCGTCACCAGCCGCTGCGCGGTGCCGGTGTCGAGCTCGACAGTAGCGAACATGCCGGGCAGCAGCTTCTGGTCGGCGTTCGCCAGGGTCGCGCGCACCTGGATGTTGCGGCTGCCCATGTCGATCTTCGGGTTGATGGCGGTGATCTTGCCTTCGAAGGTACGTCCGGGGAAGGCATCGACCTTCGCCCGCACTTTCTCGCCGACGGAGATCTGGGCCACGGCCTGCTGCGGCAGCAGGAAGTCGACGAAGATCGGATCGAGCGACTGCAGGGTGGCGATCTCCGTACCGGCCGAGAGGAACTGACCGAGATCGACCTGGCGGAGGCCCAGCTTGCCGTCGAACGGCGCGCGTAGCGTCTTCTTGTCGAGGATGGCCTTCTGCACCGCGACCTGGGCCTTGGCGTTGCGCAGGCTGGCTTCGTCGTTGTCGACGATGGCCTGGCTGATCGCCTGGGCCTTGAGCTGCTTCACGTTGCGGTCGTAGGTGATCTGGGCCAGTGCGGCGGTGGCCTCGAGCGACTGCAGGCGGGCGGCCTCGTCCTCGTTACGCAGGGTGAGCAGCACCTGCCCCGCCTTCACCTCGTCACCCGACTGGAAGGTGATGCTCTCGACCACGCCGGGCACTTCGAGCGACAGTTCGGCGCCGCGCACGGCGCGCAGGCTGCCGACGGCGTCGATCTTGGGCTGCCAATCGCTGCTCTCGGCCTTGGTGGCGGAGACCGTCTGCGGAATGTTGGCCATGCCGGCCATCGCTTCCTTGATCTTGCCGTTGACGAAAGTCTTGAAGCCGAACAACCCGCCGAGCACTGCGCCGACGAGGACGAGCATGATGAGCATTCGCTTGATCATCGTATGCCTCTTGAACCTGAGCTGATTGGTTGATGTGTCTGGAACCGCGCGTCAGTGACCGGCGCGCGGCAGCCTGATGTCCTGGACGGGCGGCAGCGTGAAGCGCGACGGCGTGCCCATCGACTTCGGATCGACGTCGGTCCGGTTCCACCAGCCACCGCCCAGCGCCTGGAACAGCGCGGCGGTGTCGGAGTAACGCGCGGCCTGCGCGCGCAGCCGGTTGATGACGGCGGTCTGGTAGGTCTGCTGGGCGTTGAGCAGGATCAGGTAGTTCACGGCACCCAACTGGTACTGCTGCTCGGAGAGCCTGAGGCTCGCCGCCGCGGTCTGCTCGGCGGCGACCTGGGCACGCAGCGTATCGGCATCGGCCTGCAGGGCGCGCAGCGCATTGGCAACGTCCTGGAACGCCGACAATACGACGCCGCGATACTGTGCGGCCGCCCGCTCATAGGCGGCGATCGCCGCCTTGCGCTGGCTGTCGAGCCGGCCACCGTCGAACACGCTCTGCGCAAGGCCGAAGCCGAGGCTCCACACGCCGGCGCCCGGCACGAGCAGCGAGCCGAGGCCACCCGAGGAGAAGCCCAGCAGGCCGGTGATGGTGAACTGCGGCATCTGGTTGGAGACGGCGACGCCGATGTCGGCGCTGGCCGAATGGAGCTGCGCTTCGGCTGCCTTCACGTCGGGCCGCTGCTCGACGAGCTGCGAGGGCAGGCTGAGCGGCAGATCGGTCGGCAGCTTCAGCTTGGCCAGATCGAACTTCTCGCCGCGATCCTGATCCGGCGTGCGGCCGACCAGGCGCATCAGTCCGTTGCGCTGGATGGCAAGCTGCTTCTCCAGCGGCGGCAGGGTGGCCTGCGTCTGCGTGAGTGCGGCTTCCTGAGCCAGCACGTCTGCACGCGATGCACCGCCCAGGTCGAACTGGCGGCGCACCACGCCCAGTGAGTTGTTGAGGATGGCGATGATGCCCTTGGTCGCGTCGATCTGCGCCTGCAGCGAGGCGAGGTTGATCGCGGCGACGACGACATTGGAAGTCAGCGTCAGGTAGGTCGCCTCGAGCTGGAAGCGCTGGACCTCCGCCAGGGCTTCCCGCGATTCGACCTGGCGTCGCACGCCGCCGAAGATGTCGGGCGCATAGGAGATGTTGAGCGACGCCGCGGTGACACCATAGGTGATCGACGGCCCGCTCTGGCCCTGCGACGCCATCGAGACCTGCTGCTGCGTGCCGGAGGCATTGGCGCTCAGGGTCGGGAACAGCCCGCCTTGTGCCGCGAAGAAATTCTCGCGGGCCTGGCGCAGCGCGGCCTGCGCGGCATCGACGTCGGGATTGGCCTGCAGCGATTCCTTGATCAGCGCATCGAGCTGCTGCGACTGGAACAGGGTCCACCATTCGCCGGGAATGTCCTTCTCAGGGACAAAGGTTTGCGCCGCGCCGCCGGGGCCAGCCGCCGAACTGGTCTGCGGCGCCAACGACTCGGGCGTGTAGCTCGTCTGGGTCGGCTTGTCGGGCTTCACGAAATCCGGACCTGCGGTGCAGCCGGCGAGCAAGGCAGCCGTAAAGGCGACGAGGAAGGGCGAACGCTTGTGCATACACATACTCGCGAAATTATTGTGCGGGGGCGGCAGCGCGGCAGATGGCGAGCGTTTGTTCCCGGACGACCTTTTTCATCAGGCTCACGCTGTCGGCATCGAGGCCGCCCGCGGAAAGGATGGGTCGCTTGTTGTTGTTGCAGAAGATGACGACCTGCCCGATCAGCGCCATCGTGCGCAGCGTCATCTCCTGGTCAGTCTCGGCCTTGCCATGGATGCGGGAGAACAAGGCGAGGCAGGGATTGAAGATCTGCCGCATGCCGTTCTCGTGCAGCCGGTCGAGGCCCGGAGTCTCCTCAACCTCGGCGCGGGCGAAGATGAGGCGGCGGCTCTCGACCTGCGTGCCGCTCGTCACCAGCGTGACGAAGGCCTCAAGCATCTCGCACAGGAGTTCGGTCATCTCCTCGCGGGTGGCGTCCGGACTGTCGAGCACCGCCCGCACGCGCGGCGCGACCACGGACATATGCCGCTCGGTGTCGGCCACGATGTCCTCGATGATCGCCCGGTAGAGGCCTTCCTTGTTGCCGAAATAGTATTGGATCGCCGGCAGGTTCACGCCCGCGCCCTCGGCGATCTGCCGCGTGCTGGCACCCTCGTATCCGTGGGCGGCGAAGAGATCGAGCGCGGTCTCCAGGATGCGCCGCCGCGTATCCTCGCCCCTCGCCTGGGTGGCTGGACGGCCGCGGCCGATGGCTTGGATGTCGGTCATTGGTACTCTGAACAGCGCTAATCCGAGCGGATTATTATCAGTCGATATACTGTGTCAATCGATAGATATGTCTTGTAGCGCGCAAATAAAGCTGTTCACGGCGCAATTTTGTGGCGTCAGATCTGTCCCGATGCCCAGCTTCACGTACTTCTGGCCCTATCTCGGCCTCGCCATTGCAGTCGGACTGCTATTCCTGCTGCTCATAACGGATTTGCTGCGCTGCAACAAGAGCGTGTCGCGCTGGAACGACCTGCCGTGGCTGGCCTGGGCGGGTACGTGGATCTACCTCGTGCATCAGTTCGAGGAGCACGGGATCGATGCCGAGGGCGGGCGCTATGCCTTCCGCGGTTTCCTGTGCGCCAACCTGGGCGTCGCCGATCCGGCGACATGCCCCGTCCCCTACTCGTTCATCACGTCGGTCAACATCGCCGCCGTCTGGCTGGCGGGACCGGCAGCCGCCCTGCTCGGCCGGCGCTGGCCCGCTCTGGCGCTCGCCTACTTCTCGATCCCCTTCGTGAACATGTTCGCCCATGTCGGGCCCGCGATCGCCCAAGGCGGCTACAATCCCGGAGTCGTCACCGCGATCGTGCTGTTCCTGCCGCTGTCGATCTGGGCGTTCCATGTCGCCTTGAAGCGCGACGACCTCGGCTGGCGCGCCGTGATCGCCACCGTCGTCGCGGGCATCGTGTTGCACGCCATCCTGCTGGGATCGCTCAAGGCCTATATCGCGGGCGCGATCGGCGTCGTCGCGCTCGACATCATCCAGGTGCTCAATCCGGCGATCGCCGGCCTGATCGTCCTGCTCGCGACGCGGCGGCGCTAGGCCGCGAGCTTGGCCGCCAGCGACTTCGGCACACGGACCGGCATGTCCAGAAGCATCTGGGCGAAGGCCTTGGCCAGCGGGTCGGCCTTGAGCGAGGCCATGCCGCCGCCGCCCAGCGCCTGGCGCAGCAGGAAGTTGAAGCCCTTGATGCCGGGCAGCCGCCAGCGCGTGACCGGGCCGTTGATGCGGTGGGCGAAGTACTTCGCCACTGCCTCTTCCGTCACCTCGGCCTCGAGGATGGGCTCGTACTCGGGCTGGCGCGCGAAGATGCCGATATTGGCATTGTCGCCTTTGTCGCCGGAGCGGCCGTAGGCCAGCGCGATCAGCGGCACGATGGTCGTGTCGCCGGCCGACGATGGCGCCGCCGCCGGCGCTTCCACCGGAAGCTGCGCGGCCGTAAAGCCGCCGCTCAGCGCGCCTTCCTGCATCGCGATCTGGTGACCACCGACATCGACCGTGACCGGCACCATCGACTTCGGCACGAGGCAGGAGAACATGCGGATGACCGGCGACGGTGAGACGCGGCCCGCGCCGAAGCTGCCGGTCATGCCGACCACGCCGCCGGTCGACATGGGCGAAATCTCGCGGCCGAGCAGGCCGAGCGCTTCTTTCTGGTCATGCTTGGCCGCGATCTTCACCACGACCTCGCGCGCGTCGGGCGTGCGGCCGTGGGGCCCGTAGGTCGCCTCACTGCCGATCACCTCGATGCTGACGTCGCGATAATCCGCCATGCCCTTCTCGGCGAACATGCGGCGCGTCTTCTTGATGATCGACTCGGCGCTGTGGCGGCCCTTCGCCACTGCCTCGTGCCCGCCCAGCATGAAGATCGAGCTGAACTTGTAGCCGTCGGGCCAGGTCGTCGAGACCTTGTAGGTATCGGTCGGCGGCCGTCCCTTGGCACCGCTGACGCGCACGCGATCCTTAGCCACCTGCTCGTAGGTCGCCTGCGTGAAATCGCACACGACGTCCGGCACCATGTAGGCGCGCGGATCGCCGATCTCGTAAAGCATCTGTTCGGCCACCGTCGCGGTGCTGATCAGGCCGCCGGTATTGTCGGGCTTGGAGAGCACGAAGCTGCCGTCGCTCGACACTTCGGCGATCGGGAAGCCCATGTTGTCGTAGTCGGGCACCAGCCGCCAATCGGTGAAGTTGCCACCGTTGCACTGCGCACCGCATTCGATGATGTGGCCGCACAAGGTGCCGGCGGCGAGCCGGTCGAACTCTTCCGGCGCCCACGAGAACGCATGGATCAGTGCGCCCAGCGTCACCGCCGAGTCGACACAGCGGCCGGTGATGACCACGTCGGCACCTTCGGCCAGCGCCCGCGCGATCGGGAAGCCGCCGAGATAGGCGTTCATGCTGGCGATCTTGCCGGGCATCTCGGCGCCCGTATCCATCTCGCGGATGCCGGCGGCGCGGAATTCGTCGGCACGCGGCAGGATGTCGTCGCCAAGCACGACCGCAACCTTGAGCGTCACGCCCGCCGCCTCGCAAGCCTTCAGCACGGCGTCGCGGCAGGCCAGCGGATTGACGCCGCCGGCATTGGTCACGACCTTGATCTTCTTCTCGGCGATCTCGCGGGCGAGCGGCGCCATCACGACCGACACGAAGTCGACGGCAAAGCCCGCCTGCGGGTTGCGCAGCTTCTGCGCCGCCATGATCGACATGGTGACTTCGGCGAGATAGTCGCTCACCAGATAGTCGACGTTGCCGTGCCGCACGAGCTGCACCGCAGCGGTCTCGGTGTCGCCCCAGAAGCCCGAATGGCAGCCGATGCGGACGGTCTTCTTGCTCATCGTGCAGCCCCTTCCGTCGCCTTACTTCTTCTTGCGATTGACGAAGGCCGCCATGCGCTCGACGTGCTCGCCCTCGGCGACCGACTGGGCAAAGGAATCGATGCCGGCCTGCACCGCCTCGTCGAGCGGCAGGCGCTCCCAGCGGCGCATCAGGCGCTTCTGAGCGCGCACCGCGAGCGGGGTCGCGTCGACGATCGAATGCACGCAGCGCTCGATCGCGGCGTCGATCTTCGCCGTCTCGACGACTTCCTCGACCATGCCCCAGGCCTCCGCCTTCCGGGAATCGATGTTCTCGCCGGTGAGCAGCATCCACGAGGTGCGGCCCCAGCCGATCAGGCGCGGCAGCAGTGCGGCCTCGACGACTGAGGGAATGCCGACCTTGACCTCGGGCATGCCGAAATGCGCCGTGTCGGTGGCGATACGCAGGTCACAGGCCGCCGCCACTTCGAGGCCGGCGCCCAAGGTGTAGCCTTCCATGCGGCAGATCACCGGCACGGGACAGTCGCGGATCGACTGACAGAGCTTGTGGACCATGGTGATGAAGGTGCGGCCATCCTCGGACGTGCGCATCCCTGCCATGTGGTTGATGTCGGCGCCGCCGATGAAGGCCCGGCCGCCGGCGCCGGAGAAGACGACGACGCGCAGGTCTTCCTCGGTCGAGAGCGCGTGGAAGGTCGCGGTGAGATCGTGCAGGGCCGACGGATTGAGGACGTTGAGACGCCGCGCATTGTCGAACACGAGATGGGCCACCGTGCCGGCCTCGCGCTTGTCGCGCCGGACCTCGATCTTGTGGGTGGCTTCCGACATGACGTTTCGCTCCGTGGGTCTTTGTGATTGTGTGATTCTCCCCTATTAGAACCCGCCAACGACGCTTCACAAGAGCCAATGCCCGACACAATCGACCTCTCCCGCTACACCGTGTTTGTGCCGCCGGATCCGTTCGAGGATCATGTCGGGCCGTTCTATTTCGACATCCAGGGCGATGCCCGGAAGGCAGACACCGTGCACTGCGTGCTGCCGACCCTGCCGCGCCACGGCAACTACATGGGCGGCGTGCATGGCGGCGGCATCCTGACCTTCGCCGACTATGCGCTCTGCCTGGTGGCCGGCCGCGCCGCCGACGGCGGCACCAACACGTCGTTCGCCATGACGGTGAGCATCGCCGTCGAGTTCCTGAACGGCGCCGTCATCGGACCGCCGCTGGAAGCGCGCGGCGAGCCGCTGCAGGTGACCGGACGCCTCGCCTTCGCACGCGGCTCGATCACCCAGGAAGGCCGCACGATCGCGCTGTGGTCGGGCGTATGCCGCCACGTGGCGCGCGCCAAGGCGATGGCGCGCAAGGACGAGCAGGCACCGACGCGGATCGACCTGCCGCCGCAGGTCGTTCCCGAGGGCTTCAAGCCGTTCAAGGCGAGCCTCTACTCCACGCATATCGGCCCGGCCTTCGTTCGCAAGGAAGCCGACGGCGCCTCGCTGGTGCAGCCGACGCTCGCGCGCATGTGCAATTCCGGCGGCGCGCTGCATGGCGGCTACATGATGAGCTTCGCCGACACCGCGATCACGCGCGCTGCGGCGATGACCAGCGACCTGGCGCCGACCACCGTCTCGTTTGCCGCGGAGTTCCTGGCCGCCGGAGACATCTCCGCCCCGCTGATCACGCGCGTCGAAGTGCCGAAACAGGGCAGGTCCATCGCCTTCCTGCGCGGCCTGCTGGAACAGAACGGCCGCGCCCTGCTCTCCTATTCCGCGACGGTGATGCTGAGGCCACGGCGGTAGAGGGATACCCCAAAATCCTCCGAATCGCGGATTTCCGTTTCGTTCGTTTCGCCTGTTTCGTTTATTTCGTCTGCGCGACCTGACTCAGCGACATCAGGGCCGCAACGCGAGCCACCTCGTGGCTGAAGCCCTCGTCCAGCCGCCGCACGCCCGGCAGATCGTGCGCCTTTGCCGCTTTCTCCACGGCAGCCGCGACCTGGCTCAAGGCATCGGCGCCGATCATGCCCGACGCGCCCTTCAGCCGGTGCGCCGCGCGGGCGATCACTTGCAGATCGTCAGTATAGCGGATTTCACGTTCGGCGTCGCGCGCGGTATCGAGGAACTCGCGTTCGATCTCGGCCAAGGTGGCGGGATCGTCGCCGAACAGCTCGACCAACCTGTCGCGATCGTAGGCCGCGCTCACGCCGCCCGCGTCCCGCCCGCATCCTTCAGCCAGACGCCGAGAGTTGCGCGCAATTGCTCGATGCCGACCGGCTTGGTGATGAAGCCGTCCATGCCGGCCGCCCGGCTGCGCTCTTCCTCACCCTCGAGCGCGCTGGCAGTGATGGCGAGGATCGGCAGGCGCGCCCGGCCTTCCCGGGACTCGCCTTCGCGGATATGCCGCGCCAGTTCGAATCCGTCCATGTCCGGCATCTGCAAGTCGGCCAGCACCAGGTCATAGCCGCCCTTGCGCCAGAGACGCAGCGCTTCCTCGCCGCCCGCGGCCACATCGGTCGAGGCACCGGCCAGTTCGAGCTGACGCGCCAGGATCTTGCGATTGACCGAATTGTCGTCGACCACCAGCACGCGGCCGCTCAACCGGCCGGCCGGGTTCGGCGTTTCGACCGGAGCCGTCCGGCAACTCGTGCGGCCGGCCGCGCGCGCGATCACCCGCACCAATGCATCGCGCCGCCACGGGCGCTTGAGATCGGCCAGGGAAACCTGGTCCTTCATCCCGTCGATGCTCACCGCCGCGAGGGTCGACACCACGACGTCGACCTCGGCGCCGGCGTCGCGCAGGTAACGCGCGAAGGCGGCACTCTCCTCGGGATCGGGCAGCGACAGGACGAGCGACAGGTTCTTCAGCGGCAGGTCGGCGGCGGATGGCGACGATGGCGCGACACCCAGCGTCACCATGACGGTGAAGGTCGAGCCGACGCCCGGTTCGCTTTCGATCGCCACGCTGCCCTGCATCGCCTCGGCAAGGCGCCGCACGATGGAGAGGCCGAGGCCGGTGCCGCCGAAGCGGCGTGTCGTCGAACTGTCGGCCTGGACGAAGGGCTGGAACAACCGGTCGCGCTGCTCGGCCGTGAGGCCGATGCCGGTGTCGGCGACCCGGATGCGCAGCACGAGGGCTTCGGCCGGTTGCACCGGCGCGCGTTCGAGAACGAGGCGGACCGAGCCCGTCCCGGTGAACTTGAGGGCGTTGCCCAGCAGGTTGAACAGGATCTGCTGCAGGCGCAGCGGATCGCCGATCGCGCGGGCCGGCACGTCGGGCGCCACGAAGGCAGACAGCACGAGGCCCTTCTCGGCCGCCTTCGCGGCCAGCGCCTCGGCCACGCCTTCGATCAGCTCGACGGTCGAGAACTCGAGCTGCTCCAGGTCGAGATGGCCGGCCTCGATCTTGGAGAAGTCGAGGATGTCGTCGATGATCCGCAGCAGCGACGAGGCCGAGTAGCGTACCGTGCCGAGCTGCTCGCGCTGCTCGGGCGAGAGCCTGGTGCGCTCCAGTACGTCGATCATGCCCAACACGCCATTCATCGGCGTCCTGATCTCGTGGCTCATGGTGGCGAGGAAGGTCGACTTGGCCTGGTTGGCCTTCTCCGCCTCGCCCTGTGCCGCCAGCGCCTCGTCGTAGGCGGCCTGCAGGCGGCGCGCGAGTTCCTCCTTCTCGTAGGCCAGCGCGATATTGTCGTACTGCCAGCGATGCACGTCGCGCACATAGGCCATCAGGTGGCCGACATAGGCGGCGCCGGCGATACCCACGAGCTGGTAGAATGGCCCGCCCGAGGCGATCAGCACCAGCAGCAGCGGCGCCGTCGTGGCGACCGCGAAGGCGTAGAAGGTCGGCGGGTGAGCCGAGCGGATCGGCACCGCCGTCGTGATGGTGGCCAGCAGCACCAGGCCCAGCAGCATGCGCTGCAGCTCGAAGTCCTTGGAGGCCAGGACGAATCCCGCCCAACCCCAGCAGGCGCCGCCCAGGAAGGTGAAGCCCGCGAACCACCAGCCCCAGCGCAGGGTCTGCTCGTCGTCCAGTCGGGCCTGCGCAAAATTGCGGCGCAGGAGGTCGAAGGCCAGGGTCACGGCCAGATAGGCCACGAAGGGTCCGGCCAACTCGATCGGGTCGATCTGCCGCCAGTAGATCGCGGCGATCACCGGCCACAGCACGAAGGAGAAATAGCGCGACGGGGCCGATCCCTCGAACAGCCGCCGCACCAGCTCGGCGCGGACGAAGCGGTCCTGCTGGGCGGCCGGATCGGCAACGGCGAGCGTCATTCACATCCACTAGAGTTTGGGGCGCAGCCCGCAGGATGCGGCTAGAGATTGCGCATGGGCAATCGTATCAAAAATATCAAGAAAACGATATAATTCATTGAGAAATAGTGTTATTTTGAGGGCATTAAAAGTCATTTATTAGGTTAAGTCATGCATCTACCGTCCGTGTTGTTGGTCGAGGACGACGCATTTCAGCGCAAGGCTGCCGAGACCTATCTTTCCAGCCACGAACTCAAGGTGACCGCCGTCGAGAACGGCGCGCAGATGCGCCGCCAGATCTCCCGTGCCATGCCGGACCTGGTCCTGCTCGACGTCCAGCTCCCCGGCCCTGAAGACGGCTTCGCGCTGGCCCGCTGGCTGCGCGAAAACAGCGCCCGCGTCGGCATCATCATGCTGACAGCGTCGGCCGACCCGGTCGACAAGGTGCTGGGCCTCGAGAGCGGCGCCGACGACTATGTCGCCAAGCCCTACGAGCCACGCGAACTGCTCGCCCGCTGCAAGAGCGTGCTGCGCCGGTCGGTGAACAAGGCCACGCCGTCGCGGCTGGAGCGGGTGAAAATGGGCGGGCACATGCTCGACCTGTCCAAGCGCCAGCTCCTGGACCGCGAGAACGGCGACGTGCCGCTCACCTCGGGCGAGTTCGACATCCTGAAGACCTTCGCCGAGAACCCCAACCGGCCGCTGTCGCGCGACTGGCTGCTGGAGACGACCAGCCACCGCGCCCGCGACCCGTTCGACCGGGCGATCGACCTCCGGATCACCCGCATCCGCCGCAAGATCGAGCCGGCCCCCGACAAGCCGACGGTGATCCGCACCGTGCGCGGCGTCGGCTATATGTTCGTGCCGCCGGCCGAATAGCCGGGCTATAAGGTCCGGCCCCGGCGCGGCCGGGGCGCAGCCAGGCGGTTGCGGGGGCCCGTAGTTCAGCGGTTAGAACGAGCCGCTCATAACGGTTATGTCGCAGGTTCGAATCCTGCCGGGCCTACCAACCACTCGCCGCCGCTGACACCGGCGGCGGGCGGTTAGTCCAGAACGCCCCATTCGCCGCCAGCTGGACGATCTCGGCCGCGAGAGTGTCGTCATGCCGGCCGGACATGATCACGACTTCAAACGATTCGATAGACCCGCGCACCACCCTCGATCGACTCGTCGGTGATGGTGAGCGTATTGGGGAGTGCAACACGCGCGTCGGCCTGCGCGACGGCAACAATGGGCCGAGGAAGCGATTGGGGCCACGCCCCCACCCGCCGAAGACAATGACGACCTTGAGGAGTTTGTTTAGGCGACCGGACGCAACCCATCCGCTGCCGAATTTACCTCAAAGCATCTTGTGGTGTAGCTTCCCGCCCGGGGTAAGGGACAAAAAATGAGCGACAAGAAGCTTCCTTTGAGTTCGCTGGTCGTTAATCCGGCCAACGACCGGCACGGCGAGCTCGAAAATGAGATCGCTGCCATCGCGCCTCGCTCCCTGCATCAGTCCCGAGACGCCAAAACTTCTGCACATCAACATCCAGCACCCACCGCCGCTTCAGCTGTTGGCGTAACTTTCACGGGATGATCGGGAGCGAGCGATGCATGATACGGCTCTCAAAATCTGCGAGAGATTCTTCGCGCAATATTGGAAAGAGACCTATTCCGTCATCGTCGAACTCGGCTCGTATGATGTAAATGGCTCGCTTCGCAAATTTCAGCCAAGCGGCTCACTTTGGGTCGGCCTCGACATGGAGCCCGGACCGTCGGTCGATGTATGCATCAAACCCGGCGCACCATTGCCGCTGAGGAGCGAATCGGCCGACGTCGTACTGGCCTCGTCGGTTTTCGAGCACGACGAAGCATTTTGGCAGACCTTCGAAGAGTTGTGCCGGATAACCGTGACGGGTGGTTTCATTTACCTAAGCGCCCCGTCGAATGGCGTCTATCATCGCTACCCTCAGGACTGCTGGCGCTTTTATCCGGACGCTGCCCGCGCGCTCGAGAAATGGGTGAGATCCAAGGGGTTGGAGATCACTCTCATCGAATCTTTTGTGGCGGACCGAGAACGAGATATCTGGAACGATTTCGTGGCAATTTTCAAAAAGGGACCGGTTGGCGACTTCGGAGCGGCAGACTTCATCCATCCACAAATTTCATGCCGGAATGTTCTTCGAGTTGGCGACACATCGGTGCTGCACCACAAGGAAGCGACGCAAGACATGGATCTGCTTCGCGATCGGGTTTCGGCGGTCGCCGCCCTAAGAGAATCCGAAGGCCTGGATTTGGCCGAATTGCTCCTTCTCGAGCGAGACCTCGACCGAATTCGACGCGTCGGCAACAGCGGGAGCCCGCGGCGCAGATTGTTCACGACGCACGGCACGGTTCTGTACATCGATCCGGCATCGGGCGAGTTGCGCCACGGCGCCATTGGGCAAAGCCCTGAAAATGCGTTCTTCGTATCGAGCGGCGCGACCGGCCGGATATTGCATGAAACAGCGACCGCTTTGCAGCAGACGATCTGCTTGCCACATGGCTCTCACGTGATGGATAGCTCGGCCGGCGGCAACGACCCGAAACAACCGACGTCGTTCGAAGCCACGAGGATCCGACGCCATTGGTTCGCACTCAAGGCCGAAGGTCGCTTTCTATGCGCCGAAGCCGATGGACGTGTGACGCTATCGCGGGAAGTTTGCGGGGCCTGGGAAAGCTTCCTGATTTCCGACGTTATCTTTGGCACTGCGACCTAAGACGGCAGTGTATCTCCGGCACCGCATCGGCATCAAAGCTGAACGCCGTAATGCGGCGCTGCAACGACGCCATGAAATCCAAAACTTCGACCGAGCCAATACTGCGTAAACGGGTGGACCGTTTCGACACTGAACTTGTTCGCCAGGTCCGGTGGGCAAAAGCGAATATTCCACTCCGCTTCCAGTATCTTTCTATACCAAAGGCAAATCACCAGATCTTCCGGCAAAAACCGATGACCTTCCCCGGTCAGGCCATAATACTCCCTGGAACCCAAGCGTTCGTCGTGCGCCCAGTCCGTCACTCGCCACTTTATGTCGACCTCTCGCAACGCCCCGAACAGCTTCTGGCTTCGTAGAGAGAAGCCACCGTTTCCCATGAAGGGGGAATGCCAGTACGGCCCGCCACCCCACATCCACGGCCATGTCGCCCCTATGTAGTCGTACTCGAGGAACAACGGATCCCACGCCTCGGCGTTCACCGCAAACCCATCTGGCTGAACGATCAGCGTATAGTCCGTCGTCACCACTCGCGGCATCAAACGCAAACAGATTCGATTGATATCCTCGCAGAAGTCGACGAACTTGGGCGTATATACATGGACGACTTCAACGCCAGCTAGTGGCCCCGGGAACGCCGCATCGCTGAACCAGTAGACGCGCTCGACATTGATGCAGCGCGCCGTTCTCCAGATAGCCCTCGCGGCCTTTTCGTAGTCGTCGTCGCGGGTTGCGATGCAGCTGATACTGATAGTCGGCATTACGGTCTTTCCAACGTGGATTGAAACGTCAGGCTCCGGAATCAATCTCTTCCCCATTCAGATGGGGAAGTGCCCCGTCATACGGGGCGATGGGGTCATGCTCGTCGGCACTTCGCCCCCTGACCCCTCCGTCGCGCTATGAGCGCGCCACCTCCCCGCTTGAATGGGGAGGAAGCCGATTCTACTACGTCCGGAAAGACTCTAGGCAGGCGAACTATCCCGTCCGACACATACTCTCCCACGCCGTTCGCGTCGCCGCACAAGCCATATCGCTTGCTTCTTTGTGCTGCTTGATTGTCAGCAGTGCGGCCCGGACGTCGTCGGCGCTGACCACGGCAAGCGTGGGCTCGTGATCGTCGATGCCGAAGCTGATTACCAGATGGCCATCGGTCGAGTGCCACGACAATCCCGCCGCGAACTCGCTGGCAATTCGCTGAAAGAAGAATCGTCGCGAAAAGCGGACGAGCCGATAATCGGCATCCAGCCAGACGATGCGATGGAAATAGCTCCGCCTCGTCCCTGAAATCTCCCGCTCATGGATCAACATGAGCCATCCCCCATCGAACGGAATGGCCTGCGTGCCTCCCTTGAAATTATCCGCCGCGATCTCGGGAGTTTCCTCGCGCAGGATCGCACCGAATGCATCCAGGATTCGGACAGGGTCGAGCGAATGAATGAAACGAAGCTCGTCATCGACGACTAGCGGAATCCAATTCTTCTCCCATTGAACCGGCATCGGGGACGCCAGAACACGCCAGTCGGCGAGGAAGCAATTGGCTGGCGAACTCGCCTCGATTCTCGCAAGCACCATCTCCGCACGCCCTTCCTCGTTCAACTGGCGAACGCAGGACACACACCAAAGCTTGCCTTGCCAGACGAAAAGACGCGGATCCTCAAAGCCCAACGAATCGAAATGCAGCGCAGACGGCATGTCTTCAGGCTCGAACACCTCGGCAGACGAGACCATTTGCAATCGCTCGTCGAGATGGACCATCACCGTGCGCTGCCGGAACGATGCATCCCCATGCCGGTCGAAATGACCGCTTTCCAGAAGGTCATAGTTGACGCATCGAACCAGTGCGACGAAGCCCTCACCGTGCCGGACCAGTGAGATGTTCCCCGCTTTGAAGCCGTCGGGAGCGGAGACGGGGAGAGTGTGGAACATTATCGACGGCATGAGCGCCGACGCCGGCTCGGCATACCAGGACAAATTGTGCCTTGCCAGCCCTCGAACCTCATTGGGTACATCTCGTCCCAGAGCGAGCCAATTGCAGATCCGCCGTCCGGTTTCTTGCTCGGCGGCATCCTGCGAATAGGACGCGGCAATGGTGAATGCCTCCTTGAGGCCTGTTTCATAGACTGTTCTGTCCATGCCGCGGAGGTCGTGCGACGGCACTTCAAGGGACAATCCCGCCTTTGCATAGACCATCGACAGGTCGCCGCGAGCTTTGCCGAGATAATAACGAGCCAGATCATGGAGCGGTTCGCCCCGATGAGGCCGCGCCCGGAACGCCGCCAGCGCCAAGGGTGCGGAAGCTTCACCGGCGCCGGACCGCAGAAGGCAAACGGCCTTCTGCCATTGCGCGTACCAGATGTCCTCGGCGTCCCCCTCCAATCCTGCGGACCTGGAGAACAACACCGCGGCCTCTACCGGCATGTCACGGTCGCGATATCTTTCAGCAAGGGAAGCGCAAGCCGCACCGCTGCTCCGGTTGCGCGCGACGGCGTCCAGGGCTTCGCCAAACTCCGTCTCGGTAATTCGGCTCCTCGTGTGTACCGTCGCGAGAAGAAGCGGCTTCAGGATATAGTTCTGAATGCCATCGTAGCGACGAAAGCGATCGACGATCTGATAGGACTCGCGCGCGCACCACTCCACGAAACGAAGGAGCTTGTCGTCCCGCACTTCGAGGAAAATGGTCGGTTGCCAACGCCTGATGGTCTTCTCGAGCCCCGAGAGAATATCGAATACCATGCCTTCGGCGTCGATCTTGATGAACTCGACCCGCTCGCCGAGAAGCAGCGCATCGCCGTCGATCCCCGATATGTCTCCCGCTTCGTCCTCGTAGAAGCTCGTATGCCCCAGGTTGTTGGGCTCCGGCGCAGTGTATCCAAGGCGTTTTCTTCCGGCAGCGAGCGCAACGCCCAGGAAGCGCGTATCGACGTTGGCGCATTCGTTCAGGGCGAGGTTTTCCCTGAGGATAGCAATCGCAGCCGGGTTGGGCTCAAACGGAATCAGTTTCGAGCAATTGGAGAAACGAGAGATGTAAACCGAATGGTTTCCGACATTTGCTCCGATGTCGACGAATATGCCCTCACCCGAGTAGTGCTGCATGATCAGGTCGAGTTCTTCCGTCTCGTAGAAAGATCCCGCGTAGTGGTATTTCATGATCTCGTCGTCGGGATTCGTGACCAGGAAGCTGATGCTCTCGCCCTTGACGATATTCTGCACGACCACGCCGTCGGATCGCCGTTCCCGGCTCGGAAGGGTCGGCGGCGTATCCGCATTGAGTTCGTCACGCCTTCGCTTGAAGAAGTCCAGATTGTTCTTGAGCCGTTCGTTGTCCGCATCGAGTTCGAGCGCCTTGCTTCCCCACTCGACCGCGAGGTTCATCGCGTTGACGTGCCACGCGGCGATGGCGCCCAGGTCGAACAATCGGAAACCCCAGCAATGCAGGTCGTCGAGGTAGCTTCCCGTGCGGCGTGTCTTCTCCATACCGTTCGTGCAGGCCCAGAATAGATTGAGCCAGTCCGAGTTGGCGTGAAACTCCTCCGCCAAATCCAGCCAGATCTCTCGCCGGTGCGGGGCTTCCAGCCGCGCTTTGTCCAAAAAGGACATCTTGTTGTCCGGCTGGAGGCGCGCCAGATAACGCAATGCCTCCGACCGCTCATCGGCCCAGGTGCTCGTCGGTAGCGAGAGGTAGTGCTGCAGCAACTCGATGGCCCGCTCGTTGCGGCCTGCCCACATATGGTCCCGGCCGAGCCAGAAGCAGATCTGCCCGTCGCCCGGATCCTCCGTGTGAGCCAGTTCCATCAAAGGAAGATACTGGCTTCGGGTCGTCTTCGTATGGTCCTGTACCTCGTAGATGACGATATCGTCGCAGCTGCCAACCACCTCCTTCGGCCCCGTGAAAGCCAGCGCCTCGTGCACCGCACGCTTGAACCGATATCCCCAACGATGGTGAAAGTTCTTCGCGGACCAGTTTCTCAACGGCATTGGATCGTCCGCGCTCGCCCGGAAGATCACTTGGCAGAACAGTGCCGTCATTCCCGATGTCCAGGCTGCTTCGAGCTTGGCTCGCCAGCCAGGCGCAAGAAAGCGATCCATGTCGAGGGTCAGGCATACATCGACGTCGTCCGGAATCAGCGCCATGGCGGCGTTGCGGGCGACGTCGAAGCGCCAGGGTCGAACCGCAATACGATGCACCGTCACTCCAGCCTCGATAAGCTGCTCGACCGTGTCGTCGGTGCTGCCGGTGTCGGCGACGATTCGGTAGTCGGCGTCCAAAGCCGAGTCCGCCCAGCGCTTTGCGTTCGCGCTTTCATTCAGGGCGATCGTATAGACCGCAACTTTCACGTCAGTGCTCCCCGATTGTCGCCCCGGTGCTTCCCACCGCTCCCGGCAACTGGTGCCCTACCCTTGCGGATAGCGACCAGGCCTCCCAGCAGCTTGGCCCTCCCGAGTTCGTAGTGACTGTCGAAGAATCGTATCTCCGCCATCTGCGCGGCGAGATCGCTCACGCCCAGCGGGTCAGCGGCTCGTGCCCTGCCGTACAACTGGATCTCGCGCAGCAGATTTTTCGTGAGTGCGATCTTCTCGGCATCTTCTCCCGGCGGCTGCCAATCGAGATCTTCGATGAAGTACCAGCCACCCTCCGCCAGGAGGGGAAAGAACTCGATCAATGTAAGCTGCTGATCGAAGGACGCGTGACTGCCGTCGTCGATAATGACGTCGAGGGAACCGGGCTCGAGCCGGCGGGCGACTGCCCGCAAGTCGTCGGGCTTGGATTGATCGCAGACAAACGAAATGAACCGGTCGCTGTTCAGCCGGGAAAAATCGGTCAAGTCGACGCCGATCACTTGGCAGAACGGAAAGTAGCTCTGCCAGAGCGCAACCGACGGCGTCTCGGTCTGATTGCCTTCCGCCAGTCCACGGCACAGCCCGATTTCCATCAGGCGCCGCATCGAAAAGCGCCGGTCGGCAAGCAGGCGATCATATATTCGAGCATAGCTATGTCGGTTGCCGGTATGGCGGTTCTTGTCGGTATTGAAACGGTCGGCGAGGCCCGTAAAAGCAGGAAAACTGGTCAAAGGATCGGCCAGCGACGCGCCCAGTGACACGACCTCGCTGCCCGCGTTCACCGCGCTTCGGGCTGTCCATAAATGGACGCCAAATACCCTGTCGTCGTTGAGATAGTCTCCCAGCTCCGACAGTGGCTTGTCGAAGCGGTCGGTCTCGGTCCAGTCGATCGAATTGAAGAACATCGGACTGAACAAGCCTGCCCTGAGCTCCGCTCCCATATCCGATGCAACGTAGTCCGAGAGCAACTTGGGGCCAACCGCCCCGAATTCCCACTTTTGCACATCGAGAACGCGTTCGATCGAAGCCTCGTACAAGGTCCTGAAGTGATGGCTGTAGGGTTTGGCATACATGACATTGCCGCAGACGAAATGTCCCTTGTGACCGCCACGCCATTGGAGATTCAGAAAATAGTCTCCCCGGAACGGAAAGGGCCGCAGCAAGATCACGTCGGAATCCATCCATAGGCCGCCGTGCTCGTAGAGGACGGCGTAACGGAAGATGTCGCTGAAATACCGGATCTCCGATCCGGCCATGACCTGGTCGAACACGGCGCGCGGCACGACGTCGTCTGCCGCGAGCACTTCCACGCCATGGACCCGCAGGAAATCCAGCTTGTGCGGCGAGTAGCTCCACATTCGGACCGGGTGGCCCGCTGCCCTCATCGAAGCAGTGGCGGCAGCCAGGATACGATGATCGCCCTTGTCGGACAGTATCTCATAGAAGCAATGGATTTGCGGCAGCGCCGGACTGACGGCGTCTAGGACCGGCTCGATCCGTCGGTCGAAATCGCGCGACAGCCGGCGCCGTTCCGATGGAGAGTCGACGGCGCGAAGGAATGGCGCCATATCGAGAAACAGGTCTTCAACCGTCGTGCCAGCGGCCCGGCTGGCAGGCAGTGCCTGATCTCGCGAATGACTGGGAGCGTCTCCTTGTGTGAGCTCCGGCTCGGCGGGCATTGCCGAACCGCCAATCCCGGCTTGTGGCTGCCGCTGCACCGCCGAGTTCAGATCCTCGACATCCTCCAGCACGACCGCCACCTCCGCGGCATCGACTGTCGCGATCCAGGATTCTCTATCGCTGACGCTGTAGGAAATGAGCAGACGTTTTCCGTCCGGATGCCAGGCCAGGCCGGCCGCAAACTCGACGCCTTTGGCGTTGAAGAAGAACGGCCGACTCACCCGGCGCAGCCTGTCGGTCTTATCGAACCAGACAAAACGATGCAGATAGAAGCGCCTCCGATCGGCAGGCCTCCAGTGGACCTCGTGAATCAAGGCGAGCCAACCATCGTCGAAGCCTATCAGCTGGGAGCCGCCCCTGAAGTTTCGGGCCGCAATCGCTGGCGTGGTCTCGCTCACCGTATGTCCGCGATCGTCCACCACACGGGTCGGATCGCACAGATAGACGAAACGCAGCCGGTCTCCGGCGACCTGAGGCATCCAGTTCTTCTCATGCACCCGAGGCCCCTCGGGCGACAGAACGCGCCAATCGGCCAACCGGCAGCTTCCCAACCCGGTTTCTTCGATGCGCACCAGCACCTGCTCGCACCACGCTTCCGGCGTCAGCTCGCGGAAGGTGGCGCAGCCCCACAACTGGCCGCCGATGGCGAACACGCGCAGGTCTTCGAACCCCCGCACCTGACTGCTGACAGGTTCGGGCATGTCGACAGGAGGCAGCACCTCGGCCGAAGACTGGATTTCGAGCTCGGCGCTCAGCCGGACGAGGAAATTGCGTGTGTGAATGGGAGCGTCATCGGGTGTCTGATACTGCAGGCCGTCTTCCGTCATCGTGTAGTTGACCGTTCGCTGCAGCACGACGATCTCCGGTCCCACTCGCGTGACCGACGGATTGAGCACGCGATAGCCTGCGGGCGGCGTAAATCCAATAGGACGTGCCGCGAAAGACGGAAGGATCGCGCTCATCCGGTCGGCGTAGAAGTACAGGTTGGACCATGCCAGGTCGCGCGTGCTTTCGGGAACCGACCGGTTCAATGCCAGCCAATTGCAGGCCGCAAAGCCGCGGTCCTTGCGTTGCGGGTCGCGCGAATAGTTTGCCGCGATCGAGTACTCTTCCTGCAAACCCGTCGTGTAGACGAAATCCTCCAGGAACAGGATGTCGTCCTCCGGTTTCTTGATTGTCAGCCCGGCTTCGGAAAACAGCACGCTGGCGTCGTTCATTCCTTTCTCGCGATAGAACCGCGCCAGGTCGTAAAGCGGCTCTGCGCGCCCGGGCCGCAGGTTGAACGCCGCCAATGCCTGACGCACGAATGCGGCTTCGTCTCCGAGGCCGCGCAGGCAACGTGCCTCCTGCAGACGCGCGTGCCACACCTCCTCCTCCCAGCCCCCCATCTCCGCCCGCTTGGCGTATGTCCGCGCCGCATCCGCCGTGCGGCCGCGATCGCGATAGGACTGCGCGAGATAGTACCAGTATCGGCTATTTCCCGGATCGCGCTCGAGCGCTTGCGACAAAAGCGCGATGTCTCGATCGAACTTGTCCGGTCGGTTCGATCCGCTGGCGTGATCCTTGTACCAGACCCCTTTGAGTTCCTGTACGCCGCCGGGCACATCGATGTACTCATGCGTCACGCCGTGATAGCGCGCGCCCGCGCGTCGTTGCACGAGGCGCGTGTTCCAGTATGCGAGGCCGGAGTTGGCCCGCTGCAGCAGGCGATAGCCCGCCGCCCCGCTCAGGCGCTCTGCAATGCCGATATTCTCGTCGACCACGAGCTCCATGTCCGCATCCGCGAACAGCAGGTAGTCGTAACTGAGCGTCGAGGCGTAAGCGCAGTCGAGCGCGGCGTTGCGAGCCTGCTCAAAGTTCTCGAACGGGAAGCTGTGCAGTTCGCCCGGCTTGTTGCGAGCGGCAAAGAAGGCCTTGATGAAATCCTGCGTGCCGTCGGTCGAGCCCGTATCGCCGATCACCCAGCACTGGATTTGATCGACGAGCGCGGACAGACAGCGCTCGAGATTTGCCATCTCGTTGCGAACGATCATGTTGAGGCAGAGCGTCTTGCCGTTCGTCATCCTTCGTCTCCTCGAGCGGATCGCGCCGTAAGGCGGGCGGGCGCCCGATCTTCCGAACACGCCACACCCTCGTCCGCACTCGCCGCGATATTACAGCGCTCAGGCCAATCCAAGTAGGTCGCGCACTCGCCCAGGGAGCCGGCCTGTCGCTCCGATCTCATCGCAACTCTTCTTCCAGAGATCCAGGTACTGCTCGAGCGGCACGGAACTTCTTTGCCGCCAACGGTTCAGGGCTGCCAGGTCTTCGACGTAGCGCGGGTCTTCTTCCAGTTCGCGCAGGATGGCAGGCACGGCCGCCTCCGAACGACCGCCCGAACCTCCGCTTCCCTCCAGGGAAGATCTGTATTGGCGGAACCACTTGTCGATCCGAAACCCTGCCATCTGGTCGGAAGCTGTTTTTTCGTAGCCGGCGACGACGTTCTGGCGATATTGCCGAATGGCATTTGCGAACGCAGCATCGTTCGGAAAGATCGGGCGCCGCTCCCAGCTGTCCGCCAGCCGCCCCATGCCTCTCAGCGAGAATGCCTCGACGAGCGTTTCCTCCAACCATTGACACGGATTGCTGGGTTTACTGTTGGCGTCCCAGCTGTTGGCCAGCACATGGCCGAGCTCGTGGCCGAATTGGTAGGCAAGCTTGGACCAATCCTGCGCTCCCACGTTCACGATGATCCAGGCGCTCGTGCTATCGGCGCCATGGAGCCAAATCGCCGGATTACCCGAGCTGCGATTTTCAACCCGAAGCCTGACCGGTTGGCGATCGGAAAGAAGCCTGACTCCGGCAAGACACGTCGCGCGCACTCGGGAAACAACGGCAGCGACATCGCGGAGCGACGATTGCCCCCAATCTCCAAGCACCTGCAAGGGTATGTCGAGCAGCGTTCTCGGCGAGTCACTCGATTGCCCGCGCGATCCACCCGCTGCAAGCAGCGATGCGCCCACGCCAAACAGCAACAGGAATCTCCGACGTGTCATCGGAATTCACCTCCCGAAGGGGCGGAGAATCGAAAGACACCCGGGAAATGCGTACCCCGCCGAATCGTTGCCGAACCGTCCGAAGACGTCATGGATAGAGGCGGAAACCACGAGCGAGGATGGCATTGCCGTCGGGGTCGGCCATCCCTCCTGGAGTAACCGGACCATCAACTGCCATTTGGCTTGATCATTCCATTCGGGCCCCGCCCGCCATCCTCATGGGCAAAGCTGGGCAGGCTGCCGGCGGGCGCGGCATCGTGCGGCTGCACGCCTGGGCTACCGATTCCATATTGCGTGGTCCCATCGGAAATTCCGTGGAGGATCTCCTTGGCCAGGTCGAGCTGAACGCCTGCGGCCAAGCTCCCGATCGTGGCGGAGTCGTCCGGCATGCTCATTGTGTGCAATGGGATCGGAGCCTGATTCTCCAGGTTCTGAAGGAATTCACTCGGCCTCGCATCACCCAGGAAGGCCATCTTCGTCTGCGGCATGCCGGACGAGAGGGTCTCCGGGGTGATTTCGATGGCTGGCCAGTCCGTCGGGATCTCGCCGGCGGATGACTCTTCGTCGAGCGGATCAGCCTGCCTGTCCGTCGGCGTAGACTGCGGCGGGTCCGTTTGCTCGGCCGCTCTCGTATTTCCGTCCGTGGACGTCGACCCCGTGGCGCCGACAGCACCCGTCGCACCGGCGACACCACTGGCGCCCGTTGCACCTATGGTGCCCGTCGCGCCGCTGTTGCCCGCCGATTCGGTGGCGGCGGTCGATCCTGTCGCGCCCTGCGTCCCGGTGGAACCTGTGCCCGTTGCACCGGTTTCAATACTCGCTCCGTTGGAGGCGGTCTCCCCTGCGGCACCCGTCGGGCCAGCTGCGCCCGTTGCACCGGTGTCGCCGCCCGCGAGCGCGTACATGAGCGCGCTTGCTTCCTCGGAACTGGCCGACGCACTCTGGGCCTGCTCGATCACGGCCAGCATTTCCTGGTACGTAGTTGCTGTCGAGTTCACCACCGCCGCTATGACATCCGGATCGGCACCTTCCCAACCACCCTGAACCGTTCGCCGGAAGGCCTCGACGGCAGCGGCCTCAATCGCCGGAATCGAATTTCCGCCACCCTGCCAGACCTGCTCCGACTGGCCCGCGGGGCTTATCAGGTAAACGGTCGTCTGACCGATGTTGTAGTTCTGCCAGACATTCGGCGCCCACGCGCCATTCGTCGGACGCCCGCCGATGAGACCCATCATGGCTTCGATCGACTGCGGCACCCATTCCAGGCCCTGCAAGGCACCACCACCCGCCTGCGACGTGCGGTAGGTGCTGTATTGCATTTCCTGTTCGTGGAAGATCCAGCCCTGGCTCGCGCCCTGGATCGTCGATGAGCCGTAGCTTTGCCTGTTGTCCGTCCCTAGATCAGTCCCCGTCGCACCGGTAGCGCCGGTTGATCCAGTTGCGCCTGTCGCGCCTGTCACTCCCATGGCGCCCGTTGCACCCGTCGAGCCTGTCGCGCCGGTATCACCCGTCGCTCCAGTCGCACCCGCCGAGCCAGTAGCGCCCGTAGCTCCCGTAGAACCAGTGGCGCCTGTCGCTCCCGTGGCGCCCGTCGCACCAGTCGAGCCCGTCGCGCCAGTCGCTCCTGTGTCGCCCGTCGAGCCAGTCGCACCAGTGGCGCCCGTTGCACCGGTGGCGCCTGTCGCGCCCGTCGCACCGGTAGCGCCTATTGCTCCGGTGTCGCCGGTCGCGCCGGTGGCGCCCGTCGCTCCAGTCGGGCCTATTGCTCCCGTGTCGCCGGTCGCGCCGGTGGCGCCCGTCGCACCAGTCGAGCCTATTGCTCCCGTGTCACCTGTCGCACCGGTAGCGCCTGTTGCACCGGTCGAGCCCGTCGCGCCGGTGTCACCAGTGGCGCCGGTCGAACCCGTAGCACCGGTTGAACCAGTGGCACCCGTGGCACCGGTCGAGCCTGTCGATCCAGTCGCGCCCGTTGCACCGGTCGAGCCTGTCGAACCCGTGTCGCCGGTCGCTCCCGTCGAACCTGTTGCGCCAGTGTCGCCGGTGGCGCCAGTGGCACCCGTTGCTCCAGTGGCACCGGTCGAACCCGTGGCACCGGTCGAGCCAGTTGCGCCCGTCGAGCCTGTCGAACCCGTGTCGCCAGTGGCGCCGGTCGCTCCTGTTGCTCCAGTCGCACCGGTAGCGCCCGTGGCACCCGTTGCTCCCGTCGAACCGGTGGCACCAGTTGCGCCCGTCGAGCCTGTCGAACCCGTGGCGCCGGTCGCTCCCGTCGAGCCCGTTGCGCCAGTGGTGCCCGTTGTTCCGGTCGCGCCCGTCGAACCTGTGTCGCCCGTTGCTCCAGTCGAGCCCGTTGCTCCAGTGGCGCCCGTCGCTCCCGTCGCACCGGTCGAACCCGTGGCGCCAGTGGCACCCGTTGCTCCAGTGCTACCGGTCGCGCCAGTTGCACCCGTCGAGCCCGTGTCGCCAGTGGTGCCCGTCGAACCTGTTGCGCCCGTTGCTCCCGTCGCGCCTGTCGAACCCGTGTCGCCGGTCGCTCCCGTCGAACCTGTTGCGCCCGTGTCGCCCGTTGCGCCGGTCGAGCCGGTTGCTCCGGTCGAACCGGTGGCGCCTGTATCGCCCGTTGCTCCGGTCGAGCCCGTCGCGCCAGTGGCTCCCGTCGAACCCGTAGCACCGGTTGCACCAGTTGCACCCGTTGCTCCAGTCGCACCGGTGGCGCCCGTTGCTCCCGTCGAACCTGTTGCACCTGTATCGCCGGTCGCTCCGGTTGCACCAGTGGTGCCCGTCGCTCCAGTGTCGCCGGTCGAGCCGGTCGTACCAGTGTCGCCCGTTGCACCGGTCGAGCCTGTCGAACCCGTGTCGCCGGTCGCTCCCGTCGAACCCGTTGCTCCAGTGGTGCCCGTTGTTCCGGTCGCGCCCGTCGAACCTGTGTCGCCCGTTGCTCCAGTCGAGCCCGTTGCGCCAGTGGCACCGGTCGCTCCTGTGTCACCTGTTGCTCCAGTCGCACCGGTGTCACCCGTTACTCCCCTTGCACCAGTCGAACCTGTTGCACCTGTATCGCCCGTGGCACCGGTTGAACCAGTGGCGCCAGTGGCACCCGTTGCTCCAGTGTCGCCGGTCGAACCGGTGGCACCCGTTGCTCCAGTGGCACCGGTCGAACCCGTGGCACCAGTCGCGCCGGTGGCGCCCGTCGAACCTGTTGCGCCCGTGTCGCCAGTTGCGCCGGTCGAGCCTGTCGCTCCGGTCGAGCCGGTGGCACCGGTCGCGCCAGTCGACCCCGTGTCACCAGTGGCGCCAGTGTCACCGGTCGCGCCCGTAGCACCAGTTGAACCAGTTGCACCCGTTGCTCCAGTCGCACCGGTAGCGCCCGTGGCACCAGTCGCGCCCGTCGAACCTGTTGCGCCGGTCGAGCCGGTGGCACCGGTTGAACCAGTGGCACCCGTTGCACCAGTCGAACCTGTTGCGCCTGTGTCGCCTGTTGCTCCAGTCGAGCCTGTAGCACCAGTGGCACCCGTTGCTCCGGTCGAGCCTGTCGAACCCGTGGCGCCAGTAGCGCCAGTGGCGCCGGTCGCACCTGTTGCTCCAGTCGCACCGGTGTCACCCGTTGCACCAGTCGAACCTGTTGCGCCGGTTGAGCCCGTGGCACCGGTTGAACCAGTAGCGCCAGTGTCACCGGTCGAGCCGGTTGCTCCGGTCGAACCGGTGGCACCTACATCGCCCGTTGCTCCGGTCGAACCTGTCGAGCCAGTGTCACCGGTCGAACCCGTGGCACCAGTCGAGCCGGTCGCACCAGTCGAACCTGTTGCTCCTGTATCGCCCGTCGCTCCAGTCGCACCGGTGGCGCCGGTCGCTCCCGTCGAACCTGTTGCGCCCGTATCGCCAGGTGCGCCGGTCGAGCCTGTGGCACCGGTTGAACCAGTAGCGCCAGTGTCACCAGTGGCGCCGGTCGGACCAGTGTCGCCCGTTGCACCGGTCGAACCTGTCGAGCCAGTGTCACCAGTAGCGCCTGTTGCTCCAGTCGCACCGGTAGCGCCGGTCGAACCAGCGTCGCCTGTTGCACCAGTGGCGCCAGTGTCACCGGTCGAGCCCGTAGCACCGGTAGCGCCCGTGGCACCAGTCGCGCCTGTCGAACCCGTGGCACCGGTCGCACCAGTTGAACCAGTTGCGCCCGTAGCACCGGTCGAGCCCGTCGAACCCGTGTCACCAGTGGCGCCTGTTGCTCCAGTCGCACCGGTGGCGCCAGTGGCACCCGTTGCTCCAGTCGAGCCCGTGGCACCGGTCGAGCCCGTCGCACCAGTGGCGCCGGTCGAACCAGTTGCGCCCGTTGCTCCGGTCGAGCCTGTCGAACCGGTGTCTCCCGTTGCACCAGTCGAGCCGGTCGCGCCAGTGGCTCCCGTCGAGCCCGTCGCACCGGTGGCACCTGTTGCTCCAGTCGCGCCAGTGTCACCAGTGGCGCCTGTTGCTCCAGTCGCACCGGTGTCACCCGTTGCACCAGTCGAACCTGTTGCACCTGTGTCGCCCGTTGCTCCAGTCGAGCCCGTTGCGCCAGTGGCGCCGGTCGAA